>Ga0209415_10009546_pt1 | contig 16663 bp, 6 predicted proteins | sample PeaSoiSIISIP2007_FD_187696 | JGI IMG/M metagenome (GOLD analysis project Ga0209415, IMG submission 187696) | Peat soil microbial communities from Weissenstadt, Germany - SII-SIP-2007 (SPAdes) (version 2) | ecosystem: Environmental > Terrestrial > Soil > Wetlands > Peat | place: Germany... | reverse complement strand
GTCGACGCGGCCCACGTCGAAGCTGTCCCACGGGATGTCCGTCAGGAAGTAGTCACGCGTGTTGTCGGCCGAGTCGAGGCCGCGGACGCGCGTCGTCGAGGAGACCGTATTCTCGGACGGGTTGGCGTTTCCGGCGATACCGGAGAAGTTGCCGTGGAGGCCCGTGACTTCCGTGCTGGGCGTGTAGACCAGGAGGTCTTCCTGGTTCTTGGCGCCCGTGTCCTGCAGGAACTGCGCGGTCACCACCGAAATCGCGGAGGCGACGTCCTTCAGGTCGGTGCGCACGCGCGTGCCGGCCAGCGTGCTGTTGGCCTTGTAGCTTCCCTTGTCCTCAGCCGCGTCGACGATGAACGGGGAGAGCACCGTCGGCTCCTCCTGTTCCGAGGCCGCTGGGGCGACGGATGGGGCCGTCGTCGCGGTCGTCGTTGTCGTCGTCGTCGTAGTCTGATCGTTTGCTGGAGCGGTCTGGGCGACCGCGATTCGTGGCACTACTGCAAAACCCAGCGCTGATGTGACCGTGAGGGCTCGCAGCAACGCCAGGGTACGATTAGCAGGCATGTTGGTGTTTTTGGACTTAGGGTTTAGGACAGGGCCGGAAATGCAGGTTGTGGGGAACCGACCGTTTCTTGGGGTGGATCGTCAGTCAAGGGTGGTAAATCCAATGAAAACTGACGTGTAGACAGACGGTTTATATCCCATCCCTCACCCGATGGGAATGAGATCAGTTATATTTAAAATGAGAACTTTTGCCATTTTAACGCTTTTTTTGAACGTTCTCACTCGGCCCGGCTCCGCAGATCCGGAGGCAATAAATCGAGCGAAAGTGCGCCCAGCGACGGGTCCGGGATGCCGAGATTGAGCGCCCGGCGCAGAACCTGGAAGCGGTAGAGGAGAATGGTGCTGAGCGAGCGCAGCTTCTCCGCATCGAGCTCGGCGATGCACTGGCGCAGCCGCGGGCGGGCGAGATCGACATGGTGGGCCTGCGCGAGAACCACCGCCAGGGCGACCCTCTGGTCCCACGGCAGCTCGCTGTCGGAGCCGGCGGAGACCCGGCGCACGAGAAGGCCGACTGATTCGGCGAATTCGTCACTCTCGCCGCAGGCCGCCTCGACCTGCACCCGGGCCAGCAGTGCGCCGAGGTCGGCGGGAAAACGCCTGAGCAGGCGTCCAGCCCTCTCGGCAAGGTCGAGCTGGCCCATGTCGACAAAGTACTGGGCGAGCCGGCTTGCCGCAGTCGCGTCATCCTGCTCATCAACGACCTCGAGTATTACGGCCGTCTGGCCCTCGAACCCCGAGATGGTGGGCATCAGGTACGGCACGGGCCGGAGCCACGGCGGCAGATTCCATTGGTGGAGCCGGTCTAGGAACGTCCCCCCGACCGTCCCTTCGCCTATCTTGGCGTAGACATCCATGAATGGGTCCCAGCTCGGGATGATGATGTGCGTCGTGCCGTGCAGCCCGATCAGCTCCTGGGCCTCCTCGGGCGTTGTGGCGCTCGCGATGCGGACCGCGGCTTGGAACCCCTCCAGGTCCTCCCACCCATACGTAGCCAGCCCGCGTATGCCACCATAGTAGTAAAGTGCCGACGTCACGTTAGGGGGAGCGAGCACCACACCACCATCATGACCAACGTGTTGCGAAAGCCAGTAGGCCAGGTCCCGCTCGACGAGCCCCACGACCTCGTTCTCGCTGAGCCCGTCCCTTGTCGGCGCCCCGGCCGGCGGCCAGAGCTGGACGGCGCCCGGCAGGAGCACGAGGATGCCAAGGGCGCCGGCAAAGCCGGCGGTCAGCGCGGGCCTTGGCGACCCTCGCAGGGCCGCGGCACAGGCCATGAGAAGCGCAAGCAGCGCCGTATCGACGCCGTTCCACCAGCTGACCTGCCGTGTCGCAAGCGCCGCCGCGGCCACCACCGGGCCAAGCGCCAGCGTGATCGGGACGGACGGCGCCGCACCTATCGTCCTCGGCAGGAACAGGATCAAGACCGACGGAACAACGATCACCAGGGGGATGACCACGGCCGGCACCGAACGGGCAAACCCGTTCTGCAGCAGCAGCGCCAGCAGGTTCGGCGCCTCGGCACCTCCCGGCAGGAGCGAGAGGCGCATCGAGCCCAGGTCGACCGAAAGGAAACCCATCTGGCGGCCGACCCACATGGACACCGGAAGGGACGCGAGGGCTGCCGCCGCAAGCACCCAGGCCGCGGAGCTTCGCAGGCTCCATGTCGGTTTTTCTCCACCGATCCACGCCGCCGCCCGGGCGAGGAGCTCGCCCCCGCCGAGCCACGCCAGGCCATAGACGGGGTGGATGGCGCGCAGCTCCCAGCGGCCGAGGTAGGACGGGAAGAACTCGACCAGGTACGCGGCGAGGCAGGTGCCCGCGCCCGCAAGGGACCACATTCGCCAGGGAAGCGGCGCCCGGCCGGGAGGCCCCCCGTCCCTCGACGCAGCCCGGGAGGCCCAGGCTGCGAGGAGGCCGCCCAGGGCGATGCCGAGGAGGATCGGCACCTCGCGGGAGACGCCGACCCAGAGTCCGGCGCCCCCCGCGACGCCGCCCGCGATGAACCAGCGGCGGACGCGGCGGCCCGAGTCGGGCCCGGTCGAAACCCCGGCGCCCGCCAAAAGCGGGAGCACGCTCCACAGCGCGCACGCCTGGGCCAGCCCGTTGTCGTCGGGCATGCCCGGCAGGAACTCCGCGGCCAGCGGGAAGAGCGCCGCCAGCCCGGCCGACGCGAACACGGCCGCCATCACGCCAAGGCGCCTGTAGGCGAAGACCGTGGTCGCGGCCCCGAGGGCCAGGAGGAGCAGCGGGCCGGCGAAGAGCGCCGCCCACTCGATGGACGCCCCGACCGGGGCGCCGGTGACGCCGCGGTGGCACCACGCCAGGAGCCCGAGCCACCAGCGGTACGGGGAGGAAGCGTAGACATCGTGGCCCGCAGGGGCGTTCTCGTAGTCGACGTGGCGCACGCGCCACTGGCCGAGGGCGAACATCTGGCGGGTCTGGTCAAGCCATTCATAGCTCTCGTTGTGGTGGCCGGGAACGACCAGGCGGGGCTGCCATCCGGACCCGCGCCCCGGCGCGGCCTCCTGGGTCCGCGGAGCCGGCGTCCCGGCCACAAGGGAGACGTACTCTATCCTGCGCACCCGGAGCGCCGTGGCCGCGACCGTGAAGGCGAGCGCCGCAAGCGGAATGACGAGCCACGCCCACCGGTTGATCCGTGTTGGGTCGCTCACAGGTGTCGTCGCATTTTCCGCACGTCTCGGGATGGGTTTTCCCATGTGATCCGACCGGCGGCAATCAGGCAAGAAAAGTCCGGGTCCGCGGGACCGCCAAAACGTTCCTTGACTACCCTTTGGCGCCTTCGTCCCATTGCCGCTTTGCGATGTCGGACGGCCAATACTGCGGGATCAGGGCGGTGAGCTCCGCATTGGCGCATGCGGTGCTCGGCGCGGCTTCCGCCCTGGCGATGCTCGCGTCCGCGGCCGGCGCGGACGACCCCTCCGGCTCCATCGCCTCGAGGCCCCTGGCCAAGCATCTGTTCCCGCGCGGCAAGACCCTGTTCACCGAGCTCCCGGCCGAGCAGACGGGCGTGCGCACCGAGAACCCCTATGACGACCCGAGGATGTGGGGGGAGCTCTACCAGGAGTTCGAGGGCGGATCGATCGGCACCGGCGTCGCCATCGGGGACTACGACGGCGACGGCCGGCCGGACATCTTCGTCGTCAGCAAGACCCATGGCTGCCGGCTGTTCCGCAACCTCGGGGGCTACAGGTTCGAGGACGTCACGCAGAAGGCGGGGGTCGGAGCCGAGCCTGGAGTCTGGAACCTCGGGGCGACCTTCGTCGACATCAACAACAGCGGCCGGCTCGACATCTACGTCTGCCGCTTCAACGCCCCCAACCTGCTGTACATAAACCAGGGCGATGGGACCTTCAAGGAGATGGCCCACGCCTACGGCCTCGACGTGAAGGACTCGAGCGTGATGGCGGCCTTCTGCGACTACGACCGCGACGGGTGGCTCGACGTATACATCACGACCAACATGCTGGACAACGCGCGCCATCCCAACGGGCAGCGCGGCTATCTTTTCCACAACAACCGCAACGGCACCTTCACGGACGTGACCGACGCGGCAGGCATCTCGGGCGCATGGCAGAGCCACTCCGCGACCTGGTGGGACTACGACAACGACGGCTGGCCCGACCTCTACGTCGCGAACGACTACGGGGCCCCGGACAAGCTCTACCACAACAACCGGGACGGCACGTTCACGGACACCCTGGACCAGGTCCTGCCCCACACCTCGTTCTACTCGATGGGTTCCGACCTGGGGGACGTGAACAACGACGGGCTCATCGACCTGCTCGTCGCCGACATGGCGACGACGACGCACCAGAAGGACCAGAACTCCATCGCCGAGTCGCGCGAGAGGGACGCCGAGGCGGACAGCTCGCCCGCGGCCCAGAAGCTGCACCGGAGCGCGCTCTTCCTCAACACCGGGACGGGACGGTGCCTCGAGGCCGCCTTCCTCGCCGGCATCGCCAAGACGAACTGGACGTGGTCGCCCCGCCTGGAGGACCTGGACAACGACGGCCGCCTGGACCTCTTCGTCACGAACGGCTTCAACCGGGACCCGAATCCGGACGTCAATTCGAACGCGATCCACGTGGAGACTGCGGCGGACAGGATCAAGGCCCTGTACAACAGCCCGGTCCTGGTCGAGACCCACCTCGCCTTCCGCAACATGGGCGACCTCCGGTTCGAGGAGGTCGGGCACGAATGGGGCCTCGACAAGAACGGCGTGAGCTTCGGGACGGCGTTCGGGGACCTCTCCGGCGACGGCAACCTCGACATCGTCTACACCAACTACGAGGGCGGCGTGACGGTGCTCCGCAACGACTGCGACACCGGCCACGTCGTCAATGTCGACCTGCGCGGGACGGTCTCCAACCGCTCCGGCGTCGGCGCCACGGTGAGGATCGAAAGCGCGCTCGGCCCGCAGGTGCGCCAGCTCGTGCTCGCGAGGGGATACCTGTCGAGCAGCGAGCCGATGCTCCACTTCGGCCTGGGCGCCGACACGGTGGTCAGGCGCATGACGGTCACCTGGCCGAGCGGGCACGTCCAGACGTTCGAGAACCTGGCCGTGGACCGCCGCTACACGGTCACCGAGCCGTCCCAGCCCGCGGCCCCGGCGCCCGAGACGGTGCGCCATCCCGGGCAGTTCGAGGAGGTGGGCCGGGCCGCGGGCTTCGCGCTGCAGTCGCGCGAGGAGGTGGTCGACGAGACCTACCTGCAGAAGGTCATACCCGTGCGCCTTAACCGGCGCGGCCCCGCCCTCGCGGTCGGCGATCTTTCCGGCGGCGGCAGGGACGACGTCGTCCTGGGCGGGACGACGCTCGACCCCCTGCGCGTCCTGCGCGCCTCTGCGGCGGGCCAGTTCCAGCCGTCCGACGCCGCCCCCGCCGCGCCTTGCGCGGCCGACGACGGGCCGATCCTCGTGTTCGACGCCGTCGGCAGCGGAAGGCAGGACCTGCTCGTCACCAGGGGCGGCAACACCCTGCCGGCCGGGGCCGAGGAATACCAGCCGAGGCTGTTCCTGAACGACGGCCGCGGCGGCCTTTCGCCGGCGCCCGACGGCGCCCTGCCGCCGCTGCACATCAACGCGGGCGCCGTGGCCGCGGCCGACTTCGACCACAGCGGCAGGCTCGGCCTCTTCATAGGCGGCAGGCTGCTGCCGGGCCGCTATCCGCTCCCGCCCCGGAGCGCGCTCCTGGCCAACCGCGGGGGCAGGTTCGAGGACGTGACCGACCAGCTGGCGCCGGGCCTGCGGGAGGTCGGGATGGTGACCTCGGCCCTCTGGAGCGACGTCGACGGCGACGGGTGGCCCGACCTGCTGGTGGCTTTGGAGTGGGGCAACGTGAGGTATTTCCACAACAGCCAGGGCCGGGGCTTCGAGGACTGGACCGAGAGGGCGGGTTTCGCCTCGGCGGGCACGGGCTGGTGGACCTCGATCGCGGCGGCGGACTTCAACGGCGACGGCAGGCCGGACTACGTGGTCGGCAACGTCGGCCTCAACACCCAGTACCATGCCGACCCGGCGCACCCCGCGCTGCTCTACTACGGCAGTTTCAGGGGCCCCGGGGCGGCCCAGCTCATCGAGGCCTACTACGAGGGGGACCAGATCTACCCGTGGCGCAGCAGGAAGGGCCTGGCGTCCGCGATCCCCTCGATCATGAAGCGGTTCTCGCGAAACGCCTACTACGCCCGCGCGACGCTCCCGGAGATCGTCGGCCAGGACAAGCTCGACCAGGCCAGGCGCTTCGCCGCGACCGAGCTCCGGAGCGGCGTCTTCCTCAGCCAGCCCGACGGCACGTACCGCTTCGAGCCGCTGCCCCGGATCGCGCAGATCTCGGTCCTGCAGGGCATCGTCGCCGGGGACTTCGGGGGGGGCGGCCGCGCGGACGTCTTCGCCGTGCAGAACTCGTACGCCCCGATCCGCGCCGACGGGCGCATCGACGGCGGCCTCGGCCAGCTCCTCCGCGGCGACGGCCGCGGCCACTTCGAGGCGGCGCCCCCCCTTGAGAGCGGGCTCGTCGTGCCCGGCGACGCGAAGGCGCTCGCGGTGATCGACCTCGACGGCGACGGATGGCCGGATTTCCTCGTGACCCGCAACAACGGCTCGACGCTTGCGTTCCGCAACGGCGGCGTGCCCGGGCACAGGTCGTTCAGCGTCCGGCTCCGGGGGACCGCAGGGAACCCGACGGGTGTCGGCGCGCGGATCACGGTGGAGCTGGCCGGCGGCGCGACCGAGACGAGCGAGGTCTACGCGGGCTCGGGCTACTACAGCCAGTCGAGCCCGGCCTGCTTCTTCGGCTACCCCGAGGCCACGCCGCCGCGCAGGATCAGGGTCCGGTGGCCGTCGGGCGCGACGACCGAGCACGCGTTCTCCGGGGACGCCGCGGCGCTGGTCCTTTCGGCTCCCCCGCAGTGAACGGCGACCTTGACTACGCCGGCCAAGGTTTCTCCCATGGTACCCCCAAAATGCCAGTCGCCGATGATCGCAAGGGCCCGGGTGCCTGGGCCGCCGCGGTGACGGCGGCCCGCTACGCCCTGGCGTGGGCGGCGATCCTCGCCTGCGCCTCGGCCCAGGCCGCCGATCCGGCGGGCGGCATCACGTCCAGGCCCCTCGCCCCGCACCCATTCCCCAGGGGCAAGACCCTGTTCGTCGAGATGCCGGCCGAGGAGACCGGCGTGCGCACGGAGAACCGCTACGCCGACCCGAGGATGCACGGCGACCTCTACGAGGAGTTCGAGACGTCGTCGGTCGGCACCGGGATAGCGATCGGCGATTACGACGGCGACGGGCTGCCCGACATCTACGTCGTCAGCAAGACGGAGGGCTGCCGGCTCTTCCACAACCTGGGAGGATACAAGTTCGAGGACGTGACCGAGAAGGCGGGCGTCGGGGCCACGCCGGGCGTCTGGAACCAGGGGGCGACCTTCGTCGACATAAACAACAGCGGCCGCCTCGACATCTACGTCTGCCGCACCAACGCCCCGAACCTGCTCTACGTCAACCAGGGCGACGGGACGTTCAAGGAGATGGCCCACGCCTACGGGCTGGACGTCGTCGACTCGAGCGTGATGGCGGCCTTCTGCGACTACGACCGCGACGGGTTCCTCGACCTGTACATAGCCACCAACATCCTCAACATCGTCACCCATCCGGCGGGCCAGCGCGGCATCCTCTTGCACAACAACAGGAACGGCACGTTCACCAACGTGACCGACAGCGCCGGCATCCTCGGCCCGTCCCAGAGCCATTCCGCGACCTGGTGGGACTACGACAACGACGGCTGGCCCGACCTCTACGTCGCGAACGACTACGGCTATCCCGACAGGCTCTACCACAACAACCGGGACGGGACGTTCACCGACACGCTCAACAGCGTGCTGCCCCATGTCTCGTTTTCCTCGATGGGCTCGGACCTGGGCGACGTCAGGAACGACGGCTTCATCGACTTCCTCGTGGCCGACATGGCGGCCAGGACGCACATGAAGGACCAGCACGCCATCGCCGATGCGCGCGGGCGCACCGAGGAGGACCCCGGCAGCCAGGTGAAGTACCACCGCAACGCGCTGCTCCTGAACACCGGCACCGGAGGCTTCCAGGAGGGCGCCTACCTGGCAGGGGTCGCCGAGACGGACTGGACGTGGTCGGTCCGGCTCGAGGACCTGGACAACGACGGCCGCCTGGACCTGTTCGTCACCAACGGATTTCCGCGGGATCCGGGCGCCGACACCATCCAGCGCATGATGCGCGCGGAAACCCCGGCGGAGCGGATCCGCATCATGTACGAGAGCCCCCCCCAGGCGGAGAGGCACCTTGCGCTGCGCAACATGGGCGACCTCCGGTTCGAGGACGTGAGCTCGGAGTGGGGCCTCGGAAAGAAGGGCGTCAGCTTTGGCGCCGCCCTCGGCGACCTCTCCGGGGACGGCAACCTCGACATCGTGTACTCCAACTACCACGCCGGCGTGACGCTGATGCGCAACGACTGCGACACGGGCCACGTCGTCAACGTCGACCTGCGCGGGACCGTCTCCAACCGCTACGGAGTCGGCGCCACGGTGCGGGTCGAGAGCGCGCTCGGCGTCCAGGCGCGCCAGCTCGTGCTCGCGCGCGGGTACATGTCGAGCAGCGAGCCCATGCTCCATTTCGGCTTCGGCGCGGACACGGTCATCCGGCGCATGGTCGTCACGTGGCCCAGCGGGCACGTCCAGACGTTCGAGAACCTTCCCGTAGACCGGCGCTACACGGTGACCGAGCCGTCCGCGCCCGTCGCCATACCCGCGCAGGCCCCCCGCGCCCCCGGCCAGTTCGAGGAGGAGCCCCGCTCCGCGGGCCTGTCGCTCATGTCGCACGAGGAGCCCGTAGACGAGTTCGTCGCGCAGCGGCTCATTCCGATCCGCCAGAACCCCCACGGCCCGGGCGTGGCGGTCGGGGACGTGTTCGGCAACGGGCGCGACGACGTCGTCCTGGGCGGGACGACCCGCGATTCGCTGCGCATCCTGCACGCGTCCGCCACGGGACAGTACCTCGCGACCGATTCGACCTCCGTGCCGACGGGCCTCCTGGTCGACGACGGGCCGGTCCTCCTGTTCGACTCCGCGGGAACCGGGAGGGAGGACCTCCTCGTGGCCAAGGGGGGCAACTCGCTGCCGGCCGGATCACAGGAGTACCAGCCGAGGCTGTACCTGAACGACGGACACGGCGGCTTCCGCCCCGCCCCCGACGACGCCCTGCCCCAGCTGCCCGTGAGCGCCGGAGCCGTGGCCGCCGCCGACTGGGACCGCAGCGGCCGGCTCGGCCTCTTCATCGGGGGCAGGCTCGTGCCCGGCCATTATCCCCTTCCCCCGAGGAGCGCGCTCCTGGCCAACCGCGGCGGGAAGTTCGAGGACGTGACCGATGCACTCGCGCCGGGTCTGCGCGAGGTCGGCCTGGTGAGCTCGGCTCTCTGGACCGACGTCGACGGGGACGGCTGGCCGGACCTGCTGCTCGCGCTCGAGTGGGGCGGCGTCAGGTATTTCCACAACAACCAGGGAAAGGGCTTCGAGGACTGGTCCGAGCGGGCCGGATTCGCATCTGCCGGCACCGGGTGGTGGACCTCCATCGCCGCCGCTGACTTCAACGGCGACGGGCGGATCGACTACGTCGTCGGCAACGTCGGCCTCAACACGGTCTACGCGGCCGATCCCGCCCACCCCACGCTGCTTTTCTACGGCGACTTCAAGGGCGGGGGCCCCAGCCAGATCGTCGAGGGCTACTACGAGGGCGACACGCTGTACCCCCGGCGCAGCCGCAGGGACATCGGCGCGGCGCTGCCGGCGATCCTGAAGCGTTTTCCCACGTACGACTCCTACGCCAGGGCCACCCTGGGCCAGATCGTGGGCGAGGACAGGCTGGCCAAGGCGCGCCGCTTCGCGGCGACGGAGCTTCGGAGCGGCGTCTTCCTGAGCCAGCCCGACGGCACCTACAGGTTCGAGCCGCTGCCGCGCGCCGCGCAGATCGCCCCCATCCAGGGCATGGTAGCCGGCGACTTCTGCGGCAGCGGCCACGCCGACATCTACGCGGTCCAGAACTCCTTCGCGCCGATCATATCGGTCGGGCGGTTCGACGGCGGCCTGAGCCAGCTTCTGTGCGGCGACGGCCACGGGCACTTCGCCGCCGTCCCCCCGCTCGAGAGCGGCCTTGTGGTGCCCGGCGACGCGAAGGCCCTCGCGGCGCTCGACCTGGACCAGGACGGCTGGCCCGACTTCGTCGTCACGAGGAACAACGACGCGTCGACGGCGTTCCACAACAGGGGTGTCGCCGGCCGCAGGCCGCTGCGCATCGCCCTGCGCGGGGCCGCCGGGAACCCGGCGGCCGTCGGCGCGAGGATAACGGTCGAGCTTTCCGACGGCTCGGCCGAGACGAGCGAGGTCTATGCCGGCTCCGGCTACTACAGCCAGTCCACGGCGTCGTGCTTCTTTGGATACCCAGAGGCCAACCCTCCGAGGAGGATCCTCGTCCGCTGGCCGTCGGGCGCCTCCTCGGAGCACGCCTTCCCCGCCGGTTCGACCTCGCTCACCCTCTCCGCTCCGCCGCCGGCCGGGCAGCCGTGACCGCCCCGGCCCCGCGTCCCTTCGCGCCGCCTACCGCAGGAAGCGGCCCACGGCCTCGCCGGCGTCGACGCCCGCGAGCCGGTAGCTGGCGGGGGGCGGCTGCAGCACGGCGCTCAGCGTCGGCAGGAGGTTGACCGGCAGGGCGACGCGGTAGGCCCGGCCGGCCTCGATCTTTCCGGCGTCAAGGCCGGAGACCATGAAGCCGGAGTCCTTGGCGCCGGCGCTGTCGGCCAGCTTCAGGAGCCCCCGGCCGTCGACGTCGAAGACGCCGACCGGCACCTCCGCGAAGAACGGCTCGACGTCGCAGACGCGGGTGACGCCGGCGGAAAACGGCGGGCTCGCCGGGGCGCCGTAACTGCCGACCAGGCAGAAGTCCGCCGCCGCGGCGCGGCTTATCGCCCGGCCCACCGCACGCGAGAAGTCCGGCGTGGCCGCGAGCGAAGCCGGCAGGAGCGGCGACGCCTCGCGCCCGGCCAGCCAGCGCCAGCGCGAGTCGAAGCCCCGCGCCGCGACGAGGGTCGGCGAGTCGGAGGCCATGACGAGGAGATCGGCGCCGAACGCGTTGGCCGTGTGGAGGGCGCCGACGGCCATGAACGAGGGGATGGCTGAACCCGCGGCGTAGGCTGCCGTCGTGTCGGAGGCCACCCAGAAGATGAGGCGGCCTTGCGCAAGGGGATTGTAGTACACGAGCCCCAGCGCCAGGGCGCCTCCCGCGAACCGGGTTCCGTCGCTGCAGGCGACGCCCGTGTCTTCTAGGCGCACCGGAAGCGCCGCGGCGATGCGCCCGACCACGGCGTTCTGCGCGGCCGTTCCGATGAGGACCAGGTGGCAGCGCGCGATGTCGGCGTCGCTCACGTCCACATCGGCCTTCGTGTTGAGCCAGCCGTAGAGGTTCTGGCTGTGCGGGACCCCGTCGGTGCCGGCCTCGCCGCCGTCCTTGGGCCACGCCGGGCTCGGGCTCTTGCTCGCGGCCAGGGCGGCCGCGCGCATCGCCGCCCGCTCGGCCTCGCCCCCGCGCGTGCCGTAGACGATGAGGAGCGGCTCGCCGCCGTAGAGCAGGACCGCGCTGCCCGGGGTGTGCAGGCGGAACGGCGGTGGGGGCTCGGAATCGGGGCCCCAGCCCCGCTCCCCGAGCGCGAGCACGGCGCTCTCCGGCAGGGGCGCCGGCAGAGTGAAGGGAAGCGCGCCGTTCACCGAGACGTTCAAGGGCCGGGCGCGGTCGAAGGGCGACTCGGCCAGCCTCAGGCGCAGGCGCGCGATGTTCGTCACCTCGGCATAGAGTGTGTTGGCGTCGCCGGCCGTCAGCACGAAACGCGCGGGCCCGGGGGCGCCGCCCCACTCGGCCACCTCCCCCCACCAGCCGCGCACCGCCCCGCCGTCGAGGGCGGTGTAGTCGACGCGGCGCACGGTGCGCGAATCAGGCCGCACCTGGAGCTTCTCCCACGCCGCGCCGCGCTCGTTGCCCTCCTTGTAGTTCCACACGGCGTGTCCGTAGCCGTTGGTTTCGTCGTAGATCACCCGGCCGCCGAGCCCGCGCAGCACGGCAAGGGGCCCCCGGTCGTTGAGGACGGACACGGTCGGGTCGTCGGCGCTGTGGGTGGCGTAGATCGGAAGAGTCACGAGGTTGCCCATCGGCAGGAAGCTGGCGTAGCCGCAGGTCGGGCGCCCCGAGCACCAGCGCTGCGGGTAGCGCGAGCCCAGGCGGTACGTCCCCCCTCCACCCATGCTGCCCCCGTTCAGGCTGATCCGGTCGGGGTCGATAGCCCAGTGCGCTACGACGAAGTCGATGGCCTGGAGAACGTCGGCCTCCGAGAGGGCGCGGTAGCCGCCGCCCCGGGAGCGCCCGAGGACGGCGATGTCAAAGGAGCCCGGGTGCGCGTGCATCCCGGCCGAGTGCTCGATGTGGTTGCCGCTGTAGCCGTGCATGTAGACGGTGAGCGGCGCGGGGTGCGCGGGATCGTAGTCCACGGGGATCGCGATCCTGAAGGGCTGGCCCGAGTCGTCGACGGGCGACTCGTAGGCCCATTCCTGCACGCCGGCGAGCGTCCCGAGGAGCCCCGGGTTGGCCGCGATCCTGGCCGCCCACTCGTCGAGCCGGCGGGCCTTCGCCACCGCCGCCTCGTCCGCGGCGCCGGAGCGCGCCGCCGCCCGCGTCGCGTCGCCGCGCAGGTACTTGATCCAGCCCCTGTAGGCGGCGAGATCGGGCCTCGCGAGTTCGCCGTCCGCGCGGGCGCACGCGCCGGCGAGGAAAGCGGCCGGGGCGGTCGCCGGCGCGTCGGCCGACCTCGAGCGGGTCGCGAGGAAGGCGGCTCCCAGGGAAAGGAGGAGGAGCTTGGACAGCTTCGCGCGCATGGGGGAAGGGGGGCCCTAGCGGCCCAGGACGGCCCGGTTGGCGCGGATCAGCGCCAGGCGCTGCTCGAGCGCCCGGCGGGTCGTCAGCGCGTCCTCGGGGGTGTTGAGGCACCAGTCGACCAGCCTGTCGACGGTGGACCGGGCCACGTAGCAGCGGGTATCCGAGCCCCCGTAGTAGATGAGGACGGTCCCCGCCTCGTCGTCCAGCCGCACCCATCCGTTGCTGAACGTCACGTTGGAGACGTCCCCGGCTCCCTCCTTGCCGAAGGGGGCGAGGAAATAGCCGCCCGGCCGGGCGGTGACCCGCGAGGGGTCGTCGATCGCCGTCATGAACATGTAGAGGACGTAGCGCAGGCCCGAGGCGCAGGCGCGCACGCCGTGCGCGAGGTGGAGCCAGCCCTTCGGGGTCTTTATCGGGGCCGGCCCCTGGCCGTTCTTCACCTCCTTGATCGTGTGGTAGGCGCGCACGTCGATGATGGCCTCCGGGCCGGTGACGCCCGTGGTGATGTCCGGGCACAGCGTCCATCCGATCCCGCCGCCCGAGCCGACGTCGATGAAGCCGTCCATCGGGCGCGTATAGAACGCGTACCGCCCGTCCACGAACTCCGGGTGGAGCACCACGTTGCGCTGCTGCGAGGCGGGCGTCCTCAGGTTGGGGAGGCGCTCCCACTTCCTGAAGTCGCGGGTGCGCACGACGCCCGCCACGGCGACGGCGCTCGAGAGGTCGCCGGGCTTCGCCCCGGGGTCCTTGGCCTCGGCGCAGAACACGCCATAGATCCAGCCGTCCTCGTGGAACGTGACGCGCATGTCGTAGACGTTCGTCTCGGGCCTTAACTCGGGGAGGTCGACGGGCTCGTCCCAGAAACGCCAGTTGTCGAAGCCGTTGGGGCTGTCGGCGATCGCGAAGATGCTCTTGCGGTCGTAGCCCTCGAATCGGACGACCATGTGCACCCTTCCGTGCCAGAGGAAGGCCCCCGGGTTGAGCGTCGCGTTCACGCCGAGGCGCTCCATGAGGAACGGATTGGTCCGCGGGTTCAGGTCGTAGCGCCACTCGATCGGCGCGTGGCGATACGTGATCGCGGGGTGCGCGAATCGCTCGAATACGCCGTTGTCCCAGCTGCGGTCGACCGGGTTCCTGCGCGACAGGAGCCTCTCGTGGTCCCTGCGGAGCATGCGCAGGCGGGCGGCCCACGCGGGGGGAGCCCCCGCAGGGATCGCCGCGGCCTTCTTGCGCGACGGTGCCGGGACGGCGCCCGCCCCGGCGGCTGTGGGCTTCTTCTTCATTTCTATTTGGGGTTGGCACCGCGGCCCGAAAGCCCGCGCAGGCGGCTTACCGCTTCGAGGCCGGTGCGGCCGTTGTGGTAGGGACATTTCCAAAAGCTGACCTTGAGCTCCTTGTCGAGCGCGCGGCCCTCCCGCGTCACGCCCCTGAGCCACTCCCCCCGCCGGCGGTCGATCAGGTTGGCCTCGATGAAGTCCCACGTGCGCAGGGCGGCCCCGAGGAGGCGATCGCTGCGGGAAAGCTGGTAGGCATTGAGGAAGCCGACCACCGCCTCGGCCTGGGGCCACCACTCCTTGTTGGTGTTGGTGAGGCCGCCGGGCCCGCCCTCGTAGAGGACGCCCCCGTCGGAATCGACGCCCTCGGCCAGCGTAACCTCGGCGATCCTGACCGCGAGCGGCTCGATCCGGGCCGTGAGCGCGGCGTCCTTCAGGGCCTCGGCCGCCCTTGTCAGGAGCCACGCGGCCTCGATGTCGTGGCCGTAGGAGACCCTGTCGGAGCGCGGCGTCCAGTCCTCGGAGAAGAACAGGCCGAGGTGCCCTGTCCCCGGGTTGACGATGCGCCCGAGCATGATCTCCACGAGCGCCCCGAGCGCGCGGCGCAGGCCCGGGTCCGGCCAGGCCTCGAGGAGGCGCGTGTAGGCCTCCATGACGTGAAGGTGCGTGTTCTGCGACTTGGGCTCGTTCAGGTCGACCTCGCTCAGGCGCATGTCGGCGATGGGCCTCCACCGCCGGTCGAAGGCCTCGAGATAGCCCCCGTGGCGGCGCTCGACGGCGTGCTCCTCGAGCAGCCGGTACAACTCGATCGCGCGCTCGAGGGGCTCGCCCCGGCCGGTGGCGCCGTGGTACTCGGCCAGGGCATAGACGGCGAAGGCCTGGCCGTACACCTGCTTGCGGTCGCGCAGGACCCGGCCGTCCGCGGCGACGGACCACCAGTAGCCCCCGTTCTGCGGGTCGGCGAAATGCAGGGTCAGGTCGGCGTAGGCGGTGTCCGCCATCGCCAGATACGCCGGGTCCCGGTACCGGGCGAACGCCGCGGAAAACGTCCAGAGGATGCGCGAGGTCAGGAGCGCCCCGCGCTCGGCGGCGGGGTCGGCCACCAGGTCGTTCGTCAGCGACCCGAGGAACCTATTGTGGGCGCGGTCGGCGACCTTCTCCATCCAGAAGGGCAGGATGTTCCGGAGCAGGTCGCCCTCGATGCGGGCGGCATAGTCGGCGGGATCGGGTGAACTCATGGGGGGGGCGGGCCGCGCTGTCCTTGGTCGGCCACTGGAGACGTCCTCGATGAAGCCTGCGCGCCCTCTTGTCACTCCTTCTTGCTTCCCGCCGGCCGGGAATTCTTCGCGGAGGCCGGCCCATTGGTTTCCTTGAGCGGCGTGCGGTCCCGCAGCGGAGGTTCCGTCACCTGGCCGGCGAATCCTGCGGCGGCCGAAGCCTTGCAGCCAGGGCGGCCTCGAGGTTCCTGCGGGCCTCGGGGTAGTCGGGCCTCAGGTCCAGCGCCCTTCGACAGTGGGCGACGGCCTCGTCCGGCCGGCCCTCCTGCAGGAGGGCATAGGCGAGGTCGTTGTGGGTCACGGCCGAGTCCGGGTCCGCGCGCAGCGATTCCTGGTACCGGGCGATAGCCTCCCCGCGCCGACCCATCTGCAGGAGGACGTTGCCGAGGTTGGTGAGCGCCGCCGGGGAATCCGGGCTGGCCGCCAGGGCCCTCCGGAACTGCTCGGCCGCCTCTGCCAGCCGCCCCTGCCCGGCGAGGGCAGCGCCCAGGTCCGCAAGCGTGCCGGGATTGCCGGGGTCGAGCGCCAGGGCGGCCTCGAACTGGGCAGCCGCCTCGCCGGCGCGCCCCGTTTGGAGGAAGGCGCTGCCGAGGTTCACTCGCGCGTTGGCGTAGGCGGGGTTCTCCTCCAGGGCCACCTGGAAGTGGGCTATTGCCTCGCCGGTCCGGCCCATGCGCATCAGGGCCGCGCCGAGCTCGTTGTGCCCCGTGGGGTAGCGCGGGGCGATCTCGAGGGCCCTCGCGTAGTGTTCCAGCGCCTCGGCCGGCCTCCCGAGCTTGATCAGGGCTTTGCCAAGGTTCGTTTGCGCCGAGGCGTTGTCGGGCTGGAGCGCCAGGGACTCCTGGATCTGCGCCGCGGCCTCCCCCACCCGTCCGGCAGCCATGAGCTCGGCCCCCAGGTTGTTGCGGGCCATCCAGGCGCCCGGGTTCGCCGCAATGGTGATGCGCCAGAGCGTCTGCGAGTCGGCGTACTTGGGGCACTCCCTCGCGGTCAGTGCGCCGAGCCCCGCGACGAGCGCACCGCAGCAGAGCACGGGCAGGAACGGCCGTCCCCTGCCCGCCGGCCCCATCGCGGTGGCTATGGCGGCCGCGGCCAGCGAC
>Ga0209415_10009545_pt1 | contig 16663 bp, 16 predicted proteins | sample PeaSoiSIISIP2007_FD_187696 | JGI IMG/M metagenome (GOLD analysis project Ga0209415, IMG submission 187696) | Peat soil microbial communities from Weissenstadt, Germany - SII-SIP-2007 (SPAdes) (version 2) | ecosystem: Environmental > Terrestrial > Soil > Wetlands > Peat | place: Germany... | reverse complement strand
CTCCTGTATCCTGAAATTTCATGCTGCGTGTCCGTTTCGCCCCGTCGCCGACGGGTTATCTGCACATTGGAAGCGCCAGGACTTTCATCTTCAACTGGTTGTATGCGCGACGCAACCACGGCACGATGGTTTTGCGCATTGACGACACCGACGTCGATCGCAACACCCAAGCGTCGCTCGATTCCATTTTCGATGGCTTGAAGTGGCTCGAACTGGACTGGGACGAGGAGTACCATCAGTCGCAGCGCGGGGACCTGCATCGCGAAATGGCATGGGCGATTTTCGAGAAGGGCCTGGCATATCGCGATTTCACGCCGGCGGCTGCCACAGAAGAGAAGGAGCATTCGATCTCGGCCTGGCTCTTCAATCCCGCGATGCGCGCCCTGTCACCCGAAGAAAGCCAGCGCCGCGCCGATGCCGGCGAGCCGTTCGTTCTGCGATTCCGCGTGCCTCGGAATGGGTCTCACGCCGTGGAGTTTCAGGACGCCGTTTACGGTGAGCAATCCAAGCTCGCGGCCGACATCGAAGATTTCGCGCTGCTCCGCAGCAATGGCGTTCCCACCTATCACATGGCGTCCTGCGCCGACGATGTGGACCTGCGCATCAGCCACATTATTCGCGGCCAGGATCATCTGACCAACACCTTCAAGCATGTTCTGATTTTCGACGCGCTAGGGACTCAGCCGCCGCAGTTCGCGCATTTGCCGCTCCTGATCGCGCCCGACGGTTCGAAGCTTTCCAAGCGCAGACACGGCCCGGTGGTCAGCGTACTCACCTATCGCGACGCCGGATTCCTTCCGCATGCCTACATCAATTTCTTGTGCTTGCTGGGCTGGTCTCCCAAGGACAATCGCGAGCAGTTGACGCGCCAGGAGCTGATTGAAGCGTTTTCCTTCGAAGGCATTCATCGCCACAACGCAGTCGTGAATTTCACCGACGAAGATCCGATCGACTCGAAAGCGATGTGGCTCAATGCCGAGCTGATCCGTACGTTACCGGTGGAGGAATTGGCGGCACAGATGCTGCCGTTCGCTTGCGCGGCCGGATTGCGGGCGGACCCGGCTAAGATGTTGCGAATCGCCCCGCTTTTGCAGGAGCGCGTTAAAACTTTGCGCGACGTGGTAACTATGGCGGACTTCTTCTTCGTCGACGAGCTGCCGCCTTACGATCCATCCGAGTTGATCCCGCAAAAAGGCGACAAGACTTTAGCGGTTACCGTCTTGCTCCAGGCGCGCGATATTCTGGCCGAGGCGAGCTTTAGCCACGCCGGTCTGGAAGCGGCGTTGCGCGGCGGAGCCGAACGCCTCAAAGTTAAGGCGGGGCAGATGTTTCAGCCGATTCGCGTCGCGGTATGCGGGCGTAAGAATGCTCCTCCCCTTTTTGAAACGCTGGAGGTGCTGGGGCGCGAGACTTGCCTCAAACGCATCGAACAAGCGATTCAAATGCTGTAGTAAGCCGATCATCCGAACAATGAAAGAGACCATGAATCCACAAACGAATGAGGCCCCCACCGGCGCGGGAACTCCGGCCGAGCCGGGCCCTTCGAATTTCATCCGGGAGATCATCCTGGACGACTTGAAGACCAACAAATACGGGGGCCGCGTGCACACGCGTTTCCCGCCGGAACCGAACGGTTATCTGCATATTGGGCACGCGAAGTCGATCAACATCAACTTCGGACTCGCGCAGGAATTCGGCGGGAAATGCAATTTGCGATTCGACGATACCAACCCTTCGAAGGAAGAGACCGAGTATGTGGACTCGATTATCGAAGACGTGAAGTGGTTGGGCGGCGATTGGGAAGACCGCCTGTTCTATGCGTCCGATTATTTCCAGCAGCTTTATGACTGGGCGGTGCAACTGATTCAGGCCGGCAAAGCGTACGTGTGCGATTTGTCGCCGGAACAAGTCCGGCAGCAACGCGGGACGCTGACCGAACCAGGTCAAGAGAGCCCCTATCGCGGGCGTTCGCTGGACGAAAATCAGGATCTGTTTGCACGCATGAAGGCCGGCGAATTCCCCGACGGCGCCCGCACGCTGCGCGCGAAGATCGACATGGCGTCGCCGAATCTAAACCTGCGCGATCCCATCATGTATCGCATCTTGCACGCCGAACATCATCGCACCGGCAACCAGTGGTGCATTTATCCGATGTACGATTTCGCCCACGGAGAATCGGATTCCATCGAGAAAATCACGCACTCCATCTGTACGCTGGAATTTGAAGATCACCGCCCTCTCTACGACTGGTACGTGGAACAGCTTGGCATCTATCACCCACAGCAGATCGAATTCGACCGATTGAACATCACCTACACGCTGCTGAGCAAGCGCAAGCTGCTGGCGCTGGTGCAGAACAAGTTGGTGGGGGGGTGGGACGATCCGCGGATGCCCACCATTTCAGGGCTTCGCCGCCGCGGCTACACACCGGAGGCCATCCGGAATTTTTGCAAGCGGGTAGGAGTGTCGAAAACCAACGGCACAACGGAGCTCGGACTGCTCGAATATTACCTGCGCGAAGATTTGAACAAGCGCGCGCCGCGCGTCATGGCCGTGCTGCGGCCGCTGCGTCTCGTCATCGACAACTATTCGGAAAACCAGGTCGAACAGATGGAGGCGGTTAACAATCCGGAAGACGGGAGCATGGGCAGCCGCACAGTTCCGTTTTCGCGTGTGTTGTATATCGAGCAGGAGGATTTCCGCGAGGACCCGCCCAAGCAATATTTCCGCCTTGCGCCCGGGCGCGAGGTGCGGCTACGATATGCCTATTTCGTCACGTGTACCGGCGTGGTGAAAGACGCTACGGGCCAGGTGACCGAGATCCACTGCACCTACGATCCGGCGACTCGCGGAGGCAATGCGCCGGACGGGCGAAAGGTGAAATCGACCATTCATTGGGTCTCGGCCGAACACGCCATCGAAGCCGAGGTTCGCCTCTATGACACCTTGTTTACGCGCGAGGATCCGAATGAAGTAGAAGAAGGTCAGGATTTCACCGCGAATCTGAATCCCCAGTCGCTGGAGGTTGTTAGTGGCGCAAAGCTGGAGCCTAGCCTGCGCGGAGCAAGCGCGGGAAGCGGTTATCAATTTGAGCGGCTCGGCTATTTCTCGGTCGACCCGGATACTACGCCGGAAAAACTGGTCTTCAACCGTACCGTGGCGCTGCGCGACACTTGGGCGAAAATCGAGAAGAAAACAGAAACAAGATCCGATAAGAAGTCCGAAAAGAAATCCAAATGATCATCCTTGGATTGGGCGGCTTGAATAAGGATGCCGCATGCTCGGTGCTGAAGGATGGTGAACTGGTGGCCGCGGTCGAGGAACGGAAGGTGGCTCGCCAGGTGACGGCGAGCGCTTTGCCGCAGGCCGCAATTGCGAACGCCCTCGAAGTGGGTCAACTCACGCCGGCGGATGTGAACTGCGTGGCCCTGGTGCGCCCCTTCGAGCAGCACATTCATCTCAGCTTGCGCGCCCAGTTTCCCAATGCGCAGGTTCTCATGGTGGAGCATCACGCGGCACACGCGGCATCGGCGTATTACCCGTCGCCATTCGATGAGGCGTCGGTTCTGACGCTGGATCGCGATGGCGATTTCCGTTCCGCCGCGCGCTGGCGCGCCCAGGGCAACCAACTGCACCTGGAAAAGGATTCGTACTATCCGGATTCGCTCGGCGACTTATACAGCCGGGTGACGGAGTTGCTCGGATTCAACGCCGGATCCGATGAACACAAAATTCAATGGCTGTCCTGTGGCGATTCGGGAGTGCAGTTTCTCCCGCTGTTCGAGGAGATCCTGGGATCGAGCGACTGGCCCTGCGTTAATCGGAGTTTCTTCGACTCGGATCGTTTGAGCCAGGGCGGTTTTAGCGAGAAGTTTTACTCTCGGCTGGGCGTCGATGACGGCGCAGCGATTCCCGAGAAGCTCCGCGCGCCTTTAGCCGCCGGACTGCAACGCGCCATCGAAAACGTGGTTTTGCGCATGGCCGGCCCGGCCGGAAATCTGTGCGTTGCAGGCGGCCTGGCAATGAACGCGCTGCTGATCAGCGCGCTCGAACGAACCAAGTGCGTGTTCGTGCAACCGGCGGCAGGCAATGCGGGAACGGCGTTGGGCGCCGTGTTTTACGCGTGGAACAGTGTATTCGGAAAGGAGAAGCGCGCATCGTTGAATGATCTTTGCCTCGGGCCGGGCTATTCCGCCGAGCAAGTGAAGCAGGTTCTGGAAAACTGCAAATTGCGCTTCCAGTATCTGATGACTACCGAAGAACTGCTTCGTCGCGCTGTGCGCGATCTGAACAGCGAGAAGATCATCGCGTGGATGCAAGGGCGCATGGAGTTTGGGCCGCGGGCGCTCGGCAATAGAAGCATCCTGGCGTCCCCGCTGAATCCCTACTCTACCGAGAACCTCAACATCTACATCAAGCATCGCGAGCCCTTCCGCAAGTTCGCCGCGTCGGTCCCGGAGGAAATGGCTGCGGAATATTTCGAGGCAGGTCCGAATGCCCGCTATCTGGCAACCGTCGGACGCGTGCGCGGCCCGTATCGAAAGACTTTCGAAGCCGCGGTGCTGGACCAGGACGCTGTGCGCGTTCACTTGGTGCGGCGCCAGGACAACCCGCTGTTTCACAACCTGCTGCTGGCCGCGGGGAAAGCCACCGGTCTTCCGGTGCTATACAACACCAGCTTCAATCTTTTCGGCGACCCGCTGGTCTGTACGCCGCGCGATGCTGTACGTAGCTTCTATTCGTCCGGGGTCGACGCCCTGTATGTTGGAAATTTCGTCATCGAAAAATAACGCGCGGGCGCCGCTGATTTTCCGGCGGCGTCAGGGCTTGCCATGGCGTGGGGTGTGGCCCGCGTGCCCGTTGCGCGGCCAAACTGTGCCGGAGCACTGCATTCTGATGATCGATTACACTTGTAGGTCTGAGTGAAATCACAATGAAGCCCTTTGTTCAGATCGATCTGTTCGCCCTGGCGGCGATCGCGGCCGCTCTGGTTGCAGTACCCGCGGTGGCGCTTGCCCAAACCGACGAGATTCAAGTGTACGATGGCTCGATTGCCGAGCCGGGTGTGTTTAATCTTACCTGGCACAACAACTTCACTCCAATCGGTCAAAAGACACCGGCCTTCCCCGGAGGCCTCATCCCCGACCACTCCTTCAACGGCGTGACCGAATGGGCGTACGGCGTAACGGACTGGTTCGAGGCGGGGCTTTATCTGCCGCTGTACAGTATCGCCAAAGACCGCGGCCCGGCGATCAACGGAGGCAAGATACGCCTGCTGTTCACCGCGCCGCACGCGGCGGATCACACGTTCTTTTACGCCGTGAATTTCGAATTCAGCTACAACGCCTTACATTGGGAGCCGAGGCACTTTACCTCCGAGATCCGTCCAATCGTCGGTTTGCATTTGCATCCGGTGGACATCATCGTGAATCCCATTCTCGATAATTCCTATGTCGGCGGCTTCAAGAGTCTCGACTTCGCGCCCGCCACACGAGTCGCTTACAATTTGTCTCCTAAGTGGGCCCTGGCGGTTGAGGAGTATGCCGATGTCGGACCGCTGCGCCAGTTCTACGCGACAAGCCAGCAGTCGCATGAGGTGTGGGGAGTCGTCGATCATCACGGCAAGTCCCTGGATATCGAAACCGGCGTCGGGGTTGGCGTGACCGGCGCGTCGGACCGGTTGACTTTGAAGCTGATGCTGGCGCGCGATCTTTACTCACCACACAAGGATTGAATCGATCGAACGCAGAAGAAGGGGTCCGGCTAAGATTGCCGCGCCTGCCGGTACGGTGATGCGCGGAGATTCACCAGGTGTATAGTGAAATGGCCTCCGGGAAACCACTATGCCTGACCTCACTCTCGTGATTCCTCTTCTGATCGTCGCGATCTATTTGCTCTCGTCCATCAAGATACTGGCCGAGTATGAACGCGGCGTGATCTTCCGTTTGGGCCGCGTGTTGCCGCAACCCAAGGGCCCGGGCGTCATCCTGGTTTTTGCTCCCATCGATCGAATCGTGCGCATCTCGCTGCGGATCGAAGCCATGGAAGTGCCTCCCCAGGACGTTGTCACGCGCGACAACGTCACGGTCAAGGTAAACGCCGTGGTCTATTTCCGTGTCCTGGATCCGACCAAGGCGGTTCTGGAGGTCTCTAATTTTCTGTACGCGACATCGCAGGTGGCGCAAACCACTCTGCGCAGCTCGCTCGGTGAGGTGGAACTCGACGAACTGCTCAGCCAGCGCGAGAAACTAAATCTCCGGCTCCAATCGGTGCTGGATGCGCACACCGGCCCGTGGGGCGTGAAGGTCACCGTGGTGGAGGTGAAACAAGTGGATCTTCCGGAGCAAATGATTCGCGCCATCGGACGCCAGGCCGAAGCCGAGCGCGAGCGTCGCGCCAAGATCATCCACGCCGAGGGTGAGTACATGGCGGCGGAGAAACTCGGTATGGCGGCGGAAGTGATTCAGCGCCAACCCGCCGCTCTTCAGCTTCGCTATCTTCAGACGCTGGTGGAGATCGGGTCCGAAAAGAACACAACGGTTGTCTTCCCGTTGCCCATCGATATAATCTCATCTTTAGGGAGAGCCCTGGACAGCTTCGCCGGGAAGAAAGAGGAAGGCTAAACGATTTTGCCGAAGAACGACGAGGGAGAGTTTGAGTTAGTACTCGGAAACCGCCAGTTGATCTGGGTGTTTCTGATTGTCGTAGTCTTGCTAGGGACGTTCTTCTCCATGGGCTACATCGTCGGCCGCAACTCGTCGACCGCAGCTCCGGAAATAGCCCGCAACAACAAGCCCCAACCCGACAAAGACGCCGACTCCTCCGATGCGTCCAGCGACGAGCCGTCGGGCAAATCCGCCACGCCCTCCGCGGATGATTCGGCTCCATCCACGCCCCCGGAAATTACGAAGCCGGCGCAATCGCAGCCACCCGCTCCCGCGCCCACAAAACCAGAGCCGGTCCGCGCCAAGGAAGTGAAGCCTAAGCCATCTCCATCACCGACGCCGGCGGCGCCCCCGGTTCACGCCGCCGCGGCTGGAGAGCCGGCGAGCGGCCAGTATTGGCAGGTGGTGGCGACAGCGCGGCCCGACGCCGAGATCGTCGCCGAAGCGCTCGGAAAGAAAGGATTCCACGTCGTGCTCGCGCCCGCGCCCAAGGATGGCATATTCCGCGTTTTGGTTGGGCCGCTCCCCGATGCACCTACCCAGGCCCAGACCCGCACCAGCCTGGAATCGGCGGGTTTTAAAAATCCGATCATGCGGAAATATTGAGGCCTTTAATCAATATTGAAGGCGCCGATCCGCAACTTTACTCTCTTCAACTTTGCTCTGGCATTGTTTTCGGCACTGCTGCTCGTTCTGCTCTATCCCAATTTGATTGTTCAGGGCTTCGGATTGCCTTGGCTTGCTCCGATTGCGCTGGTCCCGCTGCTGATCGCTCTGGCGCTCGAACCGCGGCCGCTGTGGCGTTTTCTGCTCGGCGAGTTCGCCGGCATCGTCTACTGGTTCGCCATCTGTTACTGGATCCAATTCGTTCTCGAAGTCCACGGCGCCATGGGGCACTGGGGAAGCTGGGCAACATTTGCGCTCTTTTGTGTTTTGAAGGCGCTGCATCTGGCGTTGTTTAGCCTGCTGGCGGCGGTTTTGATCGATACGCCTTATGCCATTCCCGCGATCGCCGCGCTGTGGACGGGCATCGAGCGCACGCACGGAACGTTCGGCTTTGCATGGCTGACGCTCGGCAACGCGGGGATCGGCATGCCCCTGCCGTTGCGCGTTGTCCCGTTCGCCGGCGTGTACGGAATTTCGTTCCTCTTCGCCATGATGTCGGCCGTGGTCGCGTTTCTCGTTCTTCGCCGCGGACGGAAGCATCTTTACTGGCTTGCCGTGGTCCCCGCTTTGCTGCTGCTGCCCGATTTGCCGCAGCGCGAAACGCCGGCCGAGACCGCGCTAGTGGTGCAGCCGAACATCGATCCGGAGAAGGAGTGGACCCACGAATCCCTCGAGGCCGAGCGCGAGCACCTGATGAAAGAATCGCAGGGAACCGAGCGGATAGTTATTTGGCCGGAGAGCCCGGCGCCATTTTACTTTGATCGCGATCCCAGGTTTCACCGGGACGCAATGCAGTTGGCGCAAATGGACCACGCATATTTCTTGTTTGGCACGGTAGCGGAAACGAAGGAGGGCGCGCCGCTGAACTCCGCGGTGCTACTCGCGCCCGATGGCCGCTTCGTGGATCGCTACGACAAGATCAACCTGGTTCCTTTCGGCGAATACGTGCCGCCACTGTTCGGCTGGGTCAATCGCATCAGCCAGGAGATTAGCGACTTCGTTCCCGGGAACCGTATCGTCGTTTTTCCGATGGGTGAACACCGCTTGGGCGTCTTCATTTGCTACGAGTCCGTTTTTCCCGATGAAGTCCGCCAGTTCGTCAAGGGCGGCGCGAACCTGCTGGTCAATATTTCCAACGATGGCTACTTCGGCCACAGCGCGGCCCGCGAGCAGCACCTGGAGATTGCACGCATGCGGGCCGTTGAAAACGACCGCTGGTTGATCCGCTCCACCAACGACGGCATCACCGCGGTGATCGATCCTGCAGGCCGCATCGATGAACGATTACCGCCATATCAGGAACTCGTCGCACCGATGCATTTCGCTTTTCGCAACGGCGCCACGTTTTACACCAATTACGGGGACTGGTTCGCATGGGGCTGTCTGATCGCAGCAGCGATTGCGCTGGTTTGGTCGCAACGGCCGCACTACGCACCTGAATCGAAAACTCGGGTCAACCGTGCCGGATCACAAGGACGTCGCCGTCTTTGACGATGTATTCTTTGCCTTCCAGGCGCAGTAAGCCTTTCTCGCGCACGCCTGGGTAGCCGCCATGATCGATGAGAGCCTGCCAGTTCACCACTTCGGCGCGGATAAACTTTTTTTCGAGATCGCTGTGTATGGCTCCGGCCGCCTTCTGGGCCGGGCTATGCAGGGGAATGGTCCAGGCCCGGACTTCGGTCTCGCCGGCGGTCAAAAACGACATGAGCCCAAGCAAGGAATAGGTCGCCGAGATCAGCCGATCGAGCGCGGAATCTTTAAGCCCGTAACTTGTCAGGTATTCACGGGCCTCTTCCGGCGACAACTCGGCCAGCTCCGCTTCAATCTTGCCGCAGATGGCGGTGACGGCGGTGTGGCTGCGCCCAGCCAGGGGCCCCTTGCGATAGTCTTCTTCGATCTGGTGCAAACGGCCGGCATCCTCTTCGCCGATGTTCAAGACGAACAGCATCGGTTTCTGCGACAGAAACTGGAATCCCCGAATCAGCTTTTCTTCGTCGGGCGTCAGTTCCAAGGTGCGCAACGCGACGTTTTGTTCCAGCGTTGTCTTGCAGCGTTCCAGTAGCGCGAACTCGCGATCCAGCTCGAGGCTCTTGATCTTCCTGCGGTCTTTCTCCAGGCGCTCCATGCGCTTTTCGACCACTACCAGGTCGCTGAGAATCAGCTCCATCTCGACGTCTTCGAGATCGCGGATCGGATCTACCGAGCCTTTTTCGTGCGGCACTGTGTCGCTCTGAAATAGCCGCAGAACATGGGCGAGGGCGTCCGCGACGCGCATGCTGGCGAGATAACTCGGGTCGCGCAGCGCTTCTTTGGAGACAGCGGGGAAGTCGAGATACTCGACGGTGGCATGCGTGATTTTGGGCGGCTCGAAGATTTTCGCCAGGGCATCCAGTCTGGCATCGGGTACCTTGGTGATGCCCACGCGGGCTTCCATCAGCCCCACGCGCGTGGCTTCGTGCACGCCTGTCAGGATGGTGAACAACGATGTCTTGCCTACCATGGGCAGGCCGATGATTGCAGTTTTCATGGGTTTCACAGCGCAGGCACGAGTGCCAGCGCGGCACGCACGAGTGCGTGCGCTACAAGGGAACCTCGACTAGAGTCATTATTTCTTGCAGAGTCCGTTCGCTTAGCTCCGTGCTGCGCTGGGCGAGCGATGTGCGGGCATTGATCGCGATGCGGTGCGCGAAGACCGGAATCACCAGGCGCTTGATGTCGTCCGGGATCACATATTCGCGACCTTCCACCAGGGCGAGCGCCTGCGCCGCGCGATACAGGGCTTGCGATCCGCGCGGGCTCACGCCCAAAGCCAACGATTCGTGGCAGCGGGTCTTCTCCACAATGGCGAGCATGTAGTCCACCAGGCTGTCGTCGAAGGTCACTTGCCCGGCCTGCTCCTGCAAGCGCAGCAGTTCGGCGGAGGAGAGCACCGGCCCCATGTTCTCCGACCGAATCCCTTCCGGCCCTCGTACAATCTCGCGTTCCGCGTCACGCTCGGGGTAGCCAATGCGGATGCGCATCAGAAAGCGATCGAGCTGGCTCTCCGGAAGCGGATAGGTGCCGTGGTGCTCGACCGGATTCTGGGTGGCCACCACCATGAAGGGCTGCTCGAGCGCATGCGAATGGCCTTCGATGGTGACCTGCACCTCATTCATCGCTTCCAGCAGGGCCGATTGCGTTTTCGGCGTCGCGCGATTGATCTCGTCGGCCAGCAGGAAATTCGTGAAAACCGGGCCCGGTTTAAACTGGAACTCCTGGCTTTGTGCGTTATAAATGGTGACACCCAGGACATCGCTCGGCAGCATGTCGCTGGTAAACTGCAGCCGGTGAAAGCCGCAGTGCACCGAACGCGCCAGCGCCTGGGCCAGCGTGGTTTTGCCGACTCCGGGAACGTCCTCGATCAGCAGATGCCCGCGCGCCAGCAAACAGACCATCGAAAGCCGGACCACCTCCGGTTTCCCACGGATGGCCGAGTTCAGAGACATTTCCAACTCATTGAGCTTGGAAAGCGTCACGGGGGCCGCAAGCATTATTGCCATTGTACCGTGCCGTCCGGGAACACCACGCTGCGCGGCCGGCAGAAGCGTCAGATCCTGTTGTCTTCGGCTTTGGGCGATGCCGTGAGCAGGCGGTCTGCCCGCAACCGCTCGGTAGCCTCTTCCTGTTCGGCCCAGTCCACGCCCTTGGCAGTGACTGCGAAACGGCCGTTATCCTGGCGCGCAATCAGGCTGTTTTCTTTCAGATACCACAGACTGAACTCGAGATGCTCGCGTGGACAACCCAGCAGGTCCTCGAGTTCATGCAAGTTCAACGTGGGCTTTTCGGGCTCATTGCAGCGCTTGGTGTACAGCAGATCCAGAATGCCTTTGCGCTTGGATTTTTCCGCCAGCTTGCCGATCGATGCCTGGCGCTGGTCGAAAATCCGCCAGCGAACCTGTCGATAAGCGTGCAGGTGGACATCATAACCGGCGCGTTTTTCCGGGTCGCTTAGGATACGATAGGCATCGGTGATGGAGCGGAACGCCCCTTCGTCTCCCGTTTCGGTGTTGTCCGGGTGGTAGCGCTGCGCCAGCAAACGGTACACGCGGTGAATCATCTCGGGATCTGCATTCGGACTGATCTGCAGCAATTCGTAATAGTCCGGAACCGCTTGGGCAGAAGCGGCGGCGGACCCGTTCCCGTTTTCAAATGCCCTTTCATTCTCAAATAGAAGACCTATGCGAAAAGCGCCGTGGAACGGTTTGCAATCCACCACCCGGGCGCGGACCTTGCCTGTAGACCCAGAGACGCCAACCTGCCCGTCTACCGTGAGGATCGCATTGGGTTCCAGCCGGCAGTCCGTCTCCACCCCGAGGCCCAGTTCGTTCGTATCCACCACTTTGGCGCGCACTTCCGCGCTGGATCCCGAGGCACTCTGCAGCATCACCCACACTGGTGCGCCGGTGCGACCGGGCTTCTGGCGAGGCTTCTTGCGGCGTTCAGATACTTCTGACATAAGGCATTCGCCTGTTTGAATATCGGCAAGATCAGTGAGAAAGGTTAGGCGACTGAAAGTCTTTCGGATGTTCCGTTTACTTCGCGCGCCTTAGCCTGCGGCGGACCATCTCGTCGTCATAGGCTTTCGTCACGCGCTCCACTCGATCGAACAATCCGCAGAACACAACCTGCGGATTCATCTCGCGTAGCTCCTCGTCCGAGAGCGTTTCCAGATGCGCTTTCCAGGTCTGTTCGAAATCCTGGTTGAAAATGTCGCGCTCCAGTACGCTGGTGGCACGCAGGTTGAGGTTGCCTGGCACCAAGACCCTCCACACGTGGGTCTGTTCGGGCGAGGCGCTTGGTTCCTCCGGTCTCTCGGCCAGTTCCACGTAGCAAGGAATTCCGGCCGCTTCCAAGGCATCGCGCGCGTCGGCGATGTCGGTGCCCGGGATGTTGCCCGGCCGATCGATTCGTGCGTATACTTCGGCGGCGTCCTCCAGCCAGTCGGGCTGATCGGAATCGTCGGAAGCAACGTCGTAAGCGTTCTCATCCGCGTAAGCGTTCTCATCCGCGAGGTCCGTGACGTCCGAATCCTTCGGTTCCGGGTCCGGCCGCCGGGCACGCCGCCCTGTAGTTAAGTCGCGCCGCTTGAGTTCCTCGTCGTAGCACTTCTGCGCGGTTTCGACAAGATCGGAGCGATCGATCCCCAGGAGCGCGTCGTCGGAGAGTGAGGCGTAGTGTTTTCGTAAGTATTGAAGATCAGCCGGCATGGAAATGTGCCTCTTGTGCGAAGCGTTTTGTTAGTCTACCGCGATGCGATGGTGGTTAGGAACGCGCTCGAAGCCGTGCCGGATTCGTTGCAGTTTCAAAATAGGATTGACATGCTATTGTCATGTCGTGGGGCTAGTCTGAAGAATCCTTCGTTTAACGTTGTAATGGCACTACTTCGCGCTTCGTTCTTCTTGTTCGCGGGTACTTGGCTCGCGCTTGCTCAGCAACCGGCCGCTGCCACTCTTCCCAACGATCGTTTGCTGAGCGAACCCGGGCCCACATTCCGGATCGAGGACAGCCAGTTGCCAACGCCGCTGACTTTGATCGCTTACGGCGATCAGCGGTTTACGGATCCCGCGAACACGCGGCAGACCAACCCGCGAATTCGCCAGTGGCTGGTGAACCAGATTGCGAGGGAACATCCAGCGGCCGTGATTATGAATGGCGACGTGCCTTTAGCAGGCAACGTCGCAAACGATTACGCGGTATTTCAAGCCGAGACCAAACCGTGGCGAGACTTGAACCTCCATGTGTTCGCCACGCTCGGCAATCACGAGTTTCAAGGCGATCCGCAGCAGGCGCTGGAAAACTGGTGGGCCGCTTTCCCCCCGATGCGCAACCGGCGCTGGTATTCGGCGCAACTAGGTTCGCGCATTTACCTGATTGCCTTGGACAGCGACACGTCGCTTCTTCCGGGTAGCGACCAGGCGCGCTGGATCGAGAAGCAGATCGAAGGACTTCCGGCCACGATCGATTTCGTGATTGTCACGCTGCACCATCCTCCGGTGGCCGATTTTCAACAGCACATCGAGGTGGATCACAATGCACGGCCGAACGAGATTGCTCTGCGAGACTTCCTATCGAAAGCCGCGCGAACTTGCCACGCGAGTTTTCTAGTCAGCGCGGGACACATTCACAACTACGAGCGCACTGTGGTGGAAGGCGTAACCTACCTGGTCTCGGGCGGAGGTGGGGCGCCTCCGTATTTCGTGGAGCGCGCGCCCGAGGATCTCTATAAAAGCATCTTGTTCCCCAACTATCACTACGTAAAGCTCATCCTGGAGAAGGACCGTTTGCACGCGGCGATGTACCGGGTGGAGAATCCGGAGGCGGAGAACCTGACGGTGGAGCTTAAAGATATCTTTGATGTTGTTGCGAAGCCGCACTGAAGCTACCCTAAGAGGGTGAAATCCAACATACCGGCCGATCGGCTCGAGCGCGCCCAAGCTCGCGTGGATCAACTCTTGGAAGCTTTGCGTTGCGAGACTGAACGCCTTGGACCAGATACAGATTCGGCGCTTATCTTTCGCCCCGACGAGGCGCCCCAGGAATGACGATCGCCGAAGCCGCTCAGGCGCTGCGAACTCGCCGCGTGTCGTCGGTGGAACTCACCAAGGAATGCCTGGGACAGATCGAAAAGCTGAATCCCACTCTGAACGCCTTCATCACCGTCACGGCTGAGTCTGCGTTGGCCCGCGCTCAGGAGTTGGATCGCGAACTCGCTCAGGGCATCGACCGCGGTCCGCTCCACGGCATCCCCATTGCGCACAAGGACCTGATGTGGACCAAGGGCGTCCGCACGACATCGGGATCGAAGATCTTCGCCGATTTCGTGCCGGATCGCGATGGCGCCGTTGTAGTAAAGCTGAACGACGCCGGCGCCGTAATGGTCGGCAAGGCCGGGCTCCACGAACTCGCGTACGGCATCACATCCGACAATCCGCATTTCGGGACGATTCGGAACCCGCGCAATCCTGAGCATTCCCCGGGTGGATCGAGCGGCGGGTCGGGCGTGGCGGTTGCCACCGGGATGGCGTTCGTTGCCACCGGCACCGACACCGGCGGCTCGATTCGGGTTCCGGCATCGTTCTGCGGCGTTGCCGGTTTGAAGCCGACGTATGGTTTGATCGATCGAAGCGGCGTTCAACCGCTCGGCCTCAGTTTGGATCACGTGGGGCCGATGGCGCGGACCGTGGGCGACGTTCGGTTGGCGCTGGATGCGATGTCGGATCCCCTGGGTGGTTCGGTGCCGCGCAAATCGGCGCCGGCATCGCTGGGCGAGATTCGCGTAGGACTTCCCGAGAATTTCTATTTTGAAACGGTTGCCCCGGAGGTGAAGGACGCCGTACAGGAAGCAGCGCGGCGAGCCGAGGAAACAGGCGTTCGCGTAATGCCCGTCCGCGTTCCGGACATCAATGCACTGAACACTGTAGGCTTGGTGATGCTCCTGGCCGAAGCCGCGGCAGTCCATCAGGTCCACCTTCCTCGCCGGGGCGATTTTGGAACCGACGTGCTGGCGCTGCTCGACCAAGGCTCGCTGGTTCCGGCGACGGATTATGTGAATGCGCAGCGGCAGCGCAAGCTGTTTCTTGGCCAGTTTCATGCCCTGTTTCGGGGGATCGATTGTTTGTTCACGCCCACGACGCCGATCACCGCGCCGCGGATCGGGCAGACCGAGATCGTGCTCGATGGCACCCCGTTCGACACACGAATGCTCACTACGCGTTTCGTGCGTGGGTTCAACGTGCTCGGGTTCCCGGCCTTGTCGATACCGTGCGGTGCATCGCGCGAGGGGCTTCCCATTGGGCTGCAGATAATCGCGCGGCCGTTTGAGGAAAATCTACTCCTTGCTCTCGGGGAAGCGCTGGAGCGTCTTTTATAAAACGGCCATCCGTCCAATCTGCTCATCGCATATCTTGAAACGGATTCTCGACGATGATTCCGAAATAACGTTGACCCGCGTTCAGATCCTCCGACCAGATGCGCTGACACTCTCCACGCTCGGCCGCGGCCACGATCATTCCGTCATAGAAGTGAACGCCGTACTTGGCATGAGCCTCCAGCGCTCGCAGCACCATATCGCCGTCCGGCAGAATTACACGAATCGGCGCTAACGCATGGAGTATCATTTTCAAGTGCTTGGCGGGCGCCGGCGGCGAAATCTTATGCAAAAGCGCGGCCGAGAATTCCGCCAGAACCTGCGTGGACACGACCATGTGACCATCGAGCGCTTTCCGCAGCAGTTCCATGGCGATACGCTGCTTCTTGCGGTCGCTCGGATCGTAGGCGTACAGCAGGACGTTCGTATCGAGAAAGTCAGGAGCGGGCATGCAGGTCCGCGCGCGTCCAGTTGCGTTTACCGATCTTGAAGCGGAATGTTTGGAAACTATGCTCCAGGGCCTCGCGCTCGCGGCGCTTGCGGCCCAGCGCTGAATCCTGGGCGGCCACCCCCTCCAAATACTGCCGGATCAACCCAGTCAGCGTCGTGTCGTGGTCCACTGCAATCTTGCGCACCTTCTTGACGAGTTCGTCGTCGAGCGAAAGGGTAACGTTCATATTTACAGTATAAGTGAAACCCTTAATATGTGAAGCACAGACGTGGCGTACTTGGCGCGGCGGCCGTGGCTCCGTGGTGCTTAGGCCCACGGGGACGGCTACTGGAATTTCAAGAAGGGTGGCGTCGAACGATGTTCCGCATTTGAGAACCCCGTGCCGGCGAAGTAAGGCTAGATTTAAGCGAATACGTCGTACAAGGAACTTGGCGTCGTCGTGGACGTGCCGGTGCCGAAGAGCGTTTGGGCCTCTTGTGTCTGCTGGCTGCTTTGGTACGCAGCCAATTGATCGGCCAGCGAGGATCCTGGATTCAGCGACGATCCCGAAGCCGATGAGCTTGCGGCGGAGCCCACGTTCGCCAACGCTGAGAAGAGCGTATCGGTAGGCGTAGTGGACGTGTTGGAAATCCCGAAGAGGGCGTCGGCGGCCTGGAGTTGCATCGCCTGGTCGGAGATTTGGACGATGTCGCCGGCAGGTGCGCTTTCGAGCGCCTTTTGAACGTTTGGCGACGACAGAGTGGACAGCAGAGGCGAGTTCTCGTTCTTGAGTGTCTGGAGCAGGTCGGAAAGACCGTTGCTGGTAGAGGGAACAGATCCCATAAGAGCCTTCCTTATTGTTGTCATCGGCACGGAAGCGAAATCCTTTAGGGCCTTCGGATCACTCGGAATTACAGTGACGTATCGAAGGTGGCGCACGCACTCGTGCGTGCCGTGTTCGCACCTCTGCGAACACTGGTGCTCCGGTCAGCATAA
>Ga0209415_10009544_pt1 | contig 16663 bp, 13 predicted proteins | sample PeaSoiSIISIP2007_FD_187696 | JGI IMG/M metagenome (GOLD analysis project Ga0209415, IMG submission 187696) | Peat soil microbial communities from Weissenstadt, Germany - SII-SIP-2007 (SPAdes) (version 2) | ecosystem: Environmental > Terrestrial > Soil > Wetlands > Peat | place: Germany... | reverse complement strand
CGCACCGCAACTCCCGGATTCAGGCTCTTCTCCATTCCCGCAGGCCACGCCGGATCCCACCAGTTGAAGTAGCGCGCATGATAGGGACACGCAGTCATGCAGTACCGGCATCCCAGGCAGCGCTGCGGCATTTGCATGACAATGCCGGTAGCTTTATCCACCTCGACGGCTTGCTGCGGGCAAACGCTCACACATGGCGTATCGTGCTCGCAATGCATGCACGTGATGGGGATGAACACCTCGCGCTGTGCTCCTCCCTCCATTCCGTTCGACACCTTGCGCACCAACATTGGAGTTATTCCGGTTCGAGGACTCGCCTGTGGAAGCGGCGCCACATTGTTCTCGGCCGCGCATGCCACCATGCAAGAGCCGCAACCGGTGCAGCGATCCAGGTCGATGACCATGCCGTAACGGGCGTTCATACGTTCCTCCGATCCGGCGCCTCACGTAAGCTGGATTCCAGGTAGAGCTTCGAGGCTAAGGGAGGCAAAACCGGCGCGCGCCAGGCATTAGACCAGTTCTCGCTTGACTGCGTTGAAGCGGCGGTTGCCGGCCATTCCTTCAGCTCGCATCGAAAGCCAGCGGAACGCGGCGGCTCGTCGACCCACACTGCTCCCTTCCAGAGTTGCCCTTCGAGCTTCTCAACGGATGCGAACTTCGCGACCGGTGTCGTTTCCTGGCCTTGTCCTTGTCCTTGCAGAGTTCCCGCACGCCCACGGAAGAGATCTGCGCAACGGGTGTGAATGATTTTCTCTACCGTGACCAAATCGGGATCGAGACCGCTGAGGAACTGTGCGGCACTCCGCACTTCCGGCCGCGCCTTCAGTAAGCCGGGAGCCACCGCATAGGTCGCAATCGCGGACGCGGGCGCGGTGGGAACATCGGTCAACTCTTCCAGGAAACCAGGCGCCGGCAGCAGCCAATCGGCTGTGCCTGATCCTCCATCCCACGCAGCGAAGCGGAAGACCTCGGCATTCGTAGATGGGGTAAAGTCCCAAGCGGCGGTGGCATCGATCAGCACCGCACGAGCAGAGTTGATGCCGGTGCCGGCGGAAGTATACGACTCCGCATGTTTCGATTTCCTCACGATGCCGCCGCGCGCCCCAGCGGCGCCCAGCACCACATTCAATGCTGCAATCGCCGGATTGTCGTCGTTCGCAATCACCACCACCGGAAGCCGTGCGACTATCGTCCGCGCCAGATCGGCGATTGCGGCAGTGCTGAGCCCAGTCTGCTCGGCAGCTTCAGCGAGTGTCATTGGCGGCATCGGGCCATGTGCCGGAACCAGATGCTCTTCGAGGAGCACACGCGCCACGCCCGCAGCCAGAGCGGCTTCAGAGCCGGCATGAACGGGCACCCACTGCCAGGCCCGCGCAGCGGTCCTCGACAAGGAGGCCTCTACTTGAATCAGGCGCAGCTGCGGATCGGTCGAACCCGTCGCTCGCTCCGCCCATAATCGAGTGAACCTTCCGGGAGTGCCCCAGCCATCCAGCAACGGCGCGCCGAAACTGACGATGGTCTGCGCGTTCTCAAGATCGTAGCCCAAACCGGCCGCAGGCACGCCGCTCCAGCTTTCATAGGGCGCCAAGGCCTGAGTCTCCGGGCCTGGAAGCGTGCGATAGCTGCCGTTCCGCTTTTGAACGAAAGTTTCGAACACCGACGACGCCGCACGCCCAGGGTAGCCATCGACGATCGCGACTGGACCCTCGCTGCAGGCTTTGGCAAACGCCGCCCGTGCTGCTTCCCACGACGAAGAACTCGCCCCATGACGCACCGTGCGCAATCGTTGCGGATGCCAGTTCAGTTGATGCGCTCCGAAGCCGAGGGGGCACAAGGCTCCCCGGCTGATGGGATGGCTGTCCACGCCCGCGACACCTACGGGCCATCCCGAGGCCATTCGCACCCGCATTCCGCATCCATTGGGGCACAAAGTGCAGAACGACTGCTTCACTTCGACGGGACCGCGCGCTGGCTGCGGAATCCATGGCCAATTCTGGCTCCAGATGGAAACGTCATCCAGCAGTTTCCACGGCACCGGTGTGACCAGCAGACCCGCCGTTCCGGCTACACCCCACAGCAGATCTCGTCGTGTGAGCTTCATGCTTCTCCTTTATTGATGGCAACCGAGGCAGCCGACCTCAACGTTGTGCCGGCGATGGCAATCTTCACAGTCGCTCATCTTCATGCCCTCGTGCGGCGCGCGTCGCATACGCGAGATCGAGTGCCCCCAGATATCGCGGCTATATCCGCTGATCCGGTCCTGCTGATAAATTCTTATCTCGTCTGACTCGCCATATGTCGAGTGGCATTCGGTGCAGGCGAGAGCGGCGCGCTTCACGTGAATGGCGTGTGAGAACCAGACGTTTGCCGGCTGCCGCGCGTATACCAGCCACGGTGTTTCGTGTCCTGGCTTGATATAGGTGTCTACCAGCGTTGCTTCCGCCTTACTCGTTCCCATCTTCTCGGAATGACAGCCGGCGCAAGTTTCCATCGCCGGAATTCCGGCAAACGTTCCGTCATCACGAAGCGCATGGCACTGGCTGCATTCCGCCATCCCGGATTTCTCCGCGTGCGTCTTGTGCCGGAATTCGAGCGGCTGTTGCTTTTTCACGTAGAGCACGCGCGGAAACGCCACCCACCCGGCCAACAGCGTGACCGCCAGCCCAAGTCCGAATACAAGAAGGTTCCGTCTCGTGCTCATTCCTCCACCGTCCAGTCCTTCCTGGAAAAGAAATGCTGGAACAAACACACCAGATGCTGCCGCGACAACAACTGAGCCACTCCGCGTACGGGCACTCCGCCATCACAGTCCACGGCGTGCGTTTCGTGGATTTCGCGTGCCAGGCGTTCTTGTTCCTCAGCCTGCCAAGCCGCAGCTTGCGGCCCGGAGATGAGGCCGGCGCGCGTCCTACCCGGCAGTTCCCAGCCTTCGAACAACCAGCCTGCGCCGTAAGGGTCGGCAGTCAACCTTGCCGGATCGCTACGCACGCGGCTGTTCACTCTCTCGATCAGCAGTGGGTTCGGAAAACTCATGGGCCATTCCACACCTTTGATGGTAAGCGTCAGCGCGGGACAATGGCTTCCATGCAGTGTTATGAAGGTTACGCCTTCCACATTCCCGGTCACATTGGCCAGAAACCCATCGATGCCGATATGGCACAACCCGGATTCCTCCGTGTCTAACCAGAAATGGTTTGGGGTAAATAGGAGATGGGGTGGCGGGGTTGTCGCGTGTGGCCGCGCCAGCGACAAATAGGAATCGCAGTAGCGGTAGCTATTGCTGGAGCAACTCGAGAGTTGCGAGTCGCTGAAGGGTACCAGCTTCGGAACCGGCGAGGCGCCACAGTACTGCACGCGGACCTCTTCCAGATGGGGACAGTGCTGCAGTTGCGCCGGGCTGGTGGCGGCCAATGGGCACTGCCGGTATTCCGATGAAGTACATCGGCCGCCGTCTGCCACCACTCCGGGCCCGTCGAGGATCAACTTCTGCACTGGCGCAGCATGGCAGTATCGCGCTCGGCCTTCTTTAAGAAAGGGGCACGCCATAACTCACTTCCGCCGCGGTTTGTTTTCTGAAGACTCTTCTTCCGAAGGCTCGACTCTCTCGCCTCCATCTGCCATCGTTAGCCCTAGCCCTGGTACGGATAGAGTATGCAAATCCGCACGCGACATCGCCCACAGTTCTGCGTCAAGGGTGTCTGCCGCACGCGCCTTGTGTTCCCTCCGCGCCCACAACTCCCAGCCCACTGCGCCGGTTACTACGATCGCAGCCAGCAGTGTGACCGCGACTAATGCCAGGTTCATTACTTGTAGCCAAAACGTCCAATCATTTGCCATGTAGATTGACCTCCTGCCGCTAGCCAGCGGCCAATCCAGAAGTTGCAATCCATACACCATTGAGTGAATGCAATAACTTACGAGTGATTTCCACCGCTAGATGTCGGCATTCCCGGCACCTGAGTAGGGTTTCCCGACAAGACTGAGCTTTTTTCGCGAGAGGATCGGGAGCAGAGTAGAATGGGCGACGATCAGTCTGCTGGGAGGTGCGATTTTAGTGGAACTCTACCACTGGATGCCTACCGAGGCTTTGAAGATTGTTCTCGTCCTTTTTTTATCGTTCCTGATAGGTCTGGAGCGGGAAGAGCACAAGGTAACCGCAGGCTCGTACTCCTTCGGAGGAGTACGCACCTTCCCTCTCATTGGACTGATTGGATATTCCCTCGCCCTTCTTTCGGGCAAACAACTGCTGGCGCTGACAGTTGGCTTTCTGGTCATTGCCGCATTCTTGCTTTTGTCCTACTGGCACAAGCTCTCCTGCGCTGAAGCCGCCGGAGTAACGTCAGAGATGTCCGGTCTCACGACCTTCCTGGTGGGAGCTTTAGTCTGCTACGGGCACTTCTGGATTGCTACCACGCTGAGCGTTGCCAGCCTGCTGCTGCTCGATCTCAAAGCAGCTCTGGAGAAGCTGGCTGTTCGCATCGCTCCAGAAGAGATCCTTACGTTCGCCAAGTTTCTCCTGCTGACGGGCGTACTCCTGCCGGTATTTCCGAATCAGGAGTTCAGTCGATTTCATATCAACCCTTTCAAGACTTGGCTGGTTGTGGCCGCGGTCAGCACCATGTCGTATGGCAGTTACGTTCTGCAGAAGGTGACCAAGCAACAAGGGGGAGTCGTGCTGGCAGCGTTGCTGGGCGGGGCGTATTCATCGACCGTCACCACGGTCGTAATGGCGCGCCGAGCCGCTCGTGAACAGCATCCTCACCTCTTTGCCGGTGGCATCCTGATCGCATCCGGCGTGATGTACCTTCGACTGGTCGCGCTCTTGGCGCTGTTCAACCGGGGACTGATGTCTGTGCTGGCGCTTCCTTTTCTCGTGCTCGCCGGTACTGCGCTCGGTGTCGGTTGGCTCTGGACGCGCAGGCCGGATCCCAGCGCTGAAGCAGTACAGCGGGAGTTCGAGCCCAAGAATCCACTCGAACTGCTGGCGGCATTTTCCTTCGCTGCTTTATTCCTGGGAATGCTGGTCGCTACTCAGTTGGCGGTGACCTATCTGGGGAGAACGGGAGTGAATACTCTGGCCGCCATCATGGGCGTTACCGACGTAGATCCTTTTATCATGGGGATGACCCAGGCAGCGGGCACGCTCACTCCTCTGAATATTGCAGCGGCCGCAGTGCTCATCGCCGCAGCCAGCAACAATTTCGTCAAAGGTATCTACGCCTATAGTCTCGCCGACCGGAAAACGGGTTTGCAAAGCCTTTTGCTCATGACAATTCTTGCCGTGGCTGGCCTCATTCCGCTGCTTTGGATCAGATCGTAACCTCCCATGGTTCCTAGACGTCCTTCAGTTGGTTCTCATCCATCCCGAAATAGTGGCCCAGTTCATGGATGACGGTCAGGCGGATTTGTTCGCGGACTTCGGCCTCGCTGGAGCAGATCGCTTCAATATTCTTCTGATAGAGCACGATGTGATCAGGTCCTGTCGGCAGGTCAAATATGCTCTTCTTGGTCGTGGGCACGCCATGGAAGAGACCCAGAAGCAGACGCCTTTGGCGCCCCGGCCGCTGTGGTTGGTGCGGCGACTTATCCTCTACCAGAACAGCTACGTTGCGAATGCGGCTGCGAAATTCTTGCGGAAGAGAGTCGAGCGCTTCCTCGACTACTTTAACGAAATGTTCACGATTCATCCTTCACCGCCCACGTGGAGCGTTGGTTTCCTTACCCTCGCAGCTGGACCGAGTCCCGCTGGATTCCACTTTCGGTCCCCGGTCGGCGCCGCTCCCTTCCGGCCTTGCGCGGCGCGTCCGGCACTCGACGTTCCGCGGCCAACACGTTTTCAATTTCTTGCCGCAACCAGCGGTTTGCCGCATCATTCTCCACGCTCTCGTGCCAGTACAAGTGGGCTTCGAGACGGGGCTCTGGGAGCGGGAAGGGATACACCTGAATCATCCGATCCGTGTTCATTCTTCCCGTATTCAATAGTTGCGCATGGGGCTCGGGCAAAGTCAGCAGCATATCCGTCTGGCTCACCACCATACAGGCCGCGTGGTTGTGCTGGCTGCGTAGAAACACCTGCCGCCGAAGTCCACGCCGGCTCAGTTCAACGTCAATCAGGCTGGGACCGTGGCGCCGGGAAGAGACCTGAATATGGCGCTGCGCCAGATAAGTACCCAGGTCAAGTTTATCTTTGATCGCCGGGTGACCTTGCCGGGCGATGACCACGAATGGTTCATTCAGCAGCCACTTATGACGGATGCGATCGCTCATCGTCATGGGGATGTCGATGGCGAGATCGACCGAACCGCTCGCCAATTCGGTCTCCAGGTCTCGGCGCTTGACCCGCGAGGTGCTGATCGACATTCCCGGGGCAACATGCGCCAGACGTTGCAGCAGGGATGGAAGAATCAGCGCCTCGGCGTATTCCCACAGCGACAGGTGAAAATTCCGGCGCGTGTGTTCGGGAACGAAATTGCGGCTCTGGCTGAGGTTTGCTTCCAGGATTTGCAACGCCTGCCGCACTTGCTCAATCATGTTCCGCGTGAACGGCGTCGGGACCATGTGCGCCCCTTGGCGGACGAACAGCGGATCTTGCAGCAGATCGCGCAGCCGCTTCAGCGCGTGGCTGATCGCGGGTTGCGTGAGGTTCAGTTGCTGGCCTGCGCGGGTGATGTTGCCCTCGCGATAGATGGCTTCCAGCACCACGAACAGGTTCAGGTCTGCCTGACTTAAATGCACGCCGCATATATTACAGGATTCATAGGATTCATTAGGAGAATTTTCCTGAAATAGCTAGGCTAGAATTCCTGCGAGGTGGGCGCCTACCAAATGGACTTTTCTTTGTCATCGAGGGCCCAGAGCTATGTCCAGCGCCTCTCGGCGTTCATGCAAGAGCAAGTCTTGCCAGCCGAGCCTGAGTATTTCAGGCAGGTGCAGAACCTTCCTGACTGGCGCAGCTGGAAGCAGCCTCCGGTAATGGAAACTTTGAAGGCCAAAGCGCGGGCCGCCGGCCTGTGGAACCTGTTCCTCCCCGACGGCGAGTATGGCGCCGGCATCAGCAATGTAGAATACGCACCCCTGGCAGAAATCATGGGCCGGTCCTCGATTGCTCCTGAGGCTTTCAACTGTAATGCACCTGACACCGGCAACATGGAAGTGTTGGTCAAGTATGGTTCGGCTGCGCAAAAGCTACAGTGGCTTACGCCGCTGCTGGCCGGAGAGATTCGGTCCGCGTTCTGCATGACGGAGCCCGACGTGGCCTCTTCGGATGCCACCAACATTCAAGCTACGGCCCTGATCGAGGGAGATCACATCGTCCTCAACGGCCGCAAATGGTGGAGTTCCGGCATCGGGCATCCCCATTGTCGGCTGCTCATCTTCATGGGCATTACCGATCGGTCGGCCTCGAAGTACCAGCGTCATTCCATGGTTCTGGTGCCGCTCGACACTCCCGGCGTCAAGATCGAGCGCATGGTGCCGGTGTTTGGTTCCTATGACTCGCCCTTCGGTCACGGCGAAGTTAGCTTCACAAATGTCCGGGTACCGCTCGACCACATCATCGCCGGACCGGGCCGCGGTTTTGAAATCGCGCAGGGGCGGCTCGGCCCCGGCCGCATTCATCACTGCATGCGCACGCTGGGAGCGGCCGAACGCGCGCTTGAGCTTTTGTGCCGCCGCTCGCTCCATCGCGTGGCCTTCGGCAAACCCCTGGCCGAACTTGGAGGCAATGCCGACGTCATTGCCAACGCCCGCATCATGCTGGAGCAAGCCCGTCTTCTTACCCTCAAGGCTGCGTGGATGCTCGATGAAGTCGGCACCAAAGGCGCGCGCAGCGAGATCTCCCAGATCAAAGTCGCGGTTCCCAACATTGCGTTGAAGATTATCGACCAGGCGATTCAAATGCACGGAGGCGCCGGAGTGTCCCCCGATTTTCCTCTGGCCGAATTATTTGCCACGATCCGTACGCTGCGCATCGCGGACGGGCCCGACGAAGTGCATCGCGCCCTGATTGCCAAGCTCGAACTGAAAAAATATCAATCTAAAACCTTGCCCTCGACCTGACCCTCAGCGAAGCTGTCAAACCTAGAACGTCAAGCGCATCCCGAGCTGAATCTGACGCTTCGGGAAATCGGATGTGAAGCTCAAAGGTTGGCTGGGATTACCCGGCGCTCCATGTACGTTAAACGTCGTAGCTCCTCCCCCACCGGCAGCCGCGAGGACCCCGAAAAGCGGGCCCACCTCATTGTTTACGCTGGCATAGTTGGTCCGATTCGGGATGTTGAATCCTTCCGCCGTGATTAACAACGTGGTTTTCTCGCCCACTTTGTGATGCCAGCTCAAGCGCATGTCGAAATCAACGTAATCTGGACCAAGACCCGTGTTACGAGCGGCTCCTATGGGTCGGCCATTGGTGGGGTGATTGTCGCCATTAGTGGCTTCTCCACTCAGCAAATTGAAGGGATGCCCGCTGTTGTAATTAAAAATTGGAGCCACTTCGAAGCCGGAGAGGATACCTTTCTCCCAGGGGCTGCCGAAGATGCCCGCGATCACCACCTTGTTCCGCTGATCGAAGTTGGAAAGCGAATGCTCGCCGGCCAGGTTCAGGTTATCCTGCGGGCCATAGTCACTGTTGTAATCGGTGGTGGTGTCAAAGGCTTTGCTATAGGTGTAACTCCCCATTAGCGCCATGCCTTTGTTGAACTGCTTCTTGACTTCCAGAATGCCGCCCTCGTAAAGAGCGGATCCTGCCGAAGTGTATTGGTTGTTCTGGATAATGAGCGGATTGTAGAAACAATTGGCGGCGTTTCCCCCCTTGCTCGGGTCGCATTTGGCCGTGGTCTGGCCCAGCGGATCAAAGGCGGCACTTGTATTCCAATCCCGGTATGTGACCGTACTCCCGTTTGCCAGGGGCGCCGTTACCGTGCCCGGATCCTGCACGTTGGTGTCAATCGCAACTGGAATGTGGACGGTGTGGGAATAGATAGCGCTCAACGAAACTGAGAGACCAGCAGCGACCTGCCGCTCAATTCCAAACTCGGCTTGTTGCGAGTAAGCGCTCTTGTAGTTAGGCTGGTTGCTGAATATAACGCTCAGAGCGGGAATGGGGCCGCTGTTCGTGGGCACGAAGAAGCCATTCGAGGCAGCGGTCAAGTCACTGGGGGTAATGCAAGCCAAAGCCCCCGGTGGCGGCGTCGTGCAACCCAGCACTCCCCCAAGCGCTGATTGTCCCGGGTTGTTGGTGTTGAACAGACTCTCGTAAACAGTCTGGGAATTGAAAGGGGTTGGCAGGTTGATCGGATCTACATAGATGCCGATTTGCCGGTTGCAAGGGCTGCTGCCGGTGCCAGGAATGATGACTGTGCCAAATTCTTGAAACCCGCACGTGGCGGTCAGGTTTGCGACCTGACTGCCGGGACCACTCGCGCCCGTGTTCTCGACCGCAGTGTTGTTTTTGTTCATAGCCCCCAGCACGTAATCCACCCCAGGAATGACGTCGTAAATCTGTGAATAGAACATTCCGTATCCCGCGCGAATCACGGTCTTGTGGTCTTTAAACGGATCCCACGCGAACGAAACGCGGGGGGCGAAGTTGTGCTTGGGGGTATTCAATGGAGCGTACTGCGTGTCGAGTTCATAGCGGACGCCGTAGTTAAGAGTGAAGTTGGACGCAATCGCCCAGGCGTCCTGCGCATAAAGGGCGGTGAACGGCCTGGTTCGGCTATAGCCGGGAGTGCCGAATCCGTCCTGAAGGAATTGGGGCAGGCCCAATGAGGCATTCTGCAGCGAGTTGATGGCGGCTCCCGTCGGAATGTTCACTCCGCAGGGGTCCCCCAAAACCGAAGGCAGTAGGCACGGGCTCACCACAGCTCCCGGCAGGGGCCCGAATTCAAAGCGGCCGGGCATGAAGATGTTCGTGGCAGTGTGATTGCCCCGGAGAAGCTCTTCACCGCCGAACCGCAGGGTATGGTGGCCCCGGATTATGCTGATGTTGTCCGCGAAGTCATAGCGGCGCAGGATCTCGTGCTGGGGCAGAAAGATGTTCGTTCCGAACTGCCCGAAACCGGGGAGGTCAATTCCTACTTCAGCGGCCTCGTTTGGAATCACGTTTGTGTGGTTATAACTCCACTGCACCCGGGCTTCATTCTGAGTGCTCGGGCTAAACAAGTGGAACCATGCGCCCAGGAGGGTATGGTTATACGCCTGGATCGAGCTGCCCCGCGAATAGGCGGTCAAAGACTGCACATCAGGAGACTCTTCAAGGTCATGGCCGTAGTTGTAACGTAGGAAGGCTTGGTCATTTGCGCTGAAACGGTGGTCCAGGCGGCCCGATCCCAGGTATTGCCGCGTATCGTAGGGAAATACTCCGCCGTTATTCTCAAACTGGCTTACCAGGAAGTCATTCAACCCTGCTTGAGTCGCGCTCAGGCCCGCGTTAGGAGTAACCGCGAAGGCGGCCTGCAGGAAACCAGCGCAAACCGGCGAGAGTTCGAAGAAATACCCACCAGCGGGGTTGACGAGGCAAGGCACCGGGTTCGGGTTGGTTGACGCGGCCAGCGCCTGGATAACTGCCTGTTGCGCAAGCCTCGGGTCATTCGGGTTGGTCTGAACAAGATTAGAGGGCAAGGTATTTCCAGCTATGGAGGGTCCGGCGAAGATCGAACTGTCTACCATCAGGGGAACCGAATTCTGCGAGTTCTGCCGCAGCCCCTCGAAAGAACCATAGAGGAAGGTTTTGTCTTTCACGATGGGGAAGCCGATGGCGCCGCCGTACTGCTGGCGGCTGAGCGAATTCTTGATCGGATCGCCGGCAGATGTGGTGTTGAAATTAGCGTAGGTCGGGTCTGGCGCAAGAGCCGAACTGAAGGCGAATGGGTCGCGGGCATCCATGGCGTCATTGCGGAAAAAACCGTAGAGACTGCCGTGCACGTTGTCGGTGCCGGATCTCGACACAATGTTGATGGTGGCGCCGCTGGCCCCGCCCAGCTCGGCGGTGTAGTTGCTGCGGTTGATTTGGAATTCCTGCACCGCGTCCTGGCTTAAGGTCAGGCGCACGCCGCCTTCATCGTCGTTGGCTTCCCCGCCATCTACGGTCACGCTGTTGCCTCGGCCGTTGCTGCCGTAGAAGGAAAGTCCGCTGGTGGGCGTCTGTTTGACGCGATAGCTGGTGTCGTCCGCCAGCCGGGTGGAATTGGAAACACCGGGCACCAGCAAGGTGAAGGTCAGGTAGTCGCGGCGGTCGATCGGCAGGTCATCGATATAGGTTTGGGTAAGCGTGTCAGCTTGGCCTGATCTTTCCGTGTCCACGGCGGGCGGCTCGGCCGACACTTCGACGGTTTCCTTCCTCGATGCTACTTTCAGGTGGAAATCCAGAATCGCCGTCTGGCCCACTGTGATAGCCAGGCCCCTCTGGATCTGGGTTTGAAAACCAGCGTGCTCTACCGTCACGTTGTAGGTCGCTGGCGGCAGCCCCGTGAAGCGATACTCGCCGCCGTTGTCGGTAACGGCACTACGCCGGATTCCCTTCTCGGCATCCTCGGCAACCACAGTTACCGCTGGCATGATGCTGCCGGAGGCGTCCGTCACTATCCCTTTTATACCGGCAGCCGCGCCTACGCCTTGAGCGAACGCGGCACTCAGCATTCCCAACAGCACCAGAAGGCACGCAAAGCCGAATCCGCACGAGCGTATCCACACCTTTGTGTTCCTCATAAAGTCCCCCATTTGACCGGCAGATAATACTTCATTTCGACACTGGCTGGCTCACAAATCAGCGGTAGATAGCCTGCATGAAACTCAAATTGATATTCGGCAGATTGTCGACCTGCGGCGTATCGACAGCATTGGTTTGTTGTGTTTGAATGAAAACGAAAAACTCCCCACGCTCGTGCCTTTTCAGAGCGCCGCATTTTCACGATGCGCGCGAGGGTATCCGCGTTCGTGAAATTCATCAAATGAATTGTTTTGATGATGATGTATGCTCGCCAGGAATGTCATGCGACAACAGAAATTCCAGTATTTCCTTGTTTGCTTCTTCGGTCTGGTCGGTGAGAAACAGGTGACTGGCGTGCTCGAGCAGGACGAGTTTCGCGCCCGGAATCCGCTTCGCGATCAATTCCCCGTTGCCCGGCGGCACCAGCGCATCCGACTTTCCATGAATGACCAGCGTGGGCGCCGTGATCTGAGCGATTCGGCTGTAGCTCTCCCACGCCAGGATCGCCTGCAGTTGCGCCATGTAACCTTCTGCCGAGGGGAGCCAACGCCGGCGCAGGTTGATATCTTCCTCGATTTTCTCTCGCGGCGTGGCCGCATCGTAGATGTAGGGAAGGATGGCTTCTCGCGCTTGCTCCAGCGTCATGCCGCGCGCCATCAGCAGGTCGGCGACCTTGCGCTCCGAGCGCACCACCAAAGATCCGCCGGGTGCGGTGCACCCCAAAATCAACGAACGCGTCCTCGCCGGATATTGCAGCGCGAATTCTTGCGCGATTGCGCCACCCATTGAAACGCCGAAAACGTGGGCGCTGGGAATGCCGGCGGCATCCAGAACCGCAGCCGCGTCCGATGCCATAGCAGCAACCGAATAAGGCCCGGGAGGTACGTCGCTCAGCCCCACTCCTCGATTATCGAACGCTATCGTACGATACCGTTGCGCCAGCGCCGGGCGCGTGCGATGCCACATGGCCGACGTATAGCCGAGGCCCATGATCAACAGGACCGGTGCTCCCTGCCCCTGCTCGTCCCAATAAATCTTTGTCCCTTGATTCTCGACGAATGCCACCTGTTCTCCTTGGCCGGCCTAGGCCACTTTCAGCATGAGCTTTCCCGAATTCTCACTCGTAAAAAGCTTTAGCAGGGTTTCGGGAAAAGTTGCGAGCCCGTCCACGATATCCTCGCGCGACTTCAACTTGCCCGCCGCCATCCATGCCGCCATTTCCGCTCCGGCTTGCGCGTAGCGATCGGCGTAGTCAAACACCATCATGCCCTTCATGGTTGCCCGATTCACCAGCAGCGACATATAGTTGCTGGGTCCCGTGATCGGCCCGGTGTTGTTATATTGCGAAATCGCTCCACAGATCACAATCCGGGCGCCCCGCGCCAGGTTCGCCAGCGCGGCGTCCAGAATCGCACCACCCACGTTGTCAAAATAGACGTCAATCCCCTTCGGACAATGCTTCCGAAGAGACTGCTTTACGTCTTCGGACTTGTAGTCGATGGCTGCATCGAAACCCAGCTCCTGCACGATGTAGCGGCACTTCTCCGTTCCTCCCGCAATGCCGACCACATGGCAGTTCTTGATCTTGGCGATCTGTCCCAGCACCGCACCTACGGCTCCCGCTGCCGCCGAGACCACGACCATCTCGCCTGGCTTCGGCTGTCCCGTATCGAGAAGTCCGAAATACGCGGTCATGCCCGTCATGCCAAGTACGCTGAGATACTTTGGCAGCGGTGCGACTCTCGTGTCGATCTTCGTTACTCCCCGGCCGTCGGTCATCGCGTACTCCTGTACTCCGAACACTCCGGAAACGTGATCGCCAACAGCGAAGCGCGGGTTACGCGATGCGGTCACGACCCCCACGCCCAGTGCCCGCATCAATTCTCCGATGCCCACTGGCGGTGTGTACGAGCGCGCGTCATTCATCCAGCCGCGCATCGCCGGATCAAGCGAGATGTACAACACCTGGACCAGCAGTTCGCCGTCCTTCGGTTCTCCGACCGGCTCTTCCGCGTAGGTCCAGTCGCTGCGCTTCGGCATGCCGGCCGGACGCGCCGCCAGCAGAAACTTGTGGTTGGTAAGTGCCATGCTGCCTCCTTCGTTCGATCCTGCCGCTCAGACTGTGTACCGCTCACTCTCCAGCAGGCGTCGTGCAATCTGGCGCCGCAGTGCGATCGAATTGACTGGATTGTGAGCGGCGTACGCGCGCAAGCGGGAAAGATTTCGTCGCAGTTCGTCGCCCTGGGCGCAGGCGCTCAGCACCGTACGCGACGAGAGTTCAACCTTGGCTATCGCATCGCGCAAATACACGGCGCAGGCATCCGCTGCATTGACTCCACCACCGGCCGCCGCCAATTTCCGGCTGCGCAGCAGGCTCGACTCCATCGCGAACACCTCCATGATGATGTCGGACAGGTTCATGATGATCTCCTGCTGTTGTTCGAGCTGCGCGCCATATTTCGCGTGCGCGACTCCCAGCGTCAGCAGGAAGATGTTCTTTGCGCTGTGAACAAGACTCAACTCCTCATCGGCGCCTGCATCCGCAGTCCCTGGCTCGGCCTGCTGGAGAATGGCACGAGCGGCCTCGAGCAGAGGGAGTTGTCCCCGCGCCGCGCGCTTCAATGGCATGCCTGTGATCACCAGCCGATTGATTTCGCTGGTCCCCTCAAACAGACGGTTAATCCGCGAGTCGCGGTAAGCCCGCTCCACCGCATAGTCCTGATGGTATCCATAGCCTCCGTGGATCTGGACGCCTTCATCAACTACATAGTCCAGCATCTCAGCCGCGTAGACCTTTACCATCGAGCACTCCGCAGCAAACTCTTCGATGGCCTTCAGTTCCCGGTTGGACCCGCCCGCAGATTCCGCCGACGCGCCGTGCATTTGATTTTCAATCAGTCCAACCACGCGCCAAGCCATCGACTCCGCCACGAAAATGCGGATCGCCATTTCCGCCAGCTTGTGTTGAATTGCGCCGAATTCGGAAATCGTCGAGCCGAACGCCTTGCGCTGCTTGGCATACTTCAGGCAAATCGCGAGCACGTTCTTCGCCGCTCCGACCGAGGCCGGACCCAGTTTCAGCCGTCCAATGTTGAGGATGTTGAACGCGATCACATGCCCGCGTCCAATTTCTCCCAAAACGTTTTCCACCGGAACGGGAACGTTGTCGAGATACACGGCCGTGGTGGAACTGCCCGTGATGCCCATCTTGTGCTCTTCCGCCCCGCTGCTCACGCCGGAAAAATTCCGCTCGACAAGAAACGCGGTGAACTTTTCTCCTCCCACCTTGGCAAACACCGTGAACAAATCGGCAGCGCCGCCGTTCGTGATCCACATCTTCTGGCCGTTCAACATGTAGTGTTTTCCATCCGCGGAGAGATCAGCCCGCGTTCGCGCCGCCAGTGCGTCCGACCCCGCCAGCGGCTCGGTGAGCGCGTAGGCGGCCAGCATCTCCAGTTTCGCCAGCTTCGGCAGATATTTGCGCTTCTGCTGCTCGTTGCCAAAGTAGACAATGGGCAGCGTGCCGATGCCGGTGTGCGCCGAGTGCCATCCCCCATAGGAGCCGTCTCGTCCCAAGCGCTCGGCGGTTACCATGAGCGATGGCAGATCCATGGCCATGCCGCCGTACTCCTCCGGGATCGTCATCGCAGTCAGCCCCAGTTCCACCGATTTCCGCAGCACGGCCATCGCGACGCCAGGCTTCTTTTCGCGGATCGCCGGCAGATTCGGCTCTACTTCGTTGGCCCAGAATTCATCCACCATCTGACGAACAGCAATATGTTCCTCGCTCAAATCCTCGGGCGTGAAAACGTCCTGGGGTGCCGAGTCTTCGAGCAGAAACGCCGCTCCTTTTGTCGTCTTGCGCGGGGTGTCTGTTAATGTGGTCATGGAACACTCCTATGCCGCCTTTTGAAATTGAGAATCTGAATTCTTTGAAACAATTCGAAGGCCGCGAATTCCCCGCGACCGAATGGCTCGCCGTCACCCAAGATCGCATCCAGAGATTTGCCGACGCCACCGAAGACCGCCAGTGGATTCACCTCGACTCCGAACGTGCCCGGCGTGAATCGCCCTTCGGCGGCACCATTGCCCACGGCTTTCTCACTCTTTCGCTGCTGAGTTACTTTCTGAAACAGGCAATCCAGATCCGCGCGGGCGTTGCGATGGGCGTCAACTACGGGTTGAATAAGGTTCGTTTTCCCGCGGCCGTTCGCGCTGGTTCGCCGGTGCGTGCTTGCGTCAGCCTGCTTGCGGTGAAGGAGTCGCCCGAGTTTGTGGACGCCAGATTCCTCATCCACGTCGAGAGTCAGGCCGTTGAGAATCAGCCCTCCGGGAGGCCTTGCTGCGTCGCCGAGTGGCTGGTTCGCTATTATCCGCAGTGAACTTTGCAGGGAGTGCCCGCTCATATCGTCCCGCTTTCCGCGCAATGCCACGAGGCGCGCAGCAAAGTATGGATTCTCTCCGGCATCGCCGCAAAGCGTACGTCCTGCGTCAATCCCTGGGCGTAGCGGTAATAGATCTGTTGAATGATGACCGCAACTTTGAAGCGGGCAAACGTCAAATAGAAGACCATGTCGCCGGGATCGCGGCCACTCACGACCGCGTAGCGCTCAGCTAACTGCGTTCGCGTCAGTGTGCCCGGCAGCGTGGTCGGTGCACTGCGAATTTCTTGCAGCTCCTCCGGGTCTTGCGGATCGGTCCAGTACGCCAGCGCCGTCCCCAGGTCCGTCAGCGGATCTCCCAACGTGCACATCTCCCAATCCAGAACGCCGACGATCTTTGTCGGATCGTCAGGATCGAGCACTACATTGTCATACTTGTAATCGTTGTGGATCAGCGCCGCGTCATAGCTCGCAGGCATTCGCTCTGTAAGCCACATGGAAATGCGTTCGACTTCCGGCAGGTCGTGCGTTTTCGAATTGTGGTAGCGCTCGATCCAGCCCTTGACCTGGCGTT
>Ga0209415_10009543_pt1 | contig 16665 bp, 14 predicted proteins | sample PeaSoiSIISIP2007_FD_187696 | JGI IMG/M metagenome (GOLD analysis project Ga0209415, IMG submission 187696) | Peat soil microbial communities from Weissenstadt, Germany - SII-SIP-2007 (SPAdes) (version 2) | ecosystem: Environmental > Terrestrial > Soil > Wetlands > Peat | place: Germany... | reverse complement strand
ACTCTGGAGGTGGCCGGCCGCTAGGTCGGAACAGTTGGCTGGACCCGCTTAGCGGAATCCAACCCGGACCACCGTCGCACAGGCCGCCGGACCTCGTCCCCCCGGCACGCCGTTGGCCGGCCGCATGGCCGGTGGTGGCAACGTGTCTGTGCGGCTCTGTCCAGCACATGCCGTGAAGCGAGAGGCGCCCTCGGGCGCCTCTCGTGCTCGAGCGGCCTGCTCTGTGGTGCGAGCGGTGGCGCCTCGCGGCTGCGCGGAGCGCGGGAGGGACCGTCGTCCCCGCGGGTCAGGCGAGGGCCGGCAGGTAGGCTCGCCAGGACTGCGGGATCGTCGGGCTCGAGACGTGGATGAAGATCTCCGCCCGCGGCTGGCGCGGTGCGCGGTGGGGATGCATGTTGGCCTGGGTGGGCGTGCGGTCGCCCTTGCGGCGGTTGCACGGCGCGCAGGAGGCGACGATGTTGTCCCAGCTCGACGGTCCGCCCTTCGAGCGCGGGATCACGTGGTCGACGGTGAGATTGGACCGCGCACCGCAGTACTGGCAGGTCCACTCGTCGCGCGCGAAAACGGCTCGCCGGGTGATCTTGCGGCGGTGGGCGTCGCGCGGGACGCGCACGTAGGTGGTCAGGCGGATCACCAACGGCCGTGCGAACGCGGAGCGCTCGGAGTGCAGCGTGACCGCTCCCTGCTCCAGCACCTCGGCGCGCGCCTTCAGCAGCAGCACGATCGCGCGGCGCACCGTGCAGACGTTGATCGGCTCAAACGTCGCGTTCAGAACGAGCACCCGGCCACCGTCAAGCCCGCGTCGCCGGTGCTCGCCGGGCGACGCGGACCTCGCTGGTGGTGGGACGACTGCTGTTCCCATCTCGCAGGCGCGAGTCTAGCGAGCCGAATGGGTGAGGAGTCGGGTCTCACCGATCCGCCGCCGACTCATTCGCGAGCCGGCGCAGCACGCTTCGGCGTGGCGGCCGAGTCGCAGCGGTCAGCTGCGCCGGTAGGAGCCGAGCACGCGGACCTCCTGACAGCGCGCGCGCAGGCCCTCGATCGCGGCTGCCACAGGCGGCTCAGCGTCGGCGCCCTGAAAGTCGGCGAAGAACATGTAGTGGCCGAGGCCGATCCGGCGCGGCCGCGACTCGATCCGGGTGAGGCTGATACCGCGGTCCGAAAGCTCTGCCAGGCAGCTCACGAGCCAGCCCGCCGAGCCGTCGCCCGCGCCCCAGAAGACGATCGAGGTCTTGGCCTCGCCGTCGCCGCCAACCAGGGCTCGCACGTGCTCCTGCTCGGCCACCGGCGCGAGCCAGACGAAGCGCGTCCGGTTGTCCGGCTCGTCGTCGACATCCTCGAGCAGGATCTGCCCGCCGTAGATCGACGCTGCCAGGCGGTTGCCGAGCGCGGCGTGCGGCGCCCCCGGATCGGCGATCACGCGGCGCACGGCGTCGGCGGTCGAGGATGCCGAGATCACCATCGCGCCGGCGAGTCGTGAGCGCAGGAAGCGGGCGCACTGGGCGTTCGGCTGGGGGTGTGAGTACACGGTTTCGATCGCCTCGAGCGCCAGCGGACCCCCGGCGATCAGGCAGTTGCGGATCTCCGCGACCGTCTCGCCGACGATCGCCAGGCCGCTCGCGTCGCCGGCGAGGGTGTCGAGGGTGACGTCGACCGATCCCTCGAGTGAGTTCTCGATCGGCACGAGCGCAGCGTCGACGAGACCGTCCTGCACCGCCATGACCGTGTCGTAGAGCGTCGGCAGGCCAACCGCCTGCGCGCCCGCGCCCGCGGCCGCCTCGATCAGCGCCTGGTGGCTGAAGGTCCCCTCAGGGCCGAGGTAGCCGACACGCACGCTAATGCGCCCCCTCGGAGCGTTCCACCATAGGAGTCCGCGACGTGCGTCCCGGCCGCACGACGCCAGCGACTCGCCGTCTCCGGCACGACGTTCCGGGAAGACCCACCATGGCCCCGCGCGGCGCCACTACAGATCCGGCGTGAGCGCGATGCGCAGCGCCTCTTCCTCTTCCGGCGAGAGCGTGAGCTCCGGTTCGCCGCCGGTCACCTGCTTGGCGTACAGGCGTGCGCTGTCGCGGTGGTGGATCGAGGAGAGGACGATGCCGGAGCGGTTCGCGTCGAGCAGTGCGATCGACAGGGACTGGTGGCCGGACATCTCGTTGTACGCGTCGTAGCGCACGAGCGCGCGGTGGGTCACGGCGCCGTCGAGTCGCCGCTCGGCGGTCGCAAGACGCGTGTCGAGACGCTCGCCGACGTCCTCGACGTAGTCACGCAGGAGCGTGAACGCCTGCTGGAGGTCGACGCCGTAGGCGACCAGGTCGCGGTCGCCACTCTCGCCGAGCACCATCCGCTGCCCCCGGCGCAGTCGCGCCAGCGCGACGCTCAGCGCGAGGAGCCCCCCCAGCGCGATCGCCGCCACACCCGCTGCGACGATCGCGATCAGCTCGGTTGTCGAGATCTGCGTGGCGAGCACCGCAGGGAACGCTAGCGGGTCGTCCGGGGGCGCCGCGGCGCGGACAGTGCGCCGGTCTCAGTGAGTGAACTCGACGAGGTAGCGCTGGTAGTTGTTCGTCTTGTCGGTCTCGCCCGGCAGCGGGAGGACCTCGGCCGTCATGCCGAGAGGCTCGTTGAAGAAGGCGTTCGGGTTGGCGCACACGCCGCCGTCGAAGACGATCGGGGAGTTGTACGTGGAGCCCGGCACGGTCTTGCGGATCTGGCTCGTGCTCGTCAGGCAGCCTGTGCTCTGCCCCACCTTGTGGAACGAGATCTTGGTTTCGACCGCGTACTCGGTGATCGTGCCCGAGTTGAGGACGTCCAGCACGAACGTGATCCCGGCCGAGGTGTAGGGGAGCGTGTTCACACCGCTGGGCGCCAGCGCCGTGGCCGTTCCGTTGGCGCCCAGAACCGAGACACCGAGCAGCTCGTGGCCCGGCGATCCGGTCGTCGGCGTCCCGCCGAGCGCGGTCGGCACGAAGCCGAGAATTCGCTGCGCGACGTTCTGCGGCTGCAGCCAGCCGATGTCGGGTAGGAAGGTGCTCGGCGGCGTTATCTGGCCGGTGATGCCGGCGTGCGCGAGCGCCTGCTGGATCAGCGGGGCGACGCGTTGCGCGTACAGGGTGTCGGAGGTGAGGAGGTTCTCCATCTCGCCGGCGATCAGCCGGATCGCGCCGGTCTGGCCCTGGCTCGCGCCGAGCGCCTTGGTCATCTGCGCCTCGATGCCCTGCAGGGCCTGGTAGCGGAAGCCCAGAGCCTCGACGAAATAGCGCTGCGCCCCGACCATCTGGGACGGGACGCTCCAGCCCTCGGCCTGGTGGTAGTAGCCCTCCTCCTGACTCACGGACTGCTGCAGCGTGGTCGGCACCTCGGCGGGGTTGGACGATCCGAACGCCCCGTCGAGTTCGTGAAAGAACGGATCGCGAACGCCGGTCTGCTGGTTGTCCTCGGCCAGGACGAGCGCCGCAACGTTCGCGTTGTAGTTCTTGAGGCTCTGGAGCGCCTGGTGGTTGAGCACGGTCTTGATGATCAGCACGACCGCGATCACGACCAGCAGGACGATCGCCGCGGCACCGGCACGCCTGAACAGCAGCGTGCGGTCGTCGGCCCTGCGCCGCGCGCGAGCGGCCGGCCGGCGCGGCGGCGGTGGGGGCGGTCGGATCGCGGTGCGGGGCTCGTCACCCTCGTCGAAGAACGACAAAAACTCTTCCTTGCGGGAGGTTTGCGTCTTGGTTATTACCTCACGCGCCACCACGGCGCGTGGCCTGCAAGTTTCACATCATCGCGCAGTGTGGGGCAGGAGCGCGGCCGCCTGCGACGAAGGCGCGCCTGTGAAGACGCTTCCGCGCCCGCCTGCCGCCCCCGGCGGGAGCGGCCGCGTCCACCCGCAGAGCGACCTCGTGCTGGGTCGCTACAGGCTGCTCGAGCAGATCGGATCGGGCGGCTACGGCACCGTTTGGATCGCGCGCGACCAGGAACGCCGCCAGCGCGTCGCGGTGAAACGCATTCCGCGCCACCACGACGACCCGCAGGAGCGGGCCCGGATCGAGCGTGAGGGCCGTGCGGCCGCGCGCCTGGCGCATCCGGCGATCGTGCGTCTGCATGAGACCGGCGATGACGCCGGCGCGCACTACCTGGTGTCCGAGCTGGTCGAGGGCAGCTCGCTCGCCAAGCACTACCGCAGCGGCGGCGTCGGTGACCGCAGGCTGATCTCGATCGGCGTGGCGCTCGCCGGCGCGCTCGAGCATGCTCACGAGCGGGGCGTGGTGCACCGCGACGTGAAGCCCCAGAACGTGATCGTCCCGGCGCAGTCCGTGGCCGGCTCACCGCCGGCGAAACTGACCGACTTCGGCATTGCGCGGCTCGCCGGAGAGCACTCGCTGACGAACACCGGCGACGTGATCGGCACCTTCGAGTACATGGCGCCGGAGCAGGCGCAGGGCAGGGCCGCCGGGCCGCGCGCCGATCTCTACTCCCTGGCGCTGACGCTGTACGAGGGCTTCGCAGGCTTCAACCCGCTGCGGGGCGCGACGGTGGCCGCCACGGCCCAGCGCGTGGGAGCGGCCATCGAGCCGCTCGGCCGCGTGCGCCGTGACCTTCCGGCGCCGCTGTGCGCAGCGATCGATCGCGCGCTCACACCCGATCCGGCGGGCCGCGGGACGCTCGCCGAGCTGCGCTCCGCGCTCGAGGCTCCGACGAGGAGCGGCGGCACCCACCGGCGGGGACTGCTCCGCGGCCGCGCCGCGAGCGCTCGCGGCGCGCCTGCGATCTCACTCACACGCCGCGCGCGCCGGCTGCTCGGAGGCGCCGGGGCAGGCGTGCTCAGCGGCGTGGCGCTGGCGAGCGTCCTCGGCGTTTACAGCGCGCAGGCCGGCGTGCTCGCGGGGGCGGGCTGCGCGGCCCTGGTCTGGCTGTCGCCCGCCGTCGGCTGGCTGCTCGTCGCGCTCGGGGCGCTCGGCTGGCTGGGCGCGAGTGGCGAGCCCGGGACGGCGCTGCTGTTGTGCGTCGCGCTCGCCCCCGTCCCGCTCCTGCTGCCGTCGCGCCCCTGGCTGTGGTCGGTCGCCGCGGTCGGACCGGCGCTCGGAGCCCTCGGCCTCGCAACCGCCGCCCCGGTCGCCGCCGGCCGCCTCGGTTCGCGCGCGCCGGCGCGTGCGGCGCTCGGCGTCCTGGCCTACTGGTGGTTGGCGCTGACGGAGGCGCTCGTCGGCAAGCGACTGCTCTACGGTGCGCCGGCGGGCGTCGCGCCGCGGACCTCCTGGCAGGGCTCGCTCGACGCAGCCTTCCAGCACGCGCTCGTGCCCCTTGGGTCCAGCAACCGCCTGCTGACGGCGCTGGTGTGGGGCGTCGCCGCGGCGGCGCTTCCCTGGCTTGCGCGCGGCGCGCGCACGCGCACCCGGCTGCTCGGGTCTGCGCTCTGGGCGCTTCTGCTGGTCGGCGCGAGCGCCCTGGTCGCCTCGCGCCTGGGCCTGCCGCGGCCGACCGCGCCACTGCTCGCCGGCGCCGTCGCGTTCCTGGTGGCGCTCGCCACGGCGAGCCTTCGCGCCCATTCGCACCAACCGCCGAACGTCGCGTAGCATGGCAGCAGCCCGCGCGTGAGTGCGGGTGTCCGGCCGGCACGATGAGCGTTCTCCGTTCCCTCGAAACAAAGATCGCGGACCTCGTCGAGGGGGCTTTCGGGCGCGCCTTCCGCAGCGAGATCACCCCGGTCGAGCTCGCCCGGCGCCTCGTGCGAGAAATGGATCGTCATCACCACAGCTCGCTGGCGAGCACCGTCGTGCCGAATGAATACGTCGTCTGGCTGTCCCCCGGCGACCGGCGGCACTTCGCGGAGATCGAGGAGAGCCTGATTGAGGAGCTGGCGACGCATCTGCTCGAGCACGCCCGCGCCGAGCGCCTGGCGCTACCGTCGCGACCGCAGATTCACCTGCGGACCGACGAGCGACTCTCGCTCGGCCAATGTGGGATCGAGGCGAAGGTCGTCAACACCCCTGCCGCTCCGGTGGCGCGGCGAGGCGGCGCGGCGGCGCCTCCGGAGGGCCCGCTGTCGGGCGAGGTGCTCCCCCGTGCCCACCTCGACGTGGGCGGCCGCCGCGTTCCGATCGGTCCGGGCGGGTCGGTGATCGGCCGCAGCAGCGACGCCGACATCGTGATCGCGGCGCACGAGGTCTCCCGCCGCCACGCGCAGATCGCTCCTGACCGCGAGGGCTGGATCCTGACCGACCTGGAGTCCACCAACGGTGTGAGGCTGAACGGCCGGCCGGTGGGCGTGCCGACGCGGCTCGTGGACGGCGACGTGATCGAGCTCGGCGCGGTCGAGCTGATCTTCGAGGTTCGCTGAGAGCCGGGGAATCATGGTGACGAATCTCGCACCGGTCTCGGTCGCGTTGAAGTTCGGCTTTCTGGTCGTGCTCTACGCATTCCTCGTCTGGGTGGCGCGCGGCGCTACGCGCGATCTACGGGTCGGCCGCGTGCTCGCCGCACCGGAGGCCGCGACGGGCTTTCATTCGGCGACCGCCGCTCCGCACGTCGCGGGCGACGCGCGCCTGGTCGTCGAGCGCGCGCCGGGGCATTCGCCGGGCATGATCTACGACATCGGCGAGGGTGCGGTGCTGGGCCGTGGCGATGCGGCGGAGATCCGTCTCGACGACCCGTTCGCCTCCTCGCGCCACGCCCAGCTGATCCTGCAGGCCGGCGTGGTGGTGCTCGAGGACCTCGGATCCACCAACGGCACCTACCTGAACGAGGAGCTGCTGGCGGGCCCGGCGCCGCTGCACAACGGCGACCGCGTGCGCATCGGCGACAGCGAGTTCACCTACGAGGAGGGGTGATGATCCGCGTCGCCGAACACGTCGCCCGCACTCACACCGGTCACCAGCGGTCGACCAACGAGGACTCGCACCTCGCTCGCGCGCCGGTGTTCGTGATCGCCGACGGCATGGGTGGTGCGCAGGCCGGCGAGGTCGCGTCGCAATTGGCGATCGGCCACTTCGCCCAGGGTCTGCCGGGTGAGCAGGGCGACGGCGCCGAGCAGCGATTGGCGCGCGCGGTGGCGGACGCCAACGCCGAGATCCACGCACTGTCCGAGCGCGATGCGCGTCGCGCCGGCATGGGCACGACGCTGACCGCGGCCTACGTCGGCCCGCACGAGATCTCCTTCGCGCACGTCGGTGACAGCCGCGCCTACCTCCTGCGCGGGGGGGAGCTCGAGCGGATCACCGAAGACCACTCGCTGGTCGAGGAGCTGCTGCGTCAGGGGCGCCTGACCGAGGAGGAGGCCGAGGAGCACCCGCAACGGTCGATCATCACGCGCGCCCTGGGACCCGAGCCCGACGTCGACGTCGACACCTTCACGCTCCCAGCCGCGAACGGGGACGTCTTCCTGATCTGCAGCGACGGGCTGACGTCGATGATCAGCGAGGCCGCCGTGAGCGACATCCTGCGCGAGGCTCCCGATCTCACGACGGCGGCGGATCGGCTCGTCGCCGCGGCGCTGGACGCGGGCGGTCGCGACAACGTCACGGTGCTGCTGTTCCGGGTCGAGGACGTGGCCGCCGGGGAGCCGGCGAGCGAAGAGCCGACCGATGCGCAGGCCGGCGCCGCGGCCGAGCCCGAACCGCCGGCGACCGGGGCCGCCGCGGCGCTCGCCGCCGCGGACGCGACGGAGCAGGTGGCCGGCTTGAGCGATGAAACGGCGAGCCACGATCTGCCCGGACGTCCGTCGATGCTCCGCCGGCGGGCGCCGCGAATGCCTCGCCCGGCGCCCGGACCGCGGCGCTCGCGACTTCGCCGCCGCGCGACGATCGCGACGGTGCTACTCGCCGTGATCGGCGTGCTCGCCCTCGGCGCGGTGCTCGCCATCCAGGCGGTCTACTTCATCGGCACCGACGCCAACGGCCAGGTCACGGTCTACAACGGGGTGCCCTACACGCTCCCCGGCGGGATGCGTCTGTTCACGACCTACTTCGTGTCGGGCGTCACCGCGGCGCAGCTGAGCCCGCTCGAGCGCGGCCGCCTGTTCAACAACCAACTGCGCTCGCAGCAGTCGGCCGGCAGCCTGGTCAGCCAGCTCGAACTCGACCGGATCGCCGGCCAGTGAACCAGCCGATCGCCCGCCTGTTCACCATCGTGTTGCTGATGTTTGCGTTGCTGGTCGCCTTCACCTCGCGCTGGACGGTGTTCGACGCCGGCTCGCTTAAGGCGAACGCGGACAACAAGCGGCCCGGGCTCGAGCAGCAGTACGTCCAGCGCGGCGAGATCGTGGCCGCCGACCAGACCACGGTGCTGGCGCAGTCAGCCCGCCAGCGTGACGGCGTCTACCTGCGCGAGTACCCGTTCGGCCCGCTGTTCGCGGCGGCGATCGGCTACTACGACCCCACGAACGGACGCTCCGGACTCGAGGCGTACCGCAACAGTCCCCTTGCCGGATCGCCGGCGCAGCAGAGCTCGATCCTCGACCAGCTCGAAGGCAAGCGAACGAACGGCGACGAGGTCGTGACGACGCTCGACGAGCACGCCCAGGAGGTCGCCTATGCAGCGCTCGCCGGGCGCGCCGGGGCGGTTGTCGCGCTCGTGCCGGGCACCGGCGCGATCAGGGTGTTCGCGGAGAGCCCGAGCTACGACCCCAACCAGGTCAAGACGGCTGCGGGGCTCGCTGCGATCGATGCGAGCGCCAATGGGGCGCTGGTGGATCGCGTGACCGCCGCCCAGTACGCGCCGGGATCGACGTTCAAGGTCGTCACCGCGATCGCGGCGATCGACACCGGCCGCTACACCCCCAACTCCGTGCTGAGCGGGAAGTCGCCGATCGTAGTCTCCGGCCAGCCGCTGGCGAACGACGGCGGCACGAGCTACGGCAACGTGACGCTCTCGACCGCCCTGACGCAGTCGATCAACACCGTCTGGGCGCAGGTGGCGCTCGGCGTCGGCGCACCGACGCTGCAGACCTACATGGACCGGCTCGGCTTCTACAGCAAGCTGCCGGTCGATCTGCCCGCCGACGAGGTGCTGGAGAGCGGCGTGCGCTTCCAGGGCCGCGCCGGGTACCTGCCGCTGACCGGCGGTGCCGACGTCGGGCGGGTCGGGATCGGCGAGGGCGGACTCGAGGTGACGCCGCTGCAGATGCTGATGGTCGCCGCCGCCGTCGCCAACGGCGGGCGACTGATGGTTCCGCACCTGACGCAGGCGATCGTCAACCCGGATGGTCAGACTGTGCGAACGATCGCCCCTCAGCTCTACAGCACCGTGATGAAGCCGTCCACCGCCCAGCAGGTCGGCTTGATGATGGACAACGTCGTCAACGACGGCGGCACCGGGACGGCGGCGGCGCTGCCCGGCGTGACGGTCGCCGGCAAGACCGGGACGGCGCAGGACTGCACCAATCCGGCGGTGGCCGCCTGCGCGCTGAGCCAGGTCTGGTTCATCGCCTACGCGCCGGCCGAGCACCCCAAGATTGCGATCGCCGTCACCCTGGAGCACCAGAACGGCTTCGGCGGCACGATCGCAGCACCGATCGCCAAGCAGGTGCTCGAGGCGCTCGGCATCGGGAGCGCCGGATGACGCTCCGGATTGCCTCAGGGACGGTGATCGACGGGCGCTACCGTGTCATCTCGCGGGTCGGCTCCGGCGGGATGGCGGAGGTCTACTGCGCAGAGGACTCGCAGCTCGGGCGCCGCGTCGCCGTCAAGCTGTTGCACGAGCGCTTCGCCCAGGACGAGGAGTTCGTCGAGCGCTTCCGCCGGGAGGCTTCGAGCGCCGCCTCGTTGTCGCACGCGAATATCGTCAGCGTCTACGACCGCGGCGAGTGGGGAGGGACGTACTACATCGCGATGGAGTACCTGGACGGGCGCTCGCTGGACTCGATCGTGCGGGAGGAGGCGCCGCTGACGCCCGAGCGCGCGATCGAGATCACCGAGCAGGTGCTGCGCGCCGCGCGCTTCGCGCATCGGCGCGGGATCGTCCACCGCGACCTCAAGCCGCACAACGTGATCATCGACGACGAGGGTCGGGTGAAGGTCACGGATTTCGGCATCGCCCGCGCGGGCGCCTCCGAGATCACGCAGACCGGCTCGATCATGGGCACGGCGCGCTACCTCTCGCCAGAGCAGGCGCAGGGTCACGCCGTCAGCCCGCGAAGCGACCTCTACGCGGTTGGCATCATGCTCTACGAGCTGCTGACCGGGAACGTCCCATTCGAGGGCGACTCGGTTGTCTCGATCGCGCTGCGCCACCTCTCGGAGCCGCCGCGGCCGCCGAGCTCGTTCGTCGCGACGATCTCGCCGAACCTCGATGCGATCGTGATGCGCGCGCTGGAGAAGAGCCCCGAACGCCGTTTCGCGGACGCCGACGAGTTCCTCACTGCGCTGGAGGACGAGCGCGAGCGCCTGCACAGGCAGGACGGTTCGCACACCGCGGCGCTCGCGCCGATCACGCCGGTCGCCACGCCGACGACCGTCTACCCCCACCCGGCGACCTACACCACCCAGGCGCTCGGCCCGGCCGCCGCGGTGACCGGTGCATACGGGACGGTCCCCGCGTACTGGGATCCCAACACGACGGGCATCATCCCGCCGGGGGCGCACATGCTCCCGCCCGGGACGCGGCGCAGGCCGATCTGGCCGTGGGCGCTGCTGGGAGCGATCGTGGCCGCGGCCGCGATCGCGGCGCTCGTCATCGCGCTGATGCACAACCACACCCCGGCGGCCAAGGTCAACGTGCCCTACGTGATCGGCGAGTCGAAGGCGAACGCCGAAGCGAATCTGCAGACCGCGGGGCTCGTTCCCCAGCCGGTGTTCGTGCACTCACCGCGCCCCAAGGGCACCGTCACGGGACAGACGCCGGGCGCCGGATCGCGCGACCCCAAGGGCTCGCTCGTCACGCTGACGATCTCGACCGGCCCGGCGATCCCGCCGAGCCGGCAGGTACCGAACGTCGTGAATCTTTCGGCCACGCTGGCCAGCCAGCAGCTGCGGGCGGCGGGCTTCCAGGTCTCGCCGGTCAAGCAGCCGTCGACCACGGTGGCGAAGAACACGGTCATCTCGACCGTCCCGACCGGCGGCGCGACCGGGGCTCGTGGCTCGCTCGTGGTGGTGACGATCTCGAGCGGGCCGCCGAGCGTGGGGGTGCCGAGCGTCGTCGGTCTGTCGCTGGCCGACGCGAAGCTCCTGCTCCAGGAGGACAAGTTCGTGGTCGGCAAAACGGTCAGGATGGTCTCCTCCGCGACGCCCGGGACCGTGCTCGCGCAGTCCCCCGCTTCGGGCAAGGCGCCGCAGGGCTCCGCGGTGACGCTGACGATCGCGCAGGCGCCGCCCAACGTCGTCGTGCCCTACCTGCGCGGCCAGACCGAGACCGCCGCGATCCTGCGGCTCGGCAAGCTCGGGCTGACGCCGTCGGTGGTGATCGAGCCCAAGACCACCAACCCGCAGTACAACGGCGAGGTCCTGTCCGAGTCGCCGTCCTTCGGGACCTCCGTGGCGCCGGGCACGACGGTGATCATCAGGGTCGAGAGCTTCGTGCCCGGCGGCCCGACGGGCCCCACCGGCCCCACGGTGGGAGGCGAGAACGGCATCGGCTCCACCGGCGCCCCCTGATGCGCGTCGCGGTCCTGGGCGGTGGACGCTCATCCGAGCACGAGGTGTCGCTCGCCTCGGCAGCGGCGGTGCGCGACGGGCTGCTGGCCGGCGGCCACGAGGTCGTGGCGGTGCAGATCGGCCTGGACGGCCGCTGGCTGCTCGACGGCGTCGAGCTGTCGCTCGCCGCCGCCGGCGGATTGCTCGGCGTCGACGTCGTCTTCCCGGCGCTCCACGGGCCATACGGCGAGGACGGCGTCGTGCAGGGGATGCTCGAGGTGCTCGACGTGCCCTACGTGGGCAGCGGCGTCGCGTCGTCGGCGCTGTGCCTGGACAAGGTCCGCTTCAAGGCCGTGATGGCCGCCGCCGGCCTGCCGCAGGTCGAGCACCGCGGCCTGCGCCATCCGCGGTGGCTCGAGCAGCGCGACGAGGTCCTCGCGGACTGCGCCGAGCTTGGCCTTCCCGTGTTCGTCAAACCGGCGCATCTCGGCTCCTCCGTCGGCATCGCCAAGGTCGCGCAGGCGGGTGAGCTGCCTGCGGCGCTGGACGCCGCCTTCGCGTACGACCCGCTCGTGATCGTCGAAGCGGCCTCCGCCGGCCTGGAGGTCGAATGCTCCGTGCTCGGCGAGCGTGAGCCGCGCGCCTCACCGGCGGGCGAGATCGTCCTGCGCTCCGAGTTCTATGACTACGCCGCGAAGTACGAGGAGGGCGGGATGACGCTCGTCGTGCCGGCGCGGATCGGCGAGCAGGCGGCGGCGGAGGTCGCGCGGATCGCCACGGCGGCGTTCGTGCGGGCCGATTGCAGCGGCCTCGCCCGAGCCGACTTCTTCGTCGAAGCGGACCGAGTCCTGCTGAACGAGCTGAACACGATGCCCGGCTTCACCGCGACCAGCGTCTACGCCAAGCTGTGGGAGGCCGGTGGCATCGGCTATCCGCAGCTGATCGAGGAGCTGTGCGCGATCGCGCTCGAAAGCCACGCGCGCCGCCGCAGCTACCGCTCCTGACGCCCTTCGCGCCCACCGGCTCGACCGTCTAGCCCCCGCGCCGGAAGAGCGTGAACTCCGAGACCGCGACGGACTTCGGCGTGTGGTGGGGGTCGGGCCCGAGGTCGGTGATCCAAAGCAGATAGAACTGGCGCTTGGCGACCGGGTCGAGAGCGATCGTCGTGGTGGTCCTCGCGGCGCGCGCGCCGCCGAGCAGCGTCCAGCCGAGCGCAACGGGAGTCCCCGGCTGTGGCGTCGCGTTGAGGGTGTAGCCGGGGACGTAGTCGGTGCCCCAGATCTGGAGGTCGAAGCCGGGCGTCGGCGTCTCGAGCACGACCCTGTTCGCGGCGACCCCGGGTGCCGCATCGACGTAGAAGCCGACGCCCGACTCGAGCAGCCTGCCGGCGTCGTAGGTCGAGGTCTGCCAGGAGGTCGACGGGTCGCCGTCGATCGCGAGCCCGACCGCCGCGGGATCCTCGGGGCTCGTGCCGAACGGGTTGTAGGCGACCGCCGCGGTCTGCGCGAGGTGCACCGCCTGTTCGCCCGGCGACGGCGGCAGGTTCGCCGGCGTCGGCGTGCCCGCGTGGGTGTGCACGAGCAGGAGGAGCAGGATGGCGGCCGTGACCGCCACCGCGACGGCCGCGCCGGCAACGATCGCCGGAGGGTGCCTGACCCGCATTGGCAGGCGCCTGGTGGTTCGCGGCGACAGGCTGCGGAGCACCATCGTGGCCTCCTTGCCAGGAGGGTTTGCGGTCCTCGAGGCCTCGATCGCCAGCACCTCCTCGAGGTCGGCGATCAGCTCCGTGGCTCCCGCGTAGCGGCGCGCGAGATGCTTTGCGGTGGCCCGCTCGACGACGGCGGCGAGCGCCGCCGAAACCTGTGGGCGGCGCTGCTGCACGTCGGGGATCTCCTCGCGCACGTGCATCGTCGCGACGGCGATGTGGTTGGGCGCGCTGAACGGGACGCTCCCGGTGAGCGACTCGTAGAGCACGACGCCGAGCGAGTAGAGGTCGGACTGGCCGGTGACCTCGTGGCCGAGCGCCTGCTCGGGGGAGACGTAGTCCGTCGTCCCGAGCACTCGGCCGCCGACCGTCAGGCCGGTTTCGTTGCCGCTGCGCGCGATGCCGAAGTCGGTGATCTTCGCGCCGGCCTCGGCGTCGAGCAGGATGTTCTGCGGCTTGACGTCGCGGTGCACGATGCCGCGCGCGTGGGCGGCGCCGAGCGCGCGCGCTATCTCGATCGAGAACGCGACGGCTTCGGTGATCGTCAGCCGCTCGACCCGTTGGATGCGCTCCTTGAGCGTTTCACCCTCGACGTACTCGAGCACGATGAACGGCATCCCGTCGTGCTCGCCGGAGTCGAGCACGGCCACGATGTGCGGGTGCTGGAGCTGCGCCACCGCGCGCGCTTCGCGGCGGAAGCGCTCGATGTGGGCGCTGTCCTCGCCGATCGCGGCCGCCAGCATCTTGATCGCGACGCGTCGCTCGAGCACCGAGTCGAAGGCGAGCCAGACGCGCGCCGTGGCCCCCGCGCCGATCTGGCGCTCGAGCCGGTAGCGGCCACCGACGATCGTCTGGGGCGCGGTGCCCATCGCCGCCTATTGTGGGGTATCGGCAGCCCGGGGACGCCCCACGGTGCGGCTCCCGTTGGGCCGCGGAGCGGCCCCCTTAAAAACCGATCCCCAGACCGGGAAGCGTGACTGCGCCCGGGGTGTCGCTGACGCGGCCGATCACGCGCGCCCCGGGGTGGTGGTGCGCGAGCAGCGCGGCGGCGGCCGCAGCCGCATCCGCGGGGACGACGGCGACGAAGCCGCAGCCCATGTTGAAGACCTGGTGGGCCTGCGCGGCGTCGATCGCCCCGGTTTCGCACAGCCAGGCGCAGACACCCGGCACCGGCAGAGGCGCGTCGATCTCGAAGCCGACCGCGGGGTTGAGGCGCCTGAGGTTGAGCACGCCGTCGCCCGTGATGTGGGCCAGGCCGTGCACCGGTGTCGCGCTGTCCAGCAGCGCCAGCGCGGCCTTCACGTAGATCACCGTCGGCTCCAGCAGCGCCTCGCCGAGCGTCGCGCCGCCCAGCGCCGTCGGGCGCTCGTCGAGGCGACCGTGCGCGAGGCGGCGCGCGAGGGTGTAGCCGTTGGAGTGCAGCCCGCTCGACGGCAGGCCGATCAGCGCGTCGCCCGGGGCGCAGCGTTCGCCGGTGACGATCCGCTCCAGCGCGACGGTGCCGAAGGCGCTGCCCGAAAGCTCGAAGCCGTGCGGGCTGGGGTGCCCGCGGATCAGATCGGGGAGCACCGCGAGCTCGCCGCCGGGAATCTCCACGCCGGCCAGCTCGGCGCCGCGGCGCAGGCCGATCGCGATCTGCCCGAGCGCCGCCTCATCGACCTGTTCGACGGCGATGTAGTCGAGCATCGCGACCGGTTCGGCGCCGACGCAGACGAGGTCGTTGACGTTCATCGCGACGCAGTCGATGCCGATCGTGTCGAGGCGTCCGAGGGCGCCGGCGAGCAGCAGCTTCGAGCCGACGCCGTCGGTGCAGAGCGCGAGGCCCAGGCCGGGGGCGATCTCGAGCACCGCGGCGTAGTGACCGCCGCCCAGCGCCGAGCGCGACGGGCGCCCGGGGTCGATCGCGCGCAGCACGTCGACCAGCGCTCGCACGCCGCGGTCGGCGACGCTCGTGTCAACGCCGGCGGCGGCGTAGGCGTCGATCATTGCCCCTCATTCTGGCGCAGGCGGCGGATCACCGCGGCGGCGAGTGCGACGCGGTAGCCGGCGTAGGGGAGGAGCGAGCGTCGGGGACCGATGCGCGCCGCCACGGATGCGGCCGCGAGCGTCGAGCAGCACGAGGCGATCGAGCCCGCGCCGAGCACCGTCCATTCGCGGCGGTCGGCGCTCAGCGCTTCGCGTCCCTTGAAGGCGAGCGCCCCGATCGTGATCGGCAGGCCGACCGCGGCGGACAGCGCCTCCGCATCGGCCGGGGTGAAGCCGCGCCAGCGCGCGGCGCTGCGGGCCGCGCCGCTGCGCGAGACGCCCGGGATCAGGGCGACGGCTTGGGCGGCGCCCAGCGCGAGCGCGTCGGCGAGGCCGGCGTCCTCGCGCCGGCGGCCTCCGTCGCCGCCACGCTCGGCGAGCGCCATCGCGAGGGCGCCGCCCGCGAGGCCCGCCGCGATCGTCGCGGGCGTGCCGAGGCGCCGCTCGATCGGCCGGGCGAGCAGCGCACCGGTGAGCGCCGGCGGGACGCAGGCGAGCACCACCACTCGCAGCGGGCTTCGGCGGCGCGCGCCCCTGCCGCGGCGGCCCGCGATCGCCAGCGCCGCGATCGTGCCGGCGTGCAGCGCCACCTCGAAGCGCTTGCGGGCGGCGGGGTCGAGCGCGCCGTGGTCCCAGCCGCGACTCCAGGCCAGCAGCGACGTGTGACCGGATGATGAGACCGGCACGAGCTCGGAGGGCCCGTGGAGCAGTCCGAGCGCCACCGCCTGGCGCACCGTGATGCGCGCCGGTGCCGGGGGCGATCGGCGGTCAGGCGGCGAGTCTGCTCCTGCGCCGGCGGCTGAGCAGGTAGACGATCGCCGCGACGATCAGCACGAGCGCGGCGATGTCGACGTAGTGCAGGTTGCTCTGGACGCTGTGGTAGTGCGAGCCGATCGCGCGGCCGAGGATGCCCCAGAAGGCGATCCACGGCACGCCTCCGAGCGCACTCAGCGCGAGGAACCGCAGGTAGGGCACCTCGGCGACGCCCGCCGGGAAGGACATGTAGGCGCGCACCAGTGGCAGGACGCGGCAGATCGGGATCGCCTTGGTGCCGTGCTGGGCGAACCAGCGCTCCGCGCGCTCGAGCCGCTCAGGCGTGATGTGGACCTTCGCACCGTGCCGCTGAATCAGCTCGATCCGGCCGAAGTAGCCGATCGCGTAGGCCACCGACGCGCCGACCATGTCGCCGGCGATGCCGACGAGGATGATCGCGACGAGGGTGAAGTGGCCCTTGTAGACGTCGAAGCCGGCGAACAGCATGACCGCCTCCGAGGACACCGGGATGCCGGCCGAGCCGGCGACCAGCAGCAGGAAGATGCCCGGGTAGCCGAGGTCGTTGATGATCGTCGTGGCGACGCTGACCAGGGCGTTGGTGACGGA
>Ga0209415_10009541_pt1 | contig 16666 bp, 17 predicted proteins | sample PeaSoiSIISIP2007_FD_187696 | JGI IMG/M metagenome (GOLD analysis project Ga0209415, IMG submission 187696) | Peat soil microbial communities from Weissenstadt, Germany - SII-SIP-2007 (SPAdes) (version 2) | ecosystem: Environmental > Terrestrial > Soil > Wetlands > Peat | place: Germany... | reverse complement strand
CCGATTGAAAACAAAGTCCTTGCCGTTCGCGAATCCGCGTCCATCTGCGTTTATCGGCGGCCAGAAGTCTTTTTCAGTAACCCCTAGAGGCGATCGCCCTGATGAATGACGCCGTCCAGGCTCCAGACCCCACCCCCGGAGGTCATCAGATGCAGGAAGATAAAGCAATAAAGAACCGCCAGCTCCCCACCGTTCTTGGTGGGCCAAAAGCCCTGCGGCGCATGTTGAGTAAAGTAGGCCACGGCCATCTCGCCGCACAACACAAGCGCCACAGGTGCGGTGAACAACCCCAGCATGATCAACACCCCTCCCACCGCCTCCAGGGCGCCCGCAGTCCAAAAGAGCGACCCTAACGCCGCTGCGGAGCCGTGGCCGTCCAGGCCTCCGAACCATCCCAGCATCTTTTGAAATCCATGACAGGCGAATGGGAATCCGATCGCGATGCGCATTAGAGACAAGGCATAGGGTTCAAAACTAGCCAGTTTTCGGAACATGGGTATCTTCGAGCCTCCTGATAGGAACGGTGCCGGCTTGGGCAGCACGGGATCAAGCACCTAGATTCTAGCCCGAAAAAGCGGGGTCGCGGGCCGCTGGGTCGTAAAGCCCAACATGCTGGGTGTAATCGCGAGTTCACCCGGCGCGCAAACTTGAGGGCTGTTACTCGGAAGACGACTTGAGACTCGCGGTTAGAACCGTAGGACGCCCGCGAAATTCGCTCCTTTGGGCATCCTGGCGGCGGGCAACGCGACCGCATCGCCGCCATGCACAATGGTTTGCACGGCCGCCAGATTCGCCAGATCCTCGTTGCACACACTTCGATATCCGAATCCTTCGAACCGGTCCACGGCTGCGGCATTCGCGGAAAGGTACACCCTTTGCAGCCGGCCCTCAAACGCCGCGTCAAGGATCTTCTTGAGGTCCTGTAAGAAGCGGGCCGGTCCGAGTTTTTCCTGGCTCTCGGCCAACTCTTTGGCCTCGCGCTCCATGATCGCGTCGCGGGCGATGTCGTAGGCCTGACGCAGCATGTCCGCTTCGTGCAGGAAACCCTTCGCGTTTCCGTGAACACTGTGTTTCAGCAGACCTGGATAGGTGGCGACCGAGTGGTACATGACCGTGTCTTCGTTCACGCCCACCAGCACCAGCGCGGCCTTGCGGGGACGCAGAAAATCCCCCAGGCCCCGATCCACCTTGCGGTAGAAATCGGCAAAGTACGCATGCTGGGTTTCCCGGCCGGACCCGGTACCAAACCGGACTCCGCGCATGGCGCCTGTTCCACTGCCCGACGCCGAACGATTCTCCAGATCGTGATCCGGCGGCTCGAGCGCCAGAGCTTCCTCCAGCGTGGACGCGACGCCCTTGGGCAGCGGCGCCGGCTCCGCTCGAAACTCGCTGCATCTCAACAATTCCACCGCCTTCTGCGAGACCTTCAGAAGATAGAACTCAGGTGGCAGATGAAGTTCAGTTAGAATGCCGCGGATCTGAAAGCTGCTCGCGACCGTTAGGGAAGCCTGCACCGGTTCGGTCATGTGGAATTGCCGGAACACGCCCGGCGCCGAGAACATGATGCGGCCACAATGCGAGCCGATCGCCAGATCGCGATCTTCATTCAGGTCCCGCAGAGGGGCGAGCAAGCTCGCCGCTATACCATCCGGAACCTTTGCAGCCGCAAGTTGGTGTGTGGCTTCCTGCAGCCCGGACTTCAAGAGGGTGGCCGCCGATTTTGCCTGTTCCCCCGGCCGGTAGGGCGGCAGCAAAACTGTAATGCAAGGACCTGGGGAGCGAAGCAACTCCTGAAGGTTCTCAAGTCTGAGTGATTCCAAGGCTGAAGCTTTGGCTTCGATCATAGTGTTCTCCTTAGCCCGAAAGAACTGAACATGGTGAACCAGCACGTGTCCTTCCAATCGGCCCACGTCATTCCGGCGTTCCATTGATCCGCGCACCATGGCTCCCATCGAGGGCGGGCCAATGCTGGCAGCCATGTTTGTGTTATCCTGATAACCGAACTAAACGATTAAGGATAGACGAGGAGTATCGATTTCCGAATGGCACTGGCGGGAGAAGCAAAACATAGCGTGATATCGCAGTTCCGGGTCCATAAATCGGACACGGGCTCGCCAGAGGTACAGGTAGCGATCCTGAGCCGGCGTATTTCCGAGTTGACGGAGCACTTCAAGACCCACAACAAGGACCACCACTCGCGCAGAGGTTTGTTGCAGATGGTGGCGCGCCGTCGCCGGTTGTTGGATTACCTGCGCAGTCGCAGTCCAGAGCGCTACAAGACGCTGATTCAAAGTCTTGGTATCAGGCGCTAGCGGCCGAGCCGTCCGGTTTCGATTCTCGAGAACCGATCAAGGTGGATCGGAAATCCCTCAAGTTTCGCTCCAGTCTCCTCTTAGTCAAAGCAGGCCGATCGTAGCCGCTGCCCGCGGGGCGAATGAGCCTTGATTAAAGGACGTTTTCAAACATGTTGCATTCGGTTGAAGTGGACCTCGGTAGTGGTTGCGTGATCACCATCGAAACCGGGAAGATGGCCAAACAGGCCAATGGAGCGGTGATTGTTCGCTCCGGCGATTCCGTGGTGCTGGTCAGCGCCTGCACCTCTCCGGAGCCGAAGCCCAATGCCAATTTCTTTCCCCTGACCGTCGATTACCGGGAGTACACTTACTCCGCCGGGCGTTTCCCCGGTGGATTTATCAAGCGGGAAGGCCGGCCGACCGAGAAAGAAATCCTCACCAGCCGCCTGATCGATCGCCCGATCCGGCCTCTGTTCCCCGAAGGCTATTCTCATGAGACCCAGGTGATCGGCATGGTGCTCTCCGCCGATCCGGTGCGCGATCCGAGCACGCTCGCGATCGTGGGAGCCGGCGCATCGCTCGCGATTTCCGACATTCCGTTCGAGCACGTGCTCGGCGGCGTACGCGTCGGCATGATCGACGGAAAGATGATCGCCAATCCCACCTACGAAGAAACCAAGACCGCGAAGGTCAACATCGTGGTGGCCGGCACCGACCACGGCATCGTGATGGTGGAATCCGGCGCGCAGCAGGCAACCGAAGCCGAGGTTCTCTCGGCCATCGAATTCGGTCACGATTGCTGCAAGAAGATCGCCATCGCCATTCGCGAGCTGGTGAAGAAATGCGGAAAGAAGAAATTCGTCTACACCGCTCCGGCCATCAATCAACCGCTGTACGATCAGATCGCCGCGGCGGCCCGCGTCGAGCTCACCGACGCGATGAACACGGAGAAGTACGAGAAGCTGGAGAGCTACTCGCGCATTGACGTTCTCAAGAAGAAGACGATTGAGGGCATCCCTGAAGAGCAGAAGGCGGAAGCCGGGAAGCTGTTCAGCGCTCTGAAAGAGCGCATCTTCCGGGACCAGATGTTGAAAGACAAGCGCCGCCCGGATGGGCGGAAGTTCGACCAGGTCCGCAAGATCGACGTCGAGGTGGGCGTCCTTCCGCGCACGCACGGATCGTCGCTGTTTACTCGCGGCGAAACGCAGGCGCTGGTGACCTGCACGCTCGGTACCAAGGACGACGAACAACGCATCGAGCTGCTCGATTCGAGCGAGACCTCCAAGCGTTTCATGTTGCACTACAACTTCCCGCCGTTCAGCGTCGGCGAAGTCGGGTTCATGCGCGGCGCAGGCCGCCGCGAAATCGGACACGGAGCGCTCGCCGAGCGCGCTCTCGCCGCCGTCATTCCGGACGATACGGCGTTCCCCTACACGATGCGAATCGTGAGCGATATTCTCGAATCGAACGGTTCGAGCTCGATGGCTTCGGTGTGCGGCGCGACGCTCTCGTTAATGGACGCCGGCGCTCCGATTTCCGCTCCGGTCGCGGGTATTGCGATGGGCCTGGTGATGGAAGGGAAGGATTACGCCGTCCTCACCGACATCGCGGGCGCCGAAGATCACTACGGCGACATGGACTTCAAGGTCGCCGGCACCAAAGCTGGGATTACCGCCTTGCAGATGGACATCAAGGTGCCCAACGTAACCCATGCCGTGATGAAGGAAGCTCTCGAACAAGCGCGCCGCGCCCGGCTGCACATCCTCGAAAAGATGACCGCCGTGATCGACACGCCCAGGTCGACCATGTCTCCCTACGCTCCTCGTATATTCACGTTGAAGATTCCGACCGACAAGATCCGCGAGCTGATCGGGCCTGGCGGCAAGATGATTCGCAGCATCGTCGAGCAGACCGGTTGCAAGATCGATGTCGAAGACGACGGCAGCGTGAAGATCTACTCGTCCGACGGCACCGCGGCCGATCGCGCCATCCAGATGGTGACCGATATCTGCGCGGTGGCCGAAGTGGGTAAGACCTATCTGGGCAAAGTGGTCCGGATCGTCGATTTCGGCGCGTTCGTCGAAATCTTCCCCGGCACCGACGGCCTGCTGCACATCTCCGAGATTTCAGAGAACCGCATCAAGCAGGTTCGCGATGAGCTGAACGAGGGCGATCAGATCCTGGTGAAGGTGCTCGCGCTCGAAGGCAACAAGATCAAGCTCAGCCGCAAGGCGATCCTGAAAGAGCAACGCGAGAAGCTCAAGAAGGAAGAAGGCGCCAAGGCGTAAATGCGATGGGGACAGACTTCCCTGTCCCAAGGCCCGCTGAAAACCTAAGCTGCTCTGGACGGACGCGGCCGTGTGGACAGGGCGGTCTGTCTCCCATCGCGATTCCTCAAGCCGAGCGGGAAGCTGATCGCCGTCCTATCATTTCGGTGGCGCGCGGACAGAGCGGTCCGTCCCAGGTAGTCGGGCTGGCGAAGCTCCATCCAGAGCGCGGTGATAGCTACTTCACCGGCGGCAGCTTGAACTCGACGTGACGTTCGTCGTTCAACTGCTTCGAAAAATCGCGATCCACCAGATCCATGGAGACACGGTTCATGCGGCCATCCACCGTGACGTAGTTGAGGGTGTCGCTCATCACCCAATAGGCGATGGAAGGCAAGATGGTGTGATCCTTCATCGCGATCAGGAAAATGGTGGGCTGATCGTCTGCGAGCCCGTTTCCCGCCGCCTGGTTGTCATAAGGGTGCGAGGAATTTTGGTACGTTCTGAGCGTCGGCTCAGGCAGTGGCGTGTTCGAATAGTCGCGCAGAACCGGATTTACGGTATCAGGCTGGAAATTCTGGTTGATGACGACCACCGGCGTCTGGGGCTGTGCGTAGCCGTAACTTGGTCCATAGCCGGAGTCGCTGCCATAACCGGAGTCGGGCCCGTAATAGCTGGGCGCGTAGCCGTATCCATACCCCAAATAGGGACTTCCCAAGACGACGGGATACGGAACCGCTACCACACTATTACGGCGGTACTGGTTTCCCGGAAGTACCAACGGAGGATGACCCGGCTGCCGGAGCACGTTGCCATGTTCCGAACCTGCTCGCGCGGAGTTCTGTTGCCCCCACATCGCCGTCGCGGCCAGAAGGACTAAGGTGATCGGGCGCATACTGTCGCCTCCCTATCTACTATTAGACGCTATGTTAGACGCTCCCGGAACCGGTGGCGTTGCGCCGGTTTACACGTGAAGCGGTAGCCCCGAAGCATTTGAGATCACTGCCCTTTGACGCAGGTAAAACTGCCCGCGTCGTTGGGATCGCCCGCACCGCTATAGCGCGCCGCCATCGGATAGGCGCATAAGGGCCGCTGCATCGCGATTCCCTTGGCCGGAGTGTTTTCGACGTACTTCGTCGCGATAATCTTCTGCGGCCCGGTTCCCGCTTCCACCCAGCGCTCCATCGCGTTGATCAAATCGTGATCGGCGTCCTTCTGCGACGCCGGAGTATTTCCGCCGAATCCGGTTGCGCCCGGACCGTTGGCGCAATGGTACATGCCGGGGACCAGGAACATCCGGAAAAACTCCTGCGTCCGATTGAGGCTCTTCTCCGCCGACACCACGCTTTCGTAGTAATTGACGCCGTTCTGCGCCGGGATCAGGGGATCTGAGGTCCCATGATAGTAAATCAGCTTGTGACCCATCCGCCGGAATTCCTCGAGGTTCGGATCGGTGGCGTTCGTGATGGGCCCTAGCTTTTCGTCGGCGGTTTGTATGTCGCGGTCGAAGTCGAAGGTGCGGTATTTCCAATTAGGATTCTGAAACAGCGCGTAAGCGAAAAACGTATCGGAACTTCCCCCCGATTTGTCCTCATGGTTGATCGACACCTGGCCGCCGGGCTTCCCCCAGCCCACTTCGCCGCCCGGGTACATGCCCGCGTAGAGCTTCTTTCCGGTACGCGGATTGACTGGACCGGTGTACATCTTCTCCACCGCGCCCACCTGGGCCGCTGTGAGGCAACCCGACGTTTCACTTCCCTTGCATTGGAGTTGCTTGGGATCGAAGTGGCATTTGCTCGGGTCGTTGATCAGACCGTCGGCGAGTCCATCGAGCGCGTCGCATGACTTGAGCACCGCAGTCTGAATCAGCTCCAGCTTGTCCTGTGGCAGATTCGTTTCCGGCGTTCCGGTGACCACGCCGTCCCAGACTTCATTCATCATCTGATGAGTCCAGAAATTGGCGGCGTCGCCCGCGACGATGCCATCGTAATCGGCCGGGAACCGCTGGGCTTCCATCAGCCCCATCTTGCCCCCGGTCGAACACCCCAGGTAGTACGAGTATTTCGCGGCCTGCCCGTAAAACGCGTCGACGAGGGCTTTCGCGGCCACGGTGGTCAGGTGGAACCCGCGCCAGCTGTAATCGATCAGGCGCTCACGATTTTCGAGCCAGGACGGATCTTCTTTAGAGGTGTGCCCGGTATCCGTGCTCGCCGCGGCGAATCCGTCGCGAAGGGCGTTGGCCATGGGACCGAAGCTGATCGTCCCGGCCAATCCGCCATTGCCTAGGCCCTCAAATTTTCCGTTCCAATTGTTGGCCGGCATCCAGACTTCGAAATTGATCACGGAGACGGGGGTGGGCTTGATCACGCCCTGCACCGCGCAATGCGCCGGAAGGTCCCCGACCCCGCGACCTGGACCGCGGCCTGCGCCCCGACCTTCGCCCGGAACCTCAGGTGGAGTAAACGCACCCGCCGGCATGGACTTAGCCGAAGTAATGGATACGTCCGGCAGTTTCAGGTTGGCCAGCGACTCGCAACTGACCGCGAGCGCGGCGGATTGGGTCGCGACACATGCCGTTACGACGGCGATCGCGGCTGTGATGAGGAAATGCAGGACGTGGCGTTTCATCTTGGGTATGGCTTCCTTTCCGGCTATTGTACTGGAAAACCGGGGACTGACACCGTTTTCGCCCCGTGGAACCTTAATTCGGCATGAGGCCCGTCTGCGAAAAAGGCTGTCTGTCTCCCGGTTTTCCGATCCCAGACGTCCAATCAGAACTGGTAGAGCATCAGGTACACCACCACGCCGGTCACGCTGACGTACAGCCAGATCGGCAGGGTCCAGCGCGCCAGCGCCCGGTGCCTGGCAAACTCGCCTCTCAATGCCCGCCGCAGCGTGATGATGGCCAAAACCGGTACCGCCGCGGCTAGTACGGTGTGGGTGAGCAGGATGGTGAAATAGACGATCCGGATCGCACCGGTGTGCTGATAGTTGTGAACGCCAACCTGCGAGTGATAAGTCAGGTAAGAAATCAGGAACAGGATGGAGACAAAGAAGGCCGTGACCATTACCTTCTTGTGCGTTTCGCGACGGCCGCTTCTGATCAGCGCATACCCCGTGACGAGCAGCACTGCCGCGGTGCCGTTCAATACGGCGTTGACGGCGGGCAGATCGTTAATGCCGATCATCGCTCCGTCTCGATCAATGGCGATCGCCAGCCAAGCTTCGTGCGTCGGCGATCAGCCGCGGAATCGCATCGGCATCCGAAGTCAGATAGAATCCGCGGACACGCGAGGCGCGATCGACCAGCACGAAGCGCGTCGAATGCTCCAGTTGTCCATCGACGTCGCCCAGCATGAACACGTCACGGCTTAGATGCTGCAGCGTTTGGGTGGACCCTGTGAGGAAAAACCAGCGGTTCGGATCGGCCAGAAAGTGACGGCTGTATTCGGCGAGCACCGGCGGCGTATCGCGAGCGGGATCTACCGTGAAGGATACGAACCGGACGCCGTCGATTCCAGCGAGAGCCGTCTGCACCTGGTGCATTTGAGAGCTCATTCGCGGGCACGGTCCGGTGCAATTGGTGTAAATGAAATCCGCGACCCAAACCTGGCCGTCCAGCGCCTTCGCGCTCGCGAATTCCGCGCCAGCCTGATCGGTCAGCGAGAAATCCGGGACTACGGCATAGGAAGGCAGGCTTGCCCGGGCTGAACATCCGCAGAGGGCGAGCGCAAGCGAACTAGTAACGAGAGCCGTCGAGCACCAGGAGGCCATAGAGAAGCGGTAAATAGACAACGCTCGCGAGCAATACCTGCCGAGCCCGGGAAGGAGTTCGATCGAACGCGACCCGGAAGCCGGCGTATAAAAAGTACAAGCCAAGGGCCGCCGCGCCAAACAAATAGAAGTTGCCCGCCATGGCGGTGAATTTTGGCAACAGGCTGATCGGAATCAGCGCGACGGAGAACAACAGAATCCGCCGTGCGGTCGAGTCGCCATCGGGTTCCACCACCGGTAGCATTCGGATGCCGGCACGGGCATAATCGTCGCGGTACATCCACGCGATCGCGTAAAAATGCGGGAACTGCCACAGGAAGAGAATCCCGTACAGGATCGCGGCTTCCCACGTCAGCGTGCCGCTAGCCGCGGCATAGCCGATCAGCGGCGGCATCGCGCCGGGAATCGCGCCGATGGTAGTCGAATGCGGCGACCGCTGCTTCATTGGCGTATACAAAAACAAGTAGCTCAGTAAGGTGAACAACCCCAGCGCCGCTGCGAGCAGGTTGGCTCCCAGCCACAGCTCGACAAAGCCGGCAATCGAAAGCAGCACGCCGAACTGCGCCGCGTGAACCGGTGTCACCCGTCCCGACGGAATCGGCCGCGCCTTGGTCCGCGCCATCTTCGCATCGGCCAACCGCTCATACCATTGATTGAGCGCCGCGGTGCCGCTGGCGATCAGCGCCGTGCCCATCAAGCTGTGGAACAGCGAAACCCAGGTCCAGGAGTTGCCGTGCGCCGGACCCAAATGCGCTCCGCAAAGGAATCCGATCGCCGTGCTCATAAGAATGAAACACGTGATGCGGGGCTTGGTCAGTTCCAGATAGCTGTTCACGCGACTCCCCAGGCCGGACGCACTTCCACCGCCAGCGCCGTGTGCGTGCACACTTTCGCTCGAATCTTGCGGGGGTGCAGCCAGGGAACTTGCCATAAGTGCGAGGGGCGGGAAACGCCTCATTCATTGTACCTCGCCCGAGGCATTGCCTGCCGCGATCGCATGCAGGAGTTGCTCGGACCGAACCGGCTTGGTCAGAATCTCATCTACCATGGCCGCCTCGGGACGGTCCGCCAGCACGCTGCTCCATCCGGAGAGCACGATCATCCGGACTTTCGGGGACGTCGCCCGGAACTCGCGAATCAGCGCCAGGCCGTCCTCCAGTTCCGGCATCCGCAAGTCCAGGATGATGCTCTCCGGCTTCGTCTCGCGAAACAGGACGCGGGCGCTTTCGACATCCGTCGCAGTGGACACCTGATGACCGGCGCGTTCGAGCACCAGCTTGCGGATCTCGATACCGGCGGCATCGTCGTCCACCACCAGCACGCGCGCCATCAGGAGAACTTGATGCCGGCAATCACCAGGTGCGGCATCGCGTTGTTCCAGCTGCTCGGGATCTGGTCGAACGGAAGACGGAAGGCCTTGGTATCGCCAGGTTTTAGCCCGCCCATCCGGGCGTTGACGATCGGCACGCGTTCGCGCAGCACCAGTTGGCCATAGTTGTCGTAGAAGGCGCAGTAGATTTCGATGGATTCGATATTCCGGTTCCCGTTGTTGCCGATCTTGCCTTCGATCTCGACCACGGTCTGATTGGCGAAACTGTCGGTCGCCTTGATCCCGACGTCGCTCAAAGCCAGGCTTCGGACGTAGGCCTTCGCGTCCGGCGTGAGCGGAATCTCCGCCACTTTCTGCCGCGACGCGTATTGGGCGTACCCGAACACTATGGCCCCCAGCACGGCGAGCGCGCCCGCAACGTACAGCATCGGTCCGCCGACGGCTGGTTTCCTGGGCCGTGCGGCAAGGGTTCGTTCACTGGCCACTGACTGTCATCTCCCCGATCAGAATGGTCGGAGCCGCCAGGGAGCTACGGAACTCAAGGTCGGAACCGATTTCAGCGGCATCGAGCAGCATCTGCTTCATGTTTCCCGCAATGGTGATCCCCGAAACAGCATATGCCAATTCACCGTTCTCAATCCACAGGCCGGCCGCGCCGGACGAATAGTCGCCGGTGACGGTATTCGCGCCGCCGCCGATCAGCTCGGTGACGTACAGGCCATTGCGGATCCCGGCGATGATTTCACCCGGAGCGCGCGGGCCCGCTTCGACAAAGAAATTCCCCGGACCCACGCCCGCGTTGCCCGAAACACCCCGGGACGCATTGCCGGTGGTTCGCAAGCCGAGTTTACGGGCGGTATAGGTGTTCAGCAAATAACTCGTCAGGACGCCGTGGTCGACCACCACCGTCCGCCGCGATGCCACGCCTTCATCGTCAAAAGGAGAGCTGCCGAACAGGCCCGGCATCAGCGCATCGTCGATCACGGTGAGCACGTCCGAAGCGATCTTCTCGCCCAACTTCCCTGCGAGAAATGACGCGTGCCGGTAGATGGACGATCCGTTCACTGCGCTGAATAATTCTCCGAGGAAGGCGCGCGCGGTGCGCGGTTCAAATAGGACCGGAGCCTTCTGCGTAGCCACCTTGCGCGGGTTCAGCCGTCGCAGCGCCCGTTCCGCGGCCTTCCGTCCAACTTCCTGCGGACTCTCAAGACCCGAAGCAGCGCGCGCCGCCGAGTGCCAGTAATCTCGCTCCATGGACCCGTTCTGCTTGGCGACCGGCACCACAGTGAGGCCGCAGGACGACGTTTGGTAGCTGCCCACGAAGCCCCGGGAGTTCGCGAACACGCGGCCGCCCGTATGGGAATCGAACGAGCCCCCTTCGGAGTTCTCGATGCGCGGATCGGTGTCGAGCGCGACAGCTTCAGCCTCGCGCGCCTGTTCGATTTTCCATTCCGTCTCCATTGCGGCAATCGAATCGTCGTAGAGCTTCAAGTCTCCGGAGAACGAGCCGAGATCCTCGCGTTCGGGCAGGCCGGCGTGCGGATCGTCGCTGGTGATTTTCGCCAGATCGAGGGCCGCGCGCACCATCGTGTCGATTCCCTCCGAGGAAAGATCAGAGGTATAGGAAGAACCGGTGCGCTGTCCCACCATCACGCGAATTCCCACGCCGCGCGACCCCGCTTCTTTCAAGCTCTCCACCTGCCGCATGCGCACGTTGGCCGAAAACTCCTCGCCTTCGGAAATCGTGCATTCGGCGTCCGACGCGCCTCCCGCGAGCGCGCGCTTGACGATGTCCGCAGCCAACTCCTCGAATCTTCCCGAAGTTTCTAGCGCCCCGGTCATGTCTCGGGTCATGCCGCCGTCCCGCCCACCGTCATGCGATCGATCTTCACGGTCGGGATGCCGACGCCCACCGGCACGCTCTGCCCTTCCTTGCCGCAGGTGCCGATGCCTTCGTCGAGCTCGAGATCGCTGCCCACCATGCTCACGTACTTGAGCGCCTCGGGGCCATTTCCAATTAACGACGCCCCGCGAACCGGGCGGGTCAAGCGGCCGTTCTCGATCAAATAGCTTTCGGTCGCGGAGAAGACGAAGTTGCCGCTGGTGATGTCCACCTGGCCTCCGCCGAACGTCGCGCAGTAGAGGCCCTTGGGCACGGAGCGAATGATTTCCTCGGGATCGCTCTCGCCCGCGAGCATGTAGGTGTTGGTCATGCGAGGCATGGGGATGTGCTGATAGCTTTCGCGCCGGCCGCTGCCGGTGGATTCCGATTTCATCAGACGGCTGGAATGCTTGTCCTGCAGGTAGCCGCGCAGGACGCCCTTCTCGATCAGCACGTTCTGCTGCGTGGGCACGCCCTCGTCATCCACGTTCAGCGATCCACGGCGGCTGCCGATGGTGCCGTCGTCAATCACTGTGCATAGAGGGCTCGCCACCTGTTCGCCGATCCGTCCGCTGAAGGCCGAAACGCCTTTGCGATTGAAATCGGCTTCAAGCCCGTGGCCCACCGCTTCGTGCAACAGGATGCCCGGCCAACCAGGCCCCAGCACCACGGTCATCTCGCCGGCCGGAGCGTCTACCGCGCCGAGCTGAACGATCGCCTGGCGCGCGGCTTCCTTTGCGAAATGCTCCGGCGTCTTTTCGTTCAGGAAGAAATCGAGCGTCACCCGTCCGCCGCCGCCCGAGTAGCCGTGCTGCGGCACGCCTCCGTTTTCGCGAGCCAGCACCATCACGCTCAGCCGCGCCATGGGCTGGCGATCGAACGTAAGGCGGCCCTCGCTGGTCGCCACCATCATGTGGCGCACGCTGTCGGCATAAGTGGCCTGCACCTGGAAGACGCGAGGATCGGCGGCACGCGCGGCGCGATTCGCCCGCTGAATCAGCTCCACTCGTTCCTGAAGCCCCATTTCATGCGGCGCCCGTAGCATCGGATAAAGGTTGTGGAGCTTAGTTTCCTCGAACCCGGCTTTCGCGACGCTGGCCGGTCCGCGGGCGATGTAGGCGGCAACGCGAGCGGCTTTGCGAATTTTCTCGGGGCTTAGGTCGTCGCTATAGGCGTAGCCGGTTCGCTCGCCCGCGAGCACCCGGATCCCCACGCCGAGCGAAACTCCTTCGGTCGCGGTCTTGACGATCTCCTCGTCGATCCCGATGGAACTGGTGGCGAGGTATTCGAAGTAGAGGTCGGCGTACTCGCCGCCGGCGGAGAGCGCTTCGCTTAAATAGGACTGGAGATCGTGCTCGGTGACGCCGAATCGCTCCGCAAAAAACGACTGGGGAAAGCCCATGCTTCGAGCGTATCATGAGGGATCGGAGGGACACGTTTCTTGTTGAGAGCGATGAGAGACTGGTTGCGGCGGAGTACTGAGCGGCGAGGGAGGGCTGGGCGATGGGAGACAGACAGCTCTGTCCACTCGGCCACACCCGTGCTCGGTGACGCCGAACCGCTCCGCAAAAAACGACTGGGGAAAGCCCATTTGACCGCGACCACTCGCAGCCGTCGGTAGTCCACCGTCCAGCCGCCGTCGCGATACGCTGTCGCGCGCAGTCTCGCCGCCGCGACGCGGCGCACTTCCGGCTTGCGCCTGCCGAGGACCACGGATAGTCTTGCGGATTCCGAACCAATCCAGCCTTCAGGTGTGGGGCCTTAACCTGATGTGGCACACGCACGCTTGCGTGCCACAACCCCACGAGTGCAAGCCCTTCCGGCATCCGCATGACCAACGAAATCACCGGGACACTAGCGTCCGCCCCACTTCAACTTCTCGCGTAGAACGTCGAAGAAGAACAGCTTGGGCGGTCGAACCAGGCTGATCGAATGCTCGGAGCGCTTGCACAGGACCGTGTCGCCGCCCTTCAGCAATTCGCCGACCTGGCCGTCGACGGTCAGGTAGGTGGTTTGATCGTCCCCGCGCACGACGGCTTCAATGATGCTGTTGTCGGGTACGATCACCGGGCGATTGGTGAGCATGTGCGGGCAGATCGGCGTGATGGAGAGCGAGGCCACGGAGGGAAACACAATCGGTCCGCCCGCCGACAACGAGTAAGCGGTGGAGCCGGTGGGCGTCGCGACGATCAACCCGTCCGCTTTGTACACACAGACGAAATGCTTGTCCACATAAACTTCGAGATCGATCACCCGGGCGATTTCAGCCTTGGCAAGCGCGATATCGTTCAACGCTTCGAACTCGCTAAGGCGCTCGCCGCCGCGCCACAGTTCGGTGTGCAGCATTCGGCGCCGTCCGATGCGAAAGTCTCCGTGCAGCGCGCGCTCGAGTTGAGGATACAGCTCTTCCACCGTGATCGCCGTCAGAAAACCGAGGCCGCCGAGGTTTACCGCGAAAAGAGGAATATCCCGCCCGCCGATGGCTCGCGCGGCGGAAAGCAACGTCCCGTCGCCGCCGAGCACGATGACCAGTTGCGCTCCTTCCGGCACTTCATCCCGCACGAACGCGTCTTCGGCGCTCGCGTATCCCGCGGTCTCGTAGTCCATCCGCACTTTGACGCCGTGAGCGGCGAGCCACGTGAGCAGACCCGGAACGATCCGGGCCGCCTGTTCACTGTGGGGCTTCGAAACAATCCCGACGGTGTTAATCGTTGCGGGTGATGGCGTGAATTCGTCTTGCATAAAGCAGGAACTCGCGATTGCCCTCGGCTCCGAGGATCGGACTCTCCATGATATCCGTATGGAACCCCAGCGCTTCGACGGCGGCGCGGACGCGATCACACGCGGCGCTGTGAACGCCGGGATCCCGAACAATTCCGCCCTTGCCCACTTCGCCGCGGCTCGCTTCGAACTGCGGCTTCACCAGGACCACAATTTCTCCTCCGGGGGCGAGCAACGGCACGATCGCGGGAATCAGCAGCGTGGCGGAAATGAAGCTGGCATCGCAAACGGCAAGGTCGAATCGCTCCGCGAAATCCTCCGGTTTCAAATACCGGGCGTTCACGCCTTCGCGAACCACCACGCGAGGATCGTTGCGCAACTTCCAGTCGAGTTGCCCGTGGCCGACGTCGACGGACCAGACGCGCACCGCCCCGCGTTGGAGCAGGCAATCGGTGAAGCCGCCGGTAGACGCTCCCACGTCCAGGCAGGCGCGCCCGGCGACGTCGATGGCAAACCGATCCAGGGCTGCCGCCAGCTTGTATCCGCCGCGGCTCACATACGGCATGCGTTCGAGAACCTCGACCCGGCAGTCGCCTGGAACAGTATGGCCGGGCTTCTCGCTCTTCTGCCCGTCGACCAGCACCTGTCCCGCGATCACCAGCGCGCGCGCTTTTTCGCGCGAGTCGACCAGGCCGCGCTCGACCAGGAGCTGATCCAATCGAATTCGAGGCGGCTTGGCCATCGTGTGGGTGCTCGGGCGTGAATCTCCGCCGCCAAGGTCCGTCATGCGCTGCGCCGGACGATTCGATCCGCGAGCTCCCGCAACCGCTCCGCGCGCTCGTCAAAGTCCTTCAGCGCGAGGCGAGCTTCCATCCGTTCCTGCTCGGCCATCTCGCGGGAGCGTTCGATCCCATAAACCGCTGGGAACGTGATCTTCTTTTGCTGCGCGTCCTTTCCCGCCGTTTTGCCCAGCGCTTCCGAGGATTGCTCGACATCGAGCAGGTCGTCCACAATCTGGAACGCCAGGCCGATATGCTCGCCGAAGCGAGTCAACGCGTCAAGCTGATCGGTCCCAGCGCCGGCATAAATTGCCCCCATCCGCACGCTGCACCGCAGCAGCGCCCCGGTCTTAGCGCGATGAATGCAATCGAGGAGATGTGCGGTGGGGAACTTCCCCTCGCCTTCAAGGTCATTTACTTGGCCGCCGATCATTCCTCCCACCGTTCCGGAGGCGGTCGCCAGTTCCTCGACCAGCCGGATTCGCCGCTCGGCGTCGACGCCGTCCAGCTTGGACAGGACCTCGAAGGCCAGTGTCAGCAGCGCGTCTCCGGCCAGAATGGCCATCGCGTCGCCGAACACTTTATGGCAGGTGGGGCGGCCTCGCCGCAGGTCGTCATTATCCAGCGCCGGCAGGTCGTCGTGAATCAGTGAATACGTGTGGATCAGCTCGAGCGTGCAGGCGGCCGATTCGATGCCGACGGGTGCGTCGGCGATAGCCTCCGCCGCGGCGATGGCGAGCAGCGGGCGAATCCGCTTGCCGCCTGCGAACAGGCTGTAGCGCATGGCGCGATGGATAGTGCTGGGGTTTTCACTTTCCGGGGGCACCCACCGGTCCAAGGCCGCCTCGACAGCCTTTTGCTGCGCGGCGATGTAGTTTTCAAGGGTCATGCGGGCTGGACAGTCAGGCTTTATCTAACCTAATCTTGTGTCCTGAGTCATTAGTTCATCACATAAATCAAGGTGGGGCGGACGCCCTCGTCCGCGCCGGACCCCCTGGTCCGGTTTTGCCAGTACGTTCAAAGATGCAGGCCGACGAGGGCGTCGGCCGCGGTCCCGGGGGACCGCCCCACCTGCCGAATTCTTCGATGAAATAATGACGCGGGACACTAGGCCTTTTCTGGCCGGAACGGCTGCGGTTGCATTTCGCCGGCGCGGCGCATCAGGATCTCCACTCTGGTTTCGGCTTCCTCAAGCTGCTTGCGGCAGGCTTCGCTGAGCTTCATTCCCCGCTCGAAAAGCTCCAGGGCGCGCTCGAGTGGGAGTTCGCCGCCTTCCATTTCCTTCACGATCGCCTCCAGTTGTTGGAGGCCGGCCTCGAAGCTCAGCGGCGATTCATCCGGCATCGAACTATTATAAGGCGCGCTCTCCAGTCTGCCCATTTTGGCGTGTCGCACGTGCCCGAGAAGCGAGAAGGAAGCATGGGTCGCGCGCCGGTTCCTTCGCTCCCGTTCCGCCATCCGTTGTACAATTGCTCGTGGCGGTGGATTTTGCGCGTCCGACGGCGTGGAAACGCTCTCGCCTCCGCAAGTCCTTCAGATAATGGGCGCGTAGCTCAGTTGGTTAGAGCGCCTGCTTCACACGCAGGAGGTCGCAGGTTCGAGTCCTGCCGCGCCCACCA
>Ga0209415_10009540_pt1 | contig 16666 bp, 10 predicted proteins | sample PeaSoiSIISIP2007_FD_187696 | JGI IMG/M metagenome (GOLD analysis project Ga0209415, IMG submission 187696) | Peat soil microbial communities from Weissenstadt, Germany - SII-SIP-2007 (SPAdes) (version 2) | ecosystem: Environmental > Terrestrial > Soil > Wetlands > Peat | place: Germany... | reverse complement strand
CCGGCAGGTGTTCCTGGCAGCGGCGTCTGGGCGTAACCCAGCGTCCCGGCGACCATGGTCGTTACGGGATCAAGGAAGACGGGCCCGGACCGGGCGATCAGCGCGCCGCGTACAGGCTGAGCACGACTGACGCGATGTGCCAGCGCTCGATCAGGCGCATCCCCTTGATCGCGGCGGCGGCGGCCGCTTCAGTCGGAGTCGGGCCGCCAGGCGATGGCTGCTGAGCCCACTGCACCGTCCAGACCCGCCGAACTCCGCGAAGCCTGGCTGCGACCAGGCTGGCCGACGCCTCAACTCCGCGCAGAGTCGCCGAAGCGATCGGCGAGCTGCCGAGTTCAACGTCGCGCAGCTTCAGGAAGGGACCAGGATAGGCCATCCCGATCGGCCGGGTATCCCAGGGCAGGTAGACAATCGCGTCACCAGGCCGCTCATTCGCGGCGACCGTCGCGGCGACTGCTCGCAGGTCATCGACCCGTGCCGTGGTCTGCCTGATCGCCCGCTGCGGGCCGATGAGTGCCGCGACCACGATCACGGCGAGCACGACCGAAGGCCCGACGGCGAGCGCCGCGGCCGACCGGCTGCCCGAGATTCCCCGCTCGGCCAGCGCCGACCTAGTCGGCTCGACCAGCGAGGTCAGTCCGGCCGCTGACAGCACAGACAGGGCCGGAAGGCAGAACACCACATAGCGCTCCACGTACAGCGGGTGCGCGAGCGACACCGCCAGCAGCAGGACCGGGGGCAGCACCAGCCATGGCACCGTGACCACCGCGACGGTCAGGCCGCTGCCCCGGCGAAGGCCGGACCCGGCGACGCACCCGAGCACCGCGAGCAGGCCGATCACCGGGATCAGCAGCGTTGTTCCGGCGAAGTCGCGTACCAACGTGGCGACCGTCGATAGGTCCGGCGTGGTTATCCAGTTCTCCTGGGACGCCTGCGCGACCGCAAAGATGATCATCGGGGCGAGCAGAACGGCGGCAGCGCCGCAAGCCACCATCCATCGTGTCACAGCCCCTTCGGTCACCACGGCGGCGCGGGTCCGATCATGATTCGCACCGCCGAGATCCGCGTCGAAATCCGCACGGCCACTCGCATCAACACGGATATTCGCATCGACACGGTGCACAGCACCGACTTCGGCGCCGCTAGTGCCAGTACCGCGACTCTCCGCGCCGCCACCGCCCGCGCTCCAGCTCACGCCGTCACTGGCCGCGCCACCACCGCCCGGGCCGCTACTTGCCGCAGCGCTCCTGGCCGCGCTGCCACGGCTCGCACTCCGGCTCACGCCACCACTGGCCGCGCTGTCACTGCCCGCGCCGCCACCTGCCGCAGCGCTAGGTGCCGCGCCGCCACCGCCCGCACTCCGGCTCACGCCGTCACTGGCCGCGCTGTCACTGCCCGCGCTGTCACTGCCCGCGCGTGAGCTCACGCCGTCACTGGCCGCGCCACCACCGCCCGGGCCGCCACCTGCTGCGCTGTCACTGCCCGGGCCGCCACTTGCGGCAGCGTGGCTGGCCGGGCCACCAGACTGCGCACGACCGAGGTCCGTACCACCAAGATCCGTCCTGCCGAGGTCCGTACCAGCAGAGTCCGCCCTACCACGACCTGCGCCGCCGCCGCCCGCGCCAGTGCCGGCCAGGCCGCGGAGATCTGGGTCACCAGCCGGGACACCGCCCCGGCCAGGAACCGAAGTAACCAGACCGGGGCTGGCCCGGCGGGCCAGGACGAGGCTGATCCCGTGCGCGGCCGCGAGCAGCACGGCGAGGATGCTGAACATCCCGACCAGCGCGATTGCCAGCGCGTAGCCGGCCCACCAGCTCCACCGGCGGCTTGAGGCCGCCCTGATCAGCAGGTATGTCGCGAGCACGGCGAACAACATGGTGAGGCCGTAGGTCCTGGCCTCCTGCGCGTAGCGGGTGGTCAGCGGCACGGCCACCAGCAGCAGGCCGGCCAGCAGGCCGGTCGCGGCCGGTGCGCGCAGCCCGGACGCGGCAGCGAGCCGCCTGCCGACCACCGCGGTCAGCCCGGCCGCGAGACACATCGCGATCAGCGAGGGCAGTCGCAGGGTCGTCTCCGAGCTGCCGCCTGCCGCGATCACGAAATGCATCAGCAGGTAGTAGGGCGCGTGCACGGCGTCCTGGTGCTGGATCATCGCCCAGATGGCTCCGACCGGGCGCTGGGAGCCGACGATGGTGTAGCCCTCGTCTCGCCACAGCGAAGGCCCGGCGATCCGGTATCCGCCCGCCAGCAGCTCGGCCAGGGCGGGGATGGCCACCATCAGCCAGCCGGGCAGTTCCAGGCGCGGGCCGTGCCGTTCCGGCTCGGTGCGGACGGCCGCCGCGATCCCGGCGTCGCTGACAGGCACGTCAGCCTGCTGGGCGGACACGCGTGCGCTTTCCCTCCTCGACACTGGCCTGAGTGCCTGGATCAGCCAGGTGGAGTTCGTTATGCATCAATTCAGGCTCACCTGCGGGCAGTCTAATCTCCGAAAATCCGGTCGCATGCGCGTGCCGAAGCGTTCCCGTCATCGAGCGGGCAGAACCTGGCGGTGAAGGCGGCGTGCGCGGCCCGGTATCTCGCCGCGACGGCGTCCAGGTCCGCGAGCGCCGTGATCACCTGGTCGGAGGTGGCAAGCAGCGGGCCCGGCGCCAGCGCATCGAAATCGAGGTAGAAGCCGCGCACCTGATCCCGGTACTGCTCCAGATCGTAGGTGAAGAACAGCATGGGCCGGCCAGTCGGCGCAAAATCGAACATCACGGACGAGTAGTCAGTGATCAGCACATCGGTGACCAGAAGCAGATCGGCGATGTCGGGATAACCTGTGACGTCGAGCGTGAAACCGGGGTCGGTCACCGCCGGGAGCCCGCTGGCCATCAGGTGGTGCCCTCGGATCAGCAGCACGTACCCGGACCCGAGCCGGCGCCGGGCCGCGTCCAGGTCCAGCCGGAAATCCAGCCGGTACTGGCCCGAGTCGTCAGACTGGTCGTCCCGCCAGGTCGGGACGTACATCGCCACGCGCCGCCCGGGCGGCAGGCCGAGCCTGCGCCGTACCTCGGCGGCCCGGCCCGCCGTTCCCGCCGCCTGGTCGCCGCCTAGCTGGCCGGCGGCCTGACCGGCCAGCAGCGCGTCGTTGCGCGGGTAGCCCGACTCGCAGATCTCACCGGTGAACCTGAAGGCCTGCCGCATGATCGGGGTGCTGAACGGATTCGGGGACAGCAGCAGGTCCCACTGAGCGACGTCGCGGGCCAGGTAGTCGAAGTACCGGGTGCCGCTGGCGAACCGGGGCTCGCCGATGTCGTAGCCGATGCGCTTGAGCGGCGTGCCATGCCAGGTCTGCACGTACCGCTGACCCGCCCGCTTGCGGAACGGTCGGGGCATGTGATCGTTGGCGACCACGAACGAGCACCGGCCGAGTGCGGCGTAGTACTCCTGCGTGCCGATCAGCACCGCGCTGGCGCCATCGGGGGCGAGTACCGACCAGTCCCTGACGGCCCAGATGTGCTCCCTGGCATCGTCGCGGCGGCGTAGCTCATCGGCGATCCCGCGCGGGCTGTCCCCGCACTGCTTGCCCTTGAAGCTGATGAACAGGATCGCGTCCCGGCACGGCAGCCTGCGCTGGATCCGGTAGTAGACCTCGCGCAGCAGGCGCCGGCGGATCCTGCCGCGCTCGGCGAACCGCAGCACCGAGCCGACATCGAGCAGCAGCCCGGTGCCCGAGCTCATCGACGCGGACGCCGATTCCGGGCGGGCCGCCGGTGCCGCCGCTGACGCGCATCGGTAGATCTTGCGGCCGAGCCTGGCCGGCCTGGCCGTGATCAGCCCGTCGCTCGTAAGGTCGCGATCCGCTCCGGCCAGCGGATCCGCATCGGCGCCAGGATCGAGCCGATCGACCGGGCAGCGGAACATGATGTCCCAGCGTCCGTCTGGCAGCGGCAGCCGCTCGCCGAAGACGTCGAGCGCACCGACAGCGATCGCGGCGCTGAACCGGTCGCCCTGCCGGTCGGCGGGGATGACGTGCCGCTCCAGGCCGCCCCTGCGGCGCAGCACGATCTCGAGGTTTCCCGGCGATGCCTGCGACAGCGAGCCGTGCAGCACCAGCCGCCCGTCCTTGCTCCAGGTCTGCTCGGTTACCATCGGCACTTCGCCTGGCTGGGCGCGCCCGGCGGGCGCGGCGGACCCGACCGGCTCGGACGACCCGGCGGAGGAGGCAGGCCCGGCGGACGGGGCCGGCGCGGCGGGCACGGCACTCCGCGGGGCGGCATCGGGCTCCGGTGCTCCGGCGGGCGGCGACTGCCCGTCCCGGCGCAACTGGAGCCGCAGCCTGCGCCCGGCCCAGCGGGCGCCGAACGTCAGGCCGGGCGCGATCTGCCGCGCCGCTGGATGCTCGGCGGCAGGCCCGGGGGTGTGCAGCCTGGCCGGCCGCACGACAGCGCGAGCCCGGACGACGACGAAGCAGTCCCAGTCGGCGGTGCGCAAGCGGCGCCCGGCCCGGAGCCAGCGCGGGCTGATCTCGCAGCGGAATCCGGCCCATTCGTAGGAGTAGCGGTCCTGCCCCGACCGCGGCGTGGCCTCGGGATGCCGCACCGATCTGGCGGGCAGCAGCACCGGCAGGCGGCGGCCACTCGGAACAAGGACGACCAGCTTGGTGGTGTGCCGCCGCCTGCCGATGTCGACCGAGGGGATATAGGCGCAGCCGGTGATGACCAGCCCGTCATCACGCCAGGAGATGCCGTCCACGCGCACGTAAGGATCGAGCTCGCGCCAGAGCGGGCGGAACACCCGATCGGGGATGGCCAGTCCGCGATCGCGGCGGAACGGCAGGTCAGCGCGGCGCCCGCGGAAAGTCCGCACCATCGGCGGGGTCCGGCCAGGATGAGCGGCCAGCCAGCCGGCGTACTCGGCCAGCTCGGCCGCCTTGTCCTGCCCGATCAGGTAGTAGGCAAGCTTGTGCTCGGCTGGCAGGTCAGAGGTCACCTTCGGATTGACCTGACCCAGGTAGCGGCGTGCGAGGCCGATGAACTCGGACCTATAGTCCGCGCTGGTCCTGCACAGGTCACCGATGTACAGCCACAGGTCGTTGATCAGCGCCTTGTGCTGGTGCTGCCGCAGCATGGCGGGCGTGCCGCGCTCGCGCAGGAAGTCGTCGATCATCTCAAGCGCGGTGATCCGGTCGCTGAAGTTGCTGATGTCGGTCCGTGACTGGGTGATCGACGGAGCGCCCTGGTCCCTGTCGCGCCAGTGATACACCGGCTCGGTGATCACGTCGACGGCGCGGGCCAGCACGTGCGCCCTGGTCATGGCGACCAGGTCCTCCCACAGCATGCCCTCGGGAAAGGCGAGTCCGCTGGCGTCCCAGAACGACCGGCGGAACAGCTTGTTCCACACCGAGATGTCGTAGAACAGCTCGGGAGTGCGGCTGATGTGCGTGCCCAGCCGTCTGGCCTTGATCGCGCGGGCGTGCAGGCCAGACTCGCCGAGGCCGGCCGCGCTCAGCCGCCTGACGGCGCCGGAGACGAAGTCCGAGCCCGACCGCTCAAGCACGCCGAGCATCGTCGCGTAGGCATCGGGCGGGAGCACATCGTCGGCGTCAACGAACGCGAGAAACTCGCCGGTGGCCGCGGCGACGCCGTGGTTGCGCGCCGAGCCAGGTCCGCCGTTGGGGACGCTGACCAGGGTGAACCTGGGATCGTCGGCGGCATGTGCGCTGGCCGCGGCTGAGCTGCCGTCGGTCGAGCCGTCGTCGACCATGATGACCTGAAGGTCCGTGATGGTCTGGGCGGCGATCGAGGCGAGGCACTCGCCGAGCAGGTCGACGTTGTTGTAGAACGGCACGACGACGCTGATCCGCGGAACGGTCATCGTGCCTCCACTCACCGGCAGCCGCTCTGTTGCTGGCTGTGCTGCTTCTACCGGGTGCTGCCTGGCTGTTCCCGCCTGGGCCGCAAGCTACTCGCCGCGCCAGGCCGGAGCCCGCTTCTCGGCGAACGCGATCGCGCCCTCCATCGCGTCCTTCGACCCGAATATCGGCCCGATGATCTCGCCCTGCCTGGCGAAGGCCTCGGCGGCCGGCCAGTCGGCAGACTCGACGATGACCCGCTTGGTGGCCGCGAGCGCCAGCGGCGCGCCGAGCGCTACCTGGCCAGCCAGTTCGACGGCCGCGTCGAGCGCCTGCCCGGCCGGCACCAGCCTGCTCACCAGCCCGGCCGCGGCCAGCCTGGCGGCCGGGAAGTGCTCGCCGGTCAGCGCGATCTCCATGGCCAGGTGATAGGGAACTCTCCGGGGCAGCCTGAGCAGCCCGCCCGCTCCGGCCACCAGTCCGCGGCGGACCTCGGGCAGGCCGAACCTGGCCTCCTCGCTGGCCACGACCAGGTCGCAGGCGAGCGCCAGCTCGAACCCGCCGGCCAGCGCGTATCCCTCGACGGCCGCGATCACCGGCTTGGCCGGCGGCCGTTCCACGATTCCGCCGAAGCCGCGGCCGTCGGCGATCGGAGCGTCGCCGGCCAGGAATCCCTTAAGATCCATTCCGGCGCTGAACGTGCCGCCCGCCCCGGTGAGGACCAGGACGCTGATGTCAGCGCGGCCGTCGAATTCGGCGACAGCGGCCGCGATGCCCCTGGCGACATCGCCGTTGACGGCGTTGCGCGCCTGCGGCCGGTTGATCGTGATGACGGCGACCCCGCCGGAAACCTCGGTAAGAACCGCCTCCGACATACCGGTGCCTCCCACCGACGTTGGCTTCACAAGTGAACGGGCCGGGCAGCCCGGTCGTCCGGGCGTTCAGATCTCGCTGACCTAATGAATACCTGCTCCATGGCACTGCCTGTGCCGCGCTCCGGTCCGCCCCTGGCTCGGCTCGCGGCCAGTCTGGCTCGCCGGTGACCCGGCCGCGCATCGTTGCCTGGATCCGGCGGTCATTTGGGCTGGAACCTGATGCCTCCGTCGAACCTGACTACCTCGGCGTTCATGTAGTCGTTCTCGATCAGCGCCCGGACGAGCTGGGCGAACTCGGCCGCCGTTCCCATCCGCTTGGGGAACACCACGGGGGCGATCAGCTTGGCCTTGAAGTCATCGCTGCCCGGGCCCTCGCCGTAGATAGGCGTGTCAATGATGCCCGGGCAGATCGTGTTCACCCGCACGCCGATCGCGGCCAGGTCGCGCGCGGCGGGCACGGTCATGCCGATGATCCCGCCCTTGGAGGCCGAATAAGCGATCTGGCCGGTCTGGCCCTCGATGCCGGCGATCGAGGCGGTGTTGACGATCACGCCCCGCTGGCCGTCGGCATCGGCCGGCTCGGTCCTCGCCATGGCCGCCGCCGCGATCCGGATCAGGTTGAAGGTGCCGATCAGGTTGACCTCGATCACCTTCCGGTAGGCGCCAAGGTCGTGCGGCGTGCCGTCACGGCCGACCGTACGGGCGGCCCAGCCGATTCCGGCGCAGCTCACCGCGACCCGCAGCGGCGCGCCCAGGGCGTCGGCGGCCGCGACGGCCTCAGACACCGACTGCTCGTCGGCGACGTCGGTCCTGGCGAAGACACCGCCGACCGAGTCGGCGATCGCCTTGCCGCGCTCCTCGTTGAGGTCGGCCACGACCACGGCGCAGCCCGCCGCGGCAAGGTCACGTACCGTTGCCTCACCGAGGCCGCTGGCGCCCCCTGAGACGATCGCTGCTGTCCCGTTCAAATTCATGGCCCGGGAGCATACTGTGCCGTGGCCGGCTCGCACGCACCCAGCCACCCCGCTGCCAGCTCCGGCGGCTCCGCCGCGGCCGGCCTCGCCGCGCTCTGGCCCTCCGGTCGCACCCGGCCAGCCGAGGCAGGACATCGGCTGGCTGGCGGGGTAACGACCGCGAAACTCCGCGGGTCATCCGCCACGATCATGGTGCTGCGGTGGCTGTCAGTGCCTGGGCCTAGCATCGGAGCTAGCGGCAGGGCCCCGGCCGCAGCCAGGACGCGCCGCGGACGGGGACGGGGACGGGAACGGGAAATACCCGGCCCGGCCCGTTCCCTGACCGGTTCGGGAATAGCGGTGGTCTGGCCGGGCGCTGCACTCAGGCAGACCTAAATCGGGCCGAGCCAGGTCCGCGCAGCAGCCAGGGAAGGTTAGTCAACGTGAACAAGTACCGCGGCAGGCCCTGGGTGGTCCTGCTCGTCGTCTCGCTCGGGTTCTTCATGACCCTGCTGGATCTCACGATCGTGAACATCGCCGTCCCGAACATGATCACGAAGCTGCACGCGTCGCTTGACGGCATCCTGTGGGTGATCAATGCCTACGCGCTGGTGCTCGCGGTGCTCCTGATCACCGCCGGGCGGCTCGGTGACCTGCGTGGTCAGCGAACCTTGTTCATCTGGGGCGTCGTGCTCTTCACCGCGGCGTCTGCCGCCTGCGGCTTCTCGCCGACGGTCAGCTGGCTGGTCGCGTTCCGCGCGGTCCAGGGGGTCGGTGCCGCCTTGCTGATGCCGCAGACCCTGGCGATCCTGACCATGGTGTTCCCGCCCGAGCGGCGGGGTGCCGCGTTCGGCATCTGGGGCGCGGTGGCCGGTGTGGCGACCATCGCGGGCCCGACTCTCGGCGGCCTGCTCGTCACCGCCTTCGACTGGCGGTACATCTTCTTCATCAACCTGCCGATCGGCGCCGTCGTGATAGCGCTGAGCGTGATCCTGATCCCGGACCTGCGAACGGGACGCGAGCACCGGCTCGACATGACCGGCGTGGTGCTGGCCAGCGCCGCGCTGCTCGCGATCTGCTACGGCCTGGTCGAGGGCCAGCGCTACAACTGGGGCAAGATCACCTCCTTCATCTCGATCCCGCTGGTGATCGGCGCCGGCATCGTGCTGCTCGGCGTCTTCCTGCTGGTCCAGGCGCGCACCCAGGACCGCGAGCCGCTGGTTCCGTTCTCGCTCTTCCGGGGCCGGAACTTCGCCCTGATGAACTGGGTATCCGGCGCCGTGACCATCGGAATGATGGGTATCTTCCTTCCGCTCACCATCTACCTGCAGTCGGCACTGGGTTTCTCGGCGCTGAGGGCGGGCCTGACGATGGCGCCAGCCTCCCTGGTCTCCATGTTCGTCGCGCCTGTGGCGGGCCGGATGACCGACCGGATCGGCGGCAAGTACATCCTCTTCTCCGGCCTGATCCTGTTCGCCGGCGGGATGACCTGGGTCGGAACCGTCGCGGCGACGTCATCCACCTGGGTGACCTTCCTCCCCGGCCTGGCCATCGCCGGTGTGGGGCTGGGCTGCACGTTCGCCCCGATGACCACGATAGCGATGCGCAGCGTCCAGCCGATGATGGCCGGGGCCGCGTCGGGCATGCTGAATACGGTGCGTCAGGTCGGGGCCGTGATCGGCACCGCCGCCATCGGTGCGCTGCTGCAGAACCGGCTCGCCGTGGCGCTGCCCGCCGAGGCGGCCAGGCGCGCCGCCGTGCTGCCTGCCCGGGCTCGCGGGCAGTTCGTGGCCGGATTCGCCAAGGCGGCTCAGAGCGGCGTCCAGGTCGGCGCCGGCCACAGCAATGTCAGGCTGCCGGCCGGCACGCCGCCGGCCGTGATCACCCAGCTTGACCAGCTGGGCCGGGCGGTGTTCTCCCAGGGCTTCGTGAACGCGCTGCACCTGACGCTGATCCTGCCGATCACGGTGCTGACGGTGGCCGGCATCAGCTGCCTGGCCATCAGGCGCGTCACAGCTCCGGCCAGCTCACCCGCGGCCGACGCGCGCTCCCAGCCAGCCGACGCGCGTTCCCAGCCAGCCGAGTCGGACGCCAGGGCAGCCGACGCGGACGTGGCCCGGCCGACCGAGACGGGTGCCCAGACGGCCGGCGCGGACGCTCAGTCAGCCGACGCGATTCCCCAGCCGGAGGCGTCGCAGGCACCGGCGTGACGGCCAGCGGCACCTCCGACTCCGCCCCCGAAGCCGGACGACAGCCAGAGGGCGACCTCACCGCTGGCCACCCTTCGGCGCAGAACGGGGCGCGCCAGGCAGGCCGACCCTCCGGCTCGCACCGGTCCGACGCGCCGCACCGGCTCGGCGCACTACACCGAGCCGAAGCGCCGCACCGGACCGAGACGCCGCACCGGACCGAGACGCCCCACCGGACCGAGACGCCCCACCGGACCGACGCGCTGCACCGGGCCGAGACCCAGCACCCTGTGATCGCGGTCGACGCGATGGGCGGTGACCGCGCTCCAGAGGAGATCGTGGCAGGCGCGGTCGAGGCGTTTCGCGAGTCGGGCACTCGCATTACCCTGATCGGCCGCCCTGGCCAGGTCCGGCCACTGCTTGCCCAGCACGGCGTCATCGGCCAGATCCGGCTGGTGACTGCGGAGGACTCGCTGGCCATGGACGAAGGCGCGCTGGCCAGCTGGCGCCGCCCCCGTTCGAGCATCGCGCTGGCCTGCCAGCTGGTCCGGCTTGGTCAGGCGAAGGCGGTCATGTCGGCAGGATCGACCGCGGCCATCGTCGCCACCGCCCGGCTGCGGCTGCGCAATCTGCCCGGCGTGCTGCGGCCCGCGCTCGCGGTCGCGCTGCCGACCCTGCCGACCGCGACCGTGCTGATCGATGCGGGAGCGATCGCCGATCCGAAACCAGAGATGCTGGTTCAGTTCGCCCAGCTCGGTGTCGCCTACGCCGAGGTGGCCTTCGGCGTCATCGAGCCACGGGTTGGCCTGCTGTCCATCGGCTCCGAGCCTGGCAAGGGCAACAAGCTGGCCCGGCGGGCCTACGAGCTGCTCAGCGCCGAGACTCAGCACGGCGCGATGCCGATCAACTTCACCGGCAACGTGGAGGGCTGCGACCTGCTGACCGGCAAGGTCAACGTCATCGTGGCCGACGGGTTCGCCGGGAACATCGCGCTGAAGACCGTCGAGGGAACTGCCGCGTTCGCGGGCGGCCAGTTCAGGTCGGCGCTCGACGGCTCGCGTGCGGCCAGGATCGGCACGCTGCTGCAGCGCCGCGAGCTGCGCGCACTTCAGCAGCGGATCGACCCCGAGACCTACGGCGGCGCCGCGCTGCTCGGCCTGGAGGGCACGGTGGTGATCGCGCACGGCGCGGCCAGCGCCCGTGGCGCCGCGGCCGCCTGCCGCCTCGCCGCCGACCTCGCCAGCGGCCAGATAGCCGACAAGATCAGGGAGCGGCTCGGCCCGCACCACCGTCAGGGATTCCTGCGCCGCACCTGAGCGGGCCGGAACCCACCCGGAAAACTACCCGGCCGCCGCGCCGCCGACCCGATGGATCGCGTGACCGACAGCCAGGAGGGGTCAGCGCAACGAACTGCGAAACCCGGTTCAGCGTCGCTCCTGATCATGGTTCTGCCTTATTTAGCTCCGATTTGGCCGCATTTAGCTGCGATTTTGCCGCCAAGATGCCCTTGATGGCACTCCTGCGACCCGATCGTAGCCAGTGAAGGCCCGATTTCGCTGTCCGGGCATACCGAAGTGCCCGCCTGTGGCGGGTGCCGGAAGTGGGCTGTCCTACGCTCGCGTGGCAGCGAACGCGGTGGCGAGCTTGGCGAGGATCGCGTCGAGCAGCAGCGGGACCTCGGGAAGCTTCCGAGTCCTTCGCTGTTGTGACAGTCCACGCCAGCGGCAGCCCGGTCACTGTGCAGACGGCGGTGTGAATTTGAAGCCATAGCCGCCGCCGCTGCGCGTGCTAATACTTGACCTGTGGCCCCATGAAGCGTCCGGGTCCGCGAACTTCTTCCGCAATTCACCGCCGCGCTTCACATGGCGCTGCCCATTTCCGTAGACCGGGAGGTCGCTTCCGTCAATCGCGATCGTCCGGCCCATTTCCGGCCGGGCGTCCCGCGGCGAGGCGATCACCGCGTCAATGCACGCGGCCAGCAGCTTGTCGAGCTTGCGCAGCTTGGCGGCAACCGGTAGGCGGCGTCCACGCTCGGGACCGCACCAAGCGCGTCCCGCAAGGCGTCGTGGTCACGGACCAACGCGACGGTTTGTGTCCGGATCGGCAGCATGTGCAGGCTCTTGACCAGCGCCAAACCGACCATGGCGCGGATCGGGTAGCTGGGGCGGCCGGTCCAGTGGAGTTCCTCAAGCTGAGTGATCAGCGAGGCAGTCCTAGGCTGTCCAGAAGCGCGCCGACGGGTGCGGCACCGCGAGCTCGTGCTACGACCGAAGTGACTATGGAGTCCCATCTCCCTGGTCAAGACCCCGGGCGTTGGTGACGCCCCCAATGGCGTTATGCCCGTATTATGATGACTTCAGATCCTCCGCGCTCTTGACGTCCTCCGCTGCGGTGGCTTTGTGTGCGGGACGTGCGGGCAGTGCAACCGTCAGGAGTGATTCCACCCCGCGTCGGCCGATGCCGAGACGGCACCGCAGCCAGGGTCACGTGATAAGCCGTGGTCACGCGAGAGCCGGCTCGGGCGGACTGGATGGCCGACCTGGAAGATCTGCGCCGTCGATAGGACCATGCGTACGAGATCAGCCGTGTGTTCGGGATGTTCCGGGCCGTCCGCCGTGATGACGGCGCGGCGGTGACAGTGCTGACCGCAGCCAAGCTGCTAACGGAGATCAGCACGGACCACCGGGCACGCCCCGTTCCACGTGATCTTCCTCCAGTCACATGCTCCCGGCTACCGCATCCTCAAAGCGAGTCGTCTTGCAGGCAAGATCATTACCGACCACAAGGTACGGCCTGCGCCCCAAGGGCTGATCGGTCACTGGGCGAGCATTCAACGATTGGTCCTGAGCATGGAACGGACTAGGCCCTCCAGATGTGCCTGTCGATGTCCCCCGGGATGCGCTGGTGGTTCGCGGCGGCGACCCCCATGATCCTCAGAACCTGCTGCGGATGCTAGAGCAGGCTCAGGTCTCGCATGACAGGGGTTGCGGCTATGCGTTGTCCACCGGCGTCGGATATGACCCGTCCAGATCGCGGGAAGAGCTGATCGCCGACATCGCTACGGCATGCAAGCTGCCGCAGACGCGGCTGGCGGTGACCACCGTAGGTGACATTCTGGACAATATGCCGTTCGCGATCACCCCGGACGGCCCACTTCCCAGCCATGCGAACATTGACTTGGGAAGCGATCTGAACGTCGACATCGTTAAGCAGTTCATAGAGCTGTTCAGGCCGGCTGAGGTCAATCCGGTGTACCAGCAGTTCAGGAAGGGGCGATGATGCGCATCGATGTTGACTTCAACGAGCGCGACGGTCAAGGGCGTGTGGTGGCACGCGTCCCCGCCGCGCAAGCATCGCAGCTCATGGCCGGTCAGCCGGTGAACCTGTACGATCCGCCGGAGAGGTTGTGGGCGGACGCCGTGGTCGCCGGTGTCGACCCGGAGACGTGCATCGTTGTATTCGATGTGGACTGGCACAGTTTCGTAGACGCTGAGGTGGCAGATATCTCCGACGCCTCCGCCAACTGGTCGATCGGAGTGCCTCCAACTGAAGGCGTAGGGCATCTCGTGAATTGCTGGGTGGTCAGCAGCACAACTGGATGGGGCGCCAGTTCCCGGCTGGGTGGGATGATCATAGTCGGCGAGGAACGGACTCCGATCAATGTAGCCAGCTCAGGCAGCGTTGCCTGCCTCAACGAGGAAGCCGCAGCGCGGTGAAGCTCACCAGTGTCATGCTTGCGGACTACGCCACGATCCGTGAGGGGCTGTTGCATGTCCTCGGGGGAGGCATCACCAGGCTGATCAGGGACCCGCTTCCAGCGTCAATGGGTGCCGTGGTCGCCATGATGCTGCAACCAGAAGACCTTGACGACCTGCAGGCATCGCACACATTGGAAGTGTTCGTCACCGGATCTGGTGACGAAGGTGTTCGTGCTGTCGCAAAAGCGGTCATGACCTTGCCTGGGACTACTACTGCAGGTGCCTTGCTTCCGACCCTCCCTGTCGTGGTTCCCATCCAGTCTATTCCGCTCACCATGACGGGCATGCATCAGATCACGGTAGCCCTGGATGGCACCGTGGTGGGCACCCTTGAGTACGAGGTTCTCAAGGCCGTTCCGCCGCCCGACGAGCAAGCCGCCAGCGCGTCGGGCCAGGTCGCAGTCGATCCAGCGTTGCCGTAGCCCGCTGAGCCGAGCGCGCTTGGGGTGACGATCATGGGATCGTGGGTGCGGCAAGATCAAATCTTGAGCCTTGGCGCAGGCCAGGTGAGTTTCGCTGGGGCCTCCCTAGGCTAGGAGGGGTCATCGACACGAACTGCGAAACTCGCCTCAGCGGCTCCTTGCGCGTGAACGGCAACGAGGCAAAGACGGTCAGTTAGGAGCGGTCCTGCCACGCGCCAGCGGGAATCAGCAGCGCGCTGCTCTCATGATGATGATCGCTAGCGGACGTCTCCCACGCTGGTGGCGACTTTCAGAGGAAATAGAATGTCGCGGAGAACCTGCCCCGAGGCTACCCAGCGATCCTCGCTGTCACCGACAGAAAACACATCGACCGCCGCCGTGCCTTCTCGTATCCGCGCCAGCCGCGTTCCAGAGCGCCCGTGCGGCCGGGCTGCTGTTCGCCCACTTCTACACCAAGGTCTACGACCACGTCCTGCGCCCGCTGATGGCACCCGACCGACCCAACGCACCACGCTCCAACTACGGTTCGTGACCATTGCCCGGTCCGTATATCGGCCTGCCCGCGTAGAACCAGCCGCCGCTGCCCGCAGTCACGCTCAGGACAAACGTCAAAGACCTCGCACCGAAGGTGCCTGGAAGATCGCTCTGACTGACCCCTCATCAGCTCAGCGATCGCTGCCGGGCCGGCCCGGGCGTGGCGCCGAGCGTAGCGGCGGTATCTCGTTGCGGACGATCGATAGGCTTTAGCCATGGCTGATCTGCAGGCCGCGCTCGCGGCGCACGTGAGCGCCGCGCTCGAAGCTGAGTTCGGCGCGGAGTACGCCGACGCCGACCCGGTGATACGGCCGTCGTCGTTCGCCGATTTCCAGGCCAATGTCGCGCTGGCGCTGGCCAAGCGCCTCGGCCTGCCGCCGCGGCAGGTCGCGGATCGACTGGCCGTCCACCTCGGCGGCACGGCCATGTGCGAGCGGGCCGAGGTCAGCGGCCCAGGCTTCATCAACCTGACGCTGCGCGACAGCTGGATCGCCGAGCAGGCAGCCGGGCAGCTGACCGATCAGTGGCTCGGCATGACCAGGCCGGAACGCGCCCAGCGGATAGTCGTCGACTACTCCGGGCCCAATGTGGCCAAGGAACTGCACGCGGGTCATCTGCGGCCGACCGCCGTCGGCGACGCGGTCGTGCGGGTCATGGAGCACCTTGGCCACACGGTGATCCGGGCCGCGCACCTGGGCGACTGGGGCACCCAGTTCGGCATGCTGATCGAGCATGTGATCGATGTCGGCGAGCAGGCTACCTATGAGCTGCTGGCATCCGGCCAGTTCACCGCGTTCTATCAGGCGGCCAGGGTCAAGTTCGACGCCGACGCCGCCTTCGCCGACCGGTCGAGGCAGCGCGTCGTGGCGTTGCAGGCCGGCGACGAGCAGGCGCTTCGGCTATGGCGGGTGCTGGTAGCCGACTCGATGGAGTACCTGCGCCGGATCTACGACCGGCTCGACATCACGCTGTCCGATGGCGACATGGATCCGGAGAGCTTCTATAACCCGATGCTCGACGGCGTGTGTGCGGAACTGGAGGCGAAGGGCATAGCCGTGATCAGCGACGGTGCGCTGTGCGCGTTCCCGCCCGGCTTCACCGGCCGCGGCGGGAAGCCGGTGCCGGTCATGCTGCGCAAGAGCGACGGCGGATACGGCTATGCGAGCACCGATGTGGCCGCGATCAGGTACCGGCTGCTCGACCTGCATGCGGACCGGATCATCTACGTGGTCGGCTCGGAACAGCACCAGCACCTGGAAATGGTGTTCGCCGTGGCCAGGCAGGCGGGCTGGCTGACCGAAAGGGCCAGCGCCGAGCATGCCGTGATCGGCCTGATGACCGGCCCCGGCGGGCAGCGGCTGCAGACCCGGACCGGTGAGCAGGTCATGCTGGCCGACCTGATCGACGAGGCCGTCGAGCGGGCCGAGGAAGTGATCAAGGATCGCTACGACGATCCTGAGCAGCGCGCTCAGATCGCCGAAGCCGTTGGTGTCGGCGCGCTGAAGTACGGCGACCTGTCGGTCGCCCGGAGCTCCAGCTATGTGCTCGACTTCGACCGGCTGCTCGGCCTGACCGGCAACACCGGGCCCTACCTGCAGTACGCGACGGCCAGGATCCGGTCGATCTTCCACCGGGCCGGCCTCGAGCCGGCCGACGCGAACGGGCCGATCATCCTGACCGAGCCAGCCGAGCGGGCCCTGGCGTTGCGGCTGCTCGGCTTCGGCGCGGCGGTAGCTGAGACCGCGCAGTCGGCCGAGCCGCACCGGCTGGCCGCGTTCGTCTTCGAGGCGGCCAGCGACTTCACGACCTTCTACGAGCAGTGCCCGGTGCTCAAGGCCGGTCAGCCTGATATCAGGAGCTCCCGGCTGGCGCTATCCGGCCTCACCCTGCGGGTTCTGCTGACCGGACTCGGCCTGCTCGGCATCCCGGTCCCTGACCGGATGTAGCTGGGTCAGGAGGGTCCGGCCGACCGCCCCTGAGGCTCGTTCTCAGTGAAATCCCAGCAACTCCCGGCCGATGTCCCAGACCGCGGTGGGACTCTGGCCTGCATGGACAACATGTACTCGCCGTCAGACGGCAGTCCTGAGAACCGAACCCAGCCG
>Ga0209415_10009539_pt1 | contig 16669 bp, 10 predicted proteins | sample PeaSoiSIISIP2007_FD_187696 | JGI IMG/M metagenome (GOLD analysis project Ga0209415, IMG submission 187696) | Peat soil microbial communities from Weissenstadt, Germany - SII-SIP-2007 (SPAdes) (version 2) | ecosystem: Environmental > Terrestrial > Soil > Wetlands > Peat | place: Germany... | reverse complement strand
GCGCGGTCTTCGCGTAGACGACCACGACATCGGCGTCGGGCCCGTTGGTGATCCACATCTTGCGGCCGTCGAGCACGAAATCAGAGCCCACTCGCTCCGCCCGCAGCCGCATGCCGACCGCGTCGGATCCCGCCTCGGGTTCGGAGATGGCGAGCGCGCCGACGTGCTGCCCGGAGACGAGTCCGGGCAGATAGCGCGCGAGCTGCCCTTCGCTGCCATTGAGGCGCAGCTGGTTGAGGCACAGATTCGAGTGCGCCGCATAGCTCAAGCCCACGGCACCCGAGGCGCGCGAGATTTCTTCCATCGCGATGACATGCGCGAGGTAGCCGAGTCCCGACCCGCCGTGCCGCTCGGCGACGGTGATGCCGAGCAGCCCCTGCGCGCCGAGCTCCGGCCACAGGTCGCGAGGAAAGGTATCGGAGCGGTCGATCTCGGCGGCGCGCGGGGCGATCCGCTCGCCGGCAAAGCGTTGCACGGCGTGGCGTAGCGCGGCGAGTTCCTCGTCGAGGCCGGCGTCGAGGTCGTCGTCGTGGCAGGCACCCGAAAGGCTCATGTTGGCTTCCCGGTTGGACTGGGATAGTATGATTGTCGGACAATTTTGGTGCCGAGGGCAAGATGATTCGCCTCACGAGCCAAATAGATCCAAAAAGCGCCGAATTTGCCGCGAACATAACGGCAATGACCGAGATCGTCTCGGACCTGCATAGCAAGGTGGCAGCTGCCGCCGCCGGCGGATCGGCCCGTGCGGTCGACAAGCACCGCTCCCGCGGGCGCCTGCTCGCCCGGGAGCGGGTCGACCTGCTGCTCGACCCGGGCGCGCCGTTCCTGGAACTGTCGGCGCTCGCAGCGTACGGACTGTACGGCGGGGACGTCCCCTGCGCAGGGATCGTGACCGGGATCGGGCGCGTGTCCGGGCGCGAATGCGTGATCGTCGCAAACGACCCGACCGTCAAGGGCGGGACGTATTACCCGCTGACGGTGAAGAAGCACCTGCGCGCGCAGGAGATTGCGCGCGAGAATCGCCTGCCGTGCATCTACCTCGTCGAAAGCGGTGGGGCGTTCCTGCCGGCGCAGGACGAGGTGTTCCCGGACCGGGATCATTTCGGCCGGATTTTCTACAACCAGGCGACGCTGTCGGCGGCCGGCATCGCGCAGATCGCTGTTGTGCACGGCTCCTGCACCGCCGGCGGTGCGTATGTGCCGGCGATGGCGGACGAGAACGTCATCGTTCGCAACCAGGGCCAGGTGTTCCTGGGCGGCCCGCCACTCGTCAAGGCCGCGACCGGCGAGGAGATCGACGCCGAGAGTCTCGGCGGGGCGGACGTGCACTGCCGCGAGTCCGGCGTTTGCGATCACTACGCCGCAAGCGATGCCCACGCGCTCGCGATCGCAAGGCGCATCGTCGCGCGCCTGAAGCCGGCACCGGACCGCTCGCCGCCGCAATCACCCCGCGAGCCACACTACGATCCGGCCGAGCTGTACGGGATCGTGCCGCCGAATCTTCGCAAGCCCTACGATGCGCGGGAGATCATCGCGCGCATCGTCGATGCCTCGGAGTTCGACGAGTTCAAGCAGCTGTACGGCAGCACGCTGGTCACCGGCTTCGCGCACCTCGCTGGCTACCCCGTCGGCATCGTCGCCAACAATGGCATCCTGTTCTCGGAGAGCGCGCTCAAGGGCACGCACTTCATCGAGCTCTGTGCACGGGAGCACGTCCCGCTGCTGTTCCTGCAGAACATCACCGGTTTCATGGTCGGCCGGCGCGCGGAGGCGGGCGGCATCGCGCGCGACGGCGCCAAGATGGTGACCGCCGTGGCCTCGGCCCAGGTGCCGAAGCTGACGCTCGTCGTCGGCGGCAGCTATGGCGCCGGCAACTACGCGATGTGCGGGCGGGCCTATGGGCCGCGGCTGCTGCTGCAGTGGCCGAATGCGCGAACATCCGTGATGGGCGGGGAGCAGGCGGCGATGGTACTCGCGACCATCCGCCGCGATCAGCTGCGCGCCGACGGCAAGCCATGGACGGCCGAGGAGGAAGCGGCGTTCACCGATCCGATCCGCCGCCAGTACGAGTTCCAGGGCCACCCGTATTACGCCAGCGCCCGCCTGTGGGACGACGGCGTGATCGATCCGGTCGACAGCCGCCGGGTCCTCGCACTCGCGCTCGCCATGGTCAAGAATGCCCCGACGCCGGACACCCGGTTCGGCATCTTCCGGATGTAGCGATGGACCCACTCGTCACTGAAGCGGAAGTCGGCCCGGGCATCGTGCGGCTGACGCTCAATCGCCCGGCGCAGCGCAACGCGCTCGACGCACCGCTGACCGAGGCGCTGTCGGCCGCAGTCGTCCGGCACGGAGCGCTCGACGCCACGCGGGTGCTGCTGATCGCAGCGGCGGGTACGGCGTTCTGTGCCGGCGCGGACCTGACGGCGATGCTCGCACTGGGTCGCGCGCCGTACGCGGACAACCGTGCCGATGCGGAACGCCTCGCCCGACTGCTCGGCGCGCTGCGCGCGTCCCCTAAACCGACGATCGCCTGCGTGCAGGGCCCGGCGTTCGGCGGCGGCCTCGGGCTTGTGGCCGCCTGCGACATCGCGATCGCCTCGACCGAGGCCCGGTTCCGCCTGCCGGAGGTGCAGCTGGGGCTGATGCCGGCCGTGATTTCCCCGTACGTCGTCGAGGCGATCGGCCTGCGCAATGCCCGCCGGTATGTCCTGAGTGGCGAGACGATCACGGCTGCGCGGGCGCGCGAGCTCGGGCTCATTCATGAGGTCATCACCGCCGATTCGCTCGCTGCGAGCGCGCTGTCGCTCGCCGCCGAAATTGCCCGGGGCGGGCCGCAGGCCCTGGCCGCGGCCAAAGCGCTGCTCACCGAGGTCGGCCACCTGGCGCCCGGCGCCGGCCTCGGCACGCGAACTGCCGAACTCTTGGCCACGCTTCGCGCCGGGGGCGAAGCCCAGGAAGGCATCGCCGCGGCGCTCGCACGGCGCTCGCCATCGTGGCGGCGCTGATGTTCCGACGCCTGTTGATTGCGAACCGCGGCGAGATCGCCTGCCGCGTCATCCGCACCGCCCGGGGCCTCGGGATCCACACGATCGCGGTCTACTCGGACGCCGATGCCGGGGCCCGTCACGTGCGACTCGCCGACGAGGCGTGGCGCCTGGGTCCTGCGCCGGCGCGCGACAGTTACCTGTCGGTCGACCGGATCCTCGAGGCGGCGCGGAAGTCGCGTGCCGACGCCATCCACCCGGGTTACGGGTTCCTCTCCGAGCGGGCCGAGTTTGCCGCCGGCTGCGACCGTGCCGGATTCGTGTTCGTCGGGCCTCCGGCCGCCGCCATGGCGGCGATGGGCTCGAAAAACGCCGCCAAGGAGGCGATGCGCAGCGCCGGCGTACCGGTGCTGCCCGGCTATCACGGCGAGGCGCAGACGCTCGACCGGCTCGAGGCGGAAGGGCTCAAGATTGGCTTTCCGCTGATCGTCAAGCCGAGCGGCGGCGGCGGCGGCAAGGGCATGCACATCGTCACCGGCGCCGCCGGCCTCAAGCAGGCGCTGGCGGGCGCGCGGCGCCTCGCCGAGAGCGCATTTGCAGACCCGGCGCTGCTGATCGAACGGTACCTGCCGGCGCCGCGGCATATTGAGGTCCAGGTGCTGTGCGACTCCCACGGGCATTCGCTGCACCTGCATACCCGTGACTGCTCGGTGCAGCGACGCCACCAGAAGCTAATCGAGGAAGCACCCGCGCCCGGGATCCCCGCCGAGGTACGCACGAAACTCCATGCCGCAGGACTGACGGTGGCGCGCGCCGTCGGTTACGTGAACGCGGGGACGGTCGAGTTCCTGTACTCGGACGGTGAGTTCTGGTTCATGGAGATGAACACGCGCCTGCAGGTTGAGCACTGCGTGACCGAGGAGATCCTGGGGCTCGATCTCGTCGAGTGGCAGCTCAGGATCGCCGCGGGCGAGGCGCTGGGTTTCTCACAGCAGACGCTCGTGCCGCACGGCCATGCGATCGAGGGGAGGGTGTGTGCCGAGGATCCGGCGAACGACTTCGCTCCGAGCGCCGGGACGCTGGTACACGCGCGCTGGCCGGAGTCCGTGGCCGGCGTGCGGGTCGATGCCGGTTTCGAGGCCGGCGATCGCGTGGCGAGCCAGTACGACTCGTTGCTCGGCAAGGTGGTCGGCCGCGGCGCCGACCGCGCGGAGGCGATCGCGGCGTTGGCCCGCGGCCTGCAGTCGCTGCGCATCGTCGGCGTCACGACCAATGCCGGTTGGCTCGCGGCGGCACTCGAGGTGCCGGAATTTGCGCGCGGCGAGGCGACGACGCGCTTCGTCGCCGAGCACAGCGAACGCCTGGCGGCGCCGGTCGCGCCGACCGCGGAGGACCTCGCCCTCGGTGCCCTCGCCGTCGTCACGATCCCGGACTCGGCGCCGCCGGCGCAACCCTCACCGTGGGACGCGCGCGATGCGTTTCGGCTGAACCTGCCGGCGTCGCAGTCCTGGGTGCTGCGCGCCGGAGCCAGCGACCACTCGGTCGCGATCGTGCGCGAAGCGACCGGGTGGCGGGTTCGTGCGCTCGGCACGGAGGGGCATTACGAGATCGCGACCGCGGGCGAAGGGCTCGACGTCATCGCCGGCGGCGCGCGGCGCCATGTCGATGTCTTCAGGGCCGGCGACCGGCTGAGCCTGTGGCGCGGGGCACGGCGCGTCGATCTCGAGGTCGTCGACCCCCGTCATGTCGACGCGCGTCTGAGCGTGCACGAGGGCGAGCTCGTTGCCCGACTGCCCGGTACGGTCGTAGCCGTGCCGGCGACGGTCGGTGCGACGGTGGAGGCGGGCGCGACGTTGATGGTTCTCGAGGCGATGAAGATGGAGCACGCCGTGCTTGCCCCACGGGCCGGGGTCGTCACGCGGATTCATTTCGCCCCCGGCGATCGCGTCCCGGAGGGCGCGGTGCTGGTCGATCTGAGCGAGCCGATCGGTGTCGCCAGCGCCGTTCGGCCGGGGGACTAACGGAGTCGCTCGCGTTGCGGGGGCCGCAGCGCGGTTCGCCGGCCAGATCATCAGGTCGCACTCCGGCTGGTCGCGGTCGGTGTCCGAATTGCCGGCTGTCGTGATGGAGCTGGCGGGATTCTCCTCGCGCCGTCACTGGATCGAGGCACCGCTCAGCGCTGGCAACGCCAGAATGGCGGGCTTGAGCGTCCTGAGGTCGCCGAGCACGACCAGGGTCATCTCGCCCGGGTCGAGGTACTCGGCGGCCGCGGCGCGCACGTCCTGCGGCGTCACCGCGTAAAGGTGCGCGACGTAGTTGGTCAGCCAGTCGGCGGGCAAGCCCTGCAGCTCGCAGAACGCGAGCTGCGCGATCAGTCCCCCCCGGCTCGAGGCGCCGATCACGAAGGTGCCGGCCCGGTAGTTCTGGATCGCCTTCAGCTCCTCGGCCGACGGCGGCGTGGACCTCAGGCGCTCGAGCTCCTTGAAAATCTCGGCGAGGGCCGGCGCGGTGTCCGGCGCATTGACGTCGGTCGCGAGCGTCCAGACCGCTGCGCTGCCGGCGTACGGGGTGATCCGGCTCGCGGCCCCGTAGGTCCAGCCCTTGTCCTCGCGCAGGTCCTGGTCGAGCCGCGACAGCAGCGAGCCGCCAAACAGTGCGTTCGCGACCGACAGGCGCATGAATCCGGGTGTCGCCGGCCCGGCAACCGGCAGGCCCAGCATGACCGTCGACTGGGCCGCCCCCGGCCGGTCGATCAGCTTGACCGTGCGGGTGCGCGAGCCGACGGGGGGATGCGCGGCCGGGGGGCTACCGGGCGCCCAGTCGCCGAAGCGGTCGTTGAGCGCGCGCTCGACACTCACGGCGTCGAACTGCCCCGCGACGTACAGGTGGGCGCGCGCGGCGCCGAACTCGTGGGCCACGAATTGGCGGATGTCCTCGATGGCGATCGAGGCGATCGTGGTCTCGGTCGGCAGCGTCCGCCCGTACGGATGATCCCCCCAGATGAGGTGCGCGTAGGCCTCTCCGGCGACCTCCTGCGGTTGCGAGCGCGCGATGGCGCTGGTGCGCGCAAGATTGGCCTTCAGACGCGGCAGCTCGGATGCAGGCAGGCGCGGCCGGCGGACGACGTCGGCGAGCACCCCGACCGCATCGGCCGCCCGCTCGGCCAGCACGTCGAGCATCACCGTCGTCTGATCCGGACCGGCGTCGATGCCGAGCGCGCCACCCATCTCGGCGGCGAGGCGCGCGAGACCGCCCGCGTCGCGATCGCCGGCGCCTTCCTTGAGCATGTCGGCGACAAGATCGGCAAGGCCGGTCTTCGGCCCATCGGCGATGTTGCCGGTCCTGAGCACGAGCGCCAGCGTCGTCTTTGGGACCGTGCCGAACGGCACCAGCGTTACGCCAAGACCGTTCGGCAGCCGCAGGTCCTGCTTCGTCGGAAGAGCAAATGCGCGCGGCATCCCCGGGGACGGCGGCGTCTCGCGGGCAGTCGCGGAGCCCGCGGCCGCTGCCGCGAGTGCCGCGCCAAGCAGTATCGCTGACATCCGGCGCATCATGGCTTTGGCGCCGCAGCCATGCGAGCACCGCGCAGGCTCAGGCAGGTGCGGTTCGTCGGGACGAGGTACTGCTGCGCCGTGCGGCGCAGCAGCTCGGGCGTCACTTTGCGGAACTCGGCTTCGAGGCGATTGATCCTCGCGGGATCGTCGTCGTAGAGAGCGAACGAGGCGAGCAGCTCGACGAGCCCGAAGCGCGTGGGGCTGCCGGCCACGTCGTACAGCGCCGAGCGGATCTTGGTGAGCGCCCGCTCAAGCTCGGCGGGAGACACGAGCTCGGTCTGCAGGTGCGAAATCACCTCGTCCACGTCGCGCAGGATCTGCGCGTCGGCGACGCCCGGGTCGTGTATCAGGAAAGCCGACCACAGCGCCGGTCCGTCATAGTCGAACATGTTGCCGCTGAGGTTGATCCCGCCCTCGACCGAATCGGAGTAGCCGCGCTCAGTCACCAGTCGCTGCCACAGGCGGCTGTCGTCCCCCTGCAGCAGGATCTCATCGAGCAGGCCGAACGCGTACCACGCCGGGGTATTGCGCTCCGGCACGTGGTAGCCGATGGCGAGCGCCGGGCGCGGCGCGAGCGGATCGGTGAGCACGACGCTGCGTTGCTTCAGTTGCGGCGGCTCGCTGACGTCGGGACGCGGCGGCTCGGGCCTCGCGGGAAGCGGCGCGAAGTAGCGTGCAATGGAGGCGCGCGTTGCGGCGCTGTCGAAATCGCCGGCCACGACCAGCGCGGCATTGGCAGGCACGTAGTACGTGTCGTAGAACGCGCGCACATCCGCGAGCGTCGCCGCATCGATGTCCTTGAAGTCGCCGTAGAAGTTGTGGGCGTTGTACCAGTTCACGTTGGCGTGCTCGGGAAGATCGAGCCACGGGAACGAACCGTAGGGCTGGTTGATGACGTTGACCCGGACCTCGTTCTTGACGACGTCCTTCTGGTTCTGCAGGCTCTCGGGCGTCAGCGCGAGGCCGCGCATCCGCTCGGCCTCGACCCACAGGACCGGTTCGACGACGTGGCTCGGTACCACCTGGAAATAGTTGGTGTAGTCAAAGTGCGTCGAGCCGTTCGCGACGCCGCCGTTGCCGCTGACGATCTTGTCGGCCTCGCCCTTGGCGAGATTGGTCGTCTCCTGGAACATCAGGTGCTCGAACAGGTGCGCGAAGCCGGTCCGGTCGCGCGGCTCGATCCGCCAGCCAATGTGGTAGTACATCGCGATCGTGACCGTTGGCACCGACGGGTCGCGGGACAGCACGACGCGCAGCCCGTTTGGCAGGCGGTAGTACTCGACCGGCACGTTGATCTGCGCCGGTGTCGCGGCACGCACCGCCGCTGGCGGTGCGCTCGGGACCGGCGCGGCCGCGCAGCCGGCGACAACGGCGGCCAGGGTACCGGCAATCGATCGGAACATGCGCATCGTGGCAGGAGTCCGCAGTCGTGAGGTGGCGATTATGGCGCGGCGGCGGCCGGAAGGACGCCGTCGCCTAGCGCGGCTGCATCCGGATCGCCCCGTCGAGGCGGATCGTCTCGCCATTCAGCATCGGGTTGGCGGCGATCGCGAGCACGAGGTCGGCATACTCGGCTGGCCGGCCGAGTCGCGCTGGAAACGGGACCTGGGCGCCCAGCGACTTCTGCAGCTCCGGGCTCATGCCGGCGACCATCGGCGTCTCGAAGATGCCCGGCGCGATCGCCATCACGCGAATGCCGAAGCGGGCGAGTTCGCGCGCCATCGGCAGCACGAGGCCGATGACGCCCGCCTTGGTGGCCGAGTAGGCGATCTGGCCGATCTGGCCCTCGTAGGCCGCGACCGAGGCCGTGTGGACGATCAGTCCGCGCTCGCCGTCCGCCGTCGGGGTATTGGTTTGCATCAGGGCAGCGGCTGCCTTGTCGGCATGGAAGGTTCCGATCAGATTGATGGCGACCACCTTGGCGAAGAACGACCCCGCCATCGGCCCTTCCTTGCCGAGCAGCTTGCCGGCACCGACGACCCCGGCGCAGTTGACGAGCAGATTGAGGCCGCCGAGCGCGGCCTGCGCCGCGCCGATGGCGGCGCCGACCCCGGCTTCATCCGTCACATCGCAGTGAATGAACGTGGCTGCGGGCCCGAGCTCGCGGGCCGCCGCGGCACCGGCCTCGGCCTGGACGTCGAGCAGTGCCGCGCGGCCGCCGTCGGCGATGACCCGGCGTGCGACCGCAAGGCCGAGGCCGGACGCACCGCCGGTGACGATGGTTTTCAGTTCATTGGGACGCATGGCCCGATTGTCGCGCGAGCGGCGCGCTGCTGACTAGCGGGACTAGAGCCGCAAGCCGCCGTCGACGGCGAGCGTCCGGCCGGTAAAGAAGTCGTTCTCGACGATGAAGACCGCGGTCTGGGCGATCTCGGCGGGCTTGCCGAGGCGTTTCAGGGGTACCGGCGCCGTGACCCGCGCAAGCGTTTCAGGCGGCATGCCCGCCGTGATGTCGGTCGCGCAGAAGCCCGGGGCGATTGCACCGATGCGAATGCCGTAGCGGGCGAGTTCCTTGGCCCAGACGGTGGCCATCGACGCGACGCCCGCTTTGGCCGCCGAGTAGTTCGTCTGGCCGAGGTTGCCGTCCTTGGAGATCGACGAGATGTTGATGATCACGCCGCCGCTTCCGGCCCGGACCATGCGCTCGGCAGCCTCACGGCCGCACAGGAATACACCCGTTAGATTGACGTTGATGACGGCGTTCCACTGCTCGAGACTCATCTTGCCGACGACCTGCCCGTCCTTGACCTTGATCAGCAGCGCATCCCTGATGATGCCGGCATTATTGATCAGCACATCGAGGCTGCCGAAGTCGCGGACGATCGCGTCCATCGTCGTGGCGACCGCAACCTCGTCGCTGACGTTGCAGCTGTAGACCCTTGCGGTCACGCCGTGCTCGGCGCACAGGCGACGCGTCTCCTCGAGGTCGGTCATGTTGAGGTCGATCAGCGCCGGATGACCGCCGCGGCTCGCGAACTCGAGGGCCATCGCCCGTCCGAGCCCCCGCCCTCCACCGGTGATCGCAATCGTCTTGCCTTTGATCTGCATCGGGATCTCAACTTGTCGAGGCGATGACCGGCATGACCGGAACAGACCGCATCATCTGTTCTTTGCACTGCCAAATTAACTTGGATAATACCGTCTTGACACAGGATCTTAACGTATCTTGCAACGCAGAAAATGAATGGGACATAGTGCGGCGTCACCGGCGCGCCGCGGGCGAGGATCTGCACGAGTCGCGAACCGCCTCGCATTGCCGAGGCCGCGCGCGCCGCGCGCGAGACCCACCTCGGACGGGACCGACAGCCGTGCAGCCGCGAGCGGGCCGCGGGACCGGAGACCCGGACCGCTCGAGTCGATCGCTCAGACGAGTTCGATCGCGATCGCAGTCGCCTCGCCGCCGCCGATGCAGAGCGAGGCGACGCCGCGCTTGCCACCGCGGGCCTTGAGCGCACTGATCAACGTCGACAGGATCCGCGCGCCCGTGGCGCCGATCGGATGGCCGAGCGCGCAGGCACCGCCATTCACGTTCACCCGGGCGGGATCGAGCTTCAGGTCGTGGATTGCCGCCATCGCGACCGCGGCAAACGCCTCGTTCACCTCAAAGAGGTCGACATCGCCGGCCTTCCAGCCGGCCTTCGCGAGCACCTTTTCGATCGCGCCGACCGGCGCGGTCGTAAACCACTCCGGGGCGTGCGCGTGGCTCGCATAGGCGACGATGCGCGCGATCGGCTTTAGGCCCTTCGCGGCGGCCGCCGATGCGCGTGCGAGCACGAGCGCGGCAGCACCGTCCGAGATCGAGGAGGAACTTGCCGCGGTCACCGTCCCGTCCTTGCGGAATGCGGGTTTCAGCTGCGGGATCTTGGCGATGTCGCAGCTGAACGGCGTCTCGTCCTTGTCGACGATCGTGTCTCCCTTGCGGCCCTTGACCGTCACCGGGACGATTTCCGCGACGAACGCTCCGGTCTCGACGGCCTTGAGGCTGCGGCGTACGGATTCGGCTGCGAACGCGTCTTGCTGCGCGCGCGTGAAACCGTATTTCTGTGCCGTGTTCTCCGCGAAGCAGCCCATCAACTGCCCGTCCCACGGGCTTTGCAGGCCGTCGTAGAACATGTGATCGAGAATCTCGCCGTGACCCATGCGATAGCCCGCACGCGCCTTCGGTAGCAGGTAGGGCGCGTTGGTCATCGACTCGAGGCCGCCGGCGACCGCGATGTCGATATCGCCGCTGCGCAGCGCATCCGCCGCCATCATCACCGCCTTCATCGCAGAGCCGCACATCTTGTTGACGGTCGTGGCCGGGGTGCTCGTCGGCACGCCGGCGGCGATCGCGGCCTGGCGGGCGGGCGCCTGACCGATGCCCGCCGGCAGTACGCAGCCCATGATCACTTCCTGCACGGCGTCCGGGGCGACGCCTGCCGCAGTGAGCGCTCCTTTGATCGCCGCCGCGCCGAGCTGCGGAGCCGTCGTGCTGGCAAAGACCCCTTGGAATGCGCCGACGGGCGTGCGCTTGGCGGCGAGAATGACGACGGATTCGGAGCTCATGTGCGGTCCCCTCGTGGCAGACGCAGGAGTCTACGCCCGACTCTTGTTGCAGTGCAACGTAGCCCCGGCGGCCATCCACCGTCGCGCAGTTGTGCGGCCGGCAAGCGCTCGCTGGTGGCCGGGTGGTTGGGCGGGATCGATCGTAACGAACGAGAATCAGCGCGGACGGTTGCGGCCCTGCAGCGAGGCGCGCGGGTCCTCTCTCGCGCGCGGGCCACACTCGAACCAACGCCCGCGGGGTCCATCACCGCCCGACGGCCTGCGGTGCCGACGGCGATGCCGCGCGCGCGCGTCCCTGGAAAAAAAGCAGGACTTTCAGTTTCTTATAGCCGGGGCCTGCCGCGCGCTGCTACAGTAATTCTCTCGCCGCCGGGCTTCGCGCAAGTCCCTGATTCTCGGACCCGCCGTCGCCCTATCGCAGCAGGGGCCCGCATGAGCAGACCAGCCGGACGCGCCGCCGCCCAATCGGCCGGAAGGGGCCCAAACCTCCGGTTCGTCAGCGCTGCCTCGCTGTTCGACGGTCACGACGCCGCGATCAACATCATCCGCCGCATCCTGCAGGCGCAGGGCGCCGAAGTCGTGCACCTCGGGCACAACCGCTCCGTCGCGGAGATCGTGCGCGCGGCGATCGAGGAGGATGCCGACGGCATCGCCGTCAGCTCCTATCAGGGCGGCCACAACGAGTATTTCCGGTACATGGTTGACATGCTCCGCGAGTACGGCGCCGAGCACATCCGTGTCGTCGTCGGCGGCGGCGGCACGATCACCCCCGACGAGATTGCGATGCTCGAGGCGCACGGCGTCGAGAAGATCTACACGCCGGACGACGGCTTGAAGCTCGGTCTCGACGGCATGGTGCAGGACGTGCTGCAGAGGGTGCGCGCCACGCCGCGGCCCCGCTTTACGCCCGGGCCGATCGAGCCCGGCGACTACCAGCGCCTCGCGCAGGCGATCTCGGTGCTCGAAACCGGCGAGATCGCGGTCGTCGAGGCGCTGCGGACGAGCGCCCACAAGACGCTGAACCGCCCGCCGGTCATCGGCATCACCGGCACCGGCGGCGCCGGCAAGTCCTCGCTCACCGACGAGCTGCTGAACCGCCTGCTACGGTATTTCCCGGAACGCCGGCTGGCGGTCATCGCCATGGACCCGACCCGCCGTCGCAGCGGCGGTGCGCTGCTCGGCGACCGCATCCGCATGAACTCGCTCGATACGGACCGCGTATTCATGCGCTCACTCGCCACGCGCCGTGAGCACCTCGCGACGAGCGCCGTGCTCGCCGACACGGTACAGCTCCTCAAGTTCGCGGGCTTCGACCTGATCATCGTCGAGACCGCCGGCATCGGTCAGAGCGACACCGAGATCGTCGACCTCGTCGACCTGTCCGTCTACGTGATGACGAGCGAGTATGGCGCCGCGAGCCAGCTCGAGAAGATCGACATGCTCGACTTCGCGGACTACGTCGTGCTCAACAAGTTCGAAAAGCGTGGCGCGGAGGACGCGCTGCGCGACGTGCGCAAGCAGTGGCGGCGCAACCATCCGGACCGGATGGGGCTGCCGGACGCGCAGGCGCCGGTGTATCCGACGATCGCCAGCCAGTTCAACGACGCCGGCGTCAATACGCTGTTCAAGGCACTGTGCGAACGCCTCGACGAACAATGGGGGCGCCTCAAGCCGTGGACGGTGACCGGGCTCGCGCCGCTCGGGGTTCCGAAGCGCGCGGCCGTGATCCCGGCCGATCGGGTCCGCTACCTCGCCGAGATCGCGGGCGGCGGGCGGGCCATCCGCCGGGACGTCGCGACCGCGGCAGCGGCCGCGAGCCGGGCGCACGCGTGCCGCCAGGCGCTCGAGGCGCTGGGTGATCCGGCGTTGCCGCAACCATTTGAGCGCTACCCGAAGCGCGACTCCGCGTCCGCCGATCCGACCGTCGAGCGGCTGCGCGCCGCCTATGGCGAGGGGCTGGACGCGGTCGGCGAGGAGGGGCTGCGGCTGCTGCGCGAATGGCCGGCGCGCGCCCGAAATGCGACCGACGAGGAGTACAGCTACGTGGTGCGTGGCCGCGAGGTTCGCGGGCCGAACTACACGGAGTCGTTGTCCCACCAGAGGATTCCAAAGATCGCCGTGCCGGGCTACCGCGACCCGGGCGATCTGCTCGCGTGGCTGCAGCACGAGAACCTGCCGGGTGCGTATCCCTACACGGCCGGCGTCTATCCGTACCGCCGCGAGGAGGAAGACCCGATCCGGATGTTCGCGGGCGAGGGCATGCCGGAGCGCACCAACAAGCGATTCCACTACCTGGGAGCGAACTCGGCTGCCAAGCGCCTGTCGACCGCCTTCGACTCGACGACGCTGTACGGCGAGGATCCTGACGAACGGCCGGACATCTACGGGCGCATCGGCAACTCGGGCGTGTCGATCGCAACGCTCGACGACATGAAGCGCCTGTACTCGGGCTTCGACCTGTGCGCGCCGCTGACGTCGGTGTCGATGACGATCAACGGGCCCGCGCCGATGATCCTCGCGATGTTCATCAACACCGCGATCGACCAGCGTCTCGAGCGGCATCTGCGGGATACCGGTCGCTGGGCCGCGGCCGAGCGCGCGATCCAGACGCTGTGGCAGGGCGGAGGCCGCCCGGAGTACCGCGGCGAGCGGCCGGCCGGTAGCGATGGTCACGGCCTCGGGCTGCTCGGCGTGTCGGGCACCGAGCTCGTCGCCGCTGGCGGCGTCGATGCGGCGACCTATCGGCAGGTCAAGGCCGAGGCGCTGTCACAGGTGCGCGGCACGGTGCAGGCCGACATCCTGAAGGAGGACCAGGCGCAGAACACCTGTATCTTCTCGACCGAGTTCGCGCTGAGGATGATGGGTGACGTGCAGGCGTTTTTCATCGAGCACGACGTCCGCAACTTCTACTCGGTGTCCATCTCCGGATACCACATCGCCGAGGCGGGGGCCAATCCGATCAGTCAGCTGGCGTTCACGCTGGCAAACGGGTTCACGATCGTCGAGTACTACCTCGCGCGCGGCATGAAGATCGACGACTTCGCACCGAACCTGTCGTTCTTCTTCTCCAACGGCATGGATCCCGAGTACGCGGTGATCGGGCGCGTGGCGCGGCGCATCTGGGCACGGGCGCTACGCGAGCGCTACGCCGCGGATGCGCGCAGCCAGATGCTCAAGTACCACGTGCAGACGTCCGGCCGTTCGCTGCACGCCCGCGAAATCCAGTTCAACGACATTCGCACGACGCTGCAGGCCGTGTACGCGCTGTTCGACAACTGCAACAGCCTGCATACCAATGCCTACGACGAGGCGCTGACCACGCCGACCGAGGAAAGCGTGCGGCGCGCGGTCGCCATTCAGCTGATCATCAATCGCGAGCTCGGTCTCAACAAGACGCAGAATCCGTGGCAGGGATCGTTTGCGCTCGAGCAGCTGACCGACCTCGTCGAGGAAGCCGTTTACAGAGAGTTCGACGCGCTCGCCGAGCGCGGCGGCGTACTGGGTGCGATGGAGACGATGTACCAGCGCGGCAAGATCCAGGAGGAGAGCCTCTACTACGAGCACAAGAAGCACGACGGCTCGCTGCCGATCGTCGGCGTCAACACCTTCCTGCCGGTGCACGCGGCGGGCGCGGAGCGCGACGCCGCCCAGCTCATCCGGTCGACCGACGTTGAGAAGGACCTGCAGGTCGCGGCGGTGCGCGCCTGGCAGGCGCGGCACGCAGCCGAGGCACCGGCGGCGCTGCGGCGGCTGCAGCAGGTTGCCGCGGACGGTGGCAACGTGTTCGCGGAGCTGATGGAGTGCGTGAAGGTCGCATCGCTCGGCCAGATCTCGCGCGCCCTGTATGCCGTCGGCGGGCGGTATCGGCGGAACATGTAGTCGCGGCCCGACCTCCGCCTCAGGCCTCGAGGTCGGGGTCCGTCAGGTGCGAGAGCATCGCGGCGCGGGCCGCAGTGCGCAGTCGCGCGGCGCTTTCCCGCTCGTTCGGGCCGGCGGCCGGGATAGGCCCCAGGATCTCGACCTCGATCGCTCCGCGGCGCGGCAGCGCGGCCGCGGGGGGCAGTACCTGCCGCGCGCCACGGATCACCGCGGGCACGAGCGGGAGCCCCGCGCGCGCCGCGGCGACGAACGCCCCGGCATGGAACCGGGCGAGGCCGACCTGCTCGCTGAAGGTGCCTTCCGGGAAGAACGCCAGCGCCTGGCCGGCGGCCGCGACCCTGAGCACGCGGCGAGCGTCGACGCTACCCTTGTGATGATCGAAACGCTCGACGAATTCGCAGCCGAGCCGGTGCAGCAACAAGCTCGCAAATGGCATCCGGACCATCTCCCGCTTGACGACGAACGCGAAGCGGGCCGGCAGCGCCGCCTGCAGGATCACGCCGTCGAGATAGCTCGCGTGGTTGGCGACGACCACGGACGCCCCGGGCGGCAGCCGGTCGAGCCCGGTCACGGCGAAGCGGATGCCGGTGCAGCCGAAAAACGCGCGGGCGGCCAGCCGCGCCATGCGGCGCCGCAGCGTAATGCTGGGCACTGGCAGCCCGAGAACCAGCACGCCGGCGGCGAGGGGGATGAACACCGCCCAGCACCAGAGCCCGTATCCCGCGCGCAGCACCGGCCTCATGCCGAGGGCTCCACAGAGACCACTGGCACGGGCTTTAATGTGATCTGCTTCTCTGTTATGTCAACCAGCGTGGCTATCCGTGAGGCAGGTCACGCACTCTCGCGGGACGGCTGACGATACTGCCCGGGAACGCCCGCTCCCCGGCGCGACGCACTGATTGGAGACGCTCGAGGACGACCCGCGGATTGTGCCGCTCCTTACCGAAGTTGCCCAGTGCCGCGCCCCCACAGCGAGCGAAAGGTCAAGATGAACTCGGCGGTTAAGTCTGCTGCCCACGCGAATGCGGCCCGGTCCGCGAAGGATCCCGTGGGCGAGGCCGATCCTGCGATCAGCCGGTTCCTCGACGCGGTGTGGATGGAGCGCGGGCTGTCGCAGAACACCCTGGCCGCCTACCGTGCCGACCTCACGGCGCTGACGCGCTGGCTCGGCGAGCGGCACCTGCTTGTGTCACGGACGACCCGCGCCGAACTCGTTGCATTCATCGCCTGGCGGATCGAGTCCGGTGCCCGGCCCCGTTCGACGGCACGCCAGCTGTCGAGCTTCCGGCGCTTCTTCCGGTTCCTGGTCCGTGAAGGCGCGGTGACCGACGACCCGACGGCCCAGATCGCGATGCCGAAGATCGGCCGCTCGCTGCCGAAGTCTCTGACCGAGAACGAGGTCGAGGCGCTGCTGGCGGCGCCGGTCGTCTCCGAGCCGCTCGGCCACCGTGACCGGACGATGCTCGAGGTGCTGTACGCGACGGGGCTACGGGTGTCTGAGCTCGTGAACCTGCAGCACACGCACGTCAATACCAATCAGGGCGTGATCCGCATCATCGGCAAGGGCAACCGCGAACGGCTCATCCCGCTCGGCGACGAGGCGGTGCGCTGGCTCGCCGAGTTCGTGCGCGGCCCGCGCGCCGAGATCCTGGTCGAACGCCAGACCGACTACCTGTTCCCGACGCGCCGCGGCGATCGCATGAC
>Ga0209415_10009536_pt1 | contig 16671 bp, 16 predicted proteins | sample PeaSoiSIISIP2007_FD_187696 | JGI IMG/M metagenome (GOLD analysis project Ga0209415, IMG submission 187696) | Peat soil microbial communities from Weissenstadt, Germany - SII-SIP-2007 (SPAdes) (version 2) | ecosystem: Environmental > Terrestrial > Soil > Wetlands > Peat | place: Germany... | reverse complement strand
GCTGCCCGGCGCGAGAAGTGATGTGAATTTTGATTGCGTCGGCCTCGACGCGCTGATTGCCCTGAATGCGGATTTCGGAAATTATCGGTCCAGTCGGTTGTGCCCGCGCCGTCGCGACGCCGCACAGCAGGGCCACCACGATCCAGATTAAACGGGAATAGAGCGCACCCGTTCGTTGCTCATTGATTCTTTCCGCCTGCACCAATCGACCCCGAAGCGGCTCACCCTAACCAATCGCTCCCGCCAAGTAAACCTGAGATGCGCCGTGGTGCACCGATTGGCGTCGCGCGTATCCACAATGGCCGCTAGTGCTACGCAGTTTCCGCGAAGAGCTTGCCGTCGCGAAGCCGCAGGGTCCGCGACATACTCGCCGACAGCCGCTCGTTGTGGGTTGCCACCACGAGGGTCAATCCGAGTTCACGATTCAGCCGATGAAACAGTTCGTGGACTTCGTCGGCGGTTTTCGGATCGAGATTGCCGGTCGGTTCGTCCGCCAGCACCAGCCGCGGGCGCAGCACTACCGCCCGCGCCACCGCAACGCGCTGTTGCTCGCCGCCCGAAAGTTCCGCCGGACGCCGATGCCCCTTGTCTTTGAGTCCAACGCGTTCCAACACGCCCTCAGCCAGTTCCCGCGCCTCGCCATCCGGCAGCCGCGCGATCAGCGCCGGCATCATCACGTTTTCGAGCGCGGTGAAATCGGCCAGCAGATAATGAAACTGGAAGACGAAGCCGAGTTTGTGATTGCGGAACTCTGCGGTCTCCCGTTCATCCATCGCAAACAGGTCGCGATCCTCGAAAAATACTTTGCCGCCGGTCGGCCGCTCGAGGCTGCCGATCACGTGCAGCAGTGTGGATTTGCCCACCCCCGACTGTCCGATAATCGCGATCTCTTCGCCCGCCGCAACTTCCATATCGAGGCCACGCAACACCACCACTTCGCGTCCGGCGTCATGGAAACTCTTGTCCACCGCGCGGGCGCTGATCAGCGTCGGCGCTGACGCTGCGAGCCGATCGACCCGACCGATCGCCGCTTCATTCATAGCGAATCACCTCGACCGGCGAGAGCGATCGGGCCTGAAGCGCCGGATAGATCGCGCCGATCACGCAGAGCAGCACTGCGGCGGCCGCCACCGCGATAAAGTTCATCGGATAGAGCCGGACCGGCACCGCACTCACCATAAATAGATCGGGCGGCAAATGAATCAAATGGTATTTCCCGATCAGCCACGAGGCGACGAATCCGCCCAGCACTCCGAGTGAAGTACCGCCGACGCCCAGTGCGGCCCCTTCGCACAGGAAGATCGCGGCGATCGACCTCGCCCGCGCGCCCATCGCACGCAAAATCGCAATCTCCTTGCGCCGCTCCATTACCACCATCACCAGCGTGGCGACGATATTGAAGGCCGCCACCAGCACGATCAGCAGCAAAACCAAGAAGTAGGTGAGCTTTTCGAGCTTGAGCGCCGAGAATAGCGCCGCGTTATTTTCGGTCCAGTCCTTCACCGTGAAATCCGGCCCCGCGATCCCCGCAATCTGTCGAGCGATGGCCGGAGCGTCGAACGGGCTGCGCACGCGGACCTCGAGTCCGCGCTCGAGTTGAGGGTCGTCGGCGAGCAAAGCCTGTCCGTCGCGCAGGGCGACGAAAATCAACGCGGCGTCAAATTCGTACATCCCGGAATAGAAGAACCCGCTCACGACGAAGCGGCGCAATCGCGGGGCCCCGGCGCCCGCACCGAGGCTCGCGGGCGATATCACCACCAACGCGTCGCCAAGGCGCAGGCCGAGGTCAGAAGCGAGCGACTTGCCGACGATCGCGCCCGGTAATCGCACCATACGCTTTTGGCCGTGGTCGACGATCGCGACCGGGTAGGTTTGCTCGAGTGCCGCAAGACTTCCGGCGGTCAGCGTGCGATTGAGCTCGGTGAGTACTGGATTGTCACGCGCGACGACGCCACGCAGCGTGCCGCCGCCGACGAACCCCGGCGCACCGCTGCCGGTCGCCGATACCATCATCACCTGCGAGGCGATAAACGGCGCCACCCCGACGACCCCCGGCAGCTTCGCGATGCGCGCCTGGAGCGTGGTTAAATCGCCGCCGACGACGCTCGTACGCTCGACCGTAACATGGGGGTTGAATGACAGCAGGCGGTCGCGCAAATCCTCCTGGAATCCGCTCATCACCGAGAGCACGACGGTCAGCGCAAAGGTTCCGATCGTGACTCCCACCAGTGAGATTACCGCGATTAGCGAAACGAAGCGCTGACGCCGGCGCGCCCGCAGGTAACGCAGCCCTATCAGATATTCGAAACGCACTGATGGCTCAAAAATCAGGTGTTACAGGCACCGTGCGGACGGTGACGACGAATAGCTCAGACGGATCAATCGTTTTCATCAGAGTGCTTAGCGCAGTGGGCGCATGCGGGTATGGCCATATTTGCCGAGCGCTAACGCATTTGCAACGTCGGTAGGTTGAAGTGATTTTCCGAGACCGATACACTCCGCTCGAAATCTCCGGCTCCCGGAGGCAAAAATTATGAATCGTTTGTGGACGTTAGCATTGGTGGCGGCTCTTTTCGTCTGCCTCATGGGCGCTCGCGTGCACGCCGCCGACGGCGACGATGCTGCCGATAGCGGCGATGATACAGCCGCCAGCACGGACACCGCAGCAACTCCCGACACGGTCGCCGGCCCTGACGCCGTGGCGGCTCCCGATGACGGCACTGCGCCGGATGGCGTACTCGCCGAACCGTCGTCGCGCGCTGGCAGCCAGGATCTCATTACCATGAACTTCCAGAACGTCGACATTCCGGTGCTCGCGAAGTTCATCAGTGAAATCACCGGCAAGAATTTCGTGCTCGACGAAAGCGTGCGCGGTAAAATCAGTATCATCTCGCCGACCAAGGTGACGCCGAGCCAGGCGTATTCGATCTTTCAATCGGTCCTGCAGATCAAAGGCTTCACCACTGTCACGGCGGGATCGATTATCAAGATCGTGCCTTCCCGCGATGTGCGCCAGTCGGCCGAGTTGACCACCTCACAGCAGCCCGGCGAGACCCACGGCGATTCGTACGTCACGCGGATGGTCAAGCTGCAGAATGCGGACTCCGGTTCCGTAATGAGCGTGATTCAGCCGATGGTTTCACACGACGGTCTGATCGCAGCATTCCCGCAGGACAACACGCTCATCATCACCGACGACGCCTTCAACGTTCAGCGATTGCTGCGCATCATCGGCAGCCTCGACGTCCAGAGCATCCAGCACAACGTCGCGGTGATCCCACTCAAATTGGCCTATGCAGACGACTTGGCGGCCCAAATCGAAAAAATCATGAGCGCACGGGAGGGCGCGATGCACGGCGCCGGTCCGAATTTTAGCCGTCCCGGCGTTGGCGTGGTCGCGCCTTCGGCGCAAGGCGCGGCGACGAATTTCAGCGTGGTTCCCGACGAGCGCACCAACTCCCTGATCGTGCTCGCGAGTCCGCTTGAGATGCGCCAGATCAAAGATCTCATCGAGAAGATGGACATCCGTTCGCCAACCCAGAACGGCCGTTTGCACGTCTATCATCTGAAGTATGCACCAGCCTCCGAGATGGTTCAGGTGTTAGACGGCCTGCTCGGCGGCAGCGGCGGGCCGCAGACGCTATCGCCCGCGACGGGCAAGGGCTCGCTTGGCCGCGGCAGTTCGCTCGGAGCGATGGGCGGGTCGTCGTTTGGCACCGGCTTTGGCGGACTCGGGGGCGGTTCGAGCGGTTATGGTGGCAGTTCGGGCGGCTTCGGCGGCGGCGGCTTCGGCGGCGGTGGTAGCTTCGGCGGGATGGGCGGAATGGGCGGAATGGGCACGTCGGCCGGTGGCGGCGGCTTCGGTTCGTCGGGTGGTTCGCGCGGGGGCGCCGCTGCCAACTCCGGTCCGATGACTGCGAGCACCGGTGGCAACCGTTCGGCGGACTTCTCGAGCGAGGTCAGCATAACTGCCGACCCCGCCACCAACTCGCTCATCATCAGCGCCGCACCGCAGGATTATGAAACCCTGCAGTCCGTCATCGATCAAATCGACGTTCCGCGCGTCCAGGTCTTCGTGCAGGCGATTATCGTCGAGGTCAGCGTCCAGCGGACTAAGGACATCGGCGTCACTTTCCAGTCTGCCACCGGCCTCGCCAACAACATGCTCGGCCTCGGCCAGCTAAATTTTGGCACCCTGCAGAATGCGATCGGTAATCCGCTCGGATTGACCGGCCTCGGTCTCGGTCTCGCTTCCGGCAAACAGTGCACTCTCCCAGCGAGCCAGGTCAGCACCGCCACCGGCGCAACCTCCACGACTATCACCGCGCCGTGCGATATCGCCCTGATGACTGCGCTTCAGACCGATACTCACAGCAACGTGCTCTCAGCGCCGACCCTGCTGACTGCCGATAACGAAGAGGCGATGATCGTCGTCGGCCAAAACCTTCCGTTCGTTGGCTCGTCGGCCGCCAACGCCGGCCTGCCGGGCCAAATCTTCAACTCGGTCGATCGCCAGAATGTCGGCATTACGCTCGACATCGTGCCGCAGGTCTCGCAGGGCGAATACGTCAAGCTCGATATGTACGAGGAGGTTTCCAACGTCGTCAACGGGACCCAGAACAACACCCTCGGACCGACCACCACGATTCGCTCGGCCTCGACCACCGTGCTCGTGCAGAATCATCGCACCGCGGTGATTGGCGGGCTGCTTTCGAGCGAGACTGATAATGGGCGCCAGGGCGTACCGTTCATCTCGGACATTCCGGTCATCGGAAATCTATTCACGCAGAACTCGCGCGACGCCCAAAAGCAGAATCTGCTGGTGTTCCTGACGCCGCACATCGTGCGCACCCGCGACGACCTGCAGTCGCTCGCACTCGATGAACGGCAGAAGTTCGTTCGTGCGCTCGGCCGAACCGAAGTTAACAACATGCCTTCCGGTCAGTTCGAGCAGATGTACCAGCCGACCTTCAATCGCGCGATTTCGCCGCAACAGGATCTGCAGCAGTACCAGACCCCGCCGAGCGCACCAGCCAACGGCGGCTATGCTCCAGCACCGAGTGCGTCCGCGCCCTCGTTCACCACGCCGGCCTCGGGGCCGACTGCGATCAGTTCAGTGCCCTCGTCTTCGATCGGCGAATCGACGCTGCCGCCGGTAGGGTCGTCAGCCGCACACTGAGGCGAGGCTGTAGGCGATTAGCCCACCGGGGCGGCCATTCACGATGGCCGCCCCCTTTTTATTCGGCAATCTCCCCCCGCAGCACCTACTCAAAGCTTGATTACGGGCCATCGACTTGCGCATCCCGATACGCTCTGAAAACCTCACCCCACGATGGCGAGGCAGATAGGTGCTCTGCGAGGATGGGTCGAATGGGCTGGGATGGCGCCGCCGTGGGCCATCCTGCGCGCGCTCTCGCTCGAGCGCGCCGTCCGCGTCGGCGCAGCGTTAGGCCCGCTCGCGATGGCACTTGACCGGGCTAATCGCCCAATCGCGATGCGTAATCTCACCATCGCGTTCCCCGCGATGAACGAGGCCGGCCGCCTGGCGCTCCTGCGCGATACCTATCGCAACTTCGGCCGGATGGCCGCCGAATGGGTTCATTTCTACGAACTCAGCCCCGGCAATATTGAGCGCTACGTCACCTACGCCGGTCGCGAGTATTGGGACGATGCGATTCGCCTTTCCGCTGGGCGCGGGATCCTGGTGCTGACCGGCCACTTCGGCAACTTCGAGCTGGTTTCCATGGGCCATTCGCTTCACGGCAATCGCCTCGCAATCGTCCAACGGCCTAACCGCAATCCGATAATCGATCGCGCCGTGGACGCACGCCGCGTGCGCAACGGTAACCTTACGGTTTCGCGCAAAGGCGCAGGCCGGGAAGTCCTGCGCCTGTTACGCCAAAATTGGATGGTCGCGGTGCCGCTGGACCTCGACGTTCGCAACGGCGTCTTCGTCGATTTCTTTTCCCTCAAAGCCGCCACCAGTGACGCCCTCGCTCGGGTCGCAATTGCCACGCATGCCCCCGTATTGCCGGCGTTTATGGTGCGCGACGGTACCAGCACCCGCCACCGGATTACTTTGCTACCGCCCATAGAAACCGTGCGCGGCGCCGATCGTGACGAAGCCGTACGCACTTATACCCAGCAATTCACGACCATCATCGAGAACATGATTCGCCGCCATCCCGATCATTGGAACTGGATACATCGGCGATGGAAAACGCGGCCGCCGGGGGAGCCTCGGTTTTATTAAACGATTACTTGAGGTTCTCTGTTCTCCTGAAGTGAAATCAAATATCATCAGGAATCGAATGGCATCGCTGAAGCACCGAATCGATACACCTCCGGGCGCAGTTGAATTGGATCATGCGGCTCGCGGCGAGCAGACGGCGAACCCGTCGATGGCCGCGGGCGGCGAAGTCGAGACCACGGCGAACGTCGCGAGTGGCGAACCACCAAAACTCTACCTTCCCGCGTGCGGAGCATTGTGCGATATCCTATGGCGGGTTGGGCGCAGCTCGTGAGTGGGAATTCATTCAGTACTTGAACGATCTCTCGGATGGAGTTTCGAAGGAAAGAATTTCGATGGCCCTGATCAAGGCATGCAAGACGGATCAATTGAAGCCAGGCGCGGCATTGCGCATCAATACCACGCCCCCGCTCGCAGTTTTCAGGCTCGATGACGGCTTTTATGCCACCGAGGATACCTGTAGCCACGCACAGTCGTCGCTCGCCGCGGGCGAAGTCGATTTAGACGACTGCACCGTCGAATGTCCCTATCATGCGTCGCAATTCGAGATTAAAACCGGACGCGTACTTTCGTTGCCGGCGACCAAGCCGATCAAAACGTTCCCGGTGACCATTGTCGGCGACGAGGTTTTTGTGGAAACTGAATAAGTGGGCGGGGACGGTTGCCTCCTTTGGCGACCCGTTTCAATTCAAGGGGCGGCGCTCTAAAGCGCGTCCGTGTTACGATGAGTGAAAATGATTGCGCCAAGTTCCGCATCGGGGCGCTGCCGAACGGCACTAGCGACCAAACGGCAATCGAGAGAACCAAGGCAACGCCAAATTCAACGCCACGATTGCCGCTGTTAGTGGTCGAAGACGATCCTGACACGCAGGCCTTCATGAGGGCGCTGCTCGGTCGCCATTACGACGTGACGACCGCTGCCTCGGAAGAGGAGTTCTGGTCGGTGCTCGAAACCGTGACGCCATGCCTGATCCTGATGGACGTCTCGCTCAAGGGTTCGCAAGACGGCCTGACGCTGACGCGCCAGTTCCGCGCCGACTCGAAATGGAACGCGGTTCCGGTAGTAGCTTTGACCGCGCATGCGACCACCGAGGATCGTGAACGGGCGCTCGACGCCGGCTGCGCGCTTTACGTCTCGAAGCCAGTCGATCGCCGCCGCTTGCTGGAGCTTATCCGCTCGCTACTCGCCCCTGATTCCGCCAGATCGCCTGACGAGGAATCTTAGCGCATCCCGCAGACTGTCTTTTTTGAAGGCGACTCGCAGGCTCGCGCCGGTTACAGATTCGCGATTACCGCCGCGGTGAACTCGGTAGTCTTTGCCGTGCCGCCCTGATCTGTCGTTAACGATTTGCTGGCCCCATAAACCTTGCGAATCGCGTTTTCGAAGCGCCGCGACTCCTCGGTAAAGCCCAGATATTCGAGCATCATCGTGGCCGAGAGCATGGTTGCGGTCGGGTTGATGATTCCCATGCCCAGGATGTCCGGCGCGGTGCCGTGAACCGATTCGAAGTAGGCGTAGTCGGCGCCGTAGCAGCCCGAAGGCGCGAGACCCAGCCCGCCGATAGTTCCGGCCGCCGCGTCCGAGAGAATATCGCCGTAGAGGTTCGGCATCACCACCACGTCGAGGCTGTGCGGACTCTGCACGATCCGCCGCGCGAAATCGTCAACGATAAATTGCTCGTACTTGATATCGGGATAGCCGGCCGCGGTCTCTTCGACAATTTGGCGAAAGAAGCCGTCCGACTCGCGTAGCATGTTGTACTTCGAGGTGCAGGTGAGCTTGCCCGGATGTCCCGCCGCCTTGCGTTTGCGCGCGAGTTCACAGGCGAAGCGCGCAACCTGCCGGGATTTCTTTTCAGTGATCACCTTGACCGCAAACTTGCCGCGATCCGTGGTGTCGAGTTCGGCGCGCAGGATCCGGCTATGGAGATGCAGGGGTGCGAGGGCTTCGAGCGGCCCTTCGAGCCCGAGATAGAGGTCTTCGAGATTCTCGCGCACGATCACGTAGTCGATGCCGTCCGGCTTCGCGAGCGGGCTCTTGAAGCCGCTCATGTAACGGCATGGCCGCACGTTGGCGAAGGTCTGCTTGCCCCAGCGCAGATAATTGATCGAGGTGGTCTTGCCCGAGGTCGATCCGAACAGCGTCGAATCCGAGGCGTCGATCGCGGCGCGCGCGGCCTTGTCGGTCTCGCCACGCACCCAATGTTCTCCGGTCGGGAACTCGACAAACTCGATCTCCGCACCGAGCGCCCGAATCACCTCGAGCGCGGCATAGACCGTCTGCGGCGCTTCGTCATCGCCCGGCAGCACCACTACTTTCTTCTTCGCCACTTCAATTCCTTCCTTTTCTGCCTTCTTGCCCAACGCGACTCTTGGTTCACTAGCTTGATCGAAACTATTTCCGGGGCTCCGATACCGCTCCGTGTACACACCAGGCGAGTCCGCGTGGCACTACGAGAGGTGGTTGAACCGGCGATCTCCGGTTCGCCGGTCAGCCGAGTGAGGGCATTATTCTGCTCGGAACAACGCAAAGACCTCAGAAAGAAGGGCGGGAAGCGCAATCCCGCCCTTCGCGGTCGCCGCCGGCTCAGCCGCCGTAATTAACTCCGCATTCCTTTAGCGTCAGCGGATCGGTCTCCTTCGTCAGATAGGCTTCGGTGACCTGGCCGACCACCACGCTATGATCGCCGTTTTCGTAAAAATGCACGACGTCGCATTCGACCGCCGCCGGTGCGTCGCTGATTATCGGGCATCCGTTCTTGCCGACGCTGTACGCGTAATTGCCGAACTTGCCGTCGATCGGATCGACGTGTTTGAAGAACGCGAACGCGAGATCTTTCTGTCCCGCCCCGAGCATCGAGAGCGTAAACTTTTTCGATTGCTTTACCAGTTCATGCGCGGTCGAATCGGTCTTGATTCCGACCACCACCAGCGGCGGTCCGAAGCTCGCCTGCGTGGTCCAGTTGATCGTCGCCACGGTCTGCTTGTCACCATGCTTGGCGCCGAGCACCTGCAGGCCGTAGGGAATCATCCGCAATCCTTTTTTCTTCGCATTTTCGTCCATATCCGAGAGCCTCCACTTATTATCCGGTTCAGTTGAGTCGGCGCGCGCACCACGTCCGTTGGCTGTCGATCTGCTCTGCGCGTGTGTGCCGCAAAATCATCGCCGGGCGGCCGCGAGATCCGGGCTAAAGCTTCGCGTATTCCCGCATCGCCCCTTTGGTGGCGACGTCCGCGCCGATGCTATACTTACTGGCCAAGAGTGCAACAATGAGCCTGCTCAAGTCAAAGATGCCCGCGAATCCACCGTCCGCCGCGAAACTTCTCCCGAAGCATCCCAAAATCAAGGGAATCAACGAAGTCGGCCGCTACGCCATCGGCGTGCAATGGCTCGACGGTCACGACAGCATTTTTCCGCTCGAGAGCCTGCGCCGCCGCTGTCCATGCAACGAATGCGGTGGCGATGTCGCCGGCATCATCCCGGGCGATCATCAGCGCCTGCTTCAGCTTTCGCGACTCGGCGAATCGGGCATGTTTCTCGGATGGGCCGACGGCCACGAGACGCTCTACACGATGGCGCAACTGCGCGAGATCTGCCGCTGCGCCTACTGCGCTGGCGAACCCGAAAAACCCATCACCGGCGGTTGAGCGAGGCCACGATAGTGGTTTGACGGCATCGGTTCGCGCGGAGTGTCAGCGTCGCCGCGTAACTGGCCGTCGGGACCGTGAAGCCGATCGCAAGAAAGCGGATTCGTCCAGGCGACGCGGCCAGAGTGATTACAGGTCGTGGGTTCCGGTGGATTTGGGCGGTCCGGCGGCCGGCGGATCGACCGGTACGGAATCGACGATCTCGGGAACCAGCGCACCGTTGCCGCTCAGAGAAGCGGTCTTGGCGAACTCCGACAGCGTCCGCTCCGGGTTGCGAGTTTTCCCCGAACCGAGCAATTCGAACAGCGCCGGCAGCACAATCAGCGTCGCCAGCAGGATCAACGTCACGCCCACGCTGAGCACCCAGCCGAGGCTGGAAATCCCCCGATGACTTGCCGGGATCAGCGCGGCAAACGCGACAATCGTCGTTAGCGAACAGATCGTTACCGATTTGCCGATCGCTTTGGACAGAATCAACGATGACTTGTCGCTCTCCTCGCGCCAGCGGTAGAGCATGTTGACGCCGTTATCGACGCCCATTCCGATGATGATCGGGACCGCGAAAAGATTGGCGAGATTGAACTCCCAGCCCAGCAACGGCATCGCCTCGAGCAGCCACGCACCGCCGAAAATAAGCGGCACCGTCGCCAGCAGTGTGTCGCGCAGATTGCGGAAATCAAGAAACACGAAAATGAAAACGGCGATCAGCGCGAGCAGTGCGGCGCGCTCGTAGCCGTGGCGCATCACGGTCGCCAGATTGTAGGTCTGCACCGGCGGCCCGGTGACGTCGCGATCGACCGCGCGCAGCGCGCCGACGAAACGCTGCAGCGGCGCGTCCTCCCAGATATCGCCCTTGGGATAAATCTGCACTACGTAAAGCCCGCTGTTGCCGATAAAACGCTCGCGCAAAATCGGCGGCAGGTTTTGTTCCGTGACTTCGCCCGGCAACAGTTGCGGCTTGAGCGTCGCGAGCGTGTTGGCGAGTCCCGCCGCCATCCGATGTTCATATGCGGAGAAGGCGCCGCCGTCCTCTTTCAGGCGCGCGATCGCGTCTTCGGTCAGAGCCGCGGTCCTGAGTACCCCGCCGGACGCATCGAACTGGCTCATCGCTTCGAGCCGTCCCGCGAGCCCGCTCAGTTCGCGCATCAGGACGGTCGCATCGCCGTGTGCACCGGTACGAATCGCGATCGGCGAGAGTGCCTGGCCGAGTTCGATTAGCAGCGCGCGCTTGCGCTGCTGATGTTCGGGGATGTAGTCCGAAATCGTTTCGATATCGGTGACTTCGGGCAGCTTGCGGAAGGCCGCGGCTTCGCGATCCGCCGCCGCTCGCGTCGGCGCCAGTGCAACCGCGAACCACGACGACCTGCCGGAGTCGTGCAGCAGCGTATTCTCGAAACGTACGGCCTCGACGTCGGTCGCCTGCAGCTTCAGCACATTCTGATCGAAATGGACGCCACGAATCAGGAACAGCGCTCCGAGCGTCGCGATTGTCGTCACGCCGACAATCCGGCCCGGACGAGCGAAGAGCTTTTCCAGCAATGTTTTTGGCGGCGCGAGCGAGACCACCGGCAATAGGCCGCCCGGCCGTCCGCGATCGCGCAACGCGACCAACGCAGGGAATACCAGCAGTGCCGAAATGAGACACATGAACAGGCCTGCCGCCGAAACCAGGCCCAGCTCCGCGATACCTTTGAAGTCAGTGAACATCGGCATCAGGAAGGCTAGCGCCATGATGCATGCCGACGCGAACACTCCGGTGCCCGTGTTGACTACCGCCAGTTCGACCGCTGCGGGCATCGCGAACCCTTTGCGTCGCGCCTCGTCGTAGCGCGCCATCAGATGAATCGGGAAGTTGATCCCGATACCCGCGAGCACGCTGGTGAAAACCGCCGACAGCAAATTCAAATGTCCCACTGCCAGTGTGGTGAAGCCGAACGACCACGCCACGCCCGTCAGCAGCGCGAGAATCGCGAACGCCGGTTCGACCACGCCACGAAACGGAATCACCAGTAATGCGATCAGGCCGGCGACGGCGAGGATCGACGCCAGCATCATGTCGTGCTGCGTCGTCGATTGTTCCGCTTGCGCGAGCGCGGGCCCGCCGGTCATTCCCGCTTCGAGGCCGGGGAATTGCGCGCGCGCCGCGTCGACCTGCGCCTGAATCACGTCGACGGGATCGGGACCGTCCTTGACACCATCGCCCGGCGCGATCTGCATCAGCAGATATTTGCCGTTATCCGAGGCCAGGTAGCCATCGCCCATCACGCCGGTCTGTTGCCCGATTGGATTGAGCGAGTTCCACGGCGAGGGCGTGGCGGCGTTGGGCGCTGCATTCATCCCGACGAGGATCGAATCGAGCAGCTTCAAGTCCATGCCGGGATTGGCCGCCGCGCCGTTCGCGTCGCCGCTCGTAATAGATGAGGTCGCGTGGTCGAGCTGGGTGTTGACAATCCCGAACAGGGTCGCGAGCGTCGGGTTCGCGCCATAGGCCTGGAGCATCGGCAAATTGGCTTTGATATGTACCCGCAATTTTGCGAGGTCGGCATCGCTCAGGAAGAGCAGGGCGCTGTTGCCCATCTGACGAGTGTCGATACGGTAAAAGACGCTTTTAACGTTGGCGTGATCGGGCGTCAGCCGGCGCGCGAGTGTATCGGCGAAGCGCTCCGCGCGAGTCACGTTGCCATCGACCTGGACGACCACGATAAGTCCGTCGAGGTCCGGGAATTCCCTGGTGTAACGAAGGTAGTTGCGGCTGTCGCGATTGTTGGCCGAAATCAGGTCGTCCTGACCGGTGTTAAATTGGAGGCGGGCCTTGGTGTAGAGGACGCAAGCCGCCGCCAACGCCATCGAGAGCGCGATCACCAGCCATGGCCGATGCACGTCGAAGCGGGCGAGCGCCCGGAAAACGCGATGGCGAAAATTGAGTGTAGGCGGCGTCATCTGGTGAGTGTGGGTGGCGGCGTCGAGCGCGAGTGTGACGGCGGCGTCATCAAGTCTGTGTGTGAAAGCAGCGTCATTGAGCGAGTGTAAGCGGTGTCGTCGGGCGTGCGTGTGAAAGCGTCATCGGGTGCATGTGTGAAGGCATCATTGAGCGAGTGTTGGCGGCGTCATCGGGAGAGATTAAGCGGCGTAATTCAGCGCGGGTGTGAAAAGCGTCATTGGATGGCCGCAAGCGGCGTAATCGAGTGGCCAGAGCGGCACGGCTGATAATCGCGGGGCCGCTTAGCGAGTGAACAAATGTTCGCGCAACGCTTTCAGCTGGGACTCGATCGCCGCTTCCAACTGCAACCGTTCGTCGTCCCCATTGGATAATTTTCCAATGGTGAACAGCCCTATCGAGCCCAGGGCCAGCGCTAACGCAAGCTTTAACAGCATTTTCCCAACCCCCCCACGCCGACGCCGTTCGAAACTCTTGCGATTTTCGATTTTGCGGCTAAGCGGCAGACCGAAAAAATCCCGGCTCCGGTAGGGCCGAGTGCTGATCAATTCTACAGCTTGGCCGTGGTAGGTGAAAGGCGTAGTCGGGCGTTATCCACAAGTTTCTGCAGCGCGCGGACCAATCGGTTAGTCGCCGGTCAGGCGGTTGTAACCACGCGCCTCGAGCGACTAGTATTGAAAGAGGGCTGCCGTCCGCAACGCCCGCATAGCACGCCAATCCCGGCGCCATATCGCGGCGGCGGACGCGCAATCGTTTTACCAATGCCGAGGGACTCATTCGATCGCGAGATTAACTATCTGCGGATTTCCGTGACCGACCGCTGCAACCTGCGCTGCGTCTATTGCATGCCGCTCGAGGGGTTGCGTTTTCTGCCCAATTCCGAACTGCTGTCGGCCGCCGAGATCGAGCGCGTAGTGCGCGCGGCCGTCAGCGTCGGCTTCCGCAAATTTCGCCTGACCGGCGGCGAACCCACGCTACGCCTCGACCTCCTCGAAATCATCGAGCGCGTCGCCGCCGTCGACGGCGTCGGCGATCTTGCGCTGACCACTAACGCCATCCTGATGCCCAAGCTCGCGCGCCCGCTGAAAGCCGCCGGACTCACGCGCATCAACGTCCATCTCGACAGCCTCAATCCCGAGACCGTCGAACGCCAGATGCGCTGGGGCACCTTCGACCGCATCTGGGAAGGCATCATGGCTTCCGAGGAAGCCGGCCTCACGCCAATCAAACTCAACTCGGTGGTGGCAGCGGGCTATAATGAGGGCGACGTCGTCGAGCTCGCGCGGCTTACGCTCGAGCGCGATTGGCACGTGCGCTTTATCGAGCTGATGCCGCTTGGCGGCGGCGAATGCGCTTCGCTCTCGATCAAGCGCTACGTCTCGAATATCGAGACGCGCCGGCGGATCGAGGCGGTGCTCGGTCCGATGACCGAATTCGCCGCTACTAATCCTTCCGACGAAGCGCGCAACTATGGCCTTCCCAATGCGCGCGGTGTCATCGGCTTTATCAGTCCGGTGAGCGAGCCGTATTGCGGCACCTGCAACCGGATGCGCCTGACGGCCGACGGCAAGTTTCACCTGTGCCTGCTCAACGACGACGAACTCGACGTGCGCAAGGCGCTGCGCGCGGGCAATGGTGACGGCGGTCTCGCCGCGATCGCGCAGATCCTGGTTCGGGCGGTCGAGCGCAAGCCCACCGGACATCATTTGCTCGAAGGGCGTTCGACGCAGGACCGCTCGATGTACCAAATCGGCGGGTAACCCGCGGCGTCCTAACATTTTGAGCGCGGCGCCTGCAGGTGGGTGCGACCTTCCATGTCCGCAGGTTGGCGTAAACAACCTTCGATCACCGCCATCGGAAAATGCCGGCCACCATGGGATGCCCCCGTGGCGCGTAGCGAATTGCCTATTTCAGAAAATGCAGAGACGGAGCAGGAGACGGAAGGGCCATTCCGTCTCCTGCTCCGTCTCTGCGTGTCATTGCGCATTGCCGATGCGCGACTGCGCTTGGCCGATGTGCGACGGCCGCGACAGAATCGCGGCCGTCGCACTCGCAAAGCGTAAACGCCGCGCTTTCATCGCATGCGGAGCGGCATTCCCCCGGGGCGACGGCAATTAGCCTCGACGCGACGCCGATTAGTCTTGAACAGTCCCTGTCGCTCCCCAGGCGAACCGCCTTCTAGTAGTTGCTGGTCTTAGTGGTCGACGAATGCTCGCTGCTGGAGTTGCCATAGGGCGAACTGTCGTTCGAATTCGATGATGACGACGAGTGTTCGTTGGTGGTGGTCGCCGGAGCCGCTGGCGCAACCACTACTGGCGCAGGCACAACCACTACGGGTGCGGGCGCCGCGTAAACGACGGCCGGTCCCGGCTGCGCGGTGGTGGTCGTGGTGTTCGAGCTGCTGGTGGTGTCAGTCGAATCAGCGAATGCGACCGGTACGCTTCCGAGTAATACCGCGACGCTAAAAGCCAACGTAGCGGTCTTCAATGAGTGCTTCATAATCAATGTCTCCGTTAGTTCCACGACGAGTGAACTCGCCTAACAGTAGGGTCGCAGTCAGCAATAGGACAAGGACCGGTGTCCTGCCGATTAATGTTTGAGTGCCCTGGAGAACTAAGTAGTGGCTCTTGCAAACTTATTTCTTGAGTCTTGATCTCGAACTCCGGCACGAGCCTCGACAGCAAGGCTGTCCGTTGTGATGCGCTTTTGCAGCGCGGTTCTGCACTTTATCGCGCTATCCAAGGAGAGGCAAAATGTCGATTATCGAAAAAACAATCGACGTGAATATACCCGCACGAACAGCTTATAATCAGTGGACCCAGTTCGAAGAATCTCCACGATTTATGGATGGTGTTCTCGAAGTCAGACAACTCGACGACAAGCGGACGCATTGGCCGACGAATATTGGTGGTATAGAAAAAGACTTCGATGCCGAGATCACCGAACAGATTCTCGATAAGGGAATCGCCTGGCGGAGCCGCTCCGGAGCGTCCAATACCGGCGTGGTGACGTTACATTCATTGAACGACCAGAACACTCGCATCATGCTTCAAATGTTCTATGAGCCCGAGTGGATCATCGAAAAGAGAGTGGTGACATGCTTGGCGTCGCTTCCAGGCGACTTGAGAGTGGCCTCAAGCGATTCAAAGAGTTCATCGAGTCGAAAGGCGGCGAGACCGGGGGCTTGGCGTGGTAAAATCGAACGGCCTGTTTGAGAGCTTCGACGCTCGAACTAGATACGTGGGTGCGATACGGCTCCCGCCAATCGCAGGGCACCTTTATCGCGTCCGCGTCACAACCGATCAGAGGAGGCTCGTATGCCCGAAGTAGTACTTTGCAAGGATTGCAAGCAATCGATCAATAAAGAAGTTGATCAATACGTCGTAGTCGAGAAAGGAAACGACAGATATCCCGAAACTATCGCCCATGTGATTTGCGAGCAAAAGCGCGCGGCGTCGGGGATCGGGCTCGATGAATGGCTGAGGAAATTGCGCTGGCCGATTCGTCAGTAGTGATTGATGGACACTTAACACTAAACCGATAACACTAAACCGAAAACGAAGGAGAGACATGTACAGACGTGCGCTGGTAGTTATCACGGTGGTGATTTTGGTGGGCGCAGCATGGGCGCGCGCGCAGGAATCCGACGCACTTGCCACTAGAATACAGAACGCAACCATTAGCGGGGCGTTTAGCGGTCCAGTCACGGGTGTATGCACGCCGGTGCCGGACACCGGATATCCGGACATTTGTCCGAGCGGCCCCTCGAATTGCTCATGCATCACGATGAATGCCGCCAAGGTGAGGGGCAGCCTTGCCGGGAACGGTATCGCCG
>Ga0209415_10009535_pt1 | contig 16672 bp, 14 predicted proteins | sample PeaSoiSIISIP2007_FD_187696 | JGI IMG/M metagenome (GOLD analysis project Ga0209415, IMG submission 187696) | Peat soil microbial communities from Weissenstadt, Germany - SII-SIP-2007 (SPAdes) (version 2) | ecosystem: Environmental > Terrestrial > Soil > Wetlands > Peat | place: Germany... | reverse complement strand
GGCGGAATTGGCAGACGCACCAGATTCAGGTTCTGGCGGGTTAACCCCCGTGAGGGTTCAAGTCCCTCCGTTCGCACTCGCGTCGAACGTTTTTCCGTGGCGGCGCCCGGGCGATATGCGATCGTCTGCGACGCCGCATGCGCTCCGTTCCTCTCGCCCTCATCGCCCCGGCGCTCGTCGCGTGCGCTCTCGTCGCGAGGTCGCCCGCGCTCAAGAGCCCCCTGAAGGATCGCCTCGCAAAGGCAGGCACCACCACAATCGAGGACGCCGCGAAGGCATGTCTCGCCCAGACGGGATGGGCGCCGGACGACATCGGTGCCTTCGCCGAAGGGGCGACGGTCGTCAGCGCGAAGAACCCCACGACGAAGGAGCGCGTCAGCGTCTACATCCAGCCACCCGAGATGAGTCCGCGCGTCACCGGCGGACCGGAGTACGACAACCCGTTCTGGCCGTGCCTCTCGCGCGAGCTTGGGGGGGGACCCAAGCCTGCGGCTCCGGCGTCGTCCGGGGAGACCGGGGAAGGGGCGGAGAAGTAGTCACGCTACCTTCACTCGGATTCGCGCTACCTAGCGAAGGTAACGCACGACCTGGCGGAGGTATCGCACGACTTAGCGGAGGTATCGCACGACCTAGCGGAGGTATCGCACGACCTAGCGGAGGTGACGCACGACCTGGCGGAGGTAACGCACTACCTCGCGGAGGTACCCCACGACCTAGCGGAGCTAACTCACGACCTCGCGGAGCTAACCCACGACCTCGCGGGGGTAGCGCACTACCTCGCGGAGGTAACCGGCGACCTGGCGGAGGTAATGCACTACCTCGCGGAGGTACCCCGCGACCTAGCCGAGGTACCGCCCAACCGAGGCTCGGTAACGCGTTTCGGAGCGAAAGGAGCGAGCTCCGAAGCGAAGCTCACCAGGGACCTCGCCTCAATCGTCGACGACTGAGCCGACGAAGCCGGTGACCGACGCTCAGTCGTGGGGTCCCGACGCTCAGGTCCGCGGACCCTGCACGAAGGAGCTCGCGACTTGCGCAAGGTACTGTCCCCGGGTGCGGAACCTGCCGGACTCCGAGCGAAGGGACCTGACTTCTGAGCCACGGTATCGCGCTCGGGAGCGTAAGGACCAGCCGGACAAAGCGAAGTCGTCGCAGAGCGAGCCTCGGTCGTCAGCGAGTAGAGGACAGTACCCCGACTCCGAGCTCGAGTCCCCGCGTGACGGGCTTCGGTATCCCCCATCGAAGCGAAACTAGCGAGCCTCCGTCGCGAAGGGGTCGGGTAAGAAGCGCAGCTTGTCGACCCCCTCCGCTCACTCGTTGCCCTCCTTCGCGAGCGAGTCCATCCCCGTGTGCAGGTCGTCGCGCTCCGACTCGCACTGCCCGCAGAACGAGCAGCACGACCCCGGATACGATCTTAGGTCGGGGTCGGGGTCGAGGTCGAGGTCGAGGCTCTCACACTCGCGCTCGCCGCACGAGACATGCCCCGGAAACCCGCCAGTAACTCCCCGGCGCATCCCCGGCGCCACAGTCGGCGAATGGTGCGCCGCTCCTCTTCACCTCCACGCCGCACCCGCGCGCGTGAGCCTCACGGACAACGAGCGCTCGACGCGCCGTCCGCGTTTCGCGCCTCGATGCCCACACGGTACCGCGACGCCTTCGATGGCGCCGCCATCCGCGAGCACGCGGCGATCGTCGGGCGCAGAGGGAGCTCCCCGGCGCACGTGGAGATCTGGCGACGCCAACCCCATGGGCAAGCCGTGGCCTGCGTCGTCGCGGACGATCGACCAGGCCTCCTGTCCCTGATCAGCGCCGCGCTGGTGGTGCAGTCGCTCGACGTCGTGTCCGCCCAAGCCTACACGCGCATGGTTGCGGACCACGAGGCGGCGGAGGCCGTCGACTTCCTCTGGCTCAGGCGCGACGCCGATCTGGGGCTGCCCATCCGGAGCGCCGACGCCGTACAGCTCGCGGAGGTCCTGAGCGGGCTGCTCACGGGAGGCCTCTCGATGGAGTCCGTCATGCGACGGGCAAAGCCGCGGGCGTCGACGCCGCCGGGTGCATCGACGCGCGTGACATTCAACGAGACCCCCGATTCCGGAGTGTCGATCCTGACGGTCGAGACGTTCGATCGCCCCGGGCTCTTGCTGGCCATCACGCTCGCTCTCTTCAAGGCGCGCGTTCAGATCGTGGCGAGCGAGGCGACCACGAGCGCAGGACGGGTGGTCGATCGCTTCACGATCGTCGAGCTCGACGGCGCGCCAATCGTCCGCGGGCGGCGAGGCGCGGTCCAGACGGCCGTGCTGGCCGCCATCGACTCGCTCGCCCACGGCAAAGCGACCGGCTGATCCGGGTGCCTACTTCTTCGGCGTCGGAGGCGCTGGCGCCACGACTTCCTTGGCGCCGTTCGCGTCGACCTCGATCGCAGCGCCCGCGTATTCCTGCACGTGGAATTCGGTGCGGCGATTCAGCGCCATGTGCTCGGGCGTGTCATTCGGCTGGAGCGGGTGCTGGGACCCGAACCCCTTGACGACGAGGCGACCCGAATCGACGCCGGTCTTCGCGAGCCAGTCGGCCACGGCCTGAGCGCGCTCCTGCGAGAGCTTCACGTTGTCGAAGCCCTTGGCCTCGCCGGCGTTGTCGGTGTGTCCCTCGATCCGCAGCTTGGTCAGATCGGGGTTGTCCTTCAGCATCGTGACGATCACGTTGAGGACCTTCTTCGACTTGTCGTTGAGCTTGATCTTCGCGCTGCCGCTTTCGTATTCGACGTCGCCCGGCATGTCGATCTGCGTCGCGCTCTTCATCTGGATGCCCTTGAGGGCGACCTTCTTCGGCGGAGCGGGCGGGGCCGGGGGAGCGGGCGGGGCAACGGTCGCCACCGGCGGTGCAGGTGGTGGCGGGGGTGCAGGGGGTGGGGGCGGGGGAGGGGTGCCGATCTGAGCCTCGGCGTGACAGCCGAGACCGAAAGCGCCAACCGTGCCCGTCGAAATGGCGGCGAGCAGCGGGAACAACAATCTGGTGACCTTCATGGTTATCTCCTTCAGAGGAAACGCGCGGTAGGTGCGAGGGAAGTACGGTAGGGTTCTACTACAGGGCTCGTTCCCTCGGGTCCCCCGGGTCTAGATGAAAATCGGCGCCTTTGGGAAGCCCCCTTCAGACGCATCTCACCGCGAAGCGCTGTCCACACCTGACGAGACGGCGGCCCTCCGGGCGCTGCTCGACGGCCACCGCGCCTCGCTCTCCGAGCGCCTCGCGGGCGGCGAAGACGGTATGGCGCTCGGGCGCGCGAACGCGCGATTCCTCGAGCGGTGCGTGGTCTCGCGGTTCGAAAGGGCGTCCGCGCTGGCGCGGCAGCCCTCGCAGGGCATCGCGGTGGCCGCTGCGGGCAGCTTCGGGCGGGGCGCGGTCGCCCTCCGAAGCGACGCCGACGTGGCGCTGGTCATCAACCCGAAGGCGGTCAACGCGAAGGCCGCCGGGAGGTTCGCCGAGGCCCTCCTTTACCCGCTCTGGGATGCCACGTTCACCGTCGGCCACCAGGTGCTGGCTGCGGCCGAGGCCATCAAGCTGGCGGAGCAGGATCTGGCCACGGCGACCGCGCTCCTCGACCTTCGCCTGCTCGCGGGGAACGGCGCGTTGCTCCAGGAGCTCCTCTCCCGGGCGCAGGAGGCGCTGTTCGGCCAAGAGGACCTCGAGACGTTCATCGATCGCCTCGACGCCGAGGCGACGGCGAGGCACGAGCGCTTCGGCGGGTCGGTGTACCTGCTCGAGCCCGACGTGAAGAGCGGCGCGGGCGGCCTCCGCGACCTCGACGGGGCCCGATGGGCGGCGCGGGCGCGCTATCGCGTCGGCGACAGCGGCGCGGAGACCCCCCTGGGGGTGTGGGGAGAGCTCGTCCGCCTCGGGGTCGTCGTCGAGCGCGAGGCCCAGGAGATCGCCGGGGCCGAGGAGTTCCTGTGGCGCGTGCGCAATCGCCTCCACGCGCGCGCGGGCAGGAAGAGCGACCGCCTCGGCTTCGAGGAGCAGGAGGCCCTCGCCGTCGCGATGGGGTACGGCGACGACCGGGCGCGCGCCGCCGAGAGGATGATGCAGGAGTACTACGTGCATGCGCGAACGGTGACGCGTGCACGCGCGGGCCTCCTCGAGCGCCTTCGACCGCCCCGCCGGCGCCGCAAGGCCGTCGACGTCGACCTCGGCAACGGTGTGCACCTGTTCGACGGGTCGGTGACCATCGCCGGTAGCTCGGAGCTCGAGAAGGACCCGGCGCTCGCGATCCGCGTCTTCGAGGCGTGCGTGAGGCACGAGGCCCCCATCCTCCCGTTCGCGCGTGACGCGATCGCCCGGGCTGCCGCCGACCCGTCGTGGTGCGAGCGCCTGAGGGCAAGCGAGGACGCCGCGGCCCTCTTCGTCGATCTCGTGTGCACCGTGCCGGAGACGCGCACGCGGCGCGGATCGGTCGTCGGCGAGATGCACGACGTCGGCCTCCTGCTCGCGATGGTGCCCGAGTTCCTGCCGGTGACGGGGCGCGTCCACCACGACGTCTACCACGTCTACACCGTCGACGTTCACTCGGTCGCCGCGGTCGACCGCCTGCGCCAGCTCGCGCGGGGCGAGCTCGCAGCGCAGTTTCCGCTCGCGTCACGGCTCGCCGCGGAGGTCGCGCGTCCGCGTCCGCTGTTCCTGGCGACGCTGCTGCACGACGTCGGAAAGGGCTGGCCCGACGAGACCGGCTCGCGCAAGAACCACTCGAAGACGGGCGCCGATCTCTGCCGGGTCATCCTGCCGCGCCTCGGCTTCACGGGCGAGGAGATCGAGGAGTCCTGTCAGCTGATCGAGAACCATCTGCTCATGTACCACGTCTCGACGCGGCGCGACCTCGACGACGTCGCGACGATCGACGAGTTCTCGAGGAGCGTCCGCGGTCAGGAGGGCCTCCGCAATCTGTACCTGCTCACTGTCTCGGATCTCAGCACGACGTCGCCGACCGCGATGACCTCGTGGAAGGCTCGCATGCTGGACGAGCTTTACTTGGCGGCCGAGGCTCACCTGGTCGGCCAGCCACCGCGCGCGGACACCGAGCGCGTGGCGAGGGTTCGTGAGGCCGTGCGCGCGGCGTGGAGCGGTCCCCGGGACCAGCTCGACGCGATGCTCGACTCGATGCCCGAGCGGTACCTGCTCGCGAACGCGCCCGAGGCGATCGTCCAGCACGCGCGCGTGTCCGCAGAGCGCGGAGAGCGGACGGTGCACGTCGCGCTCGTCCCGTCGCGGCACCCGGAGGCGGCGGAGCTGTGCGTCGTCGCCGACGATCGTCCCGGTCTTCTCGCGCGCATCGCGGCGGCGATCACGTCGAGCCGGCTCGAGGTGCTCGCGGCACAGGTGTATTCACGCCCGCAGGCGGGCGGCCGGTCGGAGGCCGTGGACGTCTTCTGGGTGCGGGACCGCGACGGTGGGACCGAAGGGGTCCAGCGCGTCTTGCCGCGGCTGGCGCGGAACCTGGACGACGTGTGTACCGGCCGCGTCGAGCCGGAGGATCTCCTCCGCGCGAGGACGGGCTCTGCGTCTCCCTGGCGCGAGCGACCGAGCCCCGCGGTGCCCACGGAGGTCATCATCGACGATCGCGCATCCCCTCGGCACACCGTCGTGGAGGTCTACTCGAAGGACCGGCCGGGCCTTCTCTATACGCTCGCCCGGGCAATCCACGACGAGGGTCTCTCCATCGCCCTGTCAAAGATCAACACCGAAGGCACGCGCGTGGCGGACGTGTTCTATGTCAGCGAGCTCGACGGATCCAAGGTATCGCCCGGACCGCGTTACCAAGAGATTCGTCAAGCCCTCGTGCACGCCGTCGGCGGTTGACGCGCGCCTTTACCCACTCCGCCGGCTGAGGGAGTATCGGTCTCCATGACACGCTCCAAGATCGCATTCGGCTGTTGCATCGCCATGGCAATCGTCCGCTGCGGGGGGTCGACCCCCGCCGCGCAAGCGCCCGGTTCGCCCTCCGAGTCGCCAGCGCCCCCTGCCGGGGGCCCCGTCGCGGCGACGCCCCCTCCGGGTCCGGAGCCCGCGTCTTCGCCCGAGCTCGTGGCCGGCATCAAGGCGTTCGACGCCGGCAACTACGCCGAGGCCAGGACGTCGCTCGAGGCGGCATCGAAGAAGAACCCTGGCAACTACGAGGCCCTCTACGACCTCGGAATGGCGTGCGAGAAGCTCGGCGACAAGCCCGCTGCCGAGGCGGCCTACAAGGCCGCGCTGGCGGTGCGGCCGGATCTCGAGGCAGCCGAGGCCGGGCTGAGCGCCCTTTACGTGGACGAGGGGCGGATCGACGAGTCGCTCGCCGTCGCCCGCGCCGGCCTGGCGAAGCACCCGGGCAGCGCGGCCCTGCACGAGAACATGGGGGTCGCGCTCGCGGCGCGCGGAGACCAGGACAACGCGACGAAGGAGTTCGCCCAGGCCGTCCAGACCGCGCCCGGGGACCCGATGCTCCACCTGACGTTCGCCCACTGGCTCAACGCGTGGAAGGTGCGCGGGGCGACGCCGCACCTCGACGCGGCGCGAGACCTCGCCAAGGGCGACTACGGGCTGATCGCGGCAATCGCGCTCGAGTACAGGATGGCGGGCGAGTTCGACTCGTGCGTCAAGACGTACGACCGCGCGGTCTCGATCAAGGACGGCGGCGAGGTCCGCACGGGCCGCGCGCTCTGCAAGCTGGGGCTGAAGGACGAGAAGGGCACCCTGGACGACCTCCAGGCGGCCGTCACGAAGGAGCCGGGCTACGCGCCGGCTCACTACTACCTCGGGGGTCGGCTGGCGGTCGCGAAGCGCTTCAAGGACGCGGCCGCGGAGTACGCCAAGTACCTGCAGCTCGAGCCGAACGGGTCGCTCGCTTCCAAGGCCGCCGAGAAGCAGAAGGCCGCCGAGGACGCAATGAAGGGCAAGAAGAAGTGAGCGAAATCAAGGTCTCTGCCGATCTTCCTGAACGAATCCTCTGATGACCTTGCCCCGTCCGTCGGCGTCGACCTCGCCGATCGCGACGAGGGCGCCGTCCGGTGCGATCCACGCGTGCGGGCCGGGACGCACCGTACCCATCGAGACGGCGCGGCCGTGGCGGGCGTCGATCGCGGCGTCGTCCGTGAGCTTCACGCTGGGCAATGCGCGGACCGCCGCGCGCGCCAGCGGCTGGATCCTCGCGCGCATCTCGTCGGCGGACGCCTCGAGCGACAGCGCTTCGTCGGCCGTGAAGCACCCGGAGCGGGTCCGGCGCAGCTTCGAGAGGTGGCCCACCGTCCCTAGGGCGGCGGCCAGGTCGCGCGCGAGCGAACGCACGTAGTAGCCCTTGTCCGCGTCGATCGACACCGAGAGGCTCGGCGGGTCGGCGGCGCACTGCACGAGATCGAGGCAGCGTACGCGAACCTCCCGGGGAGCGAGCTCCGGCGTCTCGCCCCTGCGCGCCTGGGCGAACGCGCGCTCGCCGTCGTTGCGGATGGCCGAGTACGCGGGCGGGACCTGGCGGACGCGCTGCCTCTCGATCGTCAGCGCATCGAGCAGCAGGGGCGGGAGGACCGCGCCGTATGCTTGCCGGAGGGCGTCGCGCAGGCCATCGCTCGGATCGACCCTCCGGACGACGTGGCCGTCGGCGTCCAGCGTGTCGGTCTCGACTCCGAGCACGATCGTCGCCTCGTAGCTCTTGTCGTGCGCCGTCAGCCACGGCACGAGCTTCGTGGCTTCGCCGATCGCGACGACGAGCACTCCCGTGGCCATCGGGTCGAGGGTGCCGGCATGTCCGACCCGCCGGGTCCCCAGTCTGGCCCGGACGCGGGACACCACGTCGTGGCTGGTCGGGCCCCCTGGTTTGTCGATGACCAGGACGCCTCCCGGCCTCGGCTCGTCGTTCATCCGAACCAGACGGATCGGCGCTCGGACACCGCGCGGTCCAGCGTTCCCTGGATGGCTGCCCTCACGCGCTCGGCGAGCCGCCCGACGAGGACCTCGTCCTCGGCCGCCTCGGCGCCGTATCCCTCGAGGTCGATCGGCGCTCCGAACAGGATCTTCCACTTCGTCGGGGCAGGCAAAAGGCCCAGCGGGCCCAGGGCCGGGAAGGTGGGAGTCACGGGCAAGTAGGGGATGCCGACGGCCCGGGTCAGGTACTCGACCCGCGCGAGCATCGGGTTGGTCTCCTCGCCGCCGACGATCGCGACGGGGACGACCGGGGTGCGCGTCCGCAGGCAAAGCTTCACGAATCCGCCGCGCCCGAAGCGCTGGAGCTTGTAGCGATCCCTGAAGAGCTTCCCGATTCCCTTCATCCCCTCGGGGAACACCGCGACGAGGGCGTCGTGGCGCAGCAGCCTTTCGCCGTTCTCCTGGCACGCGCGGACGGCGCCGACGCGCGCCGTGAAGCTGCCGAGAAAGGGGAAATGGAAGATGACGTCCTCGGCGAGCCAGCGAACGTCCCGGTGGCTCGGATGCTCGCGGCGGACCGCCAGGCGGAGCATGATCCCGTCGAAGGGGATGGTGCCGGAGTGGTTGGCGACGAGCAGGCAACGGCCCTCGGCGGGGACGTTCTCGAGGCCGTGCACCTCCACCCGGAAGTACTTCTCGTACAGGAACTCGAAGAACGGCAGCACCCGCCGCTCGTACACGGGGTCGTGGCCGAAGTCGTCGACCTCCTGCGACCGGTTGCGCAGGCCGATCCGGCCCCACTTCCGCAGATAGTAGTCGGCCGACAGGAGCTCGCGCGCCGTGTCGATCACCCCGTCGGGCGGGAGGGCGGGCCGGGACGGCGGAGGAGTCGGCCGGGGCGCCGGCACGATCGGGGTGCCGTCGCTCCCGCGGTCGCGCTCGCGGGCGTCGATCATCCGGTCGAGGCGCTCCTCGAACTCGTGCACGCGCGCGGCAACGTTGGGGCCCGGCTGCTCCTTCCGGGGAGACCGAGCCGGGCTGCGCTTCCGCTTCTTCTTCTTCTTCTTCTTCTCGCCTTTCGCCTCGGTCATGCCAGCGTCTCCGAGAGAAGGCGATTGGCGCGCAGCTGGTCGGCGTTGACGAAATCCAGCAGGGCCTCGCGCGATGTGTACGCCGGCCGGAACCCCATGACCTCGCGGGCCTTCCTGGAGTCCGCGACGCAGAGAAACCGCAGATACTTCAGGAACGACGGCGGCGCCCCGCCGAGCTGTGCGATCCAGCCGAGCCCCGCGAGCGTCTCGACGAACGGGTGAGGGATCGGCAGCGCGATGCGCCCGGCAAGCTTGATGACCGTGGAGAGAGGAAGCACGCCATCGCCGACGATGTTGAAGGTGCCGGGCGCGTCCCGCAGCAGCGCAAGGTGCAGCGCGGCGATCGCGTCGGCCTCGTGAAGGAACTGCACGAGCGGGTCGAAGCCCATCATCGTCGGCACGATCTTGCGCGCCAGGTAGCGCGTCAGGACGTTGTGCACCATCGGCCCCAGGATCGGCGCCGTGCGGAGGATTGTGACCACCGTGCCGGGGGCTCGCTGCGCGAGCTTGCGGGCCTGCTCCTCGGCCTCGATCTTGTCGGCGAAGTACGGCTCTCGGGTTGGTGCACGGAGCGGGTGCTTCTCGGTCAGGAAGTTCGGGTTCGACGGGTGGGCTCCGTAAAGCCACGTCTGCGACCATAGGACGAGCTTTCTCACCTGCGCCTGCCGCGCCGCCACGGCGACGCGCATCGTGCCGACGCTCTCGAGCTCGTGGGACCACGCGGTGGCGTGCGTCGGGTTGGCCAGAAAGGCGAGGTGCGCGACGGCATCCACCCGCTCGGCCGTGAGGATCTCCGCGACGCGCGTCTCGGCCGCCGATAGCGTGAGGTCCACCTCGTACGATCGAGTCTTCTTTCCGCCCCCCGGGGGCGGCTTGATGTCGACCGCGACGACACGCGCGATGCGGTCGTCTTCCTCGAGCAAGCCGACGAGGTTGTTCCCGAGGAAGCTCGCCGCGCCGGTCACGGCGACGACCCGGGCCTTGCCCCCGGCCGCGCCGACGACCGACGGCAGACCTCCGGGGCGCGGGTTCGACATGAGCTCGGACGGAACTTAGTCGCGCCGGGGGCGGACGGCTACTTCACTTCCGGAAGCCGAGCCATGGTCGAAAGTCACGAGGCGCGAGGAACCGATCGGCATGTTAAGCTTGGCTTTAGCCGATGACGATCTCGACCAGCCCGGCGCCGGTGCGCCTGGGGCCCTACGACCTGCTCCGCAGGATCGCGACAGGGGGCATGGCCGAGGTCTATCTCGCGCGGCGGGCGGGTCCGCACGGGTTCCAGAAGACCGTCGCGGTGAAGCGGATCCTGCCGCAGTACGCCCGGGACGCCGACTTCGTGGCGATGTTCGTGGACGAGGCCCGTGTCTGCGCGCGCCTGGGCCACCCGAACATCGTGCAGGTGTTCGACTTCGGGGAGCACGACGGCGAGCTGTACATGGCGATGGAGTACGTGGACGGGACCACGGGCGCCCGCCTCATCCGCGCCGCGTCGGCCGAGCAGGAAGAAATCCCGCTCGACGCGTGCCTCCACATCACCCTATCCGTCCTGCGCGCGCTCGAGCACGCGCACGGCGCCCGCGACGAGGACGGGAAGCCGCTCTCGATCGTCCACCGCGACGTGTCCCCCGGCAACGTGCTCATCGACCGCTCGGGCACGGTCAAGCTGACGGACTTCGGCATCGCGCGCGCGGCGGAGATCGAGCGGCGGACCGACGCCGGGCAGCTCAAGGGGAAGCTCGGCTACATGTCGCCCGAGCAGGTGCTCGGCAGGGATCTCGACCCCCGCAGCGACATCTTCACGCTCGGGATCGTCCTCGCCGAGATGCTCATCCTGCGGCCGCTCTTCACCGGGGGAAAGGACATCGACGTCCTCCTTCGCATACGGGACGCCGACATCTCGGCGATCGATCGATCCGGCGCGCGTGTCCCGGACGACGTCCGCGCGGTCCTCTTCAGGGCGCTCGCGCGCGACCCCATGCTCCGCTGGGCCGGGGCGGGGGCGTTCGCCGACGCGATCGAGGAGATCGTCCGGAGACGACGCCTGCAGGTGGGTCCGTCGCGCCTGGCGGCCTTCGTGGAGAAGCTCGGCCTGCTGGCCGACGCCGGGAGCGAAGGCGGCGCGGAGGACGGAGTCATCTCGACGGCGCCGATCGAGGTCGACACGAGCACGCGGCGCATCCTGCGCGAAGGTGAGGACAGCTCCCGGCCGAGCACGCCGGGAGGCGAGCCGCACCACATCTCGCCGAGCATCTACAGGGTCAAGTGCCCGGACGGCACCATCCTGGGGCCGATGTCGTTCCCGCGCGTCATCGAGCTGTTCGCGACCGGCGAGGTGGGGTTGACGTGCACGATCTGCCAGGAGAACGGTCCGTTCAAGGCGCCCGCCGAGTACCTCGAGCTGACGCGCTTCCTGAGCAGCCCGGCCCTGCGCTGGGACGCCGAGTTCCCTACCGACGCGATCGACCGCGGCCAGCTCGACCCGGCGCGTTTGCCCACGCGCCTCTTCCACATGGCGGTGAGGCGAGAGACCGGCGTCCTGGTCCTGCGCCACGGGACCCGGAAGAAGCGCGTCTTCTTCGTCGAGGGCTCGCCGGAGTGCGTGACGTCGACCGAGAAGACCGAGCTCCTCGGCGAATTTCTCATCGCGCGGGGCCAGGTGCTGCGGATGGAGGTCGAGATGGCGCTCGCCTTGCTGCATCGCTTCGGCGGTCGCCTGGGCGATGCCCTCGTCGGTATCGGAGTCCTGCGGCCGATCGAGCTTTTTCGCGCGGTGCACGACCAGACGCAAGAGCGCCTCCTGCAAGTCTTTCGCATGAAGCGCGGCGAGATCGGCTTCGCGCGCGGTGTCCGCTCGCAGGAAGAGACCTTCCCGCTGGGCCTCGACACGTACGAGCTCATCGGACGGGGTATCCGTCACGGATACGGGACCGGGGAGCTCGAGGCGATGCTCTCGCCGCTCATGGAGGAGGTCATCGAGCCGGTGAGCTCGCCGCCCGTCCGTCTCGAGATGTTCCGCCTGACCGAGCGCGAGAACGCGGTCGTCGAAGCGATCGCCGCCAAGACCACGCTCTCCAGGGTCATGGGCCAGATGGTGAGCGCGGGCACGGCCGACCCCGAGGAGGTGCTGCGGGCGGTCTTCCTCGGTCTGGCCTGCGAGCTCCTGCGAAGTCCGCGGTGGGTGGTGCCTCCCAGCTTCATGAAGGTCAAATGAGCCCCCGCCGTTCGTCGCGCGTGGGGCCGGGCACGTGAACGTGGGCGTCCGCGCGAAGCTCTCCCTCATGGCCCTCGCGCTGGCGGTCGCCGCGGCGGCCGCGATCGAGGGCTCGTGGGCCCTGTTGCCGGCGGGCCGGGACGCTCGCCGCCTCGTCTGGGTCGGCTGCGCGCTCGTCTTCGGCCTGGTCTTCCTCGTGTCGAGCGTCCTGGCGAAGCGGATGTCGTCCGCGGTCGTCGAGCTCACCGTGGCGGCGCGGCGGATGAGCGAGGGCGATCTGTCGGTACGGACACGGCTGCACGGCCACGACGAGCTCGCCGAGCTGGGCTCGCACCTCGACCTGATCGCCGCGACGCTCTCGTCGACCCTCGGCGGCCTTCGCGCCGACGTCGATCTGCAGCGCCGGATCCTCGAGGCCATGCACGAGGGGGTCGTCGTCGTCGATCGGGATGGGCGCGTCATCCTCGTCAACCCGGCGCTGCGGGCGATGCTTCTCCTCGGCGCCGACGCCGTGGGCAAGCTGCTCATGGAGACCGTCCGCCACGCGCAGCTGCACGCGATGCTCGAGGACGCTCGCGAATCACCCGATGACCATCCGGTCGAGATCGAGCTGCCGGGGCTCAAGCCGCGGCGCGTCCTCGTGCAGGCGGCGCCCCTCTCGGGCGACGACGAGGGGATGCTCTTCGTCTTCGTCGACGTCACCGAGCTACGCCGGCTCGAGTCGCTGCGCCGCGACTTCGTGGCGAACGCGTCCCACGAGCTGAGGACGCCGATCGCCGCCGTCCGCTCGGCGACGGAGACGCTGCGTAACGGCGCGCTCTCGGACGGCGTCGCCGCGGCCCGCTTCCTCGACATCATCGAGCGCAACTCGGTCCGGCTGCAGAACCTCGTCGAGGACATGCTGGAGCTCTCGAAGCTCGAGTCGAACGAGTTCCAGCTGAAGCGCGAGCGCGTGGATCTCGAGCGCGTCGTGCCGCTCGTGCTCGCGCTCTTCCGCGAGCGGGCGGAGAAGAAGGGGGTGCGTCTCGCCGCGGAGCTGGCCGCGCCGGTGCCCGCGATCGAGGGCGACGCCCGCGCGCTCGAGCACGTCCTCTCGAACCTGGTCGACAACGCGGTGAAGTACTGTCCCGCCGGCGCGAGCATCATGGTCCGCGCCGCCGTGGACGGCCAGAGGGTCAAGCTCGTCGTCACCGACACCGGCCCGGGCATCGCTCCCGAGCACCTGTCCCGCGTGTTCGAGCGCTTCTACCGCGTGGACGCGGGCCGGTCCCGCGACCTCGGGGGTACGGGCCTCGGCCTGTCGATCGTGAAGCACATGGTCGAGGCGATGCGTGGCAAGGTCTCGGTCGAGAGCCGCGTAGGGAAGGGGTCGACGTTCGTCGTCTCGTTGCCGAGGCCGCAGGCCGCGCCACAGGCGTGAATCGTCACCCCGTTCGTCACGAAAAGTTCACGCGGTTCCCCGGCGTTCGTCACCTGAACAGGTGATCTTGGTCACCGTGAGCCTCGCGCACCTCTCGGTGGCGATGTCGGCGGTATCCCTGGCGCTGTACGCCACGATGATCGCGCTCTTCGCCCGCGCGTTGTGGACCCGCCCGACGGCGCGGAGACCCAAGCTTTACCGTGCGCCGAGGGTGACGATCTTCAAGCCCCTGGCGGGTTGCGACGACGACCTCGAGGACAACCTCGAGTCGTTCGCCCGCATTGATTATCCGTCGTTCGAGATCCTGCTCGGAGTCGCGGATGGGTCGGACCCCGCCTTCGCGGCGGCACGCAGGTTCGCCGCCCGGCACCCGGAGCTCGACGCCAGGGTGATCGTGACCGATCCGGACGCGGCGACGAACCCCAAGGTGGCGCAGCTCATCGGCCTGGAGGGCGTCGCCACGGGAGAGATCTACGTCATCTCGGACTCGAACGTCCGCGTACCCCCGTCGTACCTCTGGTCGCTCGTCGCCGAGCTCGACGGGGAAGGCGTGGGGATGGCCACGAGCGTGTTCGCAGGATCCGGCGAGCGCACGCTGGGCGCGGCGCTCGAGAACCTGCAGATCTGCGCATCGAGCATGCCCGGCCTGGTCGCCATGAACACGGTCAGCCGGCGGACGCTCACCGTGGGAAAGTCGATGGCCGTACGCCGCCGCGACCTCACCCGCCTCGGAGGCTTCCTCGCAGTGGGAGGCTTTCTGGCGGAGGACTACATGCTCGGTCGCCGCTTTCTCGATGCCGGCTTCACCGTGAGGACCTCCCTCGACGTCGTCGACAATCGGAACGTCCGCTGTACGGTCGCGAGGACGCTCGAGCGGCATACGCGCTGGGCGAAGATGCGAAGGTCCCTCTTCCCGAGCGGGTTCGCGCTCGAGCCGGTCCTGACGCCGGTCGTGGTCGCGTCCTTCGGAGTCCTGGTCGCGCCTTCGAAGACGACCGTCGCCGCGCTGGCTATCGTGGGGCTCGCGCAGACCGTGTGCGCCCTTCTGGCCGTCAGGCTGGTCCGCGGCCACGGCCTCGCGTGGTGGTACGCGCCGCTCGAGATCGCCCGCTCGTACGTCACACTCTTCTGCTGGCTGCGCGCGTGGGGTAGCCGCAGGATCGCGTGGCGCGGGCACCCGTTCGAGCTGGGGCCCGGGAGCACCATCGTTCCGGTGTCCGCCCAGGACGAGCGGTCCGGGCGCGCCGGTCAGCCGGCGTGAGCGCGGATTTGATCCGGCGGGACGCACGCTTGCAGGTCGACGTCACACGAACGTCACATGGGTGACACGGGACCCTCGTCGGAAGACGCCAGACTCCGCAGCGTGGGCGCCGCGGCTACATTGCCCTCCGAAGTTCCGAGCAAGCTGAAGATGCGGGCGCGCGGCCTCGCCGTCCGGTACGGCGACAAGGTCGGGATCAAGGACGTCAACATCGACGTTCACGAGAAGCAGGTCCTCGCCCTCATCGGCCCCAGCGGCTGCGGGAAGAGCACGTTCCTCCGGGCGCTGAACCGGATGAACGACACGGTGCCGAACGTCTCGGTGGAAGGCCACGTGGAGCTCGACGGCGAGCCCATCTACGGGCCGGGCGTCGATCCGGTGCTGGTGCGGCGCAGGGTGGGGATGGTGTTCCAGCGATCGAACCCGTTCCCCAAATCGATCTTCGAGAATGTCGCCTATGGCCTTCGGATCGCGGGCGTGCAGGAGCGCGCCGTGCTGGCCGAACGGGTAGAGCGCGCGCTGCGTCACGCCGCATTGTGGGACGAGGTGAAGGACCGGCTCGAGGAGTCCGGGCTGAGCCTCTCCGGCGGCCAGCAGCAGCGCCTCTGCATCGCGCGCGCCCTCGCGGTGCAGCCCGAGGTGGTGCTCATGGACGAGCCCGCGAGCGCGCTCGACCCGATCGCCACGGCGAAGATCGAGGACCTCGTCTCGCAGCTCCGGGGCGATCTGACGATCGTGATCGTCACGCACAACATGCAGCAGGCCGCGCGGGTCTCGCAGCGGACCGGCTTCTTCTACATGGGGCGTCTCGTGGAGGTCGGTGATACGACCACGATATTCACGCGACCGAAGGAGCGGGAGACGGAAGACTACATCACGGGGAGGTTCGGTTGACCCACGGCGCACACACGAGTCGGGACTTCGAATCGGAGCTGCGCGAGCTCCGGGCGCATTCGCTGGCGATGGGGGCGCGGTGCGAGCGCGCGCTGCAGCTCGCGCTCAAGGCGTTCTGGGAAGGCTCGGGGCACCTCGCGGCCGAGGTCGAGGAGCTCGATCGGCACATCGACCGCGACGAGATGGACATCGACGCGCTCGTCCTGCGGATCCTCGCGCTGCGCCAGCCCGTGGCGTACGACCTGCGCTTCCTCGCGGGCGCGCTCCGCCTGGTGACCGATCTGGAACGGATCGGAGACGAGGCCGTGAACATCGCCGAGCGCGCGAAGGAGGAGCATGGCACCGCCAAGGACAAGGTCCGCGGCGATCTCAAGACGATGGGAGAGCAAGCCCAGGAGATGCTCCGCGACGCGCTCGACGCGTTCGTCCAGGGTGAGGCCACGCGAGCCGAGCAGGTGCTCGTGCGCGACGACGCGGTCGACGAGCTCTATGGGCGTCTGATCCGGGCGATGACCGAGTTCATGTCGCAGCACCCGGACCTGGTGGCCGAGGCCATCCGCGTGATCCACGTCGCCAAATATCTCGAGCGCGTCGCGGACCACGCCACGAATATCGCCGAAGAGGTGATCTTCATGGTCCGCGGCGAGGACGTGCGGCACGTCCGGACCCATCCGCCGCCGAAGGTGGGTCGCGGCTGATTTCGTTCTTTCGTCACGAGACCGTCACATGAGGCGAGCAGGGTGCCGGCAACGAAAGGGCTGACACCGTGACTCACATGCGCACCGCCTCGCTCGCAGTCGTCTCGATGCTGTTGGCAGTCCCACGTCTCGCGCTCGCCCAGGCGGCCGCGCCGCCACCTGCGGCCGGGCCCGCGCCTGCGGCCGGGCCCGCGCCTGCGCCTGCGCCCGCGC
>Ga0209415_10009533_pt1 | contig 16674 bp, 15 predicted proteins | sample PeaSoiSIISIP2007_FD_187696 | JGI IMG/M metagenome (GOLD analysis project Ga0209415, IMG submission 187696) | Peat soil microbial communities from Weissenstadt, Germany - SII-SIP-2007 (SPAdes) (version 2) | ecosystem: Environmental > Terrestrial > Soil > Wetlands > Peat | place: Germany... | reverse complement strand
TGTGCGGGGCGCGCGCAGTAATGCGCGTCCCTACCGCGACTGAGTCTTTGCTTGGCGCGCGGCCGCCCCACCAACCCCGCGCGCGATACCACCGGCCCAAAGTGTTGACCCATCGGCTTGGGGTGCGCCGCTGGTATCAATTCCCGACCGACTGTACCGCGCTGAATGGCACCGTCAGGGCACCGAGCTCCAACTGCATGCCGCTGCCGAGGCTCGCCACGCCGGTGGCCGTGCCGGTCACCGTGAACGGCAGCGTCGACGTCGTGCCGTTGGCGTTGGCCGACACGACCGCGGCGTTGTACGCCCCGTCGGGAAGCTGGGACCCCTGGTTGTTGGCGCCGTTCCAGGTCCAGGCGTTGTTGCCGGCTGTCGCGGTCAGCGTGGTGCCATACAGTTGCTGACCGGAGGCGTTGGTGATCGCGATCGCCACCGGCCCGGCCGTCGGGTCGGTGAAGTTCAGCGTTCCACTGCCGTTCTGCAGCGCGATCTGGCTGGACTGCACGGTGACCTGCTTGCCGGTCATCGAGGTGCCCTGCATCGTCTCGCCCGCCTGGGTGAGCTGAATGAGCTGGGTCAGGCTGCCGTTGGTGTTGATCTGCTGCTCGACGCCGGAGAACTGCACCAGTTCCGAGGTGAACTGATTGGTGTCCATCGGGCTGGTCGGATCCTGGTTCCGCAACTGGGTCATCAGCATCTGCAGAAAATCGTTGAAGTTGCTGCTGAGCGCGAGCAACGGGTTGCTGGCACTCGCGCTGGTCGTCGCGCTGCTGCTGGGGGTGGTGGAGCCGGCGGCGGCGGTGGCCGCGGCCAATGCATGTGCATTGCTTTGCTGGGCGGCGACGGTGGCGAGGCTCATGGCGGTGCGTCCTGTGCGATCGAAGCTGCGAGATCAGGCGGTGATATCGAGCCCGACGCGCTGCCAGCGCACCGGGGGTGGCGACGCCGGCTGCACGCCGTTGTCCGGCTCGGCCGCGTCACCCGCGGTCGCCCCGTTGCGTGGCGTTCGGGCGTCGGCGGCGGCCTGACCGAACCCGCCCGCCTGGCGTGACAGGCTGTCGGCGTCCTGGCCGGCAAGGTGGAAACTCAGGGTACGCCCCTCGGCGGGCACCCCGGCCTGATCGAGCGCGTGCTGCAGTTGCGTCTGGTCGCGCAGCATCAGGGTGAGGGTCTCCGGCCGGCTCACGCTGATGTCGACATGCGCGGGGGCCTGGATCGGGCGATCGATGCGCACCTGCACGATCCCCAGATCGGCGGGCTCGAGCCGCAGCGTTAGGCGCTGGGTCCCGGCGGTGGAGGTGGCGAGGCTCAGCAGGGCGGGTCCCACCTGGCTGGCCGGGGAGGCGTGCGCGGCCGGGGTCATCAGCGAGCCCGCCGGTGCCGGCACTGGCAAGGGGGCGGCGGCGAACGACGGCGTGGCCGCGGTCGACGGCGCCAACGGCAGTGCCGCGATGTCGGCGGCCGACGGCATCAGCGGCTGTGCCGTCACGTCCGCGGCCGAGGGCGCGGGCGTGGCGGCGGTCGCCGGCGCGGTTGACGGTGTCAGCGCCGGTGCCGGCACATCGGCGGCCAAGGATGGGCCACCCTGGTGGCTCGCCGGCCCTTGCGGTGGCACCAGGAACGCCCCTTGGGACGCCGCTTGGGACGCGCCGCCTGGCACGAGGCCGTCCGTCCCCGGTGCAGCTTCCCTGGATCGGGCCGCCACCGGTGCCTGGAGCGGCGGTGCGGTCGACGGGGTGCCACCATCGCCATCACGCGGGCCAGGGGCCTGACCGGCGTCCAACGCGCCATCCGGCGGTGCCACCAGGCTGGCGGGGGCACGTGCGGCGAGGCCCGGGTTTGCGCCCGACGCCGCCGATGCCCGCGGATCGCTGACAGCCTGGTCGGGACGCGGCTGTGGCGTCGGTGCCTGGCGTGGCGTCGACGCAAGGGACGGCGCCGGCGCGGCGGATGCCGCTGGCACAGTGGGTGATGCCAGTGCGGCGAATGACGCTGGCGCAGCGGGCGATGCCAGTGCGGCGAATGACGCTGGCGCAGTGGGCGATGCCAGTGCGGCGAATGACGCTGGCGCAGTGGGCGATGCCGGTGCGGCGGATGGCGCTGGCGCAGTGGGTGATGCCGGTGCGGCGAATGACGCTGGCGCAGTGGATGATGCCGGTGCGCGGGGTGGCGCCGGGGCGATGAGCGACTCCGGTGCAGTGAATGACGCCGCGGCGGCGGCGGCCGCCACCACGGTGGACGGCGGGTCGGCGCGCAGCGTGACCGGACCGGATGGACCTGGTTGGAGGACCGGCTGGCCGGCGCTCGGTGTCTCCGCCGGGCCGCTCGGAACCTGGCCGATCCGCCCGTTCCTGGGCGCGGTTCGACCCGTTGGGGACGCGAGGGCGACCGGTTCGGTCGGACCGGCGCGCGACGCCGGCGGCGTCAACGTGGCCGGCGACGGGGCCGGAAACGGTTCGCTCGGGTCCGCCTGCCCCGCGACTTGGGGCGGCGCGGCGGGCCCGGGCGGGTTTGGCCCCGCGGCGCTGCTGATGGCATCAGGTGACGCGCCCGGCACCCCGGCTGGTGCGTCGCTGCGCGATGACCCCGCGGCGGCGGTCGTGGCGGGAAAGCCTGCAGGGTGTCCCGCGATGATCGGCCGGCTCGGGACCGATGGCGCCTGATCGACGACCGTTGCGCTCGGCGCGGACGGGTATGCCGCGATGACCAGGGTGGTCGGCGCCGCCGGTGACGGGTCGACTGCCGCGGCGGTCGGGGCGGACGGGGGCGCCGCGTCGCTCGGTTTGGTCGGTCCCGATGATGCTGGGTCAACCGTTGCGCCGGCCGGCGCGGGTGGGCGCGTCGCGATGACTGGATTTGCCGGTCCCGCCGAGCGCGGGTCGGCGGTTGCCACGCCCGCGACGAACGGGCGCATGGCGATGACCAGAGTGGCCAGTGCCGGTGGCGGCGGCAAGCTGGCAGTAGCTCCCGGGTCGAGTGGACCGGGCGCGACGGCGGCTGCGGCCTGGACCGGCGCGTCCGCCCCGCCGCTCGGCGTGGCCGGGCCGGGCGGGTTGCCGATGCCGGTCGTTCCGCTCGGACCTGGCGATCCCGGGTCGGCTTCCGGCGCCGCGGCGCGACGTGGGATCGCCGTCACGACCGCCGCGCTCGCGACCGGGCGAAGCGGTCTGCCGGTCGGCGCGGTCGGGGCCGCCGGGTTGGTCGCACCGGCCGACACCCCGGCCCGCGCCTTATATACGGCAAGGACCGTGGCGAGCTTGTCGGCGAAGCCGTTCGGCGATGGCGTCGCGACATTGCCGCTGGCGCCGGGTTTTGGCGCCAGCGCTGGCGTGAACGCGTTGAGCAGATTGATCGGGCTGCCGGGCACGGATGCGACCTCCGCGCGATTCTGTGCAAGCGGTGGGCCATTGGCAAGCGGGGCGCAAGCAGCGGGCGGGGGCGGCGATACACGTGTTGGCCGGGTGGTGGAGCCTCTCGTTGGGATTCCGCACCTGGGCCTTGAAGCGGACTGCGGTTGGGAGAGGAGGGGTGCGGGGGTCGAAACGACGCTGCTTGCCGCTGAACCCCTCCCCCCGCCTCGGTCCGCTTTGCGGCCCAAGCCCGCAAGGGGAGGGGGAGCATCGCTTTTCTTGGCACGGCACGAAATGCCGGGTCCGACCTGCCGAGCGGCGTTTGGCGCCGTGCGGTTGCCATGCCGGGACGGCGGGATTCCGTGCTTCGCGCGTTGGCATGCTTCCTGCGCTGCCATGCGGCGCGTGTCATCCGTCCCCCGCTTTGCAGGAGTTTCGCATGTCTCTGTTCGGCGCCCTGAACACCGCGGTCAGCGGCCTGTCGGCCCAGTCCGCCTCGTTCGGCAACATCAGCGACAACGTCGCGAACAGCCAGACCACCGGCTACAAGGCGGTCGATACCAAGTTCGTCGACTACCTGACCACCAGCAGCGCGACCGACAACGAGCCGGGGTCGGTGAGCGCATTGCCCGCCTACACCAACAACGTTCAGGGTACCATCAGCCAGAGCAACGATCCGCTGGCGATGGCGATTTCCGGCCAGGGGTTCTTCGCGGTGTCGGAGGCGGCCGGGGTCACCACCACCGGTCAGCCGAACTTCAGCGCGCAGACCTACTACACCCAGGCCGGCGACTTCCAGTTGAACGACCGCGCCTACCTGGTGAACGGTGCGGGCCAGTATCTGCAGGGCTGGACGGTCGATCCGCGGACCAACATCGCCAACCAGTCGCAGCTTGCGCCGATCCAGATCACCCAGACCCAGTTCAATCCGGTCCCCACCGCCAACATCAACCTGTCGGCCAACCTGCCGGCCACCCCGGCGGCGAGCACCCCGGTGTCGTCGCAGATCGATGTCTACGATGCGCTCGGCAACTCCCATACGCTCACGCTCAACTGGACGCAGAGTGGCGCCAATGACTGGACGGTGACGATCAGCTCGCGGGACGCCAGTCCGTCCGCCGTGATCGGCACCGCCGAGGTGCAGTTCGGCGCGGCCAGCCCGAATGGTACCAATGCCGGCACGATCGGCGCCTTCGGCGTCATTACCGGCAGTATCACCGGGACGTCGTTTGCCGCCGGCCTGCCGGCCTCGCTGACGCTGAGCACCGATTTCGGCAGCGGCAACCAGAACATCAACCTGAACATGGGCGATTTCGGCCAGGCGAGCGGCGTGACGCAGTTCGCCGGCACGACGTACACCCAGGGCAGCCTGTCGCAGGACGGCGTGGCACCGGGCGCCTTCACCGGGATCTCGGTCACCCAGGCCGGCGACATTGTCGCCAACTACAACAACGGCGAGACCCAGACGGTGGCGCAGGTGCCGATCGCCACCTTCGCCGCACCCGATTCGCTGCAGCGGCAGAACGGCCAGGCCTTCACCGCCACCACCAATTCCGGCAACCCGATCACCCAGGTCGAGAACACCAATGGCGCGGGCAGCCTGATCGTCGGCTCGGTGGAGAGTTCGAACGTCGATATCGCGACCCAGTTCAGCAGCCTGATCGTGGCGCAGCAGGCCTATGGCGCGAACGCCAAGGTAGTCACCACGGCGGACCAACTGCTGCAAACCACCATCAACATGATCCAATAGGTCATGTCGGCGGACCCCGGGCGGCGCTGATCGCGATGAGCCTTGCCGGCGCCATTGCGAGCGCCTCCAGCGGGCTGGCGGATGTCAGCGCGCGGCTCGCGCTGGTCTCGCACAACGTGGCGAACGCCAGCACGCCGTCCTATGCGGTGGAGAGCATCGGCAGCGCAAGCCTGACCGCCGGCGGCGTCGGCATGGGCGTGTTGACCGGGCCGGCGGTGCGCAGCGTCGACCAGGCGCTGCAAGGCGCGGGGCTGTTGCAGAACGCAACGGTGGCCGGGCTGCAGACCAGGCAGGCGGCCCTGCAATCGATCGACGCGATCAGCGGCACGCCCGGCCAGGGCAGCGACCTTGGCAGCCTGCTCGGCGCGATGCAGAACCAGTTCTCCACCCTGCTGACCGATCCGTCCAACCCGACGCAGCAGAGCGCGGTGGTCGCCAGCGCCACCACGCTGGCGCAGGGCATCAATGCGCTGAGCAACGGCGCCACCACGCAGCGCCAGACGGCGGAGAACAGCATCGTCGCCGAGGTCGGCGCGGTGAACAGCGCGCTCGGCACCATCGGCTCGCTGTCCGCCCAGATCGTGGCGCAGCAGGCCAACGGCCAGAGCACCGCCGATCTCGAGAACCAGCGCGACGCGGCGGTGCAGGGCCTGTCGCAACTGCTGAGCGTGAACGTGCTGGAGCAGCCGAACGGCAACATGGTGGTGACCACGGCGAGCGGCACGCTGCTGCCGACGCTTGTGTCCCCGGGGGCATCATCCGGGGCGTCATCCGGGCCGCTGTCGGTCACCGGCGCGAACGTCCAGCCGGGAGCCACGTATCCCGGCGGCGGGATCGGCGGGATCATGCTCGGCGGCGTCGACGTGACCCAGCAAATGACCGGCGGCCAGATCGGCGCCAACGTCACGCTGCGCGACACCACCCTGCCGACCTACCAGGCGGGGCTGGACGAGTTCTCGCAGAACATGGCGAGCCAGTTCGCCGCCCAGGGGCTGACCCTGTTCACCGATCCCAACGGCAATGTGCCAAGCGGCGGTGGCATCCCGGTGCAATCGGGCTATGTCGGATTCGCCGCGGAGATCCAGGTGAACCCGGCGGTGCAGGCCGATCCGTCGCTGGTGCGCGACGGCACCACCGCGATCGCCGGCAGCCCGACCGGGGCAAGCCCCTTCACGCCCAACCCGCCCGGCGGCCCGGCGGGTTTTGCCGCGCTGATCACGCGGGTGCTGACCTACGCGCTGGGTGCCGACGCGCAGAACGGCGTGCCGCAGCCCGCGGCGAACACCACCGGCCTCGGCGCCGACGGGACGCTGAGCGCGCCGTTTGCCGCGCCGGCGACGCTGAGTGCCTTCGCCGCGGCGCTGACCGGGGCGGCGGCGGCGGACAGCGCCAACGTCACCAGCCAGCTCGGCACGGAGCAGGCGGTGCAGACCAGCCTCGCCGCCCAGCTCTCGTCGCAGAGCGGCGTGAACCTCGACCAGCAGATGTCGCTGATGATCCAGTTGCAGAACGCCTACGGCGCCAACGCCAAGGTGATCAGCGCGGTGCAGAGCATGTTCGCCGACTTGCTGGCGGAGGTGGCGTGATGCGCCAGAAGTCGCCATGCGCGGGAGCCATGCGGCGGGATGCCATGCGGCGGGATGCCATGCGAGGTGAGCCATGAGCGGCACCGTCACCGCCACGGGGCAGTCCGAAGCCGGCTGGATGAGCAGCCTGATCAGCAACGCCGCGATCGTGCGCCAGAAGCTGGAGACGCTGACCAACCAGGCGAGCACCGGCCTGGTCGGCACCACCTATGCCGGGCTGGGCGGCGGCGCCGCGGTCGCGCTCGACCTGAACCCGGAGCTCGCCAACCTGCAGACCTGGCAGGCCAACATCAACCAGGCGACCGGCCCGATGCAGGTCACCCAGACCGCGATGACGCAATTGCAGTCGATCGCCGCGAGCTTCTACGCGTCGGCAAATTCGCTGAATGCCGCCGATCCGGCGAGCGTGGACGTGCTCGCCGCCTCCGCGCAATCCGCCTTGCAGCAGGTCGCCGGGCTGCTCGATACGACCGACGGAAATACATACGTATTCGGCGGCGCGGATTCGACCAATCCACCGGTGCCCGGTCCGGACCAGATCCTCGGCTCGGGCTTCTATACCCAGATCAACGGCGCGGTCGGCGCCCTGGCGAGCAACGGCGCCGCGGCGACCGTGGCGGCGACGCTGGCGACGGCGGCCTCCAACGCCACGGGGACCTCGCCCTTCTCATCTTATATGTCGCAGCCGGCGGCGACCCTGCAGGCCGACACGCCGGTGGTGCAGGTCGGCCAGGGGCAGGTGGTGCAGGTCGGCCTGCTGGCCAGCGCCAACAGTGCGGTGCCCTCGACCGGCAGTTCGACGACCGGGTCGTATATGCGCGATCTGATGCGCGCGCTGGCCACCATCGGCTCGCTGAGTTCCGCGCAGGTCAACGACAGCGGCTTCCAGGGCGTGGTGCAGGACGCCGCCACGAGCCTGCAAGGGGTGGTCTCGGCGATGGCCGACGACGCCGGCGTGCTGGGCAACACCCAGACGGCGCTGACCGCGACGCAGACCCGGTTGTCCGACACCGCCACCGCGCTCACCACGCAGGTGTCGGCGGCGCAGAACGTCGATATGGCGCAGACGCTGTCCAACCTGACGCTGGTGCAGACGCAGATGCAGGCGTCGTACCAGGTGATCGCCGGGATGAGCGGGCTCAGTCTCGTGAAGTTCCTGCCGTGATGACGCGGCGGCCTTCACCGAGCGTTAACTCCTGGGCGTCAGGATGGGCTTCGACCCGCAAAACGCGAGCCGATCCGCAACATTGTGGGCAAGAGGTAAGAATACCATGTCCGGCACCTTGAATTCGATCAACACCAACACGGGCGCGATGATCGCGCTCGAGGCTCTCAACTCGACCAACTCGTCGCTCAACGCCGTACAGAAGCAGATCTCCACCGGCTACCGCGTGTCGGACGCCACCGATGACGGCGCGGCGTATGCCGTGGCCCAGTCGGTCCGCTCCTCGGTCGGCGCCCTGACGACGGCGAACCAGCAGTTGGGCGGCGTCCAGGGGTTGCTTTCCACCACCGGCTCGGCACTGAACGACGTGTCGAACCTGATGGCGAGCATGCGCGATGTGCTGGTGAACCTGGCGAGCACCGCGGTCAGTGGCAACGAACGCACGCAGTATGAATCGCAGTACAAATCGCTGCTCGCGAACGTCAAGAGCGACGTGCAGGACGCCTCCTACGCCGGCCAGACGCTGATCGGCAACATCACGGGAAGCACCGGCGCGTTCAACAATATCGCGGTGGTGCGCAACGAGGTGGGGTCCACCTACGGCATCGCCACGTTTGGCGGCTCCACCGTGTACACCTCGATCGCCTTCACGACGACGCAGCTCGGTGGCGCCTCGACGGTCGCCGCGCTGATCACCGCGACGGGCACGTTCATCAACCAGTCCAACTCCGTCAGCTCGGCGATGAACACCTATGGCTCGGCGACCAACTACGTCGGCAACCAGGTCAGCTACAACAACGACAAGATCAGCTCGTTGAATACCGGCCTCGGTTCGCTGGTGGATGCCAACCTGGCGCAGGAAGCGGCGCTGTTGCAGTCGCTGCAGATCAAGCAGCAGCTTGGCACGCAGTCGCTGACCCTGGCGGATCAGACCCCGCAGGTACTGCTCAGCCTGGTCAAGGCGGCATAGTCGCCCGCGCCGGGGCGGGCAGGCGCCCGCCCCGCGTCGCGTGCGGCCTGTTGGCAAGGCAAGAGGGGACCCATGTCGAACCTGGTCTTGGAACTGCGCTCGGGCGAAGTGATGATCGTGAACGGCGCCCCGATCCGCTTCCGAACGAAATCGCGGATCGAGCTGACCGCCAAGGCGCGATTCCTGTTCGGCAAGCAGATCATGCAGCCGGACCAGGCGGACAGCCCGGCGCGGCGGATCTATTTCGCGCTGCAATCGGCCTATATCGGCACCGACGGAGAGCGCGAGCGGGGCCTGGTCGCCGCCAGGGATCTGGTCGGCGAGTTCAAGGGCGCAACGACCTCCGCGCTCGCGCGCGAGATCCTGGATGAGGCGCTGGCCGCCGCGGAAGCCGATGACTGCTACCGTGCACTCAAGCTCGCACGCCGGATCATCCGGCACGAGGACGTCGTGCTCGGCCGCGTCGCCCCGATTGCCACGCCACCCCAGTAGGAGCCACCAGACGTATGCAGACCATGACGCAGGCGGCGCGCGCCTATCACACCGCCGGCACCCACCGCAGCCAGCGCGAACAGGAGGCCGACGTGTTCCGCCACGCCATCGGTGCCCTGAAATCGGCGCGCGACGCCGGCCCGATCCAGCGGGTGCGCGCCCTCGCCGACAACCGCCGGCTGTGGCTCGCCGTCGCCGATCTGATGCAGAACCCGGAGAGCCGGCTGCCGCTGGAACTGCGCGCGTCGATCGTCTCGGTCGGGCGCGCCGTGCAGCGCGAGATGGATCGCGACCGGCCGAATTTCGACTTCCTGATCCAGATCAACCAGACCATCGCCGAAGGGCTGTCCGACTCGGCCTGAGATGGCGCGGTGCGGCAGAGCACAAGCCAAACTACTCCCCCTCCCCTTGCGGGAGGGGGCTGGGGGGAGGGGTGGTACAGGCGCGGACTGTGACTGTACCACCCCTCCCCCCACCCCCCTCCCTCAAGGCGAGGGGGAGAGTCCTTGCACATACCGCCCTCACCGCCCCGCGTCCGCTCAAAAGGAGCCTCGCATGGACCTGTTCGACACCACCGCCGATCCGGAGACACTGACACGGCGCGCGGATGAGCTGCTCGGCGCGCAACGCCCCGGCGCGGCACGCGCGCTGCTGGCCGCGGCCCAGCGCCTGGCGCCACGCGCGCCGCGCATGGCCTCGCTCGCCGCGCGACTGGAAATGCGCGAGGGTCGCCCGGCGGCAAGCCTCGCGGCGCTGGGGCAGGCGATCGCCGTGGCGCCGCGCGCGGATCTGTTCATGCTGCGCGCCGATGCCCGCCGGCAGCTCGGCGACTTTGCCGGCGCGGTGGCCGACGCGGCCGAGGCGGTGATCCACGACCGGGGCGATCCGGCGGCCAAGGCGCTGCTGGGTGTGCTGATGCTGGAGCTGGGGCGGCCCGAGGACGCCGTGCGGTGTCTTGCCGAGGCGGTCGACGCGGCGCCGGCCAATCCGGCGTTTCGCCAGGGCCTCGCCGATGCGCTGGCGGCCGCCGGCCAGCCCGACGCGGCCGCCGCCACCTATGCCGCCGGGATCGCAGCGGCGCCGGGCAGCCTCGACCTGCGCAACGCCGCCATCATGCTCGCCGTGCGCCAGCGCGATTTCGCCGATGCCGTCGCGCTGGCCGAAGCGGCGTGCGAGGTCGGGATCGCCGATGCCTGCACCTTCGGGCTGAAGGGGCACGCGCTGGCGGGCCTGGGCCGGCATGCGGAAGCGGCGGACGCCTATGCCGACGCGCTGAAGCTGGGACCGGATGACCCGACGGTGCGCCGCATGCTGGTCGCCGCGGATATCCACCCCGACGCGACGCGCGCGCCCGCCGCGTATGTGCGTCGCGTGTTCGACGGCTACGCCGATCGTTTCGAGCGGCATCTGATCGACCTTGGCTATCGCATCCCGGGCGTGATGCGCAACGCGCTGCGCACGCATCTGCCAATCGATGCGGAGCCGATCGATGTCGTGCCGAGCGATGCCGGGCCAATCGATGCGGGGCCGATCGATGCCGGCGCGTTGATCGGCAGCGCGCCGATCGGGCCGGTGCTGGACCTTGGGTGCGGCACCGGACTGGTGGCGGTGGCGCTGACCGGCCTGAAGCTGGGTCCCTGGGTCGGTGTCGATCTGTCGCCCCACATGCTGCGGCTTGCCGCGGCAAAAGGTCTCTACGCCGGGTTGCACGAGAGCGACATCATCGACTTTCTCAACGGCGACACACGGCAATGGCCGTTGATCCTGGCCGCCGACGTGTTGTGCTATCTCGGCGCGCTGGAGCCCCTGTTCGCCGCGACGTACGCGCGCCTGCTGCCGGGCGGGCTGTTCATGTGCTCGGCGGAGGCGCTGGTCGGTCCCTACATCGGCAACGGCGACTGGGTGCTTGGCCGCATGGGCCGCTTCGCGCATGCCCAGGACTATATCACGCGCGTGGCGCACGCGGCGGGGTTCGCGGTGCGCACGATCGACGCGGAGGTGCAGCGCAACGACGCGGGCGCGCCGGTGCCGGGTTTCCTGATCGTGCTGGAGCGGCCGCATGCCGACGGCTGAGGCAGTCCTCGATCGCACGGCCGGCCCCGCGCGCAAAAATGCGCTGCCGGTCGTGGCGGAGGGCGCGCTGCTTGCCGCGCCTGGCGCCGCGCCGCTCGCCGCGCCCCGGGTTGCGCTGCGCGCCGCGGATGGCGTTGCGCTGCTCGCCGCCGGCCAGCCGGAAGCGGCATTGGCCATCCTGCGCGAAGTGGTGGCGAACGGTGACGCGACGCCGGTGACCCTGCTCAACCTGGCGTTGGCCGAAGACCGCGCGGGGGACCGCGACCGCGCGCGCCAGCGGATGCAGGCGCTCGCCGACGGGCTGCCCGGCTGGGACGAGCCGAAGCTGCGCCTGGCGGAAAGCCTGCGCGCCGAGGGCTGCATGGCGGAAGCCGAGCGCGCCTATGAAGCCGTGCTGGCGATCAATCCGCGGCGCGCGGAAGCGCTGGTCAGCCTCGGCGTGCTGCGCCTGGGCGGCGGTGACGCGCCGGCGGCGACGACATTGCTGCTGCGCTGCTGCGGCCTCGCGCCGGACAATGCGGAAGCCTGGGACGCGCTCGGGCTGGCGTTGCTGCAGACCGGCGATGCCCCCGCGGCGGCCGAGGCCTTCACCGAGGCGTGCCACCTGGTGCCGCGCTGGCTCGATCCCGCGCTGCACCTGGTCGACGCGGCCTGTGCCGCGGGCACCACCGAGGCCGAGCTGGCGCGGCTCGAGGCCGCCGCGCTGGCCGATCCGCTCGATCCGATCGGCGCCACCGCGCGCGGCGTGCTGCTGGAGCGACTGGGCCGGCGCGACGAAGCGATCGACGCGCTGGAGGTCGCGGTCACCCTGGCGCCCGCCGCGCCGCGCCCCACCGCCCTGCTCGCCGGCGTGCTGGCGCGCACCACGCGCGTCGACGAGGCCGAGAAATGGCTGTGCCGCGCCTGCGACCTCGACCCGACCGACCTGCGGCTGCGCAACGACCATGCCGCAGTACTGATGCGCAAGCACCGCCACGCCGAGGCCCGCGCCGAGCTCACCGCGTTGCTCGAGACGCATGGCGAGCAGGTCGGCGTGCTGTGCAACCTGGCCACCGCCACCGTGTCCTGCGGCTTGCAGCAGGAGGCCGTGGCCATCGCCGAGCGGGCGATCGCGCTCGCGCCCGAGGCATTGTCGCCGCGGCGCGCGCTGGTGAACACGCTGGCGTATCGCGATGCGGTGACCGGTGCCGAGCTGCTGGCCGCGCTGGTTGCCTGTTCCGATCGCGCGCCGCGCGGGGCCGGTTCGGATGGCGCGGCGCGCGAAGTCAGTTCCGATGACGCGCCGCACGAAGTCAGTTCCGATGACGCGCCGCGCGTGGCTGTTTCCGATGGCGCTCCGCCCAAAGCTTTGCCCAACCGCGCTGCGCGTGGGGAAAACCTCGAAAACGTGCCTGATCCCGATCGCCGTCTGCGGCTTGGCCTGCTGTCCGGATCGTTGCGCACCCATCCGGTCGGCTGGCTGACCATCGCCGGCTTCGAGACGCTCGATCCGCAGGCGTTCGACATTGTCGTCCTGGCGCAGCACGCGGCGCGGGACTCGATCGCGCGCCGCTTCCGCGCCATCGCCGGCGACTGGCACGATGTGGATACCATCGGCGACGCCGCGCTCGCCGCGCTGGCGCGGTCGCTGGACATCGACGTGCTGATCGACCTTGGCGGCTACGGGGATGCCGGCCGCATGCTGGCCTGCGCGCATCGGCTGGCGCCGGTGCAGGTCAAATGGGTCGGCATGCAGAACCACTCCAGCGGCCTGGCGGAGATGGACTGGTTCATCACCGACCGCTGGGAGACGCCGGACGGCTTCGAGCCGCTCTACCGCGAGCGGCTGCTGCGCCTGCCGGACGGCTATGTCTGCTACAGCCCGCCGCCCTACGCGCCCGACGTCGTGGCTTTGCCGGCGCTGGCCAACGGCTACGTCACCTTCGGCTGCTTCAACAACCTGGCCAAGATCACGCCGCGGGTGATCGCCACCTGGGCCGCCATCCTGCACCGGCTGCCCGACGCGCGGCTGATCCTGAAGACCCACCAGTTCTCCGATGCCGCGACCGCGGCGCGCCTCCACGCCGACTTCGCCGCGCACGGCGTCGCGCCGGCGCGCGTGGAGCTGCGCGGCGCGTCACGCCATCGCGCGTTTCTTGCCGAGTACAACCAGGTGGACCTTGTGCTGGACCCGCGCCCGTATTCGGGCGGCCTGACCACCTGCGAGGCGCTGTGGATGGGCGTGCCGACCGTCACGCTGCCGGGGGAGATTTTTGCCTCGCGCCACTCCGCCAGCCATCTGAGCAACGCCGGATTGGCCGACTGGGTGGTCGCCGATCTCGCCGGCTACATCGAGCTGGCGCTGGCGCGGGCGGCCGACCTGCCCGCGTTGGCGGTGTTGCGCGCCGGGCTGCGAGCGCGGGTGAAAGCCAGTCCGCTGTGCGATGCCCCGCGCTTCGGCCGCCATCTCGGCGCCGCGCTGCGGCATGCGTGGCGCGATTGGTGCCAGGATGCCGGGCGAAGCGCTGGGCATTAACCCGGGTGTCTCCCACTCTCGCGGGCGCTGGCTCGGTCCTTGCCGCGCCAAATGCTTTTCGCGCCTTGCGAATACCACCTGTATTGGCGGCGGCGCGAAAATCCTTTGGCACGACAATGCCCTTCGCCATCGTCCCGCGACAGTGGGAGACACCCGGGTTAACCGCGCATCAACCGGTCGGGCACATCATCGGCGCAGCATCAGGAGCGGACAAAATGCCGTCGCTGCCCAAGGTCGATGTCAGCGTCGATGTCAATCTGTTCGTCTACAACGGGGCGGCGACCGTCGGCCCCGCGATCGAGAGCGTGCTCGCCCAGACCTGGCCGGCGGTCACGCTGACCCTGATCGACGATGGCTCGACCGACGGCACGACGGACGTGCTGGCGGGCTACGCCGCGCGGCATCCACGCATCCGGCGCAAGCACAACCGCTGCAACGGCGGGGCGATCGCCAACTTCCAGCGCGCCTTCTGGTTCGGCGACGCCGACTACGTGATGCCGAAATCCGGCGACGACATGATCGCGCCGGATTTCATCGAATCGCTGATGGGCGTGCTGCTGGCGCATCCCGACGCGGCGATGTGCCATGCCGCGGGCCTGACGTTCCGCGGCACCGATACGGTCGTCGGCGCCTACCCGCCGGAGCATTGCCTGAACGCGGTGGACGCCGACCCGCTGGCGCGCGCCCGGCACGTCATGGCGCACTACACCTCCTCGCCGGCATTCTGGGGCGTCTATCGGCGCGCTGCCGTCGACCGGCTGTCGCCGATCCGCCCGCGCGCCGGCTGGGACCACGTGCTGCTGGCGGAGCTGGCGCTGGCGGGCGAGATCCGCCACGTGGCCCGGCCGCTGTACTGGCGGCGCGACGGCGGCAAGCCGGTGCGGCAGCTTGCCCGCGCCGCCACCGAGCAGGCGCGCGCCGGCCTGCCGCTGGATGATACGCTGGCGGAACAGCGCTGGCGGACGCCGCTGATCACCACCGCCTACGCGCATCTGGAGATGGCAGCCGCGACGCGCCTGCCGCATGCCGGGCGGCTGCGGCTCATGGCGGATGCCTGCGAGATCTTTCGCGCGCGCTGGCTGGCCTGGCTGGTCCGCGAGGCCGAGGCACTGCAGGCGGCAATGCCGGCCCTGGTGGCGGAGCTGCGGCGCACCTCGCCGCTTGAGGCGGCCTGGATGACGCGCTCGCTGAGTGACGCACTACGCGGCGCGGCGACCATCGTGCCGGAGGTGCCGCTCTGCGCAGCCGCGGCCGGGCTCGCGTCACTGTGTGACCCCACGTCCTTGCTCACCGCGGCTTGAGGAGACAGCGATGGATGCCGTCACCGACGTGCCCGTCCGCCTGCATATCGGCTGCGGCACGAACCCGTTGCCGGGCTGGATCAATATCGACCGGGTCGCGCGCCTGCCGGGCGTGGTCACCGATCTTGACGTGACCGACCTGCCGTATCCCGACGGTGCCGTCGACGCGGTGCTGGCGGAGCACGTGCTCGAACATTTTTCGTTCGCCGAGGAAGCGCTGGTGTGGCGCGAGATGGCGCGCGTGCTGCGCCCCGGCGGCACGCTGACGCTGGAGGTGCCGGACTTCGAGTGGGTGTGTGCCACGTTCCTGGCCGCCAACGACGACTGGCGGGAGTTCTACGTCGTTGGCGCGACGGATCATTACGCCGGCTGCGGCCGGGCGCTCGATCTACGCTGGGGGATTCTGCAGACCATGTTCTTCGGCAACCAGAACGGCGCCGGCCAGTTCCACCGCAGCGCCTATACCGAAGGCAAGCTGCGCGCGATCGCCGGCGCGCTGGGGTTCGAGAGCATCGCGGTGCGCCGGCTGTTCAACAAGGGCGGCCAGGCGTTGCGCGCCCGGCTCGTGCGCTGAGCGGCGGGCGGGGCGGCATGCGCATCTTCATCTCCGGCATCGCCGGGTTCCTGGGCAGCCATCTGGCGGAACGCCTGCTGGCGATGGGCCACGACGTGGTGGGCTGCGACAGCCTGCTTGGCGGCGAGCTGGTCAACGTGCCGCCCGAGGCCGAGTTCTATCAATACGACTGCCGCGACTTCAACGCGATGGCCAAGGTGATGCGCGGCTGCGAGCTGGTCTATCACTGCGCCGCCACCGCGTATGAGGGACTGTCGGTGTTCGCGCCGGCGATGATCATGGACAACATCGTCACCGGCTCGGTGTCGGTGTTCTCCGCCGCCATCGCCGACGGCGCGCGGCGTATCGTGTTCTGCTCGTCGATGGCGCGCTACGGGACCAACGCGGTGCCGTTCCTGGAGGCCTATGTGCCGCGGCCGCAGGACCCGTACGGCATCGCCAAGCTCGCCGCTGAGCAGGCGCTGGTCAATCTCGCCGGCGTGCATGGCGTCGAATACGCCATCGCGGTGCCGCACAACATCATCGGCGCGCGGCAGAAATTCGACGATCCCTATCGCAACGTCGCCTCGATCATGGCGAACCTGATGCTGCAGGGCCGTTCGCCGTTCATCTACGGCGACGGTGAGCAGATGCGCTGCTTCAGCCATATCGAGGACTGCCTGTCCTGCATGCTCGCCATGGGGCTGACCGGGCACGGTCTGGGCGAGGTGGTGAATATCGGCCCCGACGAGGAGTTCGTTTCGATCAACCAGTTGTTCCGCCAGCTCAAGGGGATCGTCGGGTTCGAGGGGCAGGCGATACATCTGACCGACCGGCCGCAGGAGGTTAGGCAACGCCCATAAATTAGCACTCCATACGCTGCTCTCTGGGTGAGATGGTGTAGTTCCAGTCCGGATGGAAT
>Ga0209415_10009532_pt1 | contig 16674 bp, 16 predicted proteins | sample PeaSoiSIISIP2007_FD_187696 | JGI IMG/M metagenome (GOLD analysis project Ga0209415, IMG submission 187696) | Peat soil microbial communities from Weissenstadt, Germany - SII-SIP-2007 (SPAdes) (version 2) | ecosystem: Environmental > Terrestrial > Soil > Wetlands > Peat | place: Germany... | reverse complement strand
GCGCCCCGGCCGACGGAGGAGTCGCTCGTGAAAAAGGGACGACATCGCCGCTTCGAAGAGGCCCGCAGCCTGAAGCGCTCGGTCGCGACCGCGCCCGAACGCTGCGCGGAGTGCGGTGCCGATCCCGAGGACGAGCATGCATCGTGGTGCATGGCCGAAGCGGACGAACTGGACGACACCCTGGGTGCCGACGCCGTCGCCCGGGAGCCTGAGGACGATCCCCTGGCCGAGTAGGAGGCCATCGCCCTCTCCGACCGGTGGGCGGGCCGCCGGATCTTCAGCGACGGCGGACGGCGGGATGCGGGAGCGGCACGGGAACCGGCACCGGCGCCGGGGCCTCGGCCGGAGCACCGCCACGGGTCCCGTTGGCGCTGGCGCGCCCGGCCCGGGCCCGGAGATAGCGGACGAGCCGCTTGTAGATCTTCCGACCGCTCAGGGCGACGAGCTCGTCGGCGAGCTCCTCGTAGACGGGCCGCGTCCCCACGAACGCGTCGGGGGCCTCGGTGCACCACCAGTGGAATTCGTCGCCGCCGGGGCCCCAGTCGCGTCGGTCCCACTGCCGGATGACCGAGGTCACGTACCCGTCGTCGGCGACCTCGTCCTCACGCCGTAGCGGGAGCTGCCAACAGACGTCGGGCTTGAGCTCGAGGTGCGGTACGCCGCGGTCCGTGGCGGCGCGGTGCAGAGCGCATCCCGCCCCTCCGGGAAACTCCGGACGGTTGAGGAAGATGCAGGCGTCCTTCACCAGTCTCGTACTCAGATCGCCGTTCCGGGCGCGTTTGACGACCCTCGGGCGTCCGCCGTCGCGGGGCTGACCCTGCCGCCAGAACTGCCACTGCTCCGGCGTGAGGGTGGCGGCGGCCGCCTCGACGCGCCGGGCGTCCTTGGGTCCGGTGAAATGGGCGCCGTACGAGCAGCACCCCTGCACCAGCTCGGGCGCCGGGCCTGTCAAGACACCCTGGCAGCCCCGACCGAAGATGCACGTCCAGTTGCTCTCCAGAAAGGTCACGTCGAAGAGCCAGGTGCGCTCGTCATCGGGGTCGGGGAAGCTCATCCACTCATGGGCGCCTTCGGGCGCTTGGCGCCACGCCTCATCGGCCGGGGTGCGCGGCGGGCGGGTCTGTCGCTGGGCCATGGTTGTCAGCTCCCTCCGGCCGGAGACGTCGTCTCGACGTGGAGGGCCCGGAATTGTGCGTCGGTCGGCTCGGCGCAGCAGAACCACGCCTCGGTGAGCCGGGGTCGGTCGTCGGGCGCCAGCGCCGACCGGAGTCGTCCGTCGCTCACGGGGGGTGGTGCGTCGAGATGGCCGATGTCCCCGGCCAGACCGGCATCCACGGCCGCCCGGACGGCTCCGTAGGCCCGCCCGCCCGGCCACTCGTCGGCGGCGGCCCGGACGGCGACGGCGGCGACTTCGCGCTGCACGACGTCGAGGCGCGGGTCCGGCGACCGCCACGTCCAGCTCAGTCCTTCGGGGTCGTAGGGACCGAGGGCGCCGTCGAGTGCGCCGGAGGCGAGCAGCAGGGATCCGGGCGGGACGAGAAGGCGGATGGCGAAGTGCACGGGGTCGACGTTCCCCACCAGGTCGCAGGACGAGACCATGTCGAGAAGGTCGCGGACGTCGGTCGCCGTGGTCCAGGGGGTGAACGGCATGAGCGACGGTCGGGGCTCGACGCCCGACGCCCGCAAGACCGCCACCGCCTCGATCTCGTCGGCCACCGTGTGGCCCTTGTCCAGCATGGCCAGGACATGGTCGCTGGCCGACTCGAAGGCCGACACCACGAAGAGCAGGCCCGCACGGGCCAGTGCCGGCCACATGTCGCGGTGCCGCAGGACGTGCTCGACCTTGGCGGTGACGTCGAAGGTCAGCTTGGGGAACGCCCCGTGGACGGCGGCCACCACGCGCACGGCGTGATGGGGACCGTTCAAGAAGTCAGGGTCCCCGAAGGTGACGTGACGGGCACCGAGGTCGACGAGCTGCGCGACGTCGGCCACGACGGCTTCCTCGCCCACCAGACGCGTCCGGCCGTCGTAGACGACGGGAACGGGGCAGTGACGGCACCGGTGGGCGCAGCCGTGGCTGGCCTCCACGTAGCCGGCCAGCCGCAGTTCGCCGGCGACGGACAGCCGGGCGTAGCGGTCGAGAGGGGGGAGAAGACGGCGGGCGGGGAGACCGAACCTCCCCCGGCCGATGGAGGCCACGGCGTCCGCCCGTGGACCCTGCCGTCGGCCGCCTTCGGCGGCGAGCTCGTCGACCCAGGCCACCAGCGCCGGTTCGTATTCACCGGCGATGGTCCTGTCGACGAGGGAGCTCGTCGAGGACTCGACGCGCCCGGCGTCGAGTCCCGCATACAGGCCGTACAGACAGAGAGGGATATCGGGGTACCGGCCACGGACCTCGTCGCACACCGCCAGGGCCAGTCGCATGGCGGTGTGCATCGGGACCGAACAGGCCACCGCGTCGGCCCACGCCAGGATGTCGGGATCGAGGGGATCGACGGAAAGGTCCATGCAGTGCACGTCGTGGCCGGCGCGCTCGAGGGCACCGGCCGGTGACGCGACGTGAAGCGGCTGATGCCCGAGCTCATAGGTGGAGATCAACGCGACGTGCACGCTGCCACGGTAGCGGGCCCCACCGCATGGTCGGAGAACCCGGGAACGAACCGATGATGTCGTCCTCCGACGCCACCACGTGGCGGGGTGGCGCGTCAGGTGCCGGCAGGGATGGCCGACGCGTCCGGGTCGGGTGTCACGCGCACGTCGAGCAAGGTCTGCGCGTGCCGGAGCGCGGCTTCGACGGCGTCCGGGGTCCGTCCCCGGGCGAAGACGAATCCGAGGTACCGGTCACCCTCGGGGACCGGTACCACCCGTCGACCCGGGGCGATCGTGATCTGCACGTCGGTGACACCGGGGGCCCGGAGGGCGGCGTCGCGGCCCTCGACCCCCTCCAGGATCCCGGCCCGGGGAATGGGCAACATGAGCACCCCCGACGCCCGGGCCTGGCGTTTCGTGGGTCCCATCTGTCGGCCCAGGGCATGCGCCAGCACCAGCTGCTCGAGCGTGCGCCCGGTGGAGAAGGTCAGGGTCCTGGCGCACAGACCGCCGATCGTCCGGGCCGCCACCTCGATCACCGATGCCCGGCCGTCGCGCACCCGGACCTCGGCGTGGACGGGCCCCTCGGTGAGCCCCAGCGCCCGGCAGGCGCCGGCGGCGACGGCGGCCACCGCCGACAGGTCGGTGGGGGCGAGGCGCGACGGGGTGACGTAGATCGTCTCCTCGAAAGCCGGACCGTCGAGAGGGTCGGGCTTGTCGAACACGGCGAGGACGGCGAGGTCGCCGTCGGTGAGCAGTCCTTCGACGGCCACCTCCGGCCCTGCCACGAAGCGCTCCAGGAGCAGGGGCCCGTCGCAGGCGGCCGTGGCCCCGGCGGCGATGCGACGCACGCGGTCCACCACGGCGATGGCGTCCTCGGTGGTGTCCGCCCGCAGGACGCCCTGGCTCGCCGAGAGCATGGTGGGCTTGATGACGCAGGGCAGACCGACGGTCTCGACCAGGCGGGCCACGTCGTCGGGCCCGGCCGTCGCCGGGACGGGGGCGAACACCGGCTGGGAGACCTCGGCGGCCCCGAGCCTCAGCCGCATCACGAGCTTGTCCCGGGTGGCGGCCACGGCACCGGGGTCGTTGTGCCGCAGTCCCAGGCGTCGCGCCGCCACGGCGGCGGCCACGGCGCCCCGGTCGTCCACGGCCACCACGGCATCGAGAGGGGCGACGGCGTCATGGGCGACGATGGCGTCCGCCGCCGCCTCGGGGTCGTCCAGGGGGACCTGGACCGATCGGCGGCCCATCAGATCCGGCCACGCGTGTGCCTGGTCCCCCCCGATCACGACGTCGACCCCGAGGGCCCGGGCAGCCTCCAAGAAGTCCGCCACCCGGTATGTCGCGGTCGGAACGAGGAGGAGAACGCGGGCCATGGCCCTATGATGGACCCGGGAGGTAGCGGCCATGGCCGAGGATGTCGGACCGGCCGGGAACGGCCACACGAGCACCGCGGTGCTCACGATCACGCCTGCGGCGCGCTCCGTCGTCCTCGATGCCCGCGCCCAGGAGGCCGACGCCGAGAGGCTGGCCCTGTGGGTCGAGGTCACCGGATCACGCGACGGCGCCTACACCTACGACATCTATTTCCAGGTGGCGGCCGACGCCCACGAGGCCGACTCCGTCGGGGGCAGCGACGACCTCAAAGTGGTGGTCCCCCAGTCGAGCGTGGCCCGCCTGGTCGGCGCCCGACTGGACTGGTCCGACGAGGGCGAGGGGGGCCTCGTCATCCTGAACCCCAACACGCCGCCGCGGACCGACGTCTTCGCCACCCGCCCGCCGGGCGATCTCTCCGGTGATCTGGCCCAACAGGTCCTGGCCGTTCTCGAAGAGCAGGTGAACCCGTCCATCGCCTTGCACGGGGGTCGGGCGGATCTGGTGGCGGTGGAGCAGGAGGTGGTCTACCTGCGCCTGAGTGGCGGCTGCCAGGGATGTGGCCTGGCCACGGTCACCTTGTCCCAGGGCATCGAGGTGGCGCTGCGCGACGCTCTGCCCGAGATCGTCTCGGTGGTGGACGTCACCGATCACGCCAGCGGCGCCAACCCCTTCTACGAACCTTCGAAGAAGTAGCGCGCCGGCCTCCCTGTCCCACCGCCCCCGAAGGTCCGCGGGGAGCTCGAGGCCGTGAATTAGCGTGCCCGCGATGGACGCCCTCGTCACGGGGGTGAGTGCTGCCGGTGGATTCGTGCTCGGGGACGGGTTGGAGATCCTCGTCGACCGCCTGGGGGAGCGCCGCCCGCTCGATCGACCGTGGTGGCGGTGCGAGGCGTGCGGGCACCGCGCGACGGGGCTCGGTCTGGTGCCCGTGGTCCGCGTCCTCGCTCGGCGTCGTGGCTGTCCGTCATGCGCCGTGGCCGTGAAACATCCCTTCCGTCCCGCCGTCCTCGCCGTGGCCAGTGCGGTCGTACTGGGCTTGTTCGCCTCTCGATTCGGCGCCGACGTCGTCCTCGCCGCCTACGCCGTTTTCGGCCTGTCCATGGTGGCGATCAGCGCCGTGGACCTCGACCGCTGGATCATCCCGAACCACATCGTCTATCCGACCCTGGCGCTGCTCGTCCCCCTGTTCGTGCTGTCCTCGGCCGTCGATCACCGATGGGGTTCCCTCGAGCGCGCCGCCATCTGCGGGGCAGTGGCCTTCCTGGGCTTCTACGTGCTGCACGTGGCCGTTCCCAAGGGCATGGGATTCGGTGACGTCCGTCTGGCCGGAGTCATCGGTCTGGCCACGGGCTGGCTGGGTTTCGGTCACGCCTTCGTGGGCTTCTTCGCCGGCTTCCTGCTGGGGGCGGTCGTCGGCATCGTCTTCATCGTGATCTCGGGCGGGGGCCGCAAGACCAAGATCCCTTTCGGTCCCTTCCTGGCCGCCGGTGCCGTCATCTCGATCGTGTGGGGGAGCCCCGCTGCTCACGCCCTGTTCCATCGGGGCGGCCTCTGACGGCACCGCCGTCGTCCGGTACCGGAGGAACACGTCCCGATCGCCCGGGGCGTGAGACCCCCGGCGGTAGATTGGGGTCGTGCTTCGCTTTCTGACCGCGGGTGAGTCCCACGGCAAAGCCCTGGTCGTGATCGTCGAAGGACTACCGGCGGGCCTCCCTGTCGGGGTGGAGGAGATTCAAGGCGAGCTGGCCCGGCGTCGGCTGGGCTTCGGTCGCGGCCCCCGCATGCGATTCGAGGCCGACGAGGTGACGCTGGTGGCCGGCATCCGCCACGGGCGGACGCTCGGGTCGCCCGTGGCCATCGAGATCGCCAACACCGAGTGGCCGAAGTGGGAGGAGGAGATGTCGCCCCACGCCGGCGTTCCGGCCAAAGTGCTCACGAAGCCCCGCCCCGGCCACGCCGATCTGGCGGGGATGCAGAAATACGGCTTCGACGACGCCCGCGACGTCCTCGAGCGTGCGTCGGCGCGTGAGACGGCGGCCCGGGTGGCCGCCGGCTGCCTGGCCAAGGCGCTTCTCTCCCGGTTGGGGACGGCGGTGGTGAGCCACGTCGTGGCCATCGGCCCCGAGCAGGTCGAGAGCCTGGTCCGCCCCGGTGCGGCCGACCTCGACCGCGTCGACGCCTCCGATGTCCGGTGTTTCGACGCCGGCACCGAGGCGCGCATGGTGGCGGCCATCAAGGCGGCGGCCAAGGACGGCGACTCCCTCGGGGGGGTGGTGGAGGTCCTGGTCTACGGGGTCCCCGTCGGCCTCGGCAGCCACGTCCACTGGGACCGGCGCCTCGACGGCCGGTTGGCCCAGGCGTTCATGAGCATCCAGGCGGTCAAGTACGTGGAGATCGGAGAAGGGGCGGCGGGCACGGCTCGGCGCGGTTCTGACGCGCACGACGCCATCTCGTGGGATGCCCAGTCGGAGAGCTACGAGCGGGCCACCACACGCGCCGGTGGCATCGAGGGCGGGATGTCGACCGGTGGTCTGATCGTGGCCCGGGTGGGGATGAAGCCCCTGGCCACCCTCAACCGGCCCGTTCTCGGTACCGTCGACGTGGTGACGAAGGAGGCGACGGTCTCGTTCAAGGAGCGCACCGACGTGACCGCGGTCCCCGCCATGGGTGTGGTGGCCGAGACCATGGCCGCGCTGGTCCTGGCGTCGGAAGCGCTGCGGAAGTTCGGCGGGGACTCCGTGGCCGAGCTGGTCCGTAATCACGAGAGCTACCTGGCGTCACTGGGGGACGCCCCACCCTCGTCGGCCGCGGCGGCCGGCCATGGCTGAGCGTCTCTTGCTCGTCGGGATGATGGGAGCCGGGAAGACGACGACAGCCCGGTTGGCGGCCGAGCGGCTCGGGTGGGGCTGGGTGGACACCGACGCCGAGGTCTCCCGGGCCGTCGGGGTGTCCGTGGCCGATCTGTTCGCCCGGCACGGGGAAGCCCGCTTCCGGCGGGAGGAGTCCCGCGCGCTGGCGGACGTTCTGGAGCGCGACGAGCCGGTCGTCGTGTCGGTCGGGGGAGGTGCCGTGCTCGACGAGCGCAACCGGGACATGCTGCGCGCCGCCGGTACCGTGGTCTGGCTGCGGGCCCGGCCCGAGACCTTGATCGAGAGGGTCATCGACGACGTCGGCCGCCCCCTGCTGGTCGGGGCCACACCGCAGGACCGGGCGGAGACGCTCCGCCGCATCGACGCCGACCGGCGGACCCTGTACGCGGAGGTGGCCGACGACATCTTGGACGTCGACCACCTCGATGCCGACCAGGTGGCGGAGCGGCTCCTCCAGCGTGCCGGTGGGGGCGTCCCCGATCGACAGGCGCGGGCGTGATCACCATCCCCGTCGCTCTCGGCGAGCGCGCCTACGACGTCGTGGTGGGACGGGGGATCCTCGGCCAAGTGAGCGAGGTCCTACCCGACGGAGTCCAACGGGTGGCGGTCGTGACCCAGGAGGGCATCGACGTCCACATCGACGCCGGTGTTCCCGCCGACGTCTTCGTCGTGCCGGCGGGTGAGGGGGCCAAGACGATGGCGCAGGTGGAGGAGCTCTGTCGCGGCTTCGCCCGAAGCGGACTGACGAGGTCCGACGCCGTGGTGGCGGTGGGGGGCGGGGTCGTGAGCGACCTCGCCGGCTTCGCCGCCGCCGTGTTCCACCGTGGTGTTCCCTACGTGACGGTGGCCACCACCCTGCTGGCCCAGGTGGACGCGGCCATCGGAGGCAAGACCGGCGTCAACCTACCCGAAGGCAAGAATCTGGTCGGAGCCTTCTGGCAGCCGGCGGCCGTCCTCTGTGACGTCGAGGTCCTCTCCACCCTGCCCGCCCGCGAGTGGGCGTCGGGGCGTGGCGAGATGGCCAAGTACGCCTTCCTCGGTGACTACCTTCCCGGAGCGCCGGGCATGTCGTTGCTGGACCTGGCGCTCGAGGAGCAGGTGGCGCGCTGCGTGGCCATCAAGGCGGCCGTGGTGGCGTCCGACGAACGTGAGTCGGATCGACGAATGGTCCTCAACTACGGACACACCTTGGCCCACGCCCTCGAGGCCGCCGCCTTCGGTCCCGACGCGCGGTGGGATCTCCGTCACGGCGAGGCGGTCGCCGTCGGGCTCGTCTTCGCCGCCCACCTGGCCCGCCGTCTCGGCCGGATCGACGACGCCCGGGTGGCACTGCACCGGAAGGTGGTGGGCGGATTCGATCTCTCGAGCGACATGCCCACCGGGGCCTCGGCCGGGCAGCTGCTGTCGTTCATGGCGCGCGACAAGAAGGCGCGCCACGACCTCACCTTCGTTCTCGACGGGCCCGCCGGCGTGGAACCGGTCCACGCCGTCCGCCAGGGCGATGTCCTCGCCACCTTGACGGAGATGGGGTGCGCACCGTGATCGGATCCGGTCTGTGACCCCAACGCCGCCGGCTCCGCTGGTGGTCCTTCTGTCGGGGCCGAACCTCAACCTCCTCGGCGAGCGCCAGCCGGAGGTCTACGGGCGCGCGACCCTCGACGACCACGTCGCCGGGGCCACGGCCGAAGCCGACGTCTGTGGGCTGGCCCTCGAGCACCACCAGACCAACCACGAGGGGGAGCTCGTCGAGCTCGTCCACGGGGCCCGGGGACGGGCCGCCGCCCTGGTGGTGAACGCCGGTGCCCTCACCCACTACTCGTGGGCCCTCCACGATGCGCTGGCCGCCTTCGAGGGCGTCGTCATCGAGCTCCACCTGTCGAACCCCGCGGCGCGCGAGCCGTGGCGGCACGTCTCGGTGGTGGCCCCCGTGTCCGATGGCACCATCGTCGGCTTCGGAGGCCTCGGCTACCGGTTGGCGGTGCAGGCCGTGGCCCGTCTCCTGTCGAGCCGCCCGGTCGACGACCGGTGACGACGACCCCCGCCGCCGGTCCGCCGGCGCCCATGGAATGCGCCGGGCGCCTGCCGAGGCTCCGCCCCCTGGTGGCGGCCGCCGGGGCCGACTCCCTCCTCGTCACCACGCTGCCCAACGTCCGCTACCTGACCGGTTTCAGCGGATCGGCCGGCCTCCTGCTCGTCACCGGTGACGAGACCCTCCTCGTGACCGACGGGCGCTATCGCACACAGGCGGCCGAGCAGCTCGACGCGGCCGGACTGGCCCGCTCGGTCGACCTGGTGGTGGGCGGTGTCCAGGTCCAACGCGACGCCATCGCCGCTGTGGCCTCCCGGAGGGGAAGCCGGGTGGGGCTCGAGGCGGAGAACGTGACCTGGGGATCGCAGCGGCGGTGGGCCGAGACCCTTCCGGCGGCGGAGCTGGTGGCCACCGCCGGAGTCGTCGAAGGGTTGCGTCTCGTGAAGGACGCCGGCGAGGTGGACAGGATCGCCGCCGCCGCCGCCATCGCCGACGCCGCACTGGGCGAGGTGCTCGAGATGCTCGGAGACGGGCGGACCGAGGTCGAGGTCGCCCTGGCCCTCGACACCGCCATGCGCCGCCTGGGATCGGCGGATCGTGCCTTCGAGACGATCGTGGCCTCGGGCCCGAACGCGGCGAAGCCCCATGCCCGCCCCACGCAGCGGCCGATCGGGGCCGGGGACCCGGTGGTGATCGACTTCGGCGCCACCTTCGACGGCTACCGCTCAGACATGACGCGCACCTTCTGCGTCGGAGGGTCACCGGGACCCGAGCTCACCCGGGTCTTCGCCGCCGTCTCCGAGGCCCAGGCGGCGGGCGTCGCCGCCGTCGGCCCCGGGGTGGCCGGCGGCGACATCGACAAGGTCTGTCGTGACCGGATCGCGCAGTCGGGGTGGGCCGAGGCGTTCGAGCACGGGACCGGGCACGGCGTCGGTCTCGACATCCACGAAGCGCCGGCGGTGGCCCCGGGGTCGACTGCTATCCTCACGCCCGGCGTCGTGGTCACCGTCGAACCGGGCATCTATCTCGCCGGCGTGGGCGGCGTCCGTATCGAGGACACCGTGGTGGTGACCGACCAGGGTTGTCGTCCGCTCACCGCCTTCACAAAGGAAATCGCCGCCTGATGGCCGTCACCACCAACGATCTGCGCAACGGCATGACCATCGATCTTCCCGAAGGCCTCTTCTCGGTGGTCGAGTTCCAGCACGTGAAGCCGGGCAAGGGCGGAGCTTTCGTCCGCACCAAGCTGAAGAACGTCCGCACCGGAGCGGTCATCGAGCGCACCTTCCGGGCCGACGAGCGCGTCGAGCAAGCCATCGTGGACAAGCGGGAGATGCAGTACCTCTACCGCGACGGGACGGACTACGTCTTCATGGACAACGTCTCCTACGACCAGGTCCAGGTCTCCCCCGATGCGCTGGGAGAGGCTTCGCGGTACGTGAAGGAGGGCGACAGCGCCGTTCTGCAGATGTACGACGACGAGATCGTGGGCGTGGACCTCCCGGCGGCCGTGGAGCTGACCGTGACGGAGACCGAGCCCGGGGTCCAGGGCGACCGGGTCTCGGGCGCCCGGAAGCCGGCGACCCTGGAGACCGGCCTGGTCCTGCAGGTCCCGCTCTTCGTCAATCCGGGCGAACGCATCAAGGTCGACACCCGCACCGGCGAGTACATCACCCGGGCCTAGGCCGACGGCCGGCGGCGACACAGTGGCGCGTGGCGGCGGCCCTGCGCACACGGACGGCCCCACGCCCGAGGAGGGTCCGCGTCACGAGGCACGCGAGCACGCCGTCGCCCTTCTCTACGAGGCGGAGATGAAGCAGTCGTCGCTCCCCGACGTCCTGGCCGGATTGTCCGTCTCGCCCGATCCCTTCACGGTGGCCCTTCTCCTCGGGGTCGACTCCGAGGGGGCCCGGATCGACGATCTGCTGTCGTCGGCGGCGGTCGGCTGGGAGATCGGTCGCATGCCCGTGGTGGACAGGACCATCCTCCGCCTGGCCACATGGGAGCTGCTGGCCCGGCCCGACGTGCCGGTGGCGGTGGTCATCGACGAGGCCGTCGAGTTGGCCAAGCAGTACTCCACGGAACAGTCGGGCGGGTTCGTGAACGGCGTTCTCAGCACCATCGCGACCCGCGTGCGACCCGCCCGATCGTGACGTCCGCCGCTCAGCCGTCACCCAGGCGCGCCAGCCGGACCGTCCGACGGCCGGGCGCGCCGCGACCCTGATCTCGGGTCCGCGGGGTGAAGGAGTCGTTCATCCGGCCCCGGAAGCTCACCAGGGCGCCGCCGGTGACGAGGACGTCGGTCGGCTCAAGAACGAGCAGTGCCGGGGCGTGTGCGGGACGCGCGGCATGCGCCAGACCGGGGGCCAGGGCGACGGCGCGGGCCGGCACCGGGACGGGCCGGCACCGATCCCGGTGGTATCCTCCTTCGAACCGTGAAGCGGGTCCCGAGAGGCCCGTACGGAACCTGGAGGAGCCCGAGTGGCCGAACGAGAGCGCAGACTGACCCCACCGCGCGGTGGGGTCTTTGTTCCTCGGGTCCAGGTCCTCGCCCCCGAGGACGTCCAGCGGGCCATCACGCGGATCGCCCACGAGATCGTCGAGCGCAACCGAGGTCTGGACGACGTCGTCGTCATCGGACTGCAGACCGGCGGCGTCCCCCTCGCCTTCCGCCTGGCCCAGGTCCTGGAGGAGATGGAGGCCACGGCCGTGCCCGTGGGGATGCTGGACGTCGCCTTCTACCGCGACGACATCGGCATCCGCCCCGTCCTGGCCGAAGCCATCACCTCCATCCCCTGCGACCTGGCCGGACAGTTGGTCATCCTCGTCGATGACGTCCTGTTCACGGGCCGGACGGTCCGGGCCGCGCTCAATGCTCTGGCCGACTACGGCCGGGCCCGTGCCGTCCAGCTGGCCGTCATGGTCGACCGCGGTCACCGTGAGTTGCCCGTCCGGCCCGACTACGTCGGGAAGAACATGCCGACACGCCTCGACGAGCAGGTCGATGTCAGCCTGGACGGTGTCGTCCTCGGCGACGTCGTCCCCCGATGAGCTTCCGCACCCCCCGTCCCGAGACGCACGGGATCAAGGCGCCGGCCGTGGCCGGCAGCGGTCGGAATCTCCTGTCGATCGCCGACCTCGGTGCCGAGGGGATCGAAGAGGTCCTCCGGGTCACCGACGCCTTCGTCGAGGTCGCCCGCCGGCCCATTCCCAAGGTGCCGGCCCTGCGGGGACGGACGGTGGTGACCCTGTTCGCCGAGGAGTCGACCCGGACCCGGTTCTCGTTCGAGACGGCGGCCAAGCGTTTGTCGGCCGACGTCCTCTCCTTCGCCGTGGCGTCCTCGTCGCTCAAGAAGGGGGAGTCGTTGCGCGACACCGTGGAGACGGTGGCGGCCATGGGTGTCGACGCCTTCGTCGTCCGCCATCCGTCGGCCGGTGCCCCCGCCCAGGTGGCGCGCTGGGTGGACGCCAGCGTCATAAACGCCGGCGACGGGTGGCACGAACACCCGACGCAGGCCCTTCTCGACTGCTACACGATCCGCCAGGTGCTCGCCGAGCGGTCCGGTCGCCCGGTCGCCGATGTCGGCATGAAGAATTTCGGCGGTCTGCGCGTGGCCATCGTGGGCGACGTGGCCCACAGCCGGGTGGCCCGCTCGGGGGTCCTCGCCCTGGCCGCCCTGGGGGCCGAGATCACGCTGGTGGCGCCGGGGAGCCTCCTGCCGCCCTCCCTCGAGGGCTGGCCCGTGTCGGCGGTGTCGCACGATCTCGATTCCGTCCTGCCCACCGTCGACGTCTGCTACCTCCTGCGCCTCCAGACCGAACGCGGTGCCGGTTCGTTCGTGCCCTCGCTCCGGGAGTACACCGCCGGCTACGGGCTCACCGTCCGCCGTGCCGGACTCCTGGCCGAGGGCGCTCTCGTGATGCATCCGGGCCCGATGAATCGTGGCGTGGAGATCGCCGACGAGGTGGCCGACCTGCCCCGGTCGGTGGTGCTGCGCCAGGTGGCCAACGGCGTGGCCGTGCGTATGGCGGTGCTCTTCCTCCTCCTCGGCCAGGTGGTGGACGGTGATGCCGCCGGTGCCGTGGATCTGGGCCCGGGCTTCGGGGCCGGCGATGGCTGACCGTCGGCGGACCCCGGCGGTCGCTCGGCACGCCACGGTGATGGTCCGGGGTGGCACCGTCGTCGACGAGACGGGGGAGCGCCGGGCCGACGTCGTGATCACCGACGGCGTCGTCACGGCGGTGGGACCGGGTCTCGAGGTCCCGACGGGCGCCACCGTGCTCGACGCCGTGGACTGCCTGGTGGCGCCGGGACTGGTCGATCTCCACACCCACCTGCGCCAGCCCGGTGGCGAAGAGGCGGAGACGGTGGAGACCGCCTCGCGGGCGGCGGCGCGCGGCGGCTACACGGCGGTGGTGGGGATGCCCAACACGAACCCGCCCATCGACAACGCGGCCGTGGCCCTCGAGGTCCTCGGCCTGGGCGAGCCGGCGTTGTGCCGGGTGGCGGTGGCCGGGGCCATCACCGTCGGCCGTGCCGGCGAGTGCCTGGCGCCCATGGGTGAGCTGGCCGCGCTGGGCGTCCGGCTCTTCACCGACGACGGGACGGGCGTCCAGGATTCCGGCGTCATGCGCCGGGCCCTCGAGTACGCCCGGGGCCTGGGCGTGACCCTCGGCCAACATTGCGAGGACGGCGACCTGGCCGCCGGCGGGCACATGCACGAGGGGGCGTGGTCGAGCCGGCTGGGTGTCCCCGGTGTGCCGGCGGCCGCCGAGGAGCTCATGGTGGCCCGCGACATCATGCTGGCCCGCCTGACGGGCGGACGCGTCCATTTCCTGCATCTCTCGACGGCGGGGTCGCTGGCCCTGGTGGCCACGGCCAAGGCCGAAGGATTGCCGGTGACCGCCGAGGTGGCGCCGCACCACTTGGCCCTCACCGACGCCGAACTGGCGGGATACGACACCGTCTTCAAGGTCAATCCCCCCCTCCGCACCGAGACCGACGTGGCCGCCCTGCGCGCCGGGTGCGCGGCGGGGACCGTCGACGCGGTGGCCACCGATCACGCACCGCACCCGTCCCAGGCCAAGGACGGACCCCTCGACACGGCCGCCCCCGGCATGCTCGGGCTGGAGACGGCCGTGGCCGTGACCCTGCAGGCGCTCGGAGCGGAACGTGACGGCATGGCCGAGGGCGACGGGAACGGAGCCGTCCCGCCGACCACGCGCCCCGGCGCCGCGGCGTCGATGACGGTGGGCGACGTCCTCGCCCTCATGTCCTGGCGCCCGGCGCGCATCGCCGGTCTGTCGGTCGAGCAGGGAGGGGACCAGGGAGGCCCCATCGCCGTGGGCATGCCGGGGAATCTCTGTGTGATCGATCCCGCCGAGCGCTGGGAGGTCGATCCCGACCGTCTGGCCAGTCGCAGCCGGAACACGCCGTGGGCGGGCAGGACGCTCATCGGCAGGGTGCGTCACACCGTCTACCGGGGCGAGCCGGTCGTGGTGGGCACCGAGGCGCAACGATGACGACCCGGCCGTTCCCGGGCCGCACCACCCCGGCCCTGCTCGTCCTGGCCGATGGCGAGGTCTTCGAGGGGGAGGCCATCGGCGCCGTCCCACCGGGCGGCGTGGCGACCGGGGAATTGGTTTTCAACACCGTTCTGAGCGGGTACCAGGAGGTGATCACCGACCCCAGCTACGCCGGCCAGGCCATTGCCTTCACCTACCCCCACATCGGGAACTACGGCGTCACGGCCGACGACGACGAGGCGTCGCGCCCGTGGTGCCGGGGCGTCGTGGTCCGTGAGCTCACCACGCGGCCGTCGAACTGGCGGGCGACGGGCTCGCTCGGGGACCTCCTCGTCCGCCACGGGATCCCCGGCATCGCCGGCGTCGACACCCGGCGCCTGACCCGCCGTCTGCGCGACGACGGCGCCATGGGGTGCGCCTTCGGTACCGCTCCCGAGGCGACGCTGGCGGCGGCGGCGAAGGCCGAGCCGGGTACGAGCGGGCGCGACCTCGTCTCGGAGGTCACGACGACGACGCCCTACACGCGAGGATCGGGACACTTCCGCGTCGTGGCCTATGACTTCGGGGTGAAGCAGACGATGCTGCGGGGGCTCGAAGCCGACGCCCGCGTCGAGGTCGTTCCCGCCGACTTCCCCGCCGACGAGGCGTTGGCGCTCGAACCCGACGGCGTCTTCCTCTCCAACGGACCCGGCGATCCCGCCGCCCTGTCCGTCCAGGTCGGCATCGTCGCCGATCTGCTCGGCCGGGTGCCGATCTTCGGCATCTGTCTCGGCCATCAGCTCCTGGCCACCGCCGTGGGGGGACGGACCTTCAAGCTGCCCTTCGGCCACCACGGCGGAAACCACCCGGTGAAGCATCTGGCCAGCGGTCACGTGGAGATCACCAGTCAGAACCACAACTACGCGGTGGACAGGGACTCTCTGCCACGGACGGGCGCGGCGGCCACCGAGATCACCCACGTCAACCTGAACGACGGTGTCGTCGAGGGATTCCGGTGCACCTCGGTGCCCGCCTTCAGCGTCCAGTACCACCCCGAGGCGGGACCGGGGCCACACGACGCCCGCTATCTCTTCGCCGACTTCCGTGCCCTCATGCAGGGTGCCCGCCCGTGAGGGGGTCTGTCTGAATGCCCCGGCGGACCGACATCGAGAAGATCCTGGTGATCGGCTCGGGACCCATCGTCATCGGCCAGGCCTGCGAGTTCGACTACTCGGGGACCCAGGCGTGCCGCGTGCTGCGCGCCGAGGGGTACGTGGTCGTGTTGGCCAACTCCAATCCGGCCACGATCATGACCGATCCCGAGCTGGCCGACCGCACCTACGTCGAGCCGCTCGATGCCGACACCCTGAGCGCCATCGTGGAACGCGAACGGCCGGACGCGCTGCTGCCCACACTGGGCGGCCAGACGGGGCTCAACCTGGCCATGGCCCTCGTCGAAAGGGGCGTCCTCGACGCCTACGGGGTCGAGTTGATCGGCGCCAACGCCGAGGCCATCACCACGGCCGAGGACCGCGACCGGTTCAAGACGGCCATGGAGGAGATCGGGCTCGAGGTCCCCGCATCGGGCTTCGCCCGGTCGCTCGACGAGGCCATGGTGGTGGGGGAGCGGATCGGCTTCCCCCTCATGATCCGTCCCAGCTTCATTCTCGGCGGTGCCGGGACGGGGACGGCCCACGACCGCTCCCAGCTGGCGCGCGTGGCCGCCGAAGGTCTGGCCGCCAGCCCCATCTCGCAGATCCTCATCGAGCGCTCCATCGCCGGTTGGAAGGAATTCGAGCTCGAGGTCATGCGCGACCGCATGGACAACTGCGTCGTCGTCTGCTCCATCGAGAACCTCGACCCCATGGGGGTGCACACGGGGGACTCCATCACGGTGGCTCCCGCCCAGACCCTCTCCGACGTCGAGTACCAGGCCATGCGCGACGACGCCTTCGCCTGCATCCGACGGGTGGGGGTGGAGACGGGGGGCTCGAACATCCAATTCGCCGTCGACCCCCGTACCGGTCGGCGGCTCGTCATCGAGATGAACCCCCGCGTCTCGCGCTCCTCGGCGCTGGCGTCCAAGGCCACCGGCTTCCCCATCGCCAAGATCGCCGCCCGGCTGGCCGTGGGCTACACGCTCGACGAGATCACCAACGACATCACCGGCGTCACCCCGGTGAGCTTCGAGCCCACCATCGACTATGTGGTCACCAAGATCCCGCGCTGGGCCTTCGAGAAGCTCCCCGGCGTGACCGACCGGCTGGGCACGCGGATGCAGTCGGTGGGGGAGGTGATGGC
>Ga0209415_10009531_pt1 | contig 16675 bp, 10 predicted proteins | sample PeaSoiSIISIP2007_FD_187696 | JGI IMG/M metagenome (GOLD analysis project Ga0209415, IMG submission 187696) | Peat soil microbial communities from Weissenstadt, Germany - SII-SIP-2007 (SPAdes) (version 2) | ecosystem: Environmental > Terrestrial > Soil > Wetlands > Peat | place: Germany... | reverse complement strand
GTCATTTGTCACTTGAGCCTCTTTCAAGTCTCGAGCCGATTTCACGACACCTTGCTCCCGGGCTAGGCTTCGCTCAAAGGTTCAATCCGGCCGCAGTGCAGCCATCCCAGGAGCCCGACCGGTCGGATGGCTAGCAATCCCCCAGCCGTACGGGACGCCTTGACGGCGAGCGCGCGGGAGGGATCCGTCGAAGTTGGCCCATCGTCAACGGGGCCTAGTCTTCATCATGGTGGGCTTCGGTTGGCCTCCCGGCGCTCCCGCTTCACCGCGGCGGCGGTCTCAATCCTCACCGGTATGCTTCTCCTTAACTCTGGATCCCTAGTAACGGAAAGCGAGTCGGCCTCGCGATTAGCCGACGGGTATCTCGCGAGATCGTTAGAGTATCCCCACGAGGTCCCGGCGCCCGTGAATTCGACCCAGCTCCGCATGGCCGCTTGCCTGCCGGGTGTGGGGGCCGTGAGCGACAGCTGTGCGTCGAGCGTGAAGATATCGATCCACCCGCCCGTGAACGTCTCGGAGGAGAATTGGGTCGAGTTGAATGGGTCTCCGCTCCCCACTTCCGATCTGAATGGGCTGGGCCTGGCGTACGACCCCAAGGACAATTACACCGCTCTCTTCGGCGCCTGCCCGAGCGGCACTCCGGCGGGTCCCTGCAACGAGACATGGGCATTCCGTCAGGGAAATTGGTCCCGGCTGCAACCGGTCCTGTCGCCGCCGCCGGTGGGCGGAGTGTCGATGGCTTACGATCCCCAGAGCGAGTCCATACTCATGTTTGGCGGAGGCGGATCATCGACGGGCCTGACGAACGGAACCTGGGAGTTCTCGGGAGGAAACTGGAGTGAGCTCAACACGACCGTCGCCCCTCCCCGGGGCTCAGGTTTCCCGATGGTGTACGACGCCGCGGCGGGCAGGCTTCTACTTTTCGCTGGCGGCGGGGCGAATGCTACGAACGAAACATGGACCTTCGAGAACGGCACGTGGGTCGACCTCAACCTCAGCGTAGAACCCCCAGGCGCGTCGAGCATGGCGTACGATCCGACTCTCCGCGCGGCGGTGGCATATGGCGGAGGAGGGTGGCCGCAAGGCAACTACACGTGGCTCTTCCGGAACGGGAGCTGGGAAAACGTTACGCCCAACGACTCTCCCCCAGCTCAGGTCGGTGGTTCGCTCTCCTACGACCCGCTCTCCCAGTCAGTGATCCTGTTCGGCGGTTTTGGATCGGTAGGGCAATATCTGGGTCAGACCTGGGCGTTCAACGGAAGCAATTGGACGCGGGTCCTACCGTCGAACGCCCCATCCCCTCGCGTTCTTTCCGCGATGGCTTACGACGCGCGAGATGGCTTGACTCTCCTAGTCGGAGGAGGCGATTCCGAGACGTGGGCGTTCGGAGCCGGAAATGTGGCATTCCTTTCCGTCCCTGGCGCCGGCGGTTCTACCCGGATGGGGGGTTCTCTCCACGCGAACGGCACCGCGTCGTGGTTGCCGTTCAACTTCTACCAGCTCCGCGCGGTCCCGAATCTCGGCTATTCCAGCCGGGGGTTGAACCTCTCCGGGAGCCTCGTCACTTTCAACGGCACCTACCTGCTCTTCGGGAACGCCACCGTCCGATCTTCGTTCCTAGCCTTTCCGACCGTGACGCTCGAGGCACTCCCCTCGGGCTGCAACCTCGACTTCAACGGAACGCATTATGCTAACGGATCCTCGCCCTCCTTCGCCGCTCCGGGGACATTCTCCCTCGCCGCGCCTACCTGCGGCACGGTGATCTTCGGATTCTGGACTGTCCACGGAAACGCCTCGGTCGCGAACGCCACGAACTCCACGACCCGAATCACACTGACGGGGACGTCAACAGTCGTGGCCCACTATCTCGCGAACATCGAGTTCTACACTGACCCGGCGGGGGCAGGAGGGATCCTGGTCAATGGGTCCCGAGTGCCCTTGACGACTCCTGCCCTTTTCCCCGTCGGCTCGTACCCGATCCAGGCACTGACCGCGCCGGGCTGGCGCCTCGCTTCCCTGACGACCAGCGGGAATGGGCTAGGGATCGCGAGCGGACTCCTTTCGGTGGAGAACTCGGGCGGGGTCCGCGCCACCTACGTTGCCCACCCGACCGTGGTCATCGAGACCACCGAACCAGGATGTGGACCCGTCGCCTTCGCGTCGGTCTCCGAACCGAACGGGAGCCTCGTCGGCACCGACCTGGGATCGTTCCCTCTGGCCGCCCCGAGCTGTGCGGACGCTGTGTTCGTGGGGTGGCAGACCTTGGGCGGCGTGAGCGTGACCGCGCGGACCCAGGCGAACACGACGGCGTTGGTGACGGGAAACGGGACCCTTGAGGCGGTGCTTGCCCGGGCGGCCTGGGTCACGGTCCGAGTAGTACCGTCGGCGGAGGCCGGTCACGTGGCGTGGAATGGAAGCCCATTCTACAATGGGACCCACGCTCGCCAGCTGTTGGGCAGCTTTTCGATCGAGGCGATCCCCGAGCCGGGCTGGTCGTTCGTCGGATGGCAAACTTCGGGCGGGATTGCCGAGGGTTCGTCCGTTGCGGTGCTCTCGTCGAACGGAACACTGGTCGCTCAGTTCCAGAACACGTCCGGCACGAATCCTACTCAGGGCGGAGGCGGAGCCGGGACCATCCTTGGCCTGACGGTCGGCGAGTGGGCGGTCATTGTCGGCGGAGCAGTGGCCGCAATCGCAATTGTGGTCTTCGTCCTCCGACGGCGGAACCGACAGAATCCGGCGGACGAGCCCGGGGGAAAAGCGGAACCCGAAGGTGAGGTCGAATCTGCTGAGGAGATGGAAAGTTTGGATGAGCCGCCATGATTTGGGCCGCCCCACGCGGACCAGCGCGCAGGCGGCGGCCACCTTCCGCGCGAGCTTGAAGTAGGGAGCGCGCGGTCGAGGACCGACCGCGATGAGCGCCTTGAGGCCAGCCTTCGCTCGACCGCAGATCGGTGACTACCTCGGGGAGTGCGTACGTATTTAGGTGGATTCCGCCTGCAACAGGACGTGCATCCGGCTCGTCGGACGACTCTTCCTCGGCTGGGCGGCCGGTCGCCCGCACGATTCATCCCTGCCCTCCTGGCGCTCTGTCTTGCAGCCGTGGTCGTGGCAAGTGGCGCCCCGGTTGCCGTTCAGCCCGCCAACCCCACCGTAATCCGCCCGCCGTTCACCGGTGCTACCAAGACCGTTCTCCCGGGGAAGTTTGCGCCAACCGTCGGCTGCGGGTACTTCGCGACTCTGGACCCCCACTCCTTCTACCTCACCTCGGGGAAACTCAGATACGACGCCGTTGCCGTGGCACCGAACTGCACGGGCAGTCGGTCGGCGGCCGCGGTCGTCTACTACCAGATCGCTCTCCCCCTGAATGTAACCAAGGCCCAGCTTTCGGTTCTGCTCAATTGGACCGTCGTCGCGAATGGAAGCGCAACCCTCGTGCTGGGGAAGTGTCAGTTCCCCAACCGGAGTCCTGAACGCTCCTGCAACGAGCAAGCCCAGGCTTGGATCGCCATTCACCCGTGGCTCGCTGACACGACGAACGGGACGAACTACTACCCGAGCAATGGATCGGGATGGGCTGACAGTCAATCCTTTTACCACGAAGGTCCGTGTTACCGGTCCCGCGGCTGCTCCTCGGGCCCCGGTGGGTCTGGTGCGTTTCGAATCAACCGGACTGTTCTCGTGTGGATGAACGCCACGGGCCTCAACATGACCCACCACTACCTGCTCGAGGTTCAGGTCGCGGTCGGCGTCGTGGCCGGCCTTACATGCCAGAAGTGCGTCGAAGTGGGCGGCCATGCTCGAGCGGCCCTCGATTTGGAGACGGGCATGAACGGTGCGCGATTCAACTCGATTACTCTCTACTGAGCCAGTCCGGCCGAGAGCTTACCAAGGCGACCGCGCGGCCGATGACGGGTGATCGCGAGGGGCGTGGGGAGACGGATGCCAGGACTCGGAACAGCTGCAGGATTCCCGCTCGAGCGGAATTGCCCGTTCGGGAGTCCGCTCAGAATCCTCAGATCCCTGCCGTAGCGACCTCACCAGGTCGGCGGACCATCGGCTGTTGCAGGATTCAGACTCGATACGACCTCGGGAGGGAGACTCCATTTCGGGCAGAATGGGGAGGCAAGCAATCGTTGCGCCTGACTCACGGTTATGAGGTGCGGTCGGGTTTGAAACCACAACGTGAACTTCGCCGGGCTTCTGGCCGCCCACCAGCCGCGTATCGGCGGGTTCGGACTCGGCTGGAGATCACGCCAAGGGATCCGATAGTGGAGCACGAGGTACCCGATGGTCACCCCCGCAGTGTCGAACTCGATCCAACGCGTTGGCCCTATCAGGAAGGTCAGAACGTCGAAGGCGACCACCATTCCCAGGACTGCGGCGATTCGAACCCACAATGGGTCGGCTGCGACGCCAAATGCGGGTATGACGACGATCGCCAGCATCACAATTCCTAGGAAGGCCCCGAGGGCAAGGAACGTCCCGGTGACGGCACCCCTGCGGAACTCGGTCTCCAAACGCGACGACCCTGCTCCCACCTTGGTCGCGCAACCCGACGCCCCGATTAAGGCCTGCCGTCGGGCGGTGCCGGATGGGTGGACGCGACCGTGCGCTCGGGCCCGAAGTGAGCACTGTGGGGATGACGGATTCCATCGCGCGAACCTCCAGCAGATAACGCGCGGCCGATGACAGGGGACCGCGAGGAGCGCCGACGGTCTGGATCGCCGCCCCCGAGCGTTCCACTCCGCCGAGGGTGAGGCGCGCCGTCGCGAGGAACCCTGAAGTGCGCTCGCTCGCTCCGTGATTACGTCCGGCGCGCTTGGTGACCAGTTCGACAACTCCGCCAACGTGGTGGAGGCGAAGCGCCTTCAGAGACTCGGTCGAATCCTGATTCTTCCCTTCTGCGCGGCCGCGTTCGTGTTCGCGGTCCTGTTCTTACCGGGATTCCCGTTGGCGTCTATCGTGCAGACTCCCGGAGGGAATCTCTTGCCGTACCTGTTGGTCGCCCTGGGACTCATCCCTGCCGGGATCGTGCTCGGGATGCCTCTGAACGCCGTTTCGACCGTCTCCGTGAATGACGATGGGTTCACGGCGACCTACGCGCGGGGGAAGGTGGTCGTCCAGCGTTGGGACGACCCTCGGCTCTCGGTCAAGCTTTTCCGGGCCGTTGTGGATCAGTACGGAAATCCGATTCAGGTCCCGTACCGGGCTTTGGAATCTCGAGGTTTGACCGACATCCGGATCGCGGAGTCGATCGCAGCGACGCTTATTGAGCGGGCCAAGCGTCGCGGGCTCTTCGTGACGCTCGAGAATCGGACCTTCCCCGAGCGGAGCCAATTGGTCCTCGAAGTGACTCAGATCACGCCGGCACGCGACCGATGACGGGTGACCGCGAAGAGAGCGGGGGGCAAGGGGGCCTCGCACGGGGCACCTCGCGGTCCCCGTCACGCAGGCAAGTCGGCAGTGAGCCGCGCCATCGAACTAGCCCGTATCGCTCCGCGTACGATTCGACCCGGACGAAGCCGGGGCCGGCCCCGAACTGCCCATGACCATGCGGGCGTAGGCGCTTCCCGGTTCGTGGGTCCAGTCCGAGATCGGCACGTGATGCTCGACGGCCAGTCCTCGGAGGCTCTGGAGAGCAGCGTAGTCGACAACGGCACAGACCCGCGGGTGCGGCTGGAAGACGAATTCAACCTCCTCAAGCCCCCGTGGCCGAGCCGCCGGAGAGGTCGGCCAGCGAACGACCACCAACCGCAAGCTGGGATTCGACCACGAATCGCGAAACGTGCGACCACCAAGGGTCCGGGTCTCGACCGCCTCGGCGTCCGCTCGGAGCCGTTCAGCGACCCGTGGGAGCCGCGCATAGATGATCGCACAGACCGCTGTGACGACAACACCGGCAATCCCGATGGTGGCGACGCCAACCCAGTTTCCAGGCGCGGATCGAGAAATCCACACCGCGGTCGCGAGAAGCGCAACTCCAAAGGCCGTGTAGAAGCCCAAAATGCGACGGCTTCGGCGAAGTCGAAGCTTGTCGAACTTCGCGCCGATGCGGCTCAAGTCGAGGTCCAGCGGAGGGGAGGGCGCTGCCGCCGCGGGGTTGGGCCTCACGAGCGCAGCGAGGTCCGACCTGACTGATAACGGTCCGGCGGGCTCCGAGAACAAACAGCCCGGATACGGAGTCCGACCGAGCCCCCGCGGGCTTGATGTGGGACGCGCGCGTTCGAGGTCCGACCGCGATGAGCGCAGGCGGAACTCCCCCCTCGGCCCGACCACCGACGGACGGTGGAGGTGGCGACGCCGTTCGGCCCAGGCGGGTGCCGGCCGAATCACCCGTGTCGCCCTTTGTCGCAGTCGATCCTGAGTTAGATCTCCTAACGTGGGTTCCTCAGCAAGCAATCGACGCGCGTTTGGACGAGAGCTTGACGGGCCTCTTGCAGCAGGTGCTCAGTGAGGACGTCGAGGGAGAACCCCCGTGGTGGGGTGTGACCTCGCTGGTCAACCCAGCCCAAGCCCACTACAAGCGACTTCATCCTGAGGTGGAGCGGAGCTCGGAGGTCCAAGCTCGACTGGACTATGGACGCAGAAAGGGCCGCGAAGCTGATCAGTGGTTCCGGAGCCTCCCCGAGTTCGTGGGGGCCGAGGGGTCCGTTGACGGCGCCTTCGGAGGGATTCCCGGTATTCGAGGTCGGATCGACTTTCGGCTTGGCGACTCTATCGTCGAGTTGAAGACAACACGATACCACATGGATACGGCGGCAGACGTCATCACAAACTCACCGCAGGACCTAGAACAGCTTTCCATCTACGCCCTGATTACCAGGCGTGAGGATGGACATCACTACCTTGTGTTCTATAACGAGGGAGTGGCCGGTCGCTTTCGGGTGTTCTCAGTCAAGCTACTTAGAGCGCCGGCCCTCAGGCAGCACTTCAAGGCGAGGCTCGCGGCGCTGAATCGTAGTTTAGAGACGAGGAACCCTTCGACGCTTGGAAAGTGTCGGTACTTCTCACGCGGGTGCGAATTTACCGAGGTCGGACTTTGCAGCTGTTCCGAGCTCTCGAACATCGATACAGCGGAGCTCGCGACCTCGGTTCGGCTCGACAGAGACACAGCCCTGGAGGAGCGACTCCGATCCGCTTCTGGGCCGCAAGCCTTAGCCGCCGACGGGAAACTCGGACTCTGGGACCTGTTCGTCCCGAGGCGGGCGTTTGGCAAGCTGTCTGGTCAGGTAGTGGATTCCTTCCACGGCGGCGAAGACTATGCGCTTCGACGAGATATCGAGAGGCGGCTCGCCGATTCTGACGTTTGCGCGTACCGCTTCAACCTTCAGATTCCGATCGCGGGTCAACCGGACCCCTATGTTCTGAAGGGGCGGGGCTTGGCCATCAAGTTCACGGAGACTAGTCGGGCTGGAGTCACAGAGGTTGTTACCCCACTTTTGGTCAGGGTCGTGCGGAAGCGGACTTCCTTGGACCCAAAATCGTTGCCAGGGGCTTACCTCGCGCAACTCGGGGCGCTGTGCGCAATCAGGGGGTCACGCGTTGGAGCGTTGCTGGCAAACTTCCCTGACCGAGGCGGGGCTGTTCAGTGCTTCCGAGTCCGCTTCGATGCCCCCGAAGAGATGCTTCGGAGGTTAGGCCGTCAAGCTCGGGCGATTTTCGAGGGCGTGGAGCGGAAGAGCGGCGACCGGCTCACGCCATGCCCAGATTGGATCCAAGAGGATTGTTCGGGCGGCTGCCCTTGTGATCGACCTTCCGACGCCTAGCGCCCGCAAGTTTGTCTGGTCAAGACTCCTGTGACGCAGCGCCAAGGGAGGCTCGTTACTAAAGGCGCAGCCAGAGCCCCGCGCGACCTTCGTGCAGGGACCGCGCGGCCGATGACGGGGACCGCGAGGTGCGCGGACTCGCAGATTTCGGGGGGAGGAGAATGAATCAGCGCACCACGTCGAAAGCGCACGGCCTTAAGCCTCGATGGCAACTGGCGCTCCCGGGGGGAGAAATCGGTGAGACCAATCCCAGCCCTCAGGGCACTCGCCCCGCTGACGGGGACCTGGAAAACCGTGATCCGTTGGTCCGCGGAGACCCACAAGCTGGTCGGGGGTCCCTCGGAATTAGTGGGAGAGGCCAGGTTCGAATGGCTGGAGAGGGGAATGTTCCTCCATTACGAGATCGGGCCTTCGCAATGGATCATCGGCCGGGACGAATCCTCGGCGTCTTTCTGCGTGCTGTACAGCGACGATCGCAGGGTTTCGCGCATCTACCAAATGACGATGACTCGCGGCGTCTGGAGGATGCGCCGCGACGCACCGGGTTTCTACCAGCGCTTCGAGGGCAGATTCGCCAACAAGAACCGGACCATTCGCGACTTCTGGGAGAGATCGACCGACGGAAGGCACTGGGTCCACGACTTCGACCTGACGTTCACGAAGCTTTCCTCACGCAGTTGACCGGGCGTGGCCGGGGGTAACTCGCACGACGCCCGGCGGTGTCGCCCCAGAACCGGCGAGTCGCGTCCGCGATCGAGAAACGTTGCCCGCCGGTGGATCCGAGGGAGATCGCGCTGGCTGGATGCGGGGACCGCGCGACCGATGACATGACCGAGGAGAGCGCGGGCGACGATGGTGGCCCGGGGCCGCGGGCGGCCCCTCGAGTCGAGAAAGAGTTCAGCTGGCCACACCGAGAAGAATAATCCAAGCCGACCGCGGGTTCCAGGCACCATGGGCTGTACCCGCGCGGAGCCGGCCCTCGACGCTCGGGCAGAACTATAGAGAATCGGCGTCGCCGCCCGCCGAAGAGAGGTCAACTCTGCGGGGACTGGAAGGTTCAGGGAGCCGATTCGTCGACCGTTGTCCCTTGGCCGGGTTCCGCCGGCGCCGATCCTTTGCGCCTCCGCCCACGAACGCGTAGAACGACCGCCGCGACGACGACGGCGGCCACGAAAATCGCCACCACGAAAACCGCGAACTCCGCCGGCGGGACTCCGAGGATCGTCCCGGAATCCGACACGGTCAGATTGAGTGCCTCGTGCACCGATGCCCCCGAGCTATCGTTCGCCCAAAGTGATACGGCGAAGGTCCCGGCCGCCCTGTAGGCATGATCGGCCGTGACGCCGCTCCCCCTCGTGCCGTCGCCAAACGCCCACGCGTAGGCAATCGCCCCCGTTCCGCCGCTAACGTTGGACGCGAATCCAACGCTCTCTCCGGTCTTGGGCGAGCTCGTCGATGCTGAGATGTTGGCCGCCAAGGTAGGGGCGACCTCGAGTTCCAGAGGCGGAGACTGCGCTGTGGCGGAGTTCGAGTCGGCCACATTCACCCCCACGGAGAAGTTCCCGGGCCGGGACGGTGTGCAGACGAGCGAGGCGTTCCTGCCGCGGCATCCTCCGGGGAGCCCAGTCCAGCGAAAGTCGAGTCCGCCGGACCCCTGGGTGCCAGCAGCGGTAATCGTGACTGGCTGGCCCGCATCGAAGGCAGTCCGGTTCGCGCCGAGGCTCACCGATGGATCTGAATACGCGATGAAGAGGAGCGATCCGCTGATGACGGTCGCCCCATTCGAGTCCGTAACCTGCAACGAGATCGCGAAGGTGCCCACCCCACTCAAGGTGCAGCTGACGGTGGCATTGGACGAGCCACCACTGCAACCCAAGGGGAGGCCCGCCCAAGAGTACTGGTAGCTCCCCGAGCCACCTCCCGCGGTTGACGTGAACTCGACACCCTGCCCAACGTCCGCCGAGGTCCGAGTTGGAGCGGGCGTCGTCACGGTCGGGGCCGGAATCACGACGAACGGGAGTCCTTGGCTGGCTCCCGACGTGTAGTTATTGGAGTCTGTGACCGCTACGGAGACCGAGTACGACCCCGCAGGAAGGTCGACGCCGGAGCAAGTCACCACCACGGTGGATCCTTGACACCCCGTGGGAAGTCCGGTCCAAACGTAAGAGGAATACGTCCCGGTCCCGAGGGTCGCGGGAGCTGCGAAGGTCACGGTCTGCCCCGCATCGACGTGCCCGGACCAGCGGCTGGCGGTGGGGAGCGCCGTCACGGGGTCGGCATACGAAGTGAAGGTCGTGTTGCCGCTGACCACCGAGACTCCATTCGAATCTGTGACGTTGACGGAGACCGAGAAGTTGCCGACCGAAGTCGGCGCGCACGCGACCATAGCCAGGGTTCCAGTGCACCCAGCCGGGAGCCCTGCCCAGGCGTAGCTGTACTTGCCCGACCCGAACGAGGCCACGGCTCCGAAAGACGCGGCCTGCCCGAGATCGACGCTCGAGGGCGTCGCGGTGGGGGTTCCAACGGCTGGATCGGAGTAGAGAACGACCGTCGAGTTCGCGACGTTGCCGGCGGAATCGGTGGCCGTCGCCATGTAGCGCCCTGCCGCCGCGGCCGCAGGCACAACGAACTGCGCGCCGAACGACCCGGCGGCGTCCGCGGTGATCGCACCACCCAGGCAGGACCCCGTCGTTGCCCCGATGCAGCTGATCGAGTAGGAACCAAGGGTGAACGACGAAATCGAAAGCGAGCTCCCGAATCCGTTCCCGTCGGCGGTAACGGTCTGTCCGAGGTCGGCACCGCCGGAGCCCGTAGCGAGCGCCAAACCGGGGTCTACGGTGAATACCGCTGACGCATGCGCGGTGGAAAGGACGGTTACGTTGTTCGAGTAAAAGTTCGTCACGAAGACTTGACCGGTGCCCGTGTCGTAGACAGCCGCCTGCGGGCCGGTTCCGACCGGGATGTTGCCGACCACCGTGTCGTTTCCAACAGCGATGATGCTCACGTTGTTTCCCACGTTGTTCGCGACGATCATTCTTCCCTGGCCGGAATCGTAGGCGACGGCCTCAGGGCTGTTTCCGACCCCCACCGTGACCACTACCGCGTCGGTCGTATCGGAGATCACGCTCACCTCGTTCAAGCCGTAATCCGCAACGACGATCGCACCCCCCGTGGGCTCGTAGGCCAAACCGATCGGCACGCTACCTGTCGACAGAGGTACGGTGGCCACCACGGCATTCGTCAGGTCCGAGATTACGCTCACGTTGTCGGTTCCAGAATTCGGCACGAACACCTGCCCGGTGCCCGAGTCGTAGACGTCGTAGTAGGGGAAGGTCCCGACCGCGACGGTGGCGACGACGGAATGGTTCGTGTCCGAGATTACACTCACGGTGTTATCGAATTGGTTCGCCACGAAAACCTCCCCCAGGCCGGAGTCGTACGTCACCCCGACAGGAACGTTCCCCACAGCGACTGAAGCAACGACCGTATTGTTCGTGTCGGAAATCACACTGACGTTGTTGGAGTTGCCATTTGCGACGTAAATTTCCCCGGTCCCGGAGTCGTAGGCGACCCCGGTGGGATCGCTCCCGACCGCCACGGTCGTAAGCACGGCATCCGTCGAGTCGGAGATTACCGTCACGTTGTCCGAAGTAAAGGAGTCCGCAACGAACATTTCTCCCTTCGCGGAGTCGAACGCGATGCCGTACGGGTTGGTGCCAACGCCGATACCCGTGGTGTTCGTCGCACCCCAGGCATCGATGGTCTCGTTCCCGCCTGGCACGGCTGGAATTGCGAATGTACACCCCGTTCCGGGCGGGCTCGGGAAGGTTCCGTTCGGATCCGTCGAGCAGGCCGACCTAACGGTTACGCCCGCGACCGTGAAGCCCACAGCGGAGTTCGCCCCCAGCCCGGTTCCCATTCCGGAAACCCTGCTACTGACGGTGCCATTCGTGGGGGAAATCGAGAGTGTCGATGCCAGGGCCCGGAAGACAGTTGCCCGAAGGTCTCCACCAAAGCCCACCCTCGCGGGGGTCGCCGCGTGCGTTGGCCGGTCACCTTTGGCCGACTCCGCGAATCCGAGCGACAAGCTCGATAAGGTAGTCACGGCAGCCAGGAGGAAGACGACGGACTGAACCGAGAGGCCGGGAAGCTGTCGGCGGTCCAGTCTCGTCCCGGAGTCGGCCGCGAACCGCCGGCCCCCATGCAACCCGCCATGGAAGGTTCGGCGTACTCTCGGGCTACGCCCCGCCGCGCGTCTGCCCGTGCGAGTTCGTTGAGTACTGTTTCGCATGCCTCCTCCAGGGTGCCCGCGTTCCAGTGGACCCCGATGGGGCGACCCCCAATACTCTTCTTCAAGACTCTGGTTCTGAGACTCACGGGGCGAGCCGTTGAGACCAGGATACGGGCCGGTTAGACCGACTCGTCCGAGTCTCAGCGCTCTCCACGCATTTCCCCTTTGAGTCCTGCCGACATTCCCCGAAAATTTCGGGGCCGCCGGTCGAGGGATCTCTACCCTACGGCGGGGCGCTGGGTGGCCCGCCACCGGTCCCGCTGCTTGGCGGAGGGGAGGCTCCAGTGAATCTCGTAATGGCGGTCGACCTTGGGTCGTGGGACGCCGAGGGTGAACGTCGTGCCGACGCGACGCAATCCGTCTTGGTGCCACGGGTCCTCCAGGAGATTCGCCATCCGAGTCTCCTCCTCCGCGTCGAAGGCGCTCGGGTTGGTCAGGATCCGCACCCGACTACGAGCCTGTGTAACCGGATATCCCTTCGGAAGTACAACGCGGAGGCCGAGCTGTGAGTCGGAGGTGAAGCGCAGGTCAAAGCTACGGCCGTGGCCCGGCACTTCGATGGACTCGGATTCTTCGGCAACCTCGTGCGGTGGGCGTGTGCCTGGGCGTGTCTTCACCGGATCCGAGGCCATCCGGTACCATACAGGCAGTTCCTCGGAGTACTGAATCAGTTTCCAAGCGGGATTCCGAGCCTTGAGGGGGAGGGCGAACTCCAATCGATGGGTGGACAGCCGAACGGGGGAGCGAATGGCGGGGATCCAGGACATCCGTGCCGCGTCCGAGCACCACCAGATGAACTCGCGCGGAGCCGTCATGTGGGTAAAATCGAGATGGTCAATCTGTCCCGAAACCACTCGGATTTCTCGGTGCGTCGTCGTCCGGGCGGTTCCGTCCGGGCGAATCGTAATGTCGAGATCGAACCAGCGCACTTCTACGATCGGCCTCGGGCGCGCTGCCGTCGGTTCTGACACGGCGTAGGTGCGGCCCTGCCCCCGAGTGAGATCGCCGAACCGTACGAGCCGAGAGAGGTGGCGTGCCACAGTAGCTCGGGAGACGCCCCGCGCGGCCCGTGTCGTCGCCACGATGGCGTGGAATCCGAGCCCGGGGTTCGCTCGAATATGGCGAATCAGGAACGCCTCAATCTGATCGCTGCCAGATTCTGAAGGTTCGGCTTCCGTCGCGACGCGCGCCACTTCCTTGTCCCCCGGTCAGACCCCACCGGTGCTTTTCATATGAGTCAGGTGGGGCGAAGTCCCAGGCCGTCCCGAGCTCAGCTGCCCGAACCTGCCAGGGGGGATCGGGCCTTCGCTACACTCGCGGGTAAGGCCACGTAGTTCACTCGAGTTTCCTGAGAGGAGTGCGCGGTCGATGACCTGACCGCGAGGAGCGCGAGCGACCACGACCGCCCGGAGAACTGCCTACGGTGCTGAGAATCCGTGCGGCCGGACTCCCCGGGTCACCGACCGATTTCCCGGAGTTCCCGGCGGCGAGTTCGGCACCTTCGGGAGTCCCGGTAACGATGCGCTCGGCGGCGTCAGTCAGCCCCGGGCTGGCACTCCGGGAGGAAGCGGCTCAGACCACCTCGATTCCGTTGGCGGGAAAACGGAATCGAGCGGCCGTCCGCCCCTTCCCTCTGAAAGCTCAGGCGGTCGTCGGATGGGATGCGAGCCAACGCGACCGCTGGGCAGCGCTCGGGAGGTCCCAGAGGATGCAGTACCGGCGGTCCAACTTCGGTCTCGCCACGGAGAGCGTGAAAGTCGTGCCGGAACGGTGGAAGCCGTCCTGGTGCCACTCCTCACGCGCCGCGCTTTCCACCCGAGTCGCCTCGGCGGAATCGGAGCGATCGGGGTTGGTCTGCCACGTGACGGCGGCCCGGGGTCGGCCCACTGGGTACTGCGAGGGTAGGACGATCTGTGTCCGAATGTGGCACTCCGGACTTACCTTTTGCTCGTAGACCCGGGCTTGGGCGGGGATCACATGGCAGATGAACTCGGTCCGAAGGGGAATCCTCCCCCTCCGCGACGCGGGCGTCTCCGTCGGGAGGAGCACCATCTGGAACCAATCTTCCATCTCCGCGCTCACCGCGAGACGTCGCCAGACCGGCGACCGTGAAGTGAGAGGAGCTTCCAGGTCGAGACGATAGGAGTTCAGGGGGCTTGACGCGACCCCCGAGAGGGTCCTGTCGAGCTTGGCACCACCGCTCAGCCACCATGAAAAACCGCGGGGCCGACGAGGGAACGTAAAGTCGATGAACTCCAGTTGCCCGGAGACGACCCGGAATTCCCTCTGATGGAAGAACCGCCCGGTTCCGTTCGGCTGGACCACGATGAACTGATCCTGCCACCGGACCTCCACGACCGCACGGGCAACGGCTCCGCTGGACCCACCGGCGACGTAGGTTCGACCGGGGAGCTGCGCAAGATCCCCGAATCGAACCAGGCGGGCGAGCTGCCTCGCGGCAGTCGCCCTGGATACGTGGAAGGCCTCCTGCGTCGCTCGGACAATCGGACCGAACTTCAGCCCGGGATTCGTTCGGACAAACGCCGTCAGGAACGACGAGAGGGGTGAATTGTCACGTCCTGGATCGGCCGGGTCAGACGCCCCCGTCGGCACTCCCGCGATGCCCCCGGCGTTATCACACGCCTCGCGTCGATAAAGACCATCGTTCCCTACCCGTCCTGGCACGGACGGGAGAATTCATTTTGAGCGGATTTCCGGTGTTCGGGGCACGCTCCGGTCAGGCCCCGACGTCTCCGTCGCTACTACTGCCGGGGCGATCGTGCTCCGGGCTCGAGCCGACACCGGTGGATTCCCGACGATCCTCCCGGTCTCGTCGGCTCCGGATTGCAACGAACACGCCGACTGCGGCGCCCCCGGCGATCGCGAGTGCTCCCAAGAGCAAGTAACCCCCATCGCCCTGAAGACCGAGGAGCCCAGGTGAGGGGAGGCGTTGGATTGGGACAAACTCGAACGTGGTGTTCTGGGCAGAACCATTCACTACAATAGTGCCCCCGATCGACGTGCTTGGGGGATTCGCTCCCATAACGGCGTACCCGCTTACGTTCCCAGCGGCGACACTGTACGTCCCGTTTGGAACGGCGAGTCCTATCGAATCTCGGGTGGTTGCAGTCGTCGTACTCCCCAAGGTTACGCTCCAGTTCGTGCCCGCCGCAAGGCCGGTTTCAGAGAACGTGAGCTCGTAGACCACCCGTGTCCATTGCAGGGTCACTGGGGTCGGGCTTTTCCCGTCGATGATCACGATCCCATCGCGCTGGGCCGTTGTCCAGGCCGCCACGTACGAGGCATTGTACGTGTAGGTGCCGTTCGGTTCGGTCATCGTGAGCGACGAGTTTGATGTGCGCACCGATGCTCCAGAGATGGTCACGGCCCACGACGTACCCGCTGGCAGACTCGTTTCGGAGAAATGGACTTCGTAGAGCACGGCCGAGAACTTCACCGGCACTAGCTCGGGGGCCCCAGCAACGTTGAATGACGAGCTCGTGGGGCCTGCCCGGTACCGGGGGTCATGGGTGGTGAGGGAGTACGAGTAGGTCCCGTTGGAGAACGGGGCAGTTACGACTCCGGAGGATGACTGGAGGGGGAGCTGGCCGGCTACCTCTATGGACCAGTCGATCCCGACGGGGAGACCCGACTGCACGAAAGTAATGTTGTACGTGACGAGGGTGAACATCGCAGTCAGAGAACGCGGCGCCCCGGACAATCGGAATGACGAGTTGGCGGGCGCGGGCGCGTAGCTCCTATTCGCCGACGCGAGCTGATAGGGGTACGTTCCGTTGGCGAGATCGACCGACGTCGATCCTGAAACGGAGCGAATCGACGGCTCGCCTGTGATGTTGATGTACCAGGTCAGACCCAACGGTAGCCCGTGGCTTGTGAATGTTATCGGGTACGCCGTGGCGAACACATCGATCACGGCGGAGGCGTTAGCGGAGCCTCCCACGCTATCGTTGACGAATACCCGCACCGTGAAGTTCCCCAAGGATGTCGGTGTGCAGGCTAGCGTGGAAGCGTTGGAGCTGGCACACCCTCCCGGTAACCCAGTGTAGGCGTAGGATAGCGCCCCCGTCCCCCCGCTCGCCGTCACCTGGAACCTGGACGTCGAATCCAGCGCCACCTTAGCGGGAGTGGCCGTGAACGCGCCGATGAGCGGGCCCGACGTTCCGTTGGGCAGGGAAAGGATCGAGACCGTCCCGCCGAACGCGTTCACGACGTAGACAAGGTCGTTGACTTGATCGTAGGTAACAGCGAACGGATCGATTCCGACCGGAACGGTAGAAGTCACGCGGTCCGATGCGTCCGAGATCACGCTGACGAGGTTCTGGCCCGAGTCGTCCACAATGATCCCCCCTATGGACGCCACGTACGCTATTCCGGTCGGAATCGTGCCGACGTCAATATTCGCCACCACAGTATTCGTCGAATCGTTGATGACCGTCACGTTGGAGGAGCCATAATTGGACACGAACAGCTCCCCGGTTCGAGAGTCGTAGGCGATGCCGAACGGTTGAGTACCCGCGCCGATCGTGGTGGCAACTTGGTTGGTCGTAGTGTTCACGACGCTGACATTGTTGGTCCCGTAGTTCGCGACGTAGAG
>Ga0209415_10009530_pt1 | contig 16675 bp, 15 predicted proteins | sample PeaSoiSIISIP2007_FD_187696 | JGI IMG/M metagenome (GOLD analysis project Ga0209415, IMG submission 187696) | Peat soil microbial communities from Weissenstadt, Germany - SII-SIP-2007 (SPAdes) (version 2) | ecosystem: Environmental > Terrestrial > Soil > Wetlands > Peat | place: Germany... | reverse complement strand
AGGATCACCGTGCGCGGCTGAAATTCGCGGATGATTTTGGCGATGGCTTCTTTGTATTCGTCGCAGACGCGCAGATGCGCGTCGGGCAACGAGAGATTGCGGCGCACGGCGACGCGGAGAAGTTTCGCGGCGCGGGCGGCTTCGCGCAAACGCGTTTGCGGCGTGCCGCGCGTGCCGGTTTCGCCCTCGGTGAGATCGAGGATGCCGGTGCGGTAGCCGGCGTCCGCCATTTTGAGCAGCGTGCCCCCGCAGGTCAGTTCGGCGTCGTCGGGATGCGGCGCGATTGCGAGCAAGTCGAGTTTCATTTTGATTTGTGGTCCTCGTTGAAGTCGAGCGGTGATTCTACCGCACGGATTTCGCGCGCGTAAGTGCCCTCTGCAACGAAGGCTTGACAGCTCCAGTACACTGAGTGTGCCCCGCCGTTGATTCCACGTAGTGAACCCTTTTCGTCCCGAACGTCATCCAACGTGACTGCCGAGAGGCGCGCGAAAGGTAGCGAGAAGGACACATCGCTTTCACTGGGAAGGATTTAGGTTTACAAGAGTTCAATGGGAAAGTCACTGGTCATAGTCGAGTCGCCGGCCAAGGCGAAGACGATCAATAAATATTTGGGGCGCAATTTTAGCGTCAAAGCCTCCATCGGCCACATCATGGACCTGCCGAAGAAGGACATCGGCATCGTCCTGCCGCCGGACGAGGAAAGGCCGGCGAAGAAAAAGACCAGGAAGCGCGCCAGCAGCAAGAAGAAAAAGGAAGTGAAGGTGCGTCCGTACAATCCCGCGAAGATTTTCGAGCCGACCTACGTGGTGATCCCCGGCAAGGATAAAGTCGTGAACGATTTGAGGAAGGCGGCGTCCGCGGCGGAGGCCGTCTATCTGGCGGCCGACCCGGATCGCGAAGGCGAAGCGATTTGCGCGCACTTGACGGAAGTGCTGACGATGTCGAAGGACGATCTTTTCGAGGGCTACACGCCGGCGGTAAACCGCTGGGGCCGTAGAGGACGACGCACCGCGGCAGAAACAGCGGAAGACAACGCGATCGCTCCTCCCGTGGCGGTGGACGTGCCGAAAGACATGCGGAAGAAAATATTCCGCGTGATGTTCAACGAAATTACGCCGAAGGCGATTCGCGCCGCGTTCGATGCTGCAGGGCAAGTGGACGAGCACTTGGTGGACGCGCAACAGGCGCGCCGGGTGTTGGACCGGATCGTGGGCTACAAAATTTCGCCGCTGTTGTGGGAGAAGGTGCGGCGCGGGCTTTCCGCGGGACGCGTGCAGACGGTGGCGCTGCGACTGATCGCCGAACGCGAACTGGAGATTAAAGCGTTCGTCCCCAAGGAATATTGGACGGTTCACGCGCGCCTGCAAGCTGCGGAACCACCGGCCTTCCAGGCGAAACTTTCAAAATATAAGGGCGAAGAGATCGAGATATCGAGCGGCGAGCAGGCCAAACGAATCCTCGAAGAGCTGAAGAAAGCGCAGTGGCAAGTTGCGGAAGTGGTCCAGAAAGAGAAGCGGCGCAACGCCCCTCCGCCGTTCACGACTTCCAAGCTGCAACAGGCCGCGTACAACCGCCTGCGTTACACGGCGAAGCGCACGATGGGCATCGCGCAGAAATTGTACGAAGGTGTGCCGCTGGGCGAGGAAGGCTCGGTAGCGCTGATCACCTATATGCGCACGGATTCGGTGCGCGTCTCGAACGATGCGCTGGAGCAAGTGCGCGCGCTGATTCCGGAACAGTACGGGCCGGACTTCCTGCCGGAAAAGCCCAATTTTTATCGCAGCAAGAAAGATGCGCAGGACGCCCACGAAGCGATTCGTCCCACGGACGCGGCGCGCACGCCGGATTCGGTGCGTCGCTATCTGGATGACGAAGCATTCAAGTTGTACCAGCTCATCTGGCAGCGATTCGTGGCCTCGCAGATGGTGCCCGCGGTGTTCGACCAGACGACGATCGACGTTGCGGCGGGTGATTACACGTTCCGCGCGTCGGGCTCCGTTGAGAAATTCGCCGGCTACCTCGCCGCCTACCGCTCCGGTGAAGAGGATCGGGAAAAGGGCGACGACGCGGAAGAGGAAGGCAAGCGTCTGCCGCGGGTGAACGAGGGCGAGGTTTTGCGATTGGCCGCGGTGGAACCGGTCGAGGGCGGCGAGAGTACGCCGCCGGTCCGCTCAGAGCAACATTTCACGGAGCCGCCGCCGCGTTACACGGAAGCGACGCTGGTGAAAGAGTTGGAAGAAAAAGGAATCGGGCGGCCCTCCACCTATGCAGCGATTATTTCCACAATTGTCGAGCGCGAGTACGTGACCAAAGAGATGGGGAAATTCACGCCGACGATGCTGGGCGGGAAGGTCGCCGTCCTGCTGGTGAAAAGCTTTGAGGATATTTTCGATCTCGGATTCACGGCGCGCATGGAAGAGGAACTCGACGAAGTGGAAGAGGGCAAGCTGCCGTGGAAGGAAGCAGTCGGCGATTTCTATACCCGCTTCGTGAAAGATTTGGCCGTGGCCCGGGACGAAATGCAGTCTTACAAAAAGGGAATCGAGACGGACGAGCTTTGCCCGAAGTGCGGTCAGGGCCATCTGCTCGAGCGCATCAGCCGCAACGGATTCTTCATGGGTTGCGACCGCTATCCCGATTGCGATTACACGCGCGACCTTTCGCACGAGCATCAGGCGGACGGCGATCATCCCATCGAAGCTTGCCCGGAATGCGGCAAGGAGATGGTGATCAAGCGCGGGAGATTCGGCACTTTCCTCGCGTGCAGCGCCTATCCCGAGTGCAAGACGACGCGGCGCATGGTGCAAGGCACGCGCAAGGCGCTTCAGCCGGATGTCCTGCTGGACGAGAATTGCCCGGACTGCGGAAAGCAATTGGTGCGCAAGCACGGGCAGTACGGCGAATTCACCGGCTGCACGGGCTATCCGAAGTGCAAATTCATTCGTGCCAAGACGCTGGGCATCGCTTGTCCGAAATGCGGAGAAGGCGAGCTTCTCGAACGCATGGCGCGCAAGGGACGGCGGCGCGTCTTCTACGGCTGCAATAAATATCCGGCGTGCGATTTCACGACGCCGCACCGGCCGATCCCCGAGTCGTGCCCGAAATGCGGCGCGCCGTTCATCGTCGAAAAGACCGGCAAGATGGGAACGGTGCGGGCGTGCATCAAGGAAGGCTGCGATTGGGAGATGGCGGCGCCTGCCGCCGAAGCCGCAGCGCCCGCGGAAGAGCCAGTTTCCGCCCAGCCGTAATTCCAACTCAATTTTTTTGCGCAGGCATTCCGATTCGAGTGACGGCGAATTTCTCTGTGCCACTCTGTGTTATCCAGGGTTTCCCCCAGAAAAACCTAACGCAGAGATCACAGAGATGCACAGAGAAATAGAAGAGCGACCGCGTTCGGTCTTACGGTTGGTGAGAAATGCGGATCGTGACTAAGAAACGGGCACGGGCTTGGTTTCTACGGGCACGACGCTGATGTAGCGGCCGTCCTGTCCCTTGTTCTCGAAGAGAACGATGCCGGTGATGAGCGCGAAGAGCGTGTCGTCCTTGCCGCGGCGGACGTTCAGGCCGGGCTTGTGGCGCGTGCCGCGCTGCCGAATGAGAATGGTGCCGGCATTAACGAGTTGGCCGCCGAACCGCTTGACGCCGAGCCGCTGTCCCTGGGAATCGCGGCCGTTAACCGATGACCCGCCGCCTTTTTTGTGTGCCATGACGAAAAATCCTTTGCCTGCGTTGAATTAGACTTGGTCTAAAGCGTGATCTCACTGACTTCGACGGCGGTGTAATCCTGCCGGTGTCCGCGCTGAATCTTGTATTGCCCGCCCGTCTTGAACTTGAGCACGATCTGCTTGCGATGGCGGCCCTGCTCGACGATCTTGCCGCTGACCTTGGCCGCGGCCGCGGCTTCGCCGGTGACGAGCTTCGGCTCGTCGGTGCGCACGGCGAGGACGTCGCTGAACGTGACCTTGCCGCCCACCTTGCCCGGCAGGCGCTCCACCTTCACGGTCTCACCCGGCGCGACGCGATACTGCTTGCTTCCACTGCGAATGACGGCGTACATCTTCCCTCCAAAGGCCTAAGCGAATTGCCCATTATATGGGCGGTGGCGTGAGCACGTCAAACCAAATGCGATGCCAAGTAACGCGCGGGGTGTTTGATTCTTCGTCAATAACGTGCGATTACCCCTCGCACAAAGCAAGGCGCAGAGTCCTGCATAAGTACATGGGAGGCACCCATGACCGACAACCTGGAACAGCTTGAGAAGGATTGGCCGCAGCGTCGCCCCAAGGACCCGTCGCCGCACCTGTTCACTTGGATGAACTTGACGCTCGGAGTCTTCTTCGCGGCGGTCGCTAACCTTGATGCGATCGGCTACTGGTATGGCTGGCACTCGAGACACCCTGGGGATCAATCGTGGTTCTTGCCTGCGACCACGATGTTTTGTGCCCTCCAAATCCCTTGGGTCTTTGCGCTTGGGTCCTACCGACTGATCAGGAAACAGGTCAGCAGAACTGGCGCGAATCCAGAGATGAAGCAACTGCTCCGGGATCAAGGTACTCGTCTACTTTGGGGGGCGTATCTCGCGGTGATGTTGATTCTAAATTCAGTCGAACACATGCTTCACTAAAGATGGGTAGCTTTTCCCTCGGCCAGATCTCGGACTGAAGAGCGCGCCACCCTTTGCTAAGGACCAGCCCTCTTATACACCCGGACTTAATCCAAATCCAACGGCATCGTTTGCGGAAAGACCGTGGTGCTGTCGGGCGGGCCAGGGCAATCGCTGCGGAGAGTCGTTCACGCCTCCCATTTCCAGCCGGCGAACTGTTGACGCAGCGCCATCTTCTTAAATTTGCCCACGCTGGTTCGGGGAATCTCATCGATAAACACAAACGCGTCCGGTAGCTGCCACTTGGCGAAATCTTTTGCGAGAAACTCCCTCAGCTCCTGATCGGTGGCCACCGCGCCGTCCTTCAGCACCACGGCGGCCAGCGGCCGTTCTTGCCATTTGGGATGGGGAAGCCCGATGACGCATGCTTCCTTCACCGCGGGGTGTCCCATCAGCGCATTTTCCAGGTCCACCGAACTAATCCATTCTCCGCCGGACTTCACCAGGTCTTTGGCCCGATCCACGATTTTCATGATTCCGTCGGCATCGATGGTTCCCACGTCGCCGGTGCGGAACCACCCGCCTTCGCTCCACCGGTGCGCCTGGTCGGGCGCTTTGTAGTATTGCGCGGCGACCCATGGGCCCCTGACCTCCACCTCTCCCGCCGTTTCACCATCCCAAGGAGCCTCGCCTTCCGGCCGCATGACGCGCATTTCGATCAGCGGCACCGGCCATCCCTGTTTCGCCCGGATCGGATATTTTCTTTCCTCCGGCCAGTCCTTCATCCTGAATTTCAGGTGCCCCGTGGTGGCCACGGGCGAGGTTTCCGTCAGGCCCCAAGCGTGAAGAATGTGAATGCCGTGGCGATCGAGGCCGCGAAGGAGCTCCACCGGCGGCGCGGCCCCGCCGCTCACCGCCCGGAGCGGTTTTTCAAACTTCCAGCGTCCCGGGTGCCTCTCCAGCATTTCAAGCACATTGATCCATACCGTGGGGACGGCATTCGCCACCGTCACGCCCTCCGCGATCAAAGTATCCAGAATAAACTCCGGGTCCACGTTCGGGCCCAGGAAGACCTGTTTTGTGCCGGTCATGACCGCGGTGTATGGCACACCCCAGGCGTTCACGTGAAACATCGGCGCCAGCGGCATCACCGCATCCTGATGACCCAGCGCGAAGTTATCCACCATGGCTTCGGTCATGGAATGCAGCACCAGCGAGCGATGCGTATACACCACACCCTTGGAAGATCCGGTCGTCCCCGAAGTGAAGCACATGGACGCGCCATCGTTCTCGTCAATCGCCGGATATTGAAAGTCACCATTCCCGTCTTCGAGCAACGCTTCGTAATCTAGGAATCCTTGGGGAGCACTCGCGCCGCCGAATGGCACCACGATGACCTTCTCAAACTTCACGCTCTCGCGGAATTTCTCGTAGAGCGGCAGCAGCACGTCATCCACGATCAAGAATCGGTCCTCTACGTGGTTTGCGATTTTGGCGATTTCGTGCGGGTGAAGACGCAGATTCAGTGGATGCAGGATGCCCCCGGCGCAGGGCACTCCAAAGAAAGCCTCGAGGTGCGCGCTGTGGTTCCACATCATCGAGGCGACGCGCTCTGCGCGGCGCAGCCCCAATCTGGTCAGCCCCTTCGCGAGCCTGCGCGCCCGCAAATAAAAAGCGCCGCAGGTCGAGCGCACGGCGGATTTGTCCGGCCGATGGGAGACTATTTCGATGTCCTTGAATAGCTTCCCGGCGCGCTCAAGCAACACCGGGAGCACCAGCGGAAAATTCATCATCGTGCCGGGCATGTTGACCTCATGGGGCGGTTAGGACGCGAATCCTACCACGCGGAGGCCTGCCCTGCTCACGCGGACCGCGACTAGCCAGCATTCTTGTAGAACCGGAGGTAATCCACCGGCAAGTCCGGGGTGTTACTGCGGGGATGTCCGGTGGGCCGCGCCAATCGCCGTTGCGGGTAGAGAAGTGCAGAAGGCCGCTGCGGAACTTCCGTAGCGGCCTTCTGCTTACTGCATCTGCGGCGGCCGAATGGACCGCCGCGATTTTGCTGTTTAGTTTTGGTGGTTGTCCCAATCGTGATCGATGTGCTGGATCTGGCCCGTCGTGGAATCGAGGAACACCTTCGGCGCTTGCGGGCCATCGTCGAAGTCGAACAGACCATCGAGCTTGCCGGCGGTCGCATCCCCCGAATCATTGCCGATTCGTCCTAGGTTCCAATTGTCCTCGATGAAGCGAACGATGGAGGCAAAATCCAGGACACGGTGATCCACGTAGTTGGTCTTCGCGTAAGGCGAGATCACCAGAAGCGGGAGGCGCGGACCGAATCCGCAGCGGCCGTTCTGGACGTCGCCCGCCGTATCGTAGGCGCGGGGCTTGCCGCAATTGCCCGGCCCGAGGAGCACGTCGTCGGACACGTCGGATTGCCGGACGATCGGTCCCATCTGGTGGTCGTACCAACCATCGGAATCGTCGTAGGTGATAAAGACGGCGGTCTCTTTCCACTCGTCGGTTTTCTCCAGCGCGTTGATGAAATTCACGACGAAGAACTGCTCGTCGATGGGATCCGAATAACCGGCGTGGCCGTCCTCGATCGCGGGCGCCTTGATGTAGCTTACGGCGGGCATGTTGTGATCCTTCACGGCGGTCCAGAAGGCGCTGATGTCGTATTCATGATTGGCTTGGTCGGTTTTGCCGATCATCGCGTCGGAGGAAGGCGGCAGGTGATTGGCATTGAGCGTGGAAGCCCAGTACTGAAACCAGGCGTGGTGCGGGATGTAGTCCGCCGTGCTCAATCCGGTGATGCCGGTGCTCACGTGCGTGCAATTGGCGAAGCCGCCCATGAACGAGCCCCAGGTGATGCCGGCTGAGTTGAGCAGGTCGCCGACGTTCTTGCCGGACATCGTGATCTGCGTGCGCGTGGAACTGGAACACGTGTCCCCGGCGGGATCAGCATCGCCAATCACTGAGCCCATGCTGACGTTGTTGGCGATGTAGCCCTTGGGTGAAAGCCCGTTCGTCACCGAGCCTTCAAATGTGGTGCCCGAGACGACGTTCAAGGCCCCCGGTGTGGAGGGGCCGAAGGTGGAACCGAAGAAATTGTCGCTCATCGCAAAGTGCTGCGCGTAGTTCCACATCCCCGTGACCGTGTTGCCGTCGTAATAATCCATCACGCTGCTTTTGCCGAGTACGGGATCGGTGCACCCGGTTTGTTGCACGAACATGTCCATCAAGCCGCCATCGAATGCGGCCTCTTCGGCCGTGTAAGCATGGTCCTGGTCGCAGGTGTTCGGAACGCTGCGATCGATTCTCACGGGATTGGCGGAATTTGGGTTATTGGTCAGCAAGCCGGATGTTTCGAGGTTGTTCACTCGGGGAGTGTCGTCCGCCGCGCCGGTGAAATACTGGGTGCCGTCGAGATTAGGCTTCGCGTGGGGATAGGTGGCGAAGTAATGGTCGAAGGAAACGTTCTCCTGGAAGATGACGACGACGTGCTTGATGGGGGTTCGAGTCGGGAAGTCATCGTGGTCCGCAAACGCGGGAATCGCCGGACAAAACGTCATGGCCGCGGCGACCGCCAATGCAATCGTCTTGCTGACAACCTGTTTCATGTCTTTGGTTCTCCTTGCAGGGTGGGTTGCGACACACGTGCAGCGTGCATGCCGCCAGAAAATTATTTCTCTGGCGATGCCGTGGGCGCCCGCGCAATGTGTTGTATGGCCTCACTGTTAACTCCGAATCAACGCCAGAAGAAATTTCGAATTGCTCTCGCTCGCGAAAGCCAAGTTACTTCACGCGCAACGAATTAACGGCACGAGAGAACTCGTTAGGATTGTGAGAGTTGTGAGAACCGGCAAGCGGCGCGTTGCATCCGCGCGAAAGAAACATGAAGAATTCGAGAACGATCCTGTAAGTGGAGGATGACTCCGCGCCAGCCGAAAGTGGGGATATTCGGACGAGCGCTCGTAGCGGAACAGACCGAGAGATTCAGATTCGCAGTATTCGGGCGCTTTGCCTTCTGCAGATCTGCATTCTCATCGCCGAGCGGAGGGCCGGCCTTCCGATCCGCCAGCAAGGTTGGTGACCAAACGGTGACGTTGTCCGACGAACCGAAACAGTTGCTTCTCAGGCGGTTGAGAGTATAGTGGCCCTCATCCGTGGGGTTCGCTGCGATGTTGGGGAGGGAAAGTGCCCGCCTTCTACTTCATCGACAAAGAACACAGGGTAGTAATGAGTTCCGGCAGCGGCGTGCTGACCCGCGAAGATATGGTCGGTCACCAGAACCGTCTGCTGAAGGACCCCGATTTCGACCCCAGTTTTTCCCAGATCATCGATTTCACGAATCTCACGCGGGTGGACATCAGGCCCGAAGACATTCTTTTCCTTGCCGAGAGAAACGTGTTCTCTCCAAAATCCCACCGGGCGCTGCTGGCCGATAACGACCTGGCCTTCGGGCTTGCGCGCATGTATGAAATGATTCGCGAAGCTAAAGGTGAAACCGGAGTCCGCGTCTTCCGAGACCGAGAAGCGGCCCTGGCTTGGGCGCTCGCGAAGGAAGAAGGGCCCTGACGCCCCCGCCCGGCGCCTCCAGCGAATCGACTCGTTCTGAATTTAAAGTCTGGGCATCTGCAATTTCCGCAGCCAGCCGCGCGGAGGCCATGCAATGCCACGTGCACGCGAAGTCAGGGCGTTGCATCGGCGGTTGGGCGGAAGCATCATGGAGGTTTCTTGGGAGCCTCTTTGAAGTTTGACGCCATCACCCTCGAGTTCGGGCCGAGGCATTGTCCCCTGTGCGGCAGCGAAACAGTGTTGAGATCGCACCGTCGCGGTCTGCTCGAGTTCTTGATCCTGCCGATTCTTATGTTGCGGCCCTACCGGTGCCGGCAATGCAGCGCGCGCCATTTCGGGTTTATTTTCCGGCGGCGGATTGTGCCGATTCCCGGCGAGGAGAACCACGAGAATTAGAATCCGGACGATGGTTTGCCGCGCAGGTTCGGCGCCTTGCGCTCAAGCGGAGCCTGCTCCCGCGTCGCATTCAAGCAAGAACGCTCTTACTGTTCCTATTGCTCGCTATCCTGATCCTTACTGGACTCGATTCCAGCCTGGGCGAGGAGTCTGCGCAACGCGCGTTCGCCGCCGGCGCCGCGCTGCGTTCCGGCGATGTTGCCGTCGCGGTCGATGACCACGTAAATCGGGTACACGGTGGCCTCATACATGGCGGCGAGATTGGTGTCGTCGGTTAAGACGATCGGCGTCTTTCGCGGGCTATTTTCGAGATATCTCTTGACGGTCTTTTTCGATTCGCCGACATTCACGGCCAGCACGATCAATCCCTTGTCGGCGAACTCCGCGCCAAGGCTGTCCACCAGGTGTTCTTCGGCGGCGCAGTAGGGGCACCAGGTGGTCCAAAAATCGAGGAGAACAACTTTCCCCTTTATCGAGTCATTGTTGAATAGCGCGCCGTCGAGAGACTTGGCGTGGAAATGCGGGGCGGGTTCGAGGTCGTCGGAGTCGGCAAAGGCGCAGGCGGCCGCGAGGATCAGCGCGGAACACAAGACCGCCCAGTAAAACGTACGACGGGCTGCCATAACGGGCGTAGTGTATCACATACTACTCAACTGATTGCTATATGAAGGGCGGCACAGGCGTGGTGTGCGGGAAGGGAATCAGTTGCGGTTTACGCGCGCGGGTGAGCTTTGTCGTAAACCTCCATCAGTTGGCGAATCGTGGCGTGCGTATATTTCTGCGTGGTGGAGAGCGACGCATGTCCCAGCAATTCTTGAATGGCGCGCAGGTCGGCGCCGTCGTTCAGCAGATGGGTGGCGAAAGCGTGACGCAGGGAATGCGGGTGCAGGTCCCAGTTCATGTTGATCAAGCGCACGTATTTCTTGACGATGCGGCCCACGCCCCGCGAGGAGAGCCGCCGCCCGCAGAAATTCAGAATGATGGCTTCCGGATCGCTTCGGCCGTGCGCGCGGGTGAGCATGTCGGCGCGAACGGGCCAATAGGCTTCGAGCGCCTGCTCGGCTTTGCTGCCGAACGGCACGACGCGTTCCTTATTCCCCTTGCCGCGCACGCGCAACATCATCCCTTGGCGATCCACATCACCGATGTTGAGGCCGGTCAGTTCGCTGACGCGCAAACCCGAGGAGTAGAGCAATTCCAGGATGGCGCGGTCGCGTTTGACCAGCAGCCGCGATTCTTCTTCGCTAGCGCCGGGGCGCGATTTTCCCAGCGCCGCCGCGGCCTCGCCCGCCGACGTGAGCTGGTCGAGGAACACGTTCAGATCTTCGGTGGAGGGAATGCTGGGAATGCGTTTCGGCAATTTTGGCGTGGAGACCAGCCGCGCGGGGCTTTGCTCCAGCAGACCTTCGCGCACGCAAAACTTGAAAAAAGAGCGGAGCGACGCCAGCTTGCGCGCGATCGAACTTTTCTGAAGCCCGCGATCGTGCAAGTGGCCGAGGAATTCACGGATCAGGCGATGATCCACGTCTTCGAGCGCCGGCGGTTTGGCGCCGGGCGGAGTCAGGTACCCGAGAAATTGCTCGAGGTCGATTTGGTAATTTCTCAGTGTGCTCGGCGAGGCGTTGCGCACGGAGTGCAGGTACGTGAGGTACTTCGCGATCCCGTCCTTGATTTGGCCTCGCATGGGCCGTTCCCGGGCAATTCCCCTGGATCTCGCTTGGTACATTCCCCCGCGGGAATCTTACGACCGGGCGACGCGTTCGAGTAGAGGCGATTGCGCCGGAGGTTCGACGACTGCACTGGCTGGGAAATATTCCGAAGGGGCCGTGAGCGTCAGTTCGAGGGCGCGTTGGTCTGAAGAACGAACGGGACGCCGCGCTGCGAATTGAGCTGCACGGTCTTGGCGAAGTCGATGCGATCAAATGGGATGGCGTTCCTCGCGCCGTAATCGGTGATGTAATTCAGCAGGCCTCCGGCCACCCAGTATTGCATCAAGCCATACATTGAGCCGTCCTTCAGTTGGAGAAGCGTCTCCGGGCGCTGCTCCGCGACGACGGGCGCGGCAGCGGTTTCTTCCACGCTGTTTTCGCCGGCGGGCGCGGCGTCCGGCGGGGAGACATTTCCGGATTGATCGTACGAATCGTAAGGCGAAGTCTGATTTTCATCCGGCGCGTAGCTCGCAGCGAAGCACGGCGCAAAATTCAGCACGGGCGGCGAGAGTTCCCCGTCCGAAACGCCCCAATAATTTCCTCCGCCGCACCCGAATCCTTCGTCATAGAAGCCATAAAAGAACGGCCCGCCGCAAAATCCGAAACCCCGGAACGGTCCGCAGAAATACCCGCCATACCCCCGGCCAACTCCACCATATAAATGATGGCGGTGGTTGCTGATCCCATCCATCTCCGGGCGCGCGATCCACTCGGACTGCAACCTGCGCGTCTCGTTGCGAGTTGCTCCCGGCGTGACTCCCGAAACCGATTCGCGCGGAGCGGCCGAGTAGCCGCGGGCGTTCGGCGGCAACATGCTTGCGGAAAAGTGAATGTCCGGGCCGTCTGAGTAGAGCGCTTGCCAGCCGGATTGCGAGGAGGGTTCGTGATTCGTGGAGTAACCGGCACCCGGCCGACCGGGCTCTGGGGAGCTCACTGTCGCCCGGCCATGCACCGGCGGCGGATACATCCTTGTTCCCCCGTAGGAGCCGCTCGGATTGCCGTGATATTCGCCGACGCCGCCGGAATAATGTCCGCCGCCTGAACCTGCCGAGCCGGCATGCCAACTTTCGCCGCCAACGCCGTGGCTGCCGCCACCGGCGTGGCCGCCCCCGCCGCCGTGTCCACCGCCCCCATGTTGCGCGCGCAGGGGCAGGGCGATCAGTGCGAATACACACAGGCCCGCAATGGTGAATCGAAGCTTCATTTCGGGCGGGGACCCGGCGTGATTATACTCCCAGCGGGCCGCGGCGAAGCAAGAATCCATTCGTTTGGGGGCCGGCGGGGGAAAAGCCACGGGAGCCCTCTCCTGCTGGACCCGATGTGCAAAGCCACCGCCGGGTATCGTATCCTGTTAGGTTGCAGTGGGATAAAGAGAGGCGCTTGAGCCGTGTTCGTTGACGAAGCCAAAATCTACGTGAAGGCCGGGAACGGCGGTAACGGCTGCGTGGCGTTCCGCCGCGAAAAATATGTGCCGCATGGCGGGCCATCCGGCGGCGACGGCGGCTCGGGCGGAAGCATCGTGCTCGAGTCCACGATTCACGAAAATACGCTGCTGCGCTACCGCTTCAATCGCGAATTCCGCGCGGATCGCGGGCGTCACGGCGAAGGCTCGAACTGCACGGGCCACTCGGGCGGCGACATGTTGCTGGCCGTGCCCATCGGCACTCTTGTTTTCGACGAGGATTCCGGCGAGACGCTGGCGGATTTCACGGCGGCGGGCCAGCGCCTGGTGGCGGCGCGCGGCGGACGCGGCGGACGCGGCAACCAACACTTCGCAAAACCGTGGCACCAGGCGCCTCGGGAATCCGAAGACGGCCAGCCGGGTGAGGAGCGCCACCTGCGCCTGGAGTTAAAGTTGCTGGCAGACGTGGGCCTCGCCGGTTTTCCGAACGCGGGAAAATCCACGCTGATCTCGCGCATCTCCGCGGCGCGTCCGAAAATCGCCGACTATCCGTTCACGACGCTGGCGCCGCATCTCGGAGTAGTTTCCGAAGGCGTTCCCGGCCGCGAGCACAGCCGGACGTTCGTGGTGGCGGACCTGCCGGGCCTGATCGAAGGCGCGCATACGGGCGTCGGATTGGGCACGCGCTTTCTGCGCCACATGGAACGCACGCGACTCGTCGCGCATCTGATTGACACCAGCGACGCTTCCGACCGCGATCCCGTGCGCGACTACGAAATCATTCGCGGCGAGCTGGCGGCGTTCAGCGCGGACCTCGCGGCCAAGCCGGAAATTGTGGTGGCGACGAAACTGGACGCCACCACGGATCGCGCGCGGCTCGAACGGCTGCGCGAATTCTGCGCCGGACGCGGCTTGGAATTTCACGCCATATCGGCCGCCACGGGCGAAGGCATTCCGGAGCTGGTGCACGCGATGGCGGACGCGCTCGATCGTCTCGGACCTCGCCACGCGGCAGAAGCGACGGCGGCCGCGGAAGCAGCCGAGCCGGACCTTGCGGCGTATGAGTCGGAAGATCCAGCCGAGGGGGAACGGTGAGCGCGCGCCGCAAAACGAAACACGGCCAATCGAAAGCGCAGCGCGGCCGCCGGATCGCGCTGTTCGGCGGCACGTTTGACCCCATTCACGACGGGCATCTGGCCGTGGCGCGCGCGGCGCTGCGCAGATTCCGACTCGACTGCGTGTATTTCATTCCGTGCGGACGGCCGCCGCACAAGAGCCGCGCCAATCTGACGGCGTTCCCGCATCGCTACGCCATGGTCGCACTGGCCTGCGCGGGCGAGTCGCGCTTTGTAGCGTCGCTCGCCGAGGCGGGAAAGGATATGGCTGGCCGGGAGATATTCTATTCCGTGGACACCGTGCGGCATTTCCGCCGCGAAGCCGCGCACCGCGGCGATCAGATTTATTTTCTTCTGGGCGCCGATTCGTTTCTGCACATCCGCGAGTGGCACACTCCGGCAGAACTCCTCACGCTTTGCGATTTCATTGTTGCGAGCCGGCCGGGTTTTCCAAGCGCGGCGCTCCAGCGCGCGGTGCCCAAAGAGCTGCGGACCGGACCGGGCGAGCGCGGCGCAGTATTCACTTTGCATCGGGGGCATAGCTCAAAAGAGGGCACATCCGTCTATCTGCTGGACACTGTCGCCAGCCACGTCTCCGCCACGGAGGTACGCTGGCGTTTAGACAACGCGCGGTCCATACGCGGTCTTGTGCCCGCTCGCGTCGAGGACTACATTAATCAACAGGGCCTTTATAAAAGGTGACCACGGACTCGCTTCGATCCGAATTGCGGCTGGCGATTCGGGCTGCGCACGATAAGAAGGCCGCGGCCGTAACGCTGCTCGATCTGGAAGGTCTGGGCGCCTTCACCGAACACTTCCTGTTGTGCACCGGTTTCAGCGCCCGCCAGGTGGAAGCCATCAGCGACTCGATTTCAAACGCGCTTACGAACCACGGCCTGCGCCTCGCGCACCGCGAAGGCTCCACCGGATCGGAATGGGTGCTTCTCGATTTCGGCGCGCTGGTGGTGCACGTCTTCACCGAACGGGCCAGACTCTTTTACGATCTCGAACGGTTGTGGCGCTCCGCGCGCCGCAAAGACTTTCCCGATCCTGCGCCGGGAGCGGCTTCGGCGTGAGCGAAGCGCGCATCGCGTGGGTGGCGGCCGATCCGGCCTCGCTTGCCGTGCTGGATATGGCGCGCCGGTTGGCCGAGACCGCGACGACGGTGCTGATCGTCGGCGAGAGCGGCACAGGAAAAGACCAACTCGCCCGCGTCATTCACCAAATGGGCCCGCGCCACGACGCCCCACTTCTTAAAATCGACTGCGCGAGCTTGCCGCAGGAACTGGTGGAATCCGAACTTTTTGGCCACGAGCGCGGCGCCTTCACCGGCGCCACCGAGCGCAAACGCGGCCGTTTGGAGATGGCGGCTGGCGGCACGATCGCGCTCGACGAAATCGCGGCGCTTTCCATGCAGACGCAATCGAAGTTGCTGCGCGTGCTGGAAGAGCGTTCCTTCGAGCGCCTCGGCGGCACGGACACGCTCACCATCGATGCCCGCCTCGTGGCGCTCACCAACGCCGATCTGACGCGGCTCGTGGCCGCCGGACGCTTCCGCGAGGATCTGTATTTCCGGCTCAGCGTGCTGACGATTCGAGTGCCGCCGCTGCGCGATCGTCCGGCGGACATTCTGCCCCTCGCCGAACATTTGCTCGCCCGGCTCGGCGCCGTGCACGGCCGGAGCGACGCGCGGCTGAGCGAACCTTCGCGGCGCATGCTCTTGGCCTACGCTTGGCCGGGTAACATCCGGGAACTGAAGAACGCCATCGAGCACGCGCTGGTCTTCTCCAATGCGACCACGCTCGAGCCGCGCGATTTTCCGGAGGGCGTGCGCATCGCGGACAACGGCATCGGTTCCGGCCTGCGCTCGCTCGAAGAGATCGAGAAAGACGCCATACACGCCACCCTCGAAGCCTTGCACTACCGCATCACCCGCACCGCCGAGGTCCTCGGCATCAGCCGCAAGACGCTCCTCGACAAACGCAAGAAGTACGGCCTGGACTAAGAATCGCTTTCAGTTTTGCTCGGAGGACGCCGGTAGATCTGCGCGGGACCGCGCTCGCTTAAGAAAATTTCTTGTGGGCCGGCACGATGGTGAGGATCACTTCTTCGCCTTCCGCGAATTCGAGCGCTTCCGCGGGGACGAGCTTTCCCGATTCCACCCGCGCGCGCACGCGAACGGCGCGGTAATCGCGAGGCCGCGTCGGGGGAGTGATGGCGGCGGTGCGGTCGAGCGCTTGATTCGCCAACTCGTCGGCTTCGCGATTGCGCTCGCGCGGCACGTGCTCGATGGCGAAGAATTCAAATGCGCGCTTGGCTTTCTGCGCGCGTTCGTGCAGGGGTTTGAGGTCGGCGCTCTTCACTTTGTACGCGCCCTGCATTTGCCGCACCAGCAATTCCGAATCGCTTTGGATGCGCAGCCGGCGAACGCCTCGCGCCGTGGCGGCGTCCAGGGCGGCGATGAGCGCGTAGTATTCGGCGACGTTGTTCGTGGTGTGGCCGATATATTTTCCCAGCGACTCGACCGCCCCGCCGTCGGGACCGCGCAGAACAATGCCGTAGGAAGCGGGACCAGGATTGCCGCGCGCGGCGCCATCAATTTGCGCGACGTACGAGGGAGCGGTCTCTCGGGGAGATTCGGGCTCGGCGAAAAGGCGCTGGGTGTGTCGAGCGGAGGGACGCTTCATATTTCGGTGCTGGGCCCGCCGGTGGCCGCGGCCGAAACGGCGCCCCCGAATGATTTCGGAAGATACAAAATGCGCGTGCACGTCTCGCAGTGGAAGATTTCCTGATTGTCGTCCCGGCCCAAGGCTTGAATCACGTGCGGCCGGATCATCACGCCGCACTGCGCGCAGCTTTGCTTGAAGAC
>Ga0209415_10009529_pt1 | contig 16675 bp, 21 predicted proteins | sample PeaSoiSIISIP2007_FD_187696 | JGI IMG/M metagenome (GOLD analysis project Ga0209415, IMG submission 187696) | Peat soil microbial communities from Weissenstadt, Germany - SII-SIP-2007 (SPAdes) (version 2) | ecosystem: Environmental > Terrestrial > Soil > Wetlands > Peat | place: Germany... | reverse complement strand
CCGCCAGGAGGCGAGAATGTCGAGAAAGCCGAGAGTCCAGAGAACCCCGGAAGAGAAGTGGCAGATTGTGTTGGAAGTCCTGAAGAGCGGCAACGTAGCCGAGACCTGCCGCAAGTACGAGATCGCTCCCACGCTTTACTACCGTTGGAAAGACGAAGTGGAAGAAGGAGCCAAGGCTGCGCTTGGGGGGAGAAGCGCAGCCGCGCGGCCCGATGTGGAGCAGGAGAAGCGGATCAAGCAACTGGAGCGGGCTTTGGGCCGGTCGCATCTGCAGATCGAGATCTTAAAAAACGTGCTGGGCGAGTGAGCTGCGGGCAAGCCCATTCGTCAGCACGGGAGTTAGTAGCCCAAGGCAAGGAAGCGAAGCTGGTGGCGGAGACACTAGATATCAGCCGCTCCAGCCTCTACTATCGGCGGCAACCGCCCGCCCGCCGCGCGGATCGCTCGCACGATGAACAGATCATTCTGGCCTGCGGCGAGAAGCCGGCGTATGGTTATCGTCGCGTGGTCTGGTGGTTGGGGCGGCATCACGGATTGGTGATCAATGGCAAGCGGGCATTGCGTGTCATGCGAGAACGGGGATTGTTAGTGCGTCAGCGCCGTTTTCGAATCTCTCGCCGAAAGGACTGGGGCAAGGTGGAAGCGCTGCATCCCAATCACGTCTGGCAATCGGACATGACCAAGGTCTGGGCGGGACCCAGTGTAGGCTGGGCGTATCTGGTCTCGGTGATTGATTGTTGTACGCGGGAAATCGTCGGCTGGGACTTGAGTCTGCGCTGTCGCACCGAAGAAGCTCTGGCGGCAATCAACCGCGCCGTGCTGGAGGTTTTGCCTTTCGGTTCTCGTGGAACGGGTTTGACTTTGACGACTGACAACGGCACCCAGTTTACATCGGCCCGTTATGTCGAAGCCCTGAACCATTTGGGCATCACGCACCGGCGCACCGCTTACAACCATCCCGAGGGCAACAGCTACATCGAGCGGTTCCATCGCAGCTTGAAAGAAGAGGAGGTGTGGCTCAACGAATATCAGAACTTCGCCCAGGCGAAGTTGAGCATCGCGCGCTGGATCGAGGAGTACAATCACGACCGTCCGCATCGCGGACTCCACGGACGAACCCCGCACGACGCTCGTGCGGCCTTCGTTCAAACCATCACTTCAAACACGGCCCCATGTGTCTAGTTTGAAGGGGTGCACTACAGGTGAACGAACCATCGCCATTACCAAACCATCCATCTACCTCGGACACGCCTGCTTCTGGTTGGAAGAAGGTTGTTATGAAGTCAAGATTTCCGTCACCATTGAGATCTCCGGCAGGGGTTGCTGTGTCGACATCGCCGAAAAAGAGGGTCGAAGGTCCTAATGTGAATTTTCCCTTACCATCCCCTAATAAAGAGGCCAACCCCCAGCCTTGCAAAGGAGCGCCCGCCGGGTGGCGGGTATACAGCAGCTCAAGATCAAGTTTATGGTCATTATTGAAGTCTCCAACGAACAAGGGAGACGCAATCCTGAGGGGTTTGTTACCCGTGAATTTAAATACGCTCTCAATGTGAGACCCAAACTTAAGATTCCCTTGGTTCAAGTAAACGTCGACAACGAGGGTTGTTCCGTTGACGTTGCACACGACTACATCAAGTTTGCCATCATTGTTGAAATCCCCGTCAGTAACGACACCTGTCGCAGAGAAGTTCGGGGTTGCGATCACGGCTACAGCGGGAGCGGGCTTTCGAACCGTGAGGTACGCTACGTTCGAAGTCTCGTTGCGGGCATCCACATTGACGACGGTTACCGAAGCGGTACGCGCACTTGCAACATCGGAAGCCTTGATGGTCGCTTGTAAAAGAGTGTCGGAAACAACCACTGTTTGACGCACCAAAGCGTTCCACTTCACCGTCGCGGTGGGGGCGAAATTTGCGCCATGAACAGTTAGCGTAAATCCTCCGCTACCGGGTGGAACGGTCTCTGGCACGAGAGGTTGGTTGATGAAAGGCACTGGATTAGTCTGCGCTCGAAGCATACAGGTGGCTAACAGCAGGAACGTACAGCCGAATCTAAGATGCTTCATGAGTTTTCTCAATGAATTCACCTCTAAAAGAAAATGGCAACTGATTCGAAAAAAAAGGAGACCCGGCTCGGCTGCTAAAGTGGGGGGATATTCGATTGCCGAGCGACCTAATTGTCCTCCCGCGTAGGGGACGCGTCAAGTGTGAGGGATGCGAGAGCCAAAAAAGGCCGACGCCGCACGCATCCTCAGCACTGTCAGGCGCTGGCGCAAGTCGTGGAACGTTCCGATGCTCAAAGCGAGCCTTCTTGGAAGCTTGTCCAAATCTTAGACAAAATCACGATTGTGTAACTCACTTTTAGCTTGACATAATTCACGCCGGGATTTTTAATCTCGCCCACAGTTTCCTGAGGGGGAAAACTGAACCGTCTTAAGGAGGAGCCTATTGCTCGCTTCGCGGTTGGGTTGTCCCTCGTTCGCTCAGATTTCTCAATCCTGCGCATCTCAGGCTGCCCTCTTCACACGCTGTCGGCCATCCCAGGTTCAGTTTAGGGATTCCAACGCTTTTGACAGTCCTCGTAGGAACTGGATTAGAATGGCTACCCGTGCAGGCCATTTAGATTTCGCCGAGAGTAGGGGTTTTTGCGATGGCAATAGAGCGTCGCGGTGGTTCGGCAAAAGTACCCACCGATTGGAGATGAGAGGAAAAAACGATATGAAGATGACGGGAGCACAATGCGCGTATTGCTTGATCCTGGCAATTTTGATGTTGGTGCCAAGCGTAGTCCAGGCGCAGCTAGGTGACAATGCTGTATGGGCATCAGGAAGCTCGATCCAAGGATCGGGTGCGTTTGTGGATGCGGCTGCGTTTTGCGGTAGCGGCGGCAGTTCCAACTGCAGCGGAACAGGCTTTGACTTCTGCGCTGCACTGAACGCGGCACTGAGTCGTCTAACCACGCTGTCGCCACCCGGTGGGATTGTGGATGCTCGCGGAATAGTGCCCGCTCCGGCACCAGGAGGCGGTGGCGGCGGATCACAGAACTGTAACAGCAATCCGTTTTCTGGAATCCTTGCATCAAACTCGGTGCCCATCACGGTCTTGCTTCCTGCATCCATCATCCAGATAAATGCGACCTGGACGTTGCCCAACAATGTCAGATTGGTGGGGGAGAGCGCACTCACGGTTCTAGAGGACCAATCGTCGACATTCACAGGCTCAAATCTAGTCATCATGGGATCATCGGGATGCTCCTCCTCCTTGGTTTGCTCGGGCATTTCCGTGGAGCACTTGAAGCTTCAGCAGGCGAACCATCCTCTAGGGGGCATTGTCAATCAGTACGCAGAACAGTCGAGCTACGTAAATGATGTTACCCTCCAGAATCTGGGCGGAACCGGAATTTTGATAGAAGCGCCCAACTCCGGACCATACACAGATATTGTGTTCATAGCTGACCCAAACATGTCCTCTTGTTCAGGTACTTCATGTCCGGTGTGCGTCGATATCGAGGCCCAGACTCAGGGGTTGCATGGAATAACGTGTCATGGCAACGCGGCAACAGCAGTTTACGCTAGCGGCCAGGACATAAGCGCCGGAGTCAGGGTGAACGCAAGCAATAATTCAGTCGAAGATGTCCACATAGAAGACTATTGGGACGGCATAAGAGTTGGCGATGAAGTCATCGCAACTGTCAACAATATCGTCTTGTCGAATGTGCATGGATCAAAGGATCCAACCGGCAAAGTGATCAACGTCGTCCACATATGCGGCGCGCTTCCTAGCGTTCCGTACGGAAGTTGCCCTCAATACGGTAATGTGAGCAACGTTACGATTCTCGGGGCGAATGACGTGAACAACACGACCGACAATGCTTGCCCACCTACAAGCGGAACCTGCTCCACTGCTATTCAGGATGATGTGACGGGCACTTCGATCGCAGCTCCCCCGTCTACTACGACTGCCACCGGTATCCAAGTGGGGTTTTACTCGTTGGGCGGAGAAATTGGGACTGGCTCGGGAATATACTCTCGCTTTGCGACAACCCCTAGCTTTGCCGCTGCGACAGCTGGTACGCCAACACCTAGCTGGGGAGTCGGCACCACAGCGGTCGGCGGCTTGTCCTGCGGCACGACGGGTGCGCTGAGCGGCGCGACAGGTGCGCTGTACTCGAACACAGCGGCAATTTCCGGAGCGAGTTCGGTGTATGTCTGCACGGGTGGCCATTGGACGTCGATCCCGTGAGTAGTCGTTGCTAAGTTATGTACTTCCGTGTGTTTTAGATCAGAGCGCTTAATGCGGATCGCCCACAGGAGAGATTCTATGCGAGCGAAAAATTCGCTGTTGGTGTGGCTTACTCTCGGATACTTCTTGCTTGTGATCGTGACGGGCAGTGTTCATGCACAAAATACTAGCCTACAAGAAGGATGGAATGGCGCCACGCAGTCGTTGACGACGCAATCGCCATCCTTTTCTTTCGTCGATGGGGCCGGGTACGTCAGCGATTCACGGTGCAACGGCGGATGCGACATTTGTCAGATAATTCAATACGCGCTGGCCGACTACAATGCCAGTAACTCAAACGGAGACATTATTGATACCCGAGGAATTACGTCCCTGGCGTGCAAGTCAGCTGACCCTAATCCTTGGCAATCCCTGCTCAGCGCGTACCTCTCCAACATAGTTCTGCTACCGGCGGGGACGATTACGATTCCGGTGACGTGGGTGCTGCCGAGAAACACCCACCTGATTGGGGAAGGGCCGAATGCTACTGTTATCGCCGCGAATTTTAGCACTGGGGACATCATTGATATGGGCGCGAAAAACGCCTCCGGCTGTACTGGCGTGGGAGGGGCCACCAATTGCCCCGGCACGGTAATCGAGCATCTGCAGCTCAACGGAAACGGCAATACCGCTGTGAATGGTATCGTGAACAGTTACGGGCAGGAACTAAACCGCGTCAACGATGTGACGATTGTTGGCGTCAACGTAGGACTTACCGTGAACGATTACGCAAACGATTCTGGTCCTTACTCCGACATTTTAATGACGAATGTCGCACAATGCGTGAACATAGGGCCAGGGATTGATTTGACTCCTACGGCCACGCGCGGGGTGCACGGACTGACTTGCGTTACAACCGGAACCTCTCCTGCCGCAATACAAATTAGTACGTCAAACAATAGTTTGCAAGACGTTTACATCAGCGGCGGGTCTCAGCAGGATGGAGTGCTGATCGCATCGTCCGGTTCATCCGTGCCATGGAGCAATGTTCTTCTGAATATAAGCGGCAGCGGTCTGAAGAATGTAATTCATATCGAAAGTACTTCGGACCTCAGCATTCTCGGAGCAAGCAGATCGGGAGGAACCAATCTTATTCAGGACGATGTCACGAATACCACCCTAACGGATACGAACGTTGGAATGTATGTCCTGGGCGAGGCGGTGGCAGCGGGGAGCAACAGCAACGCCGGCAATTCGCGATTCACTACTAGCACCAATGCGCATGCGCCCACTTGGCTGGTAGGGGCAACCAACCCCGGCGGCACCACTTGCGGAGTCGGCGATCTATACAGCTGTACTGGTTCGGGATGTTCGCATACCCTCTGGGAATGTAACCGCAGCGGAAGCGGAACAACTTGGGCTGGGATTATATAGGCCAATCGAGTATATACATGAGGGTATTCGACTCAACGGCAGTGGAGCCTTTTGTCCATGTGGAAGTCGCGACGAATCCGGGGTACCATTTGGGGCTGGTTGTGTCCCTCCCTACCCATTCGGCGGGATCGAAAATCGATGATCAGGAGACCGTTCCCACTATGACCCTCGCCCGCTTCTATCCATTGCCAAAAGTTCCGGTGATTCTGTTCACCCTCGCTTTCCTACTCGTTTCCGCCGCATCGGCGGAGTGGAAGGAGAAAGTGCTGTACAGCTTCCAAGGCGGGACAAGCGACGGCGCATCGCCAGCGGGCGGCGTGGTGTTCGACGCAGCGGGCAATCTTTATGGTGCCACGGACCAGGGCGGAGGAGAGTGTCCGCCAGCCCAGTGCGGGGCCGTGTTTCAGCTCGCGCCGCCAGCGAAAAAGGGCGATCCGTGGACCGAGACCGTGCTCCATGTGTTCAAAGGCAACGCCTCGGGCGACGGGAATACTCCGGTAGGCAGCGTGATTATCGACAGCCTCGGGAACCTCTACGGCACGACAGGCTATGGCGGCACTGGGAATTGTGTGCTCTTGGGCACGAAGGTCGGATGTGGCACGGTGTACGAGCTTTCGCCGCCAAAGCAGAAGGGTGGGGCATGGGCGGAAACCGTACTGTACAGCTTCCCGACCTCCAAGCAGGGATATCTGCCCAACGGGAATCTGGTCTTCGACAGTGCGGGTAATCTTTATGGGGCGACCATGTTTGGTGGCGGACACGGGACAACCTGCAACGCTTTTTACCAGTATTGCGGGGCAGTGTTCGAGCTGAGTCCGCCAAAGCAGAAGGGCGGCAAGTGGACGGAGAAAGTGCTGCACGGCTTCAGAGGCCCCGACGACGGAGCCAACCCCAACGGTAACTTGGTCCTCGACAGCCAGGGGGTGATCTACGGGACGACGTACAGAGGCGGCTATGATTGTCCCCACAATTCAGGACAGGGCTGTGGGACGGCGTTTAAGTTAACGCCGCCAACCAAGAAAGGTAGCACCTGGACCGAAACCGTGCTGCACCGCTTTTACCGAGAGATTTCCGACGGGGCGGGCCCCGCTGCCGGGCTAGTGTTCGACTCAAAAGGAAACCTCTACGGGACAACTAAGGACGGCGGGGGAGGCAATTCTGGGTCGGGCAGCGTCTTTCGGCTTGTGCCCCACTCAAACGGTAATTGGGAAGAGACGGTGCTATACAGCTTTCAAGACAACGGTGATGGAGGTCAGCCTCAAGCTGGCCTCGTCTTCGACTCGGGGGGTAACCTCTATGGGACTGCGACCAGTGGTGGCACCGTCGGAAACGGGACAGTGTTCCGATTGCGACCTGAGGCGGGCGGCTCTTGGGCATTTGCTGCACTCTATGGCTTTGCAGTTAACCCCGATGGTGCTTATCCGAGCGGCCTGATTTTCGACGGGGCTGGTAACCTCTACGGCGCGACGCAGCGCGGTGGAAGTGGGCAGGCATGTGGCAACTATGGTTGCGGTACGGTGTTCAGGGTTAGGCCGTAAGGACCTCACAGCTTATGGGTTAGGGACTTCATATTGTCCGATTAAGGAGAAAACAGTGAAAAGTGCAGCAAAGCTGATATTTCCGTTAGTCGTAGTTGTCCTTCTCACTTGGTTCGCGTCGCGTACCACCCCTGCGGCGGCACAGAGCCAGAGCCAGGGCAACAACGCCGTATATTACCAGCCCGGCTCTGTGGGTGTTTGCTGCAATGGCTCGGGAGCCTTCATCGACGCGAGTGTGTTTGCAGATACTACAATCTGTAAGACGATCTACGACATCCTCCGGCCTGCTGGCTATACCGCCGCCGTCATTGACGCGCGCGGTCTTAATCCTAGCAATACGAACATGACCTGCGCTGCGGGGACAACCCCTTGGAACAACGGCACGACCTACTTGAACAAGCCCTCGACCATCCTCTTGCCCGCCGGCACTATCGTCATTCCCACGACGTGGGTTCTGCCGAATAACACCACCTTGATCGGAGTAGGCGACGGTCTTCCCGCATCCACCACCGCGTCGAGTACTACCATTCAGGCTTGCAAGTCACAAAGTTGCTCGTTCACGGGGACCGACATGATTGATCTCGGGACGTCGATCGTTTGCCCGCTGATCGGTACCATTCACGTATGCAACAGTGTTTCGCTGGAGAATCTGACTCTGGACGGACAGGGGCAGAGTATCAACGGCATCGTGAACTCAAATTCCCAAACCGGCAGTTATGTCGATCACGTCAGCCTGTACCAGATTCTGGGCACCGGGTTGTTGGCTGAAGGCAATGCCAATAATTCCGGCCCGTATTCCAACATCACCTTCGATACCGGCGGCTCTTCGGGTCTCGCATCGACGGTTTGTGCCCAAATCCTGGGCCTGAGCGCTACGCGCGGGATTCACGGCCTAAGCTGTAATTCAGAAACCAACGATGCCCAAGCCGCGGTTCTCCTGGACTCGTCCAGCAACACACTTGAGGACGTGAGAATTGTGGGGTTCTACGATGGAATCCGCGTTGGCGCGAATGGGGACGCGCAAAGCAACGTCCTGGTCAATGTCACTGGCGACACGAATCCGACCGGCGTCGGGGGTACCACGCCGATCATCGTTGTTCATATAACCAGCGGCACCGGCAACACCGTCTCCGATCTCAGCATCATGGGTGCCAATAACGCGGGAGGCAGTTCCGGAACAATCACCATCAAAGATGATCTGACCTCAACATCCCTTCTGGACACGTCCGTGGGCATCTATGCTCTTGGGAAGAACTTAAATAACGGCTATTCCCGCTTTACGACAAGCCCTAGTGCAGCCACCTGGGGCGTTGGATCAAGTGCGCCGGGCACTAGCTCTTGCTCCCCTGGAAGTTTGTATTCCAACACGAGCGGAAATCCAAAAGCGTTGTATGTGTGTCTCGTCAGCACAAGTCAGTGGAGTGGAATAAAGTAAATCGGTTAAATCCACGCATTCTTCAACAAGGATTGGCGCGGCAAAAAGCACCGCCCTCTGAGTAGCAGGAAGGGAGCATTTTGCCGTCGCCCTACATAGACCCCTTGGCAGTTTGACGGGGATAGCTATAGAGGGGGTCAAAATCCGTACACCCCGCTGGACTTGGGATGCGAACCAAGGGGATTTTCGCCTTATATTGGGCTAACAGCCCGTGGTGCAAGCAACGGATTTCCTGCAAGGCTGACGACCTAGCCTGGCAGGCGATCTCACGAAGCACGTGGCACGGATACGGAGGTTCGACTTCTGCAAAGCCGATTCTGATTTATCCGACACGTGAAGGGTAAATAGACAAGCAAAACAAGCCTGCCGAAGCGGTTCTTCCACTCCCGCGGCGTACCCGCGCCCAGCAACTTGCGCAGGATCAAGCTCAGGTTGAACGCGCCCACATGAACCAACTGCCGCTTCAGAATGTTATCCTGTCCGCGCAGATGGCAGCGCCGCATCCCGCCCGTCTCGTAGCAGTGCGCGAAGCTGCGCTCCACCAACTCGCCCCGCCGCCGCAGTAAGCTCTTGCCGTACTCGCCCCGCACCCGCCGCCGGTTCGCATACACTGCTTGTTGCTCCGCCGGCTTACCCGACCAGTTTCGCCGCCCCTTCTGTTTCTTCTCCGGAATATAGCTGCGCACACCGTATGCCTTCATCCGCTTCACCACCGCGCCGCTGTGATAGCTGATAGCCCTTGTCGGTCACCGTCTCTTCGATCCCAACCGCGCCAAGTCTTCGCGCGTCGGCGTTGCGATGCCGGAGGCCTTCGCCAGCCCGCGCAGAAACTCCTCGTAACTCTCGCCCGTGTCCCGCCGAACGATCGAGCGCATCGCCGCGTTCGCCTCCAGCGTCGTCGCATCAATCGCGATCCGCTGCCATTTCAGCAGTCCCCGATCGGCCAGCACTCCCAGCACCCAGGCGAACACTTCGCGATGTGTGTCCAGATCGATTAGCCGCCGCGTGCGCGAGATCGTCGAGTGGTCTGGGGTGTACTCGTCCAGCGCAATGCCCACAAAGCGCCGCAGCGCCAGCGAGTCCGCCAGCCGCCAGGCAATGCCGCGCTCCGCTCCAATGCCCTCGAAATACCCGATCAGCAACGAACGAAAGTAAATCCCCGGCGTCAGCGATGGCCGTCCGTACCTGGCCGCATAGAACTTCGCACACCGCTTCTCCACAAACTCGTCGAAGCCCTCGGCCTCCAGCAACTCATTCAAACGCTGATAAAAAGGATGCCCCGGCGCCGATGCCAACTCCGTGTGCGCGATCCACAACCCCTCTTGCTTCGCCCGCTGCCTGCGCGTCCCCATCGCCATGCGCGCATTCTACGAATGATCCCTGTGAATCACGCATCTTTTTTCCTTCCCGAATCCAGACTTGCACCACGGGCTGCTAAGCGTACTTTTTTTTTCGATTCTCTGGCTCGGTTCAAATTCGGGATCGAAGCAGTGGTGTGCCGCATGAAAGAGAGTAAGACAAAAAATGTGATAGGAAGGTCGAGATGTTTCTGTGTAGCCTACTGCACGCGCGTCTCCACGATGTCCAGGCCGTATGTCGGACTGCCACCGCCGGTGCCGCTCACCGTAGTTGAGTAGGTCACGTTGCTACTGGAGGAAACATGCTGTGAAATTACGGTACAACTACGCATCGAAGTGGATGAGAAGAACACCGTGCCGCTGCTGTCGCTCGTGGCAATTGTGCCCGTTGTTGTAGGAGACCGACGCTATGACAGTCCCGGATGCTGAAGTCGTTTGAACCCAGAGACAGAGGGACAGCATATAGGTTCCTGTTGTAGGCGATGTAACCAGCGTCCCGCTGATGTTTGAAGTCTGGCTTAATCTCGAAACACTGCCCACCACTTGCGGCAGGTGCGATTGCACAAACGCAGTGGTGGCGATTCGGGTGGAATTGTCAGTCGAGGGTTGGGTCGTTGCGGTTGGAGTTCCTGTCAGTGCTGGGCTCCCCGACATGGCAATAGTTCCACCAGTACCGGTCTGGCTGGTAAGACTGTTTCCACCGTTGAGGCTCAGCCCAGAAAGATTAGTCCCGGTTCCAATGCTGACGGCGGTTGGTGCCGCGCTGAAGGCTGGCGCGCTCGAACTGCCGCTGTAGATCGCCAACGTGTTGCCGTTGATGTCGAATGCGTTCACCAGCGTAGACTCGGGATTGGCGCTGGTCATCACCCCGCCCGGACCGAACAAGTAATACCCAACCGCCAGGTTCCCTCCGCTCTGCGTGAGCGTGTTGCCATTGATCAGGTCCACGATAGAGTTCGTATCGTTGGGATTTCCTCCTCCTCCCGCACTCAGATTGAAGATGTTTATGTTTCCCGTCGGCAGCGCTCCCGGCCCTGTCCCCGCATTCTTCCACTGGTCGCTGATCTGAATCCCGGTCGTAGTGTTGTGTAAGCGTCCGAAATGCACCGTCTTGCTAAGTGTCCACGAATCGGTTAGGTGGACACTTCGGCAGTGGAGCCGATGTTCCAGGGCAACAGCTCCTCGATGCGGTTGATGGGATAATCGGCGATGCGGGTCAGCACTTCGCATAGATAGGCCTCGGGATCAAGACCGGTCAGCTTCGCCGAACCGATCAAGCTGTAGATCACGGCAGCGCGTTCTCCGCCTGTGGCCACGCTGCGCAAAGAGCGTTCGGCGGCGTTATTGTCGATTTCGATGTGTCCATCTTCTATAGCGCACCAGCGCGTCCCAGCGGGAGAGGGCGTAGCGAATCGCCACCGTGGTCTCCGATTTGCGCGACAGTTTCGACAAGGTCGACTCGAACCACTGTCGCAAAGAGTCGAGCAGCGGTTTCGACTGCGCCTGGCGCACGGCACGGCGTTCGTCCGGCGGCTTACCGCGAATCGTTTCTTCGATCCCGTACAGCGCTCCGATCCGCACCAGCGCTTCTCGCGCCACCGGAGACGCATGCGCCTGCTTCAGATCGTAGAACTTGCGCCGCACACCTGCTGAGGTTGCTGAGGTGGACGCCACCCGCCATCGCGTAAATGTGACTGCCTGCGGGTACGGATTCCTTGGATGTAGTGAGTCGCAGCTCACGCCCTCCGAAGTCGCTGAGGTGAATGCAACCCGTCACCGAGTGATGTGATTGCTTGCGAATACGGTTTCCTTGGTTGCAACGAATTGCAACTGACATCCTCAGAGACTGCCGAGGTAAGCGCGACTCGAGAACGGATCAGCGCCCTGGCATCTGGAGATGACCTACCAGAACCGCAGCCACGAACTGGCGCAATACCCCGAGTGAGTCTCGGCTCAGCCTTTGCGTGGTCGCCAGCCGGGGCGGAAAATGGGTCATATTACGGAGAGCTGAACAAGAACGGAGTGCCCAAGACGGTACATGTCAATGGGTATTTCCGCAGCAACGGTACGTACGTGCGTGGCTACTACCCGGAGTGCGCCTGGTACAAACCCGCGTTGAGCCTTGATTCGGTGCATCACATGATCGTTTTTGAGTCCAGCGAGAGGTCCCGCGCAATTTCTAAGGAGTCAACGAATGGAATGAATGAACGCTTTGGAGTGCCGGCCGATGTGGCTGAATGCTTGGATCGGGGAAAAGGAGAACTGCTCGAAGCAGCGGAGCGTCAGGCTGTGAGCGCACTAGCCGGAGAGCTAGCTGGGCACTTGGCGCTGACCGAGAAAGCTTTCAATTTGATTGGCGTAGCGGTCAGCAGTCTGCCAGAAGTTGTAGTCCGAGATCTGTCTCAGTCTCGGAAGGTTGTCACAGCTTTATTGGTTCGACTTTCCAATGACCTGAGATCGGCTGTTCTTCTCGCGGTGAGAGGCTACGCCCTGCAGGCAGCCACGCTCGTTGCATCGATGTACGAGACAGCGTACACGATCGCAGCCGTAGGGTCGAATGACAACCTTGCTGACGACTGGATTAACCATGATGATCCAACCAAACCCTTCCGACAAGTTCAAGACCTGACCAGCGCCGGACTCGTAAAGCTAGGGGTTCCAAATGCGGATGCTCAAGCCAAGATTGAGTATCGGACCTACCGGCAGCTATGTTTGGCGAAGCATGTAAATCCATTGTTAACAGACCCAGCATGGCTACCGCATGGACGGGAAAAATATCGTTCTCCTTAACGGACCGGATTTGTCGGAAGCAGCGATCAGAGTCGCATGGTTCGCTCTGGAGCACGGTGCAGGTTTGGCATTCATCGCTCTCGCCAGCTTCATCTCGAACCACGTACCTGACGAGAGGAAGGTGGATTTGATGAAACAAACTGAAGCCATTGGGTGCTGGCCGGAAGGAACTTGAGACGTTAGCCAAGGCACGATGGGGAATAGAAGACCCCTTTCCCGGAAAATGGTAACCTGCCTGACGCCGGTCCCCGTCGCTCGGGCGAGCGGTTTCTGGCTTGCCCGCCGTAACTGAGAGATGAGCGCTGCCTCCGGCAGCGGGAAGAAAGTTGACACGCCACCCCTGCCAGGGTGCTGCGCAGCAACTTGGGGTTGCTGCAGGGTTATCACTGAAAACACGCGGGTTGCGGGATTCCGGTAGCTACACAGCTACTTGGGTTTCCCGCGCGTCAACTTGCTGAAAAATGGGAAATGAGCAGCCGGAAAGGGGCTAGCCTGATTCTTCGGTCGGAACAATCAGCGGCCTCGGGAGAGCGATGATCCCATCCCTTGCCTCCTGCAGCGCCCAGGCCGCACGGCGAAGGAGCACTCCATCCGCCCTTTATCCGGTATCCGTGCGGCACACGCTCGGTTTTTGTCCGGCGTTGCAGAATGCTCTCAGCGGTAGGCTTCGCGGCGATGTTTTACGGCGAGTACCAGGATGGAATTACCGAGATCGTGAAACCGGACGCGGTAGTCACCGACGCGGAGACGGAATTCGGGTGGTTCGACATCTTGCAGACGCTTAACATCGCCTTCGCCCGTGGCGAGATAACGAGCTACCACATGCAGAATGCGGAGTGCGGTAGTTTGGTCGATAGCGCGGAGATCAGCTTTTGCTTGGTCGGTCCAGGTGATCCCCTTGCCCATCGTTACTGGCCCTTGCTCTGAGGGTCAAGTGGGGTGCGTCCCATACGCTCGAAATCTTCAAGGGTAAGGCCGAACTCGGCGAGCACTTCTTCGTGTGAAATGGGTTCGTGATTCTTGAGCCATTCCTTGGAGGCCTCGGCGGAACGAATCTCTTCTTCGCTGATCGGTTCGTCCTCAATGGGAGCGTTGGCCAGGCTGCGAGCGACGGGATCGCTGATCGCCCGAAGCAGATGAACGACGGCGGTGAGCTTCTCGTTCGGCAACTGATCGAGCAGTGCATGGGCTTGCTGGCGTTCTTGGGTGACGTCGGTTCCCATAAGTTCCCTTTCATCTATTTTAGACCGCTACGCCCTAAGTTGCAGCATGGGGGAAAATGACAGATGCCTCGTGAAGCCCCGGATGAAATTGCCGTGAAGCTCGGTCATTCTAACGCGCTTCTGCTCTGAGTCGTAACTTTCTGTTTCGTGTTCTTCGGCGAAATTCCTTGAGTAGCACTGCGCACAGCCTGAGATCGGGCGATGGTGTCGGTGATGATGGCGCGCCAATCTTCGGAAAGAGTTTCCTTGGTCGAATGCCATTCGGGGTGCGAATAAACGCCGTTGACGTGCTTCATGACGACCGAGTCTATGGTGAACGGCATCAAGACGTATACATCGGCGGGAAACACATCGAACCAATCAATCTTGCCTGCATCCACGTTGGGATAGAACCGCTGGCGGAGATGAGTCGCCAGGGACTCGAACATGTTGGTCGGGCTCGTCCCGCCGTTTTTCATGTGGATCAGAGCAAACTGGACGCGATCGCCTTGTTTACGATGCGCGATCTGGCAGAAGCTGGGAAATCCACTCACTCCCTCATACTCGATTACCGAAGGATCGTTGACGGGCGGCTTGCGTGACCGAAGAGCCGCTTCCGTGATTGCCTTGGCGATGGCTGCTTCATTCTCAGCAAAAGAGTCCTCATCAGAGGGACGGTTCGGATCGTTTGGGGCAAAGTTTCCAACGACGACTCCTGTGTGATCACGCACTTGCCGTCGCAGTTTGTGCTCGTCGAGCCAAGCCTCGATTTCCCGCTGGCAGCAACGGCTCAGGCGCTCACTAAGATCGCGGGCCTCTTCGGGCGAGAGCTCAATGTGGGTGTCGTCGGGACCGAGGATGCGGCCACCGATGTTCATCAAGTGCCACCAAGGGCCGATGAGAGGACGATCAATTTCAACCTGAGCAGAGAAACCGCGCCATTCGTAGCCGACAGTCCGGCGTCGTTCGGTTTGCTTTCTTAAGGTGTTGCGCAGGTCCTCACCGCGAGCGTTCGGTTCCGCCACCCGATTGCATATTTCGCGGGTCAAGGCAGCGGCACGCTCTGGGGTCCAAACACAAATCTGGACCAGGCGGCCCGCCTCCTGGGACATCTTCCTGCTGCGCCAGAGTCTCATGCGGTTCATAGACAAATATTACCTGGTGACACTGTCATTGTAAATGATATACTGTAACGGTTACATAATTGTGGTGACACAGATGGTTCTCGACGCTCCCTCGCTTCACCGCACGAAATCGCTTACGACGAAGGTGACTGAGGAGGAGTATGCGCGGCTTCAGGAGTTGGCGACAGCGGCGGGCCAGAGTATGGGCGAATGGGCGCGCACGGTATTGCTGGCCCAAGTGAATTCCAGCCAGGAAATCATTCTGGCCGAAGTCCTAGCTTTGCGGATGCTCTACCTCAACAGCGTGCAAATCCTGGGGCAGAAACGCGAACTGACCACCGACGAACTAAGGAAGCTCATCGACCGGGTGGACGGGGAGAAACGGCGGAAGGCCAAAGAGCGGCTGCGCGAACCAGACGGCAACGGCCCAGGCGCAGACAAATCGGCAAACATCACAGCCGTTTAACGGAATTGTCGGATGGTGCGCTGGAATTTGAGATCGATTCCTTGGGGCGGGAAAGAAGTAAAGCAGTGAACAGTAAATGGGGACGAGATGAAACGAATTACTGGCCGAGCCACAAGCCAGTCTGGACAATCGGCGCTTTTGCTCTGGGGATGCTCGCATTCCTTGGGACGGCGACCTATCAGGCCAGAGTGCAATGGACGCCACTACAGCGGTATTGGTTTCCAAACTATCTCAAGATGCAGGCGGCGACCGGTCTCGGCTTTGCTGCGAGCGATTACCGTCTGCTTGAGGTGGAGGACCGCCAGGGCCGCCACCGACTAGCCGTTGAGACAGATGTAGCGCCGTGGGAGGGTCCCCTGCCACGTGGAACCATAGTCCCTCTGATTTTGTCGGACGAGGCCGCACGCCGGGGCCTGCGTTTGGTGCTGGAACCAAAAGCACAATACAAGAACAAAGAACTAAGCCACTACGTCCGGCATTGGATTTACCAGGACCAAGTGTGGGGAGACTTCCTGCATTGGCCGCTCGTCACAGCTACGGCGGTTCTCGTCTGGGCGATCATCTTCGCCATTCCCAAAGACTGGCAGCGGCGGCGAATCCTCAAATATGGACGCCGGACCAAAGGGCCACAGTTCGCGACAGCGGCGCAGTTCAATCGGAACCAGCACTCCGATGGCATAGGTTTCATTACGAACGAGCGGCGCACGGCAAGCGAGTTCCTGCTACGGCATGAAGGAAACATCGTGCGCGTTCCGCGCGAGCGAGAGAGTTCGCACTTCATGATGATAGGCGACACTGGCGCGGGCAAATCGTCGCTGATTCGCCAGATCCTCATGCAAGTCGAAGGGCGGGGAGAGACAGCGATTGTGTACGATCCGGCGCTTGAGTACACACCGCAATTTTATGACCCAGCCCGCGGCGACGTGATCTTGAATCCGGTAGACGCACGTATGCCCTACTGGTCACCGTGCGATGAAGTGCAGCATGAGGCGGAAGCCGAGGGCTTGGCTGCCGCGCTATTCAAAGACGATCCGCGCACGAATCCATTTTTCGTGATGGTGCCGCGCCAAATCTTCGCGCACCTGCTGATCGAGCAGCCGAAGCGGAC
>Ga0209415_10009528_pt1 | contig 16677 bp, 20 predicted proteins | sample PeaSoiSIISIP2007_FD_187696 | JGI IMG/M metagenome (GOLD analysis project Ga0209415, IMG submission 187696) | Peat soil microbial communities from Weissenstadt, Germany - SII-SIP-2007 (SPAdes) (version 2) | ecosystem: Environmental > Terrestrial > Soil > Wetlands > Peat | place: Germany... | reverse complement strand
ATCAGGATGATGTTGCCCATGTAGGCCTGCGGGTCGTCGCGATAGGTGGCCTCGCCGTGGGCGAGCATGGAAAGGATATCGTTGCGCGGGGGCGCGGCGCGGCGTTCGTCCCACAGCGCCGTGAACGGCGTCAGAATCTGGAACAGCTCGACCTGGCGTTGCTCCTCGCTGTCCACGATGCCGCCTGGCTCGGGCTGCGCCAGGATCAGGTCCGAGCAGCGGGTCAACTTGCGCCGCTCCTCGAACGGATAGTCCATGAGCGTCGCCAGCATCTGGCTGGTGAGCTCGATCGCCACCTTGTCGACGAAGTCGAACTCTTCGCCGCGCGGCAGCTCGTCGAGGATCTTCGCCGCCCGTTCCCGGATGATCGGCTCCAACCCGTTGATGCTGGCCGAGGTGAAGATCGGGGCCACGACCCTGCGCTGCTCGTCGTGCATCGGCGGGTCGAGCGCGATGAAGTTCGACTGCGCCTCTGGCCCATAGCCGTCGTTGATGGCGATGCCGCCGTTGATGGAGGAAGACGAGAAGACCGCATGGTTGGAATCGACGGCGACGATGTCGCGGTGCTTGGTCACCGACCAATAGGGGCCGAACTCGCTCTCGGCGGTGTAGTGAACGGGATCCTCGGCCCGCAGCCGCTCGAACCAGGGCCAGAGCGTGTCGGAGCGAAACAGGCTCGAGTCCGCCACGTGGAACTGGTCGAGCGGCGTCGCATGGGCCGCGGCGCGCGCGGCCTCATTGCGGTCCTCGAAGGCTTGGGCAAGCGAACCGTCGGCCATGGCGGCCTCCTTGTTATCGGCGTTCATGAGAGCCTGAGCGGCGCGCCAAGCGCAAGGCTACTTCGGTGGGATGCGCAGCTTGAGCACGTAAGGCCCAAAGGCGCCTTCCGCCATCAGGTCGGGGCTGATGGCGAGCGTGTAGACCCCGCTCTGCGGCAGCGGCTGCGGGTTGTAGAGGCCAGGCCCCTCCGCCTCGCCATCCGGGTTGGTGAGCACCATGCGCACGACGGCGCCGTCCTCGCTCCAGTAGAGCTTCTGGCCGGCGCGGGCCCTGAACACATAGGTGCAGCAGGCGCCGTTCTGCACGAGCACGCCGCGCACCGTGGCGCGGTCGGTCCCGCGCTTCATCTTGATCTCGATCGGCATGGCGGGGTTGCCGACCTGCGCAAGCGCCGGGGCGGCGGCGAGAGCCAGGACCGCGGCCAGGGTGATCGATTTCAGCATGTGTCTCTCCGCGAGGTGTCGCCCGAGGATAAGCTTGTTCGAAGTGAGTCCAGGTCAGGAATTTGAAAGCAAGCCTCGAAGCGCGATGGCGGCCGGCGACCGCTAGACAGGCTGGCGAAGGGCGCAACGAGCGCCCACCTTGCAGGAAGGAACGCGCATGACCGCCGTATTGCTGGAGAAAGGCGCCACGCCCCACCCTGCCCCGCTGTCGGAAGACGCGATGTGGGCCGCCGTGCTCGCCCGCGATCCGGCCGCCGAGGGCCGCTTCCTCTATGGCGTGATGACGACCGGCGTCTATTGCCGGCCGACCTGCCCTTCGCGGCGGCCCCTGCGGACCAACGTCCTCTTCTTCGCTGCGGCGACCGCCGCAGAAGCCGCGGGCTTGCGCGCTTGCAAGCGCTGTCAGCCCAACGCAGCGCCGCTCGCCGAGCGCCACGCCGCGGCGATCGCCAAAGCCTGCCACCTGATTGCGGAGAGCGAGGAGCCGCCGGCCCTGGACACACTGGCCCGCGCCGTGGGCCTCAGCCGCTTCCACTTCCACCGCCTGTTCCGGGCGGTGACTGGCGTGACGCCGAAGGCCTACGCCGAAGGGCATCGGGCGGGACGTGTGGTCAGGGAGCTCGACGAGGGCGCGAGCGTCACCGAGGCGATCTACGGCGCCGGCTTCGGCTCCAACGGCCGCTTCTATGCGACCAGCACGAGCCGGCTCGGCATGCGGCCGAGCGACTATCGCAAGGGTGGGCGCGGCGCGACGATCCGCTTCGCCGTCGGCGAAACGTCACTGGGCGCGATCCTCGTCGCGGCCACGGACAAGGGCGTCTGCGCCATCCAGTTCGGCGACGACCCCGACGCGCTCGTGCGCGGCCTTCAGGATCGCTTCCCCAGCGCCGAGCTGATGGGCGGCGACGGAGACTTTGAGGCCCTTGTGGCGCGCGTGGTCGGCATGGTCGAGGCGCCGGCGGCGGGCGCGGACCTGCCGCTCGACGTCAAGGGCACCGCCTTTCAGGAGCGCGTCTGGCGGGCGCTGCGCGACATCCCGGCCGGCGAGACGGCTAGCTTTGCCGACATCGCCGCCCGGATCGGCCGACCGAAGGCCGTGCGCGCCGTCGCGCAGGCCTGCGCAGCCAACCCCACCGCCGTCGCCATCCCCTGCCACCGCGTCGTGCGCAGCGACGGCGGCCTCTCCGGCTACCGCTGGGGCGTCGAGCGCAAGGCGGCGCTGCTCGAGCGCGAAGCTCAGTCGTCGAGCGCCTGAAAGGTCAGGGTCAGGATGCTCAACTTCGCGCAGGCTGGCCGACGGCGGGGAGATCGCAGAGCGGCGCCTAGCCCTTCTTCGGCGCCGGCGGCGGCGCGCCCGGAGAGGCGATGTCGGCGACGGCTTTCCACGATCCGTCGGCCTGCTTTCTGTAAACCGTCACGTATGATCCGTTCTGCGAGACCTTGGCGTGGGTCGCGGGATCGGTCTGCGTCACCGTGAAGTGGCCTTGCACATAGGCCATGTCGCCGCTGCTCGAGGCGTCGGTCCGATCGGCAGCGAAGGTGAGGGTGAAGTTCGGGTCCTTCAGCGCCTCGGCCACGGCCTGTTGCGCCGCCTGGCTGCCGTTTGATGGATCGGCGCCCGGATCCATCATCACCGCGTCGGCGGCGTAGTGGCTTGCGATCTTCGCGGCGTCTCGCGCAGACCAGTCGGCGTTCCACTGCGTGGTGTCGGCCTTCAGCGCATCGGAAATCGCCGAGGTATCGGCCTGCTGTTTGCAGCCGGCCAAGAACAAAAGCGCGAGCGCCGAGGCGGTCGCGATCGAAACTCTGGTCATGGTTTCGCTCCCCCAAAGAGTGACGGCGCCGACGGCGCTTGCGCCGCGATGCCCGTCGCCATTACGACCGATGGCCAAGATCGGATCAAGCGGGGGGCCGGCAGCTGAGCGGGGCGGACGACGTCGCCACCTGGCGAAAGCACGAGCGCGAGCGGCTGATCGCCGCCAGACTCCACCTCTCGCCAGCCGTCCGGGCGGCGGCCGAAGCCGCCATCGTGCGCGCGCTCATCAGCCATCTGGGCCGGTCCAATCCGGGCGTCGTCGGCTGCTACTGGCCGCACCAGGGCGAACCGGACCTGCACGGCGCTATGCTGCGTATCATCGATCTCGGCGGCCAGGTCGCGCTGCCGGCGCCCGTCCGGCCACGGCGGCCGATGGAATTTCACTATTGGGGGCCGCAATCGAAGATGGTTCCCGGCGTAGGCGGCATCCTGCAGCCGGCCTTCGGCAGGCCGCTGCGGCCTGACATGTTGATCGTCCCGATGGTTGGGTTCGATGCACGCGGATACCGGCTGGGCTACGGCGGCGGCTACTACGACCGCACCCTCGCCGCGCTGTCGCCAAGGCCGCCGACGATCGGCGTCGGCCTCGAGCTGGGTCGGCTCAGGACTGTGCATCCCGAACCCCACGACGTTCCGCTGGACGCGATCGTCACCGAGACCGGGCTGCGCAAAGTCGCGCCTTAGGCCAGCGCCCGCAGCTGGTCCGCGAGATCGGTCCTCTCCCACGAGAAGCCGCCGTCCGCCTCGGGCGCGCGCCCGAAATGGCCATAGGCCGCCGTGCGGGCGTAGATTGGGCGGTTGAGGTTCAGATGTTCGCGGATCGCCCTGGGCGTCGCGCCCCCGATCATCTCCGGAAGCGCCGCTTCCAGCTTCGCCGGATCGATCTGGCCGCCGTGCAGGTCGACGTAGAAGCTCAGCGGCCGGGCGACGCCGATCGCATAGCCGATCTGGATCGTGCAGCTGTCGGCCAGCCCCGCCGCAACCACGTTCTTCGCCAGATACCGGCACGCGTAGGCCGCCGACCGATCGACCTTGCTGGGGTCCTTTCCGGAAAACGCGCCGCCGCCGTGCGGCGCGGCGCCGCCGTAGGTGTCGACGATGATCTTGCGGCCGGTGAGCCCGCAGTCGCCGTCGGGCCCGCCGATCACGAACTTGCCGGTCGGGTTGACCAGCCACTCGGTCTCCTCGCTGACCAGGCCGTCGGGAAAGACCTTCATCACGTAGGGGCGGATGATGTCGGCGACGTCGGCGGGCGTGAGGCCCTCGCGGTGCTGGGTCGACAGCACGATGGAGTTCACGTGCGCCGGTCTGCCGTTCTCGTAGACCAGGGTCACCTGGCTCTTGGCGTCGGGCTCGAGGTCCGGCTCGGCGCCCGAGTGGCGCGCCGCGGCGAGGGTTTTCAGGATGTTGTGCGCATACTGCAGCGTCGCCGGCATCAGCTCCGGCGTCTCGTCGGTCGCGTAGCCGAACATGATGCCCTGGTCGCCGGCGCCTTCGTCCTTGTTGCCCTTCGCATCGACGCCCATGGCGATGTCGGCCGACTGGGCGTGCAGGAAGCACTCGTAGGAGGCATTGCGCCAATCGAAGCCGCTTTGCTCGTAGCCGATATCCTTGATGGCGGCGCGCACGCGGTCCTCGAGCTGGCCATGCACCGACTCCGGCCCGCGGCACTCGCCGGCCAGGATGATGCGATTGGTGGTCACCATCGTCTCGCACGCCACGCGCGCGACGGGATCGGCGGCCAGGAAGGCGTCGACCACCTCGTCCGAGATGCGGTCCGCGACTTTGTCCGGATGCCCCTCCGACACGGACTCGCTGGTGAAGAGGTAGTGCGCACGCTTCTTCGACATCAGGCCTCCAGAGCGGCCGTTCACTGGGGCCGCCGACTTCGCCGGGGACTTCAAGCGTAAGTGGGGCCGGCCGCGCAACTGGAATTGTCCTTTCGCGAGCGACCCGCGCAGATAGCCAAGCGCCTGGCTCACGCCTAAACTTGGTCCATGGGCCTCTATGACCGCTTTGTCGTTCCCTGGCTGCTGAACTGCTGCTGTTCGGCCAAGCCGATCGCCTACCAGCGCGCCAAAGTCGTCCCCGACGCCGAGGGGCGCGTCCTCGAGCTCGGCATGGGCAGCGCGCTCAACCTTCCCTACTACGACGCGGCCAGGGTGCAGGACCTGTCGGCGGTCGAGCCGTCGGAGCCGCTGCGGCGGCGGGCGGAGCAGGCTGTCGAGGGATCGACCATTCCGGTCCATGTCCTGGACGGGCGCGCCGAGGCCCTGCCGTTCGACGACCACGCTTTCGACTGCGTGGTCTGCACCTTCACCCTATGTTCGGTGCAGGATCCGCAAGCCTCGCTGGCCGAGGCTAGGCGCGTGCTCAAGCCCGGCGGGCGGCTCCTGTTCTGCGAGCACGGGCTCGCGCCCGACGCCGACGTGGTCAAGTGGCAGCGGCGGATCGAGCCGGTGTGGAAACGCATCGCCGGCGGTTGCCATCTGACCCGGCCGGTCACAAGCGCCATCGAGGCCGCCGGATTCCGCGTGGAACGCCGCGAAACCATGTACCTGCCTGGCACGCCGCGCTGGGCGGGCTGGAACGAGTGGGGCGCGGCGGTCCCGTCGTGACCTAGAGCCGCGCGGCCGCGAAGCCGGCGGCGCTGGCGGCAGCCATCGTCGCGATCGCGCCCCAGGCCATGTCCAGCGCGGCGGCCGGCAGGGTGAAACCCTTGATGAGAGCAAGGCAGGTCAGGTCGAACGTTCCGTAGGCCACGAGCCCGAAGAACGCGGCAGCCAGCGCGGCCCGGCGCCAGTCGCCCCGGTCGAGCCCCGGGCGGACCACGAACACCAGAACCCCCGACGCATAGAGGGCGTAGAATCCGACCGCCGGCGCAAGCTGGAGCGTCGGATTGAGCAGGCTGCCGATCTCGGCCTGGTAGGCGCCGCGCGCGACGATCGCGAACCAGGCGAAATCCAGCGCTGGGAAAAGAGCGACCATGGTCGCGTAGGCGATGAGCAACCGCGTCATGAAGGGGCCTCCCTCCGCCCTTCTACGCGCGGGATGCGGCGCTGGATCTAACCCAGGAAAACCACCCGCCTGCGCTCCTCGCCCGAGCGGATGCGCGCGAGAACGCCCGCGTACTCCGGGTGATCGCGATCGGGGACGCCTTCGATGTAGAGCGTGTCGTCGATCGCCTGCACCAGGAGCCTGGCCGCCATGCGGTGGCCACGGAAGAAATCGACGATCACCCCGCCGAGCACGGGGAAGATGTTCGCAAGCGTGCGGATGGAGACGAGGACGCCGGCCTGCACGAGCACGCTGGCCGGAACGCGGGCGCGGTAGCCTTCGAGCACGAGCGCCGCGCCCGCGCCGATGCTGTAGGCCTCGCCCAGGCCCGGCACCCAGGCGAGGATGCCATCGAGCCCGATGCCGAACGGCCCGATGCCGATGAGGTTGTCGGAGACGCGGCCGATGCGCTCGATCGCTTTCTTACCGTTGTGCACGTCGATCTGGGTCTTGGCCTTGAACATGATCGATAGAGGTAGCCCGAATGCCGTTGACGGCAAGCTAAGCCGGCGCTTCGAGTTGAACTTACGGGCCTCGCCTGACCCAGCGGCATCGTTGCGCGCCCGTCCTCGCTCGGGCAAATTCGAGCCCGATCACCCAAGGAGGGCCCTATGGCCGAAGCCTACATCGTCGCCGCCGCGCGCACCGCCGGCGGCCGCAAAGGGGGCCGTCTGCAAGGCGTGCATCCCGCCGACCTCGCCGCGCAGGTGCTGGACAGCCTCGTCGAGCGCTCGGGCGCCGACCCGGCGCAAATCGAGGACGTGGTCATGGGCTGCGTGATGCAGGTGGGCCAGCAGGCGACCAACATCGCGCGCAACGCGGTCCTGGCGTCAAAGCTGCCGGAGAGCGTGCCGGCCACCTCGGTCGACCGCCAGTGCGGTTCCTCGCAGCAGGCGCTGCATTTCGCCGCCCAGGCCGTGCTGTCGGGCTCCATGGACATCGTCATCGCCTCCGGCGTGGAAAGCATGACCCGCGTGCCGATGGGCCTTTCGGTGATGCTGGCGGCGAAGGAAGGGTTCGGAGTGCCGAAGAGCCCGCGGATGGAGGAGCGCTACCCCAACATCCAGTTCAGCCAGTTCATGGGCGCCGAGATGATGGCCAAAAAGTACGGCCTCACCAAGGACCAGCTCGACGAATTCGGCTTCAAGAGCCACCAGAAAGCGATCGCCGCCACCCAAGGCGGCCGCTTTAAGGACGAGATCGTCCCCATCGAGATCACGACCGCCGAAGGCAAAACGGAGCTGCATACGGTCGATGAGGGCATCCGCTTCGACGTCTCGTTGGATGGCGTGAAGGGCGTGAAGCTGCTGCAGGAAGGCGGCGCGATCACCGCGGCGACCTCGAGCCAGATCTGCGACGGCGCCTCGGGCGTCATGATCGTCAGCGAAGCGGGGCTGAAATCGCTCGGCGTCGAGCCCATGGCCCGCATCCACCACATGACCGTGGTCGGCGGCGACCCGGTGATCATGCTGGAGGCCCCGATCCCTGGGACCGAGCGGGCCGTGAAGAAGGCCGGGATGCAGCTCGAGGACATCGACCTGTTCGAGGTCAACGAGGCCTTCGCCTCGGTCCCGGTCGCCTGGCTGAAGGCTCTAGGCGCCGACCCGAACAAGCTGAACGTCAACGGCGGCGCGATCGCGCTTGGCCACCCACTCGGCGCCTCGGGCACGAAGCTGATGACCACGCTGGTCTATGCGCTGAAAGACCGCGGCAAGCGCTACGGCCTACAGACCATGTGCGAAGGCGGCGGCCTCTCCAACGTCACCATCGTCGAGCGGCTGTAACGACACCTCTCCCCGAGAGGGAGGGGCCTGGAGCGAAGCGAGCGCGAGGGTGAGGGGTTACGGCGCCTTGGACTAGCCTGAAGCGGCGTACGCCGTCATCCTCCCACGCTAACGCGTGAGCTCCTCCTTCTCCCCCGGGAGAAGTTTGCCGGAGTGCCAGCGACCAATGCTGATGCTCGCTCTGCTTTTCGCAGCCGCGTTCTGGGCCGGGGCGCAGAATGCGCTGGCCGGCGGCGGTTCGTTCATCACGCTGCCGATGCTGATGCTGTCGGGCCTGGATGCGCGGGCGGCCAACATCACCTCGACCATCGCTCTCTTCCCCGGCCAGCTCACGACCGGCTGGGTCGGCCGCGACAACGTCGCCGGCGCCGGCGGGCACGCGTTCTGGGTGCTCGTGGCCATCAGCCTGGCGGGCGGGGCGGTCGGGGCGGTGCTCCTGCTTGCCACCCCGCCCGCCTTCTTTGCGCGGCTGCTGCCCTATCTTGTCCTCTTCGCGACCGCCGTCTTCGCGTGGGGCAGTTTCCTCAGACGGCCGACCGAGACCGCGCGGCCGATCGGGGGGACGCCCACGGCCCTGATCCAGTTCGGCATCTCCATCTACGGCGGCTACTTCGGCGGCGGCATCGGCTTTCTGATGCTGGCGGGGCTGACGCTGGCGGGTCTCGGCGTGCGCGCCGCCGGCGCGACCAAGAACGTGCTGGCCGGGATGATGAACGCCTCGGCGGTCGCGATCTTCGTCTTCACTCCGCACCTCGACTGGCGCCGGATCGCCGTGGTCGCCGTCGGTGCGATCTGCGGCGGCCTCCTAGGCGGCCTGATGCTGAAGCGCGTCAACGAGACGGCGCTCAGGCTCATCGTCGTCATCATCGGCGTTGCGCTGACGATCGGTCTCTTCCTGAGGGCGCGCTGACCGCTAGGGCGCGGCGGTGTGGAAGGTGAGGTCCACGTCGACCTTCTGGCCGAAGACGTCGGTCGGCCCGGCCGAGGTGAGTTCGCCGGAAATCTGGCCGCCCGCCCCCTGATAGTTCTTCACCGTGAGGACGCCGGAGAGCGAAACCGATCCCTGCTCCTTCAGCCCGGAGTGAACGATGTCGGCGCCGATGACCGAGCCGTCGGGCTCGATCTTAACAACCATCGCGTCGCCAAAGTTGCCGAACAGAGCATCGTCGGCGGCCTTTGCGTCGCCGGCTTGATCCTTCGCCGTGAACACGAGGTCCGTGACCGGCTGGCCGTCGAACGGATCGTCCTTGTGGGTCGTGACCTGGGTGAGCACGGCCGCCTTGCCGTCGACCGTGTACGAGCCGGAGACGGCCGGGCCGGCGACCGGTGTGGGCGCCGCCGCCGCGGCTGCCGCGGATGTCGGCGCTGCGCTGGCGGGGGCGGCGGCCGTGTTGGCGGCATTCCCCGGCGCCTTGGAACAGGCGACAAGCAGGGTCAGGCCGGCGAGGCCGAGGACGACGTTGCGCATGACGGGCTTCTCCCGCTCGGCCCAGGGCGGGCAAGCATCCCCTGCCTAGCACGCGTGGACGGAATGTCGATGCGGGTGGTTTGCGGATCAGACCCGCTCGATCGCCACCGCCAGGCCCTGGCCGACATGAAGGCGTCTGGCATGGGCTATCGTCCTCGCGCGCCTAATCTCCACGGCGTATAGGGCAGGCGGCCGGCGCGCGCACTTAAGGAAGGGAGGCGCTTGAGTATGTGGAAGGCAATGGCCCTCGTGGCCGCCGCTCTCATGGCCGGCCCGGCGATCGCCGCGCCGGCGCCGCACGTCACGATCGCCAGCTTCACACAGCTGAAGACGCCGCTGCCCTACCCCTATGACGAGCACGCCGATGCCGACGCGGCGGTCGCCGGAACCAAGGCGCGGGCGCTGGAGCGCCACAGGCTGCTGCTGATTGACCTCGGCGGGAACTGGTGCGGCGACTGCCGCGTGCTGGCCGGGACGATGGCCCTGCCCGAGGTCCGCGCGTTCGTCGACGCCCATTACGAGGTGGTGACTGTCGACGTCGGACGCTTCGACAAGAACCTGCAGATCCCGGCGCGCTACGGCATAACCCACCGGCTCGAGGGCGTCCCGAGCCTGCTCGTCATCGATCCCGCCAGCGACCGACTGATCGACGCCGGCCACATCGCCGCGCTGGCCGACGCTCGCCACATGACCCCGCAGTCGCTGGCCGATTGGCTGGCGCAATGGACGAACTAGCCATGGCAATCCGCATCATCATCACGCTGCATGCCGCCCCCGGGAAGGGTGCGGAGCTCGCCGACGCCTTCCGCGGTCGCTGCGCGGACGTCATGAAGGAGCCCGGCTGCGAGCAGTTCGAGGTGTTTCAAAGCGTCGTGGACCCCGACAAATTGGTGTTGCTCGAGCATTGGGCCGACGAAGCCGCGCTGGAGGCGCACCGGCAGGTGAACGCCAAGCGCGCACCGCTGCCCAGCGGGCTGAGGACCGGGCCGGTCGAGCGCGAGGACTACGCCTACAGCCAGACCCGCTGACCCGGGCGAAGCCCGCTCTTCAGCGACTGGAAACCGGGCACGCGATGCCCGCTCACTAGGCATACGGGCTTGACAGGTTGCGGCGCCGGCCGCCCACTCCCAGCATTGCGACTCGCAATGGGGGCTAATCATGAAACAAGTTTATGCTGGCGCCAGGGTGCTCGCGCTTGTTGTAGCGATCCTTGGAGCATTCGTTACGCTTCCGTACGCAGCGACAATACTGCTTGTTCTTGGGGCCATCTCCGTCATCGGCAACGCTCCGGAAGACAACATCAGGACCTTTACGGTCGCGATCGTTCTTCTGGTCGGGTCGAAGGAATTAGCTGCCATTCCGGCAGTCGGGACCGACCTCGCCACCATCTTCGGCGGGATCGGCACCGCGGCGTTCGGCGCCTCAGCCTTAGGCGTTCTCTTGGGCATCTACCGGCTGACCATGGCCGCGTTCGCGCCCAAGGCCGCTTGATGGGCGAGGCGTCGGGCGCTCGCCGACGCCTCCCCTCGCTAGCGGTCGATTTTCGTCGACAGCACGATCGAGGACGTCGTCCGCTCGACGCCGTCGAGCGCGCCGATGGCGTCGATCAGGGCGTCCATGTCGGCAGCGGACGGCGCAGCAGCAAGCGCGATCATGTCGAACGGGCCGCTGACCGACTGCAGCAGGCGAACCTGCGGCATCCGGCGAACCGCGGCGGCGACGGAGGCCGCCTGCTTCGGGGCGACCATGACCATCACGTAGGCGTGCATCTGCCCGCGTTCGTGGGCGTCGGACAGGCGGACCGTGTAGCCGGTGACGACGCCCGTGCGCTCCAGCCGCTCGATCCGGCTCTGGACGGTCGTGCGCGAAAGGCCGAGCCCGCGCGCCAGCTGGGCGGTCGGCGCGCGCGCGTTCTCGCGCAGTCGGGCGATCAGCGCCTGGTCGATCTCGTCCATATGCATAGTTGATATGGCAGGACGTCGGAATTGTCTCGGCGAATCGGCAAAGTGGGCATGGCGATTCGGCGCGCCGTCATCGACTCTCGTTATGGAATCTTTATGCGGGAGGCCGGCCTTTGCGGAGCGTGGCAGTCATCGGCGCCGGCAAGATCGGCGCGGTCGTCTCGGGCCTGTTGGCGCGCTCGGGCGACTATCAGGTCACGGCGCTCGATCGATCGGCGGCCGCCCTCGAAAGCTTGCCCTGCGAGGCCGCCATCGTGCGGAGACGCCTCGACATCGCCGACCCGCTGGCGCTCGACCGCGCGCTGGCGGGCCAGTTCGCCGTCCTGAGCGCCGCCCCCTACCACCTGACCCTGGCGGTCGCGCAGGCGGCGCGCCGAGCCGGCGCCCACTATCTGGACCTGACTGAAGACGTGGCGGCGACGCGGGCGATCACGGCGCTGGCCGCCGGCGCGCAGACCGCGTTTGTTCCGCAGTGCGGGCTCGCCCCCGGCTTCGTCTCCATCGTCGCCGCCGACCTGGCGTTGCATTTCGACGAGCTGCACGATGTGCGCCTGCGCGTGGGCGCGCTGCCGCGCTATCCCTCGAACGCGCTGAACTACAATCTGACCTGGTCGACCGACGGGGTGATCAACGAATACTGCGAGCCCTGCGACGCCATCGTCGACGGAGAGCTGCGCCAGAGCCGGGCATTGGAGGAGTGCGAGAGCTTCGCCCTCGACGGCGTGGCCTACGAGGCGTTCAACACGTCCGGCGGACTGGGCACCCTTTGCGAGACGTTGGCCGGTCGCGCGCGTAACGTGAACTACCGCACGATCCGCTATCCAGGCCATGCGGCGATCATGAAAGCGCTGTTGAACGACCTTCGCCTGCGCGACCGCCGCGATCTTCTGAAAGACATCCTCGAGCACGCCGTGCCGGCGACGCTGCAGGACGTGGTCATCGTGTTCGTGACCGTCTCCGGCCTGAAGAACGGCCAGCTGGTGCAGGAGACCTACGCCAACCGGATCTACGCCCGCGAGGTGGGTGACCGAATGCTGTCGGCGATCCAGATCACCACCGCCTCCAGCCTTTGCGCGGTGCTCGACCTCCTGGCCGAGGGAGCCATTGCGCAGAAGGGCCTCGTGCGCCAGGAGGAGATCGACCTGGCCGCGTTCCTGGCCAATCGGTTCGGCCGCGCCTATGCCGGCGCAGGCGCCCAGCCGTCCCATATGGAGCACGCGGCATGACCGTCCACGTGCAGCCGGGAATCGCCGCGGAAGCCGCCCGCCTGCTCGACCGCCTGGGCGTTCACGCCCCGTGCGGCGATCTCGTCGCGCGGACGCCGATCAGCGGAGAAGAGATCGCCCGCATCGCCACCACGACGCCGGCCGAGGCGGAGGCGGCGATCGAGGCGGCGCACGCGGCCTTCCTCGTCTGGCGCGCGGTTCCGGCGCCGCGGCGCGGCGAGCTCGTTCGCCTGCTTGGCGAAGAGCTGCGCGCCGCCAAGACGGACTTGGGCCTGCTCGTGACGATCGAAGCCGGCAAGACGCTGTCGGAGGGCCTCGGTGAGGTCCAGGAGATGATCGACATCTGCGACTACGCAACGGGCCTCTCGCGGCAGCTGTTCGGGCTCACCATCGCCACCGAGCGGGTGGAACACCGGATGATGGAGACCTGGAAGCCCCTGGGCGTGGTCGGCGTCATCACCGCCTTCAACTTCCCCGTCGCGGTCTGGGCATGGAACGGCGCGCTGGCGCTCGCCTGCGGCGATTCGGTGGTCTGGAAGCCGTCGGAGAAGACGCCGCTGGCGGCGCTTGCCGTGCAGGCGGCGTTCGAGCGCGCCGCCGCGGCGTTCGGCGGTGCGCCGCCGGCCCTGAGCCAGGTCCTGATCGGCGGGCCTGAGCTCGGCGTGGCGCTGGTCGACCACCCGCGCGTGCCGTTGGTCTCGGCGACCGGCTCGACGGCGATGGGGCGAAAGGTCGCCCCCAGGCTCGCGGCGCGGTTCGCCCGTGCGCTGCTCGAGCTCGGCGGCAACAACGCGGCCATGGTCTGCCCATCGGCTGACATGGACCAGGCCCTGCGCGCAGTCGCGTTCGCGGCGATGGGCACGGCCGGCCAGCGCTGCACGACGCTGCGCCGGCTGTTCGTGCACGAGGCGGTCTATTCTACCCTCATTCCACGGCTGAAGGCGGCCTACGCCAGTGTGCGGATCGGTGACCCTCGCGATCCTGAGACCCTGGTCGGCCCGCTGATCGACGCGCGCGCGGGCGAGTCGATGGCGCAGGCGCTCGACGAGGCGCGCGCGGCCGGAGGGCGAGTGAGCGGCGGCGAGCGGCTGGAGGGACCCGGCGTCTACGTGCGTCCGGCGCTGGTGGAGATGCCTGGTCAAGCGGACGTGGTTCTGCGCGAGACGTTCGCGCCAGTCCTCTACGTCATGCCCTATCGCGATCTCGACGAGGCGATCGCGCTGAACAATGCCGCGCCGCAGGGGCTCTCGTCGTCGATCTTCACGCTCGACCTGCGGGAAGCCGAGCGCTTCCTTTCCGAGCGCGGCTCCGACTGCGGCATCGCCAACGTCAACATCGGCCCGTCGGGCGCTGAGATCGGCGGCGCGTTCGGCGGCGAGAAGGAGACCGGCGGCGGCCGCGAAGCCGGCTCCGACGCTTGGAAGGCCTACATGCGCCGTGCGACCAACACGGTGAACCACGGCGCCGGCCTGCCGCTCGCCCAGGGCGTCAGGTTCGACATCTAGCGCAAGACCTCGACATCTCCGGCCAAGCTGGCAATCTGATCCGGTGGACGAGCTCTTCCGGTTTCCGAGCGCCACTCGGCGCGACCCGAGCGTCGATGCCTGGTTTGCCAAACCTGACGACGAGCTGCGGCTGATCGCCCGGCCATGGTTCGAACAGATGCGCGGCTGCGGCGCCGACGTACGCGAGCTGCTGCAAGACGGCCATCCCACAGCGTGCGTGGGCGATGCGGCGTTTGGGTACGTCGACGCCTTCAGTGCTCACGCGAATGTCGGTTTCTTCTTTGGCGCGGCGCTCGACGACCCAGCCGGCTTGCTGGAAGGGGCGGGCAAACGCATGCGGCACGTGAAGCTCCGCTGGGCGCAACCGGTGAACGCCGCTGCCCTGAGCGAACTCATCGCGGCGGCTTACCGGGACATCCGCTTGCGCCTCAGCGCCACGTAGCGTCGAGACTCTAGTGCGGCAGCATGGCGATGAGCTTGCTGTCCCACTTGTAGGCGTCGGCGCGGAACGCCAGGCTGCCCTGGTCGTCGACGAACGCCGTCGAATAGATCACGAACACGGTGACCGGGTGGCGGAGTGGCGCGCGCACGGTGGCGCCGGCCTCGATGGCGTCGTCGATGCGGCTGGGCGGCCAGTCCGGATTGTCCTGAAGCACCTGCTTGGCCAGGTCGGCCGGATGCTCCAGCCGCATGCAGCCGTGGCTGAACAGCCGAAGATCGCGCGTGAACAGCGACTTGGTCGGCGTGTCGTGCATGTAGACGCCGAAGCGGTTCGACAACTCGAACTTGATCGCGCCGAGCGCGCAGTCGGGGCCGGGCAGCTGCTGCAAGCCGCCGCCGGCGCGCACGACGTAGTGATGCCGTGCGAGGTAGCCGGCGTCGCGCCTCGCCTTCGGCCAGATCTCCGCCTCGGCGATGTCGGCTGGCACGTTCCAGGGCGGGTTGAACACCACGCCGCTCAGGGCATCGCGAAAGGTCGGCGTCTGCCTGTTGGGCCTGCCGACGATCGCGCGCATCACCATCGCGGGCGCGCCGCCGTCGAACAGCGTGAGCTCCTGGGCGGCGATGTTCAGCTCGATACGGTAGCCGGGGATGTCGCGCGGCATCCAGCGCGAGCGCTCGAGGCTGGCCCGGATCTGCGCCAGTCGCTCGTCGGCGGGTACATTGAGAGCGGCAAGCGTGGCCGTATCGACGACGCCGGTCGCGTCGAGGCCGTAGCGATCCTGGGCGCGGCCGACGGCGGCTGACACCGCCGCGTCGAAGACCGGCGAGGCGGCGCCTGGAACGACGACGGTCGGATCCTCGACGGCCAGCCGCTGCATCAGCAGGCGGACCGCTGGGCTCGCCACGTCCGCCTTCAGGCCAGGCGACGTCGCCAAACGGGGCCAGCCGCCGCGCGCGACGATGGCCGCGTAGCGGCTGTGGGCGTCGACGAGGCCGCGGTAACGCGGATCGGGCGGCGGCAGGCTGGCCACCCATGCCGCCAGCCGCTGTCCGGCGCGCGCCGCTCCGAAATCCGCCTGAGCGTCGTACCGCCCGGGCCGGATGGCCCAGTTGTTTGGGAAGCGGTCGGCGGCCAGCTGGCCGCTGCGCTCTGCGCGCGCGTAGGCGACGGCCGCGGCGGCGAGCCTCGCCTCGCCCTGGGCATGGACGGCGGGGTCGGGCGACGCCAGCTGCGCGCGCATCGCCTTGGTGTCGACGGCGGGCAAACCTTGGTCCGCGGCGCTGTCGAGCGCCGCCAGCAGGGCCGCGGCGTCGGCCGCGCTGATCGGCTGCGCCGGCGCGGGGGCGTCTGCGACCGCCGCACCGGCAAGGGCGCAGCTTGCGCCGATGAGAGCGGCGAGCCGCAGCAACAGGGAGAGTCCGTGCATCCGCAACCTCGAGCGTGAGGTCGCAAGTCAATCCGGGCGGCGCGCGCTCGCATTGATGCGGCGCAAGGGAGCCGGACCTTGCTCGCGCAACGGACGCTCGGCCAGTCGACCGATTGTGGATGCTCGGCGCGGTGCTGACAGCTTCTTGCCGGGTCTGTTCTAAGTCGTAAGACGACGACGCCTAGCCGCTGCCGAAGGAGCCTGAACCCATGTACATCGCCGGCCTCGTAATTCCTGTGCCCGAGGAAAAAATCGAGGCCTATCGCAAATGGGCCGAGAACGGAGCGCAGTTCTTCAAGGACTACGGATGTCTGGAGATCGTCGAGTGTTGGGAGGACTTCGTTCCCGAAGGCAAGCAGACCGACTTCCGACGCGCGGTCGCTGCGAGAGACGGCGAGAAGATCGTCTTCACCTGGCAAATCTGGCCCGACAAGGCGAGCTTCTATGCCGCCGAAGAGAAGATGCACCAGGACGAGCGTATGGATGCGGCCGGTGAGCCGCCGTTCGATGCGAAGCGCCTCATCCTCGGCTGCTTCGAGCCGATCTTTTCGATGGGCAGGGGTTGATCTTCGCTAGCCGGATCCGAGTCACGGCCACGGCGGGGGAAATCGCCGCGCCCCTGGAACGCTTACGGCCCTCCTCGGGGTTTCCGAGAGGGCCGCTGCGACCTCACGATCTGCGAGGTTAACTGGGTGCGGGGACAGGATTTGAACCTGTGACCTTCAGGTTATGAGCCTGACGAGCTACCGGGCTGCTCCACCCCGCG
>Ga0209415_10009527_pt1 | contig 16679 bp, 15 predicted proteins | sample PeaSoiSIISIP2007_FD_187696 | JGI IMG/M metagenome (GOLD analysis project Ga0209415, IMG submission 187696) | Peat soil microbial communities from Weissenstadt, Germany - SII-SIP-2007 (SPAdes) (version 2) | ecosystem: Environmental > Terrestrial > Soil > Wetlands > Peat | place: Germany... | reverse complement strand
TCTTTGATGTCCGCCTGCTGATCCCGATGCTGGCGATCGGTTTCCGCCCGGCCACCATTCTCGCGCGGTATCTGCGGACCTCGCTCCTCGACGTGCTGCATCAGGACTACATCCGGACGGCGCGCGCGAAAGGGCTGTTTGGATCGCGCGTGATCGTCCGCCACGGCCTCAGAAACGCCCTCACGCCGATCGCGACCGTCTCCGGCATTCTCGTCGCGGATGTCGTCACCGGATCGTTCTTCGTCGAGACGATCACTCGCGTCCCGGGCATCGGCCGCTATTTCGTGACGGCCGTGACCGGACACGACTATCCCGTGCTGCTGGCGCTCGCCCTGCTGTTTGCCGTCATCATCATCACGATGAACATCCTCGTCGATCTGTCCTACGCCGTGCTCGACCCCCGGGTGCGATACCAATGAGACACGGCGCAAGGGACGGGCGTGATGGGTAGCTCCTCGCTGGTCGGGGCGCGCGCCCCGGCCGCGGGCGCGGACCGCCGCCGCCGGTCCCGGCGAGCCCTCGTGCGGTTCGCGAGGCACCGCCTCGCGGTCCTCGGCGCGGGATTTCTGCTGGTGGTCCTGCTGGTCGCGATCGCCGTCACCGTGGTCGCGCCCTATCACTTCGCTCGGCAGGATCTGCTCGATACTTATGGCGTGCCGGACCCGCACCACCTGGTCGGCACCGATGCGCTGGGGCGGGACGTGTTGAGTCGGCTGATGTACGGCGCGCGCGTGTCGATGGGTGTTGGGCTGGTGACGACCGCGATCGTGCTCGCGATCGGGGTGCCGACCGGCCTCCTCGCCGGCTACTTCGGAGGGACGTTCGATCTCCTGCTCATGCGCGTCGTCGACGTCGTCTACGCGATCCCGTATCTGCTGCTCGTCCTGCTGCTGCAGGTGTTTTTCACGGCGTTTCTGCCAGGGGTCCGGGCCGGTCCGCTGGTGTGGCTTCGCGTGTTGAACCAAACCACGGGGGGCGTCGCCGCCATCGTGCTGGCGCTGTCGCTCGTCGGCTGGCTGGATGTCGCGCGGGTGACCCGCGGCCAAACCATCGCCCTGCGCGACCGCGAGTTTATTCAGGCGGCGAAGAGCCTCGGCGCGTCGGCGCGGCGCATCGTCGCCGCGCATCTGCTGCCGAACATCGCGGCCCCGATCATCGTCATGGCGACGGTGCTGGTCCCGATGTTCATCATCCTGGAGGCCGGGCTGAGCTTCCTCGGCCTCGGCGTCCAGCCGCCGACCGCGAGCTGGGGCATCATGATCGCGGAAGGCGCGACCGCCATCGAGTCGTACCCGCGGCTCGTGTTCGCCCCCGCGGTGGTGCTTGCCGCGACGCTGCTCAGCCTGAACTTCGTCGGCGACGGCCTGCGCGACGCGCTCGATCCGTCGGTCGATCGCTGAAGGGAGGGGCGCGCCCGCCGGCCGATGCCCCAGCGACTCGTCCGGCTGCAGGCGGCGGCGTTTCTGAACCGCGCGTCGGCCTTCCTGCTCGGGGACGAGGCCCGTTACGGCCTGCTGCTCGGCATTCCCGCCCACCTCATCCGCGCGGGGCCGGGGGCGTCCCCCTCGCTGTAACGCGGCCGTGGTCGAGGACGCTCGCGGCGTCGTCGCGGCCGCGCTCATGACGCCGCCCCACAATCTCGTCCTCTCGCCCATCACGTGCGGCGCCGTCTTGGGCGTGATCGCCGGGGATCTTCGGAGCGCCGGGATCGCGGTGCCCGGGGTCCACGCGCCCGTGCCCACCGGCGTGATGTTCAGCGCGGCGTGGAGCCGCGCGACGGGCCAGGCCTACCGCCGCTCCTGGTCGCAGCGCCTATATCGGCTCGACCCGGTCGAGCCGGCGAGCGGCGTCCCGGGAGCGTTTCGCCGGGCCGCCCGCGGCGATCAGGCCCTGCTCGTCCGCTGGATGCGCGAGTTCCACGAGGAAGCCCTCCGGGGCCACGTCCCCGAGGATCTTGAAGAGATGGTCGGGGTGTTTCTGGACACTCCCGGACGGGGGCGCTATCTGTGGGAGACCTCAGAGCCCGTGTCGATGGCCGGCCACACCGGCCCCACGCCGAACGGGATCCGGATCACCGCCGTCTACACGCCGCCGGAGCACCGTGGACGCGGGTTCGCGAGCGCCTGTGTCGGCGCTCTCAGCCGACGCTCCTGGACGGCGGGTATCGCTTCTGCATGTTGTACGCGGACCTCGCCAACCCGACCTCGAACCGCATCTACGAGCGGCTCGGGTATCGACCGGCGTGCGACGTGGACGTGTACGAGTTTCTCGCCGGTCCCCCGCCCTGAGGACGGGCGGAGGACCGCGGCGGGCGGGGCGGCGCTAACGCGGGACCCCGGTCCCGCGCCGAGCCAAGATCTCGCGCAGCCGCCGGGCCACGATCTCCGCCTCTCCGGGGCGAAGCGTCCACGACGCGATCTCGAGCGTGCCCTCCTCGGACGGGGCCGGCACCACCTCGATCGACGGATCCCCGTCGCGCAGCTTCGTCGCCACGGACGCCATGGGCTCGCCCGGGTCCGCGCGCCAGCGGACGCGCAGATGGGGCACCTGGTTCGCGATCGCGGGGATGAACCGCTCCGCCTGGACGTTCGGGAGCGGCTCGAGGGCGGATCGCAGTACCGAGACGGCGGCCTCCCACGTCTGCCAGTCGGCGTCGTGGTCGCGGCGCAGATAGCGCTCGACGGCGACCATCATGCCGATGACTTCTTCCTTGCTCACCTTGAGGCCGCGGCCCAGCGTATCGCTGTACGGCGCCGTGTTCAGCCGCGCCGCGGCGATGAGGTCGCGGCGTCCCAGCAGCAGTCCGGCGCTCTGCGGGCCCCCGAGCCCCTTGCCCCCGGAGAACACGACGAGGTCGAACCCCATCCGCGTGTACGTGAACAGGTTGTCGACCGGCGGGACGTCGGCGGCGGCGTCGTTCAACGTGGGCACGCCGCGCCGCTTTCCGATCGCGACGAACTCCGCCGCCGGGATCCGGCCGCTGGGCGCCGCTTTGTTGAGGAAGAGCAGCATCGCCGTCTGGGCGGTGATCGCACGCTCCAGTTCGTCGTGCGTGTCCACCTCGACCAGCCGGACGCCGCAGGCGCGCACCGCGTGATCGTACAGGAACCGGTGCGCCCGCTGGATCACCACCTCGCTCTTGAGTCCCGCGAGGTCCGGTAGCCGCTGGATGCGCTCCGGATCCTCGCCCGTGAGGCAGGCCGCGGTCCCGAGCGTCAGCGCCCCGGCCGATCCGGACGTGACCAGGGCCGCCTCGCACTCGAGCAGGGCCGCGATGCGGGCGCCGACCGCGAGGTGCACGTCCTCGAGCCGGGCGTACCGGTCGGAGGCGGCCGCGATCGCGGCCACGACCTCGGGGTGCGTCAGCATGCCGCCGAACTTCGTGTACGTGCCCGCCGCGTTGATGATGGGCCGAACGCCGAGCTCGGCGAAGAAGTCTCTGGACGGCGTGCCCCGTGCGACGGCGTCCGTGCTCCGGCTCCGCATCGCTTCTCCTCCCCGCGCGGCGCCACGCGGCGGCCCGCGCCCGTGGCGATCGCCGCGCCGGTCATGACACGCGATCTCCGGCAGTGAGGCCTTCGCGGGGGTGCCACCAACTCCTCGTCCCGCACTGGGATCCGCGGCGGGGTCGAGCGTCTCGGGTGCGGGGTCGGCGCGCCGGCGCTACCGGCACACGGGATTGAGCGCGGCGCGGCTCATGGCGAACCCCAGGTGAAGACCGGGCGCGCTGGCCCAGGCGAGGAGCCCCACGACCTGGTCCTGGGAATCGAGGACCGGCGAGCCGCTGTCGCCGTGTACCGCGTTTCCCTCGAGGGCCACGATGAAGATCGGCGTCCCGTCCGGCGCCGTGCCGAGTTTGCGCACGGTCCCGGCGGTCGAGAGCGGGTACGGCACCGACCCGGTGCTGCCGCCGAACCCGACGAAGTGCACCGGCTCTCCGACGACCGGATCTGTCCCGAACCGGAGCGCCTGAAACGCCGGCAGCGGGCCTTGATGCGCGAAGCCGTAGGGCGCGCCGCCGGGCGAGTGGAGGCTGTCGAACGGAAAGTCGGGAGCGGACGTGAGGCGAACCTCCGCGACGTCCCGGCTGGGCTCGACGGGCATGGCGGGGTCCGCCCACGGGTCGTGCGCCAGCACGCTGGAGCAGACCACGCTCGCGCCGTAGAACTCCCCGCTCACGAGCGCCACGAGCTGATACGCGGGATTCACGTACGCCTCGTACACGACGTGGCTGTTGGTCAGCGCCGTGCCGTCCGGCGAGATGAAGAACGCCGTCCCTCCGGCGACGTCATACACACGCTGCGGAACGCGGGGCACCGCGAAGATCATGAACACCCCGGCGAGCGGATTCTCGGCGCCCCCGCCGGGCGGCGCCGATTGCAGCGGCGGCGGCGGCGGCCGCCGGACCAGCGGCGGGGCCGGCCGGAGCGTCTCGAGAATCGCCGAGATCGTCGCGAAATCCGTTCGGATGCGGTTCGGGTCGTTCACGGTCGCGCCGAACGCGTAGAATCCGGTCTGTCCCACGGCCATGAAGACCATGACCGCGTACAGAGACACGGGACGCGCGGGGGCGTTCGCGACGGTGTACATGTAGTACGCGGGGAGCCCCGCGATCGTGGCGGCGCCCTCCTGGAGGACCCGCAGCTCGCCGGTCCGCTGCGGCGCCGCGCGGAGCGCATCCACCAACTGCAGGGGGTCGACCTGGGCGTCGGACTGCGCGAGGGGCGCGGCCGCCACGAAGAGCATCGGCGGCGCTTGCGAGGCGCCCCCCGGACCGAACGCGATCAGTCCGCTGGTGCCGCCGTCCATCCGGGGCATCGCCGCGGCCGGCACTTCTCTTGCCAGGAGCGCGGCGTCGAGCGGGCTCGCGCTCCAGTCGCCCGGCAGGCTGATCGTGAACTGCCCGCCCGCGTCCGAGACGTCCCGCGGGCCCGACTGCGCGACCGCCGGGGGGAGCGCAACCCCGCACAGGACGAGCAGGCAGACCACCCGCGCCCACGGCCGCCGCCCGCATCCCCCCGACGTGTGCTTCCGCAACCACGATCCCCCCGCGCGATCTGGACGAACTGGCCCTCGCGTCGGCGCCCGATTCACCATATACCCACGAGCACGGAAAAGGAGGAACAGGCCGCCCTCCCTACACGCTCCCCCGACCTGGGAGCGACGGCGGCGGGCGCGGGAGTTCCCGGCGGCGCCCCATCGCCGCCTCGACGCGGTTGACGGGGGCGGGGCGGCGTGCTATCCCTGAACGCAGGGTCGAAGACGGGCCGCGGGCCGTGGCGCCCTCCGACGGGCTCGGTGTCGGAGGGCGTGTTCGTGCGCGGGCGTCGCTGGGGGGCTGCGGCGTGGGGACGACGTGGCTGGTGACGTTCCTGACCGTGAACTTCGCGCTCAATATCACACCGGGCCCGGCGGTGCTGCAGGTCGTCGGGCACAGCATGGCGAACGGCTGGCGCCCGGCGCAGGCCAGCATTCTCGGCATTCTCTCCGCCAACGCGGTGTACTGCCTGTGCTCGGCCCTCGGCGTGGGTGCGCTGATCCTCGCGGTCCCGCAGCTGTTCGAGGCGGTCAAGTACGCCGGCACCGCCTACCTCGCGTGGCTGGGGATCTTGGCCGTGCGCGGCGCCGGCACGCTCGGCGCGGCGGAGGTGAGCGTGGGGCCGGCCGCGCGCCCGTCCGCGCTGTTCCGCCAGAGTTTCGTCCTGCAGAGCGCCAATCCCAAGTCCCTGCTGTTCTTCTGCGCGATGCTGCCGGTGTTCGCCGGCGCCGCCGAGGGCGCGGCGGCGCGCATCGTGCTGTTGGGAGTCGTCTCGCTCCTGCTCGAGTATCCGGTCCTGCTCGCCTACGCGCTGCTCGCCACGCGGATGCGCGTCTGGCTCTCGCACGGCCGCGGCCGCGCCCTGGTACAGGCCGGCAGCGGTCTCGCGCTGCTCGCCGCCGCCGGCTTGGTCGCCGCCACCTCTCTCGATTTTCCCGGCTCGTAGCCCCAGCCGGATCTGGCTTCCGACCGCCGGCGCGGGCGCCCCGCCGCGGGGCGCCGCGGGGAGATCGGCGTCGCTCACGGCTTCGCGGCGCGCACCAGCGCGAGGTATTCGTCCGCCGTCTCCGTCGCGGTGATCGCGCGAAGGATCAGCTCGTCGACGACGCCGCGCCACGCTTCGAGCGCGGGAGGGACGTCGGCCGGGGTCTCGGCCGCAACCGCGGTCTCCACCGGCGCGACATGCATGCGCGCGAACTGCGCCGCGTACGCTGGGATCCCGGCGTATCTGGCCCCTTCCGCCAGCAGTTTGGTGCGCGCGGCGGCCCCGAGGGCCAGGCGGACGTACGCGAAGATCTTCGGCGGCTGCCGCCCCGCGGCGGCGGCGCCGGCGCGGACCAGCGCGGCGGACTCGCGCGCCTGCGCTGGGGTCAGCCAGTTGAACAGCACCGCGTCGGAGATCCCGCCGGCGAGACGGCACATCTGCGGACCGAGCGCCGCGACGACGATCCGCGCCGACAGATGCGATCGGAGCGCGGCCACGCCGGCGCGCATGCGGGCCAGCCCCCCGGGGTTCGCGCTGCCCACGCCGAGGAGCAGGCGGGTGGGCGGCAGCCGCCGCGCCCGCACGTCCTCGGCGATGCTGTCGGGCCCCTTGGTCTGCAGGGGAATGACCCCGACCCCGAGATCGACGCGCCGCGTCTCGGGCACGGCCAGCGCGAGCGCGGCGAGCCCATCGATCGAGCCGGGATAGTTCGTCCAGAAGGAGGTGTAGCCGAGTGCCTCGGCCTCCCGCGCGGACGCGCGGATGATTTCGGGCGCCGTGCCCGCGAACAATGCAAACCCTCGTCCCATCAGTTGTCCCTCCGAGATGCCGGGCGCGGCCCGAGACGGCGGCTCCCTCTCCGCGAGGCCCGGCCCCATTGTGAGGCGATGCGCTCACCCTCCTGTGCGCGACGGTTCCGCTCGATGGCGGTCACTTCTGGATGTAGACCTGGCCGAAGTACTTGGTCGAGAACGAGCCGAGCTGGCGTCCCAGATGGAAGTAGCCCTTCACGTAGCTGCGCGCCGCCTCGCCCTGCGGCCGGAACACGAGGTAGATCCACGGCGCATCCTGATATAGAAGGCGCTCGGCGTTATTGTAGATGACTTTCCGCTTCGCCTGATCGATCGTGGCCCGGCCCTCCTCGAGCAGCTGGTCGAGCGCGGGATCTTTGAAGTTGACCGCCGCCGCGTACGCCACGCCGCCCGAGTGGTAGTACGTGTAGTAGACGTCGGGGTCGGGCCACGCGAGGTTCAGCCCGTCCATCAACATCATGTAGTTGCCGTTCAGCCGCTCCTGGAGCAGTTCGGGCACGTCGATCAGGTGGAGGTTCACCGTGACGCCGACGGCCTTGAGCATCGTGACGATCGCCTGCGCCGTGTCCAGGTGGACGCTCAGGCTGGTCGACGTGAAGTCGAGGTGCAGATCCTGCGGGTTCACGCCGGCCTCCCTGAGGAGCGCGAGCGCGTGCTCCGGATCGTCCCGCCACGTCGTGTCGACCTGCGGGTTGTAGACCCACTGGTCCCGCCGGAACAAGAACCCCGTCATCGGCTCGGCGAGCCCGCCGAACGCCGTCAGGCTCACGGTCTTGCGGCTGATCAGGAAGTTCAGCGCCTGGCGCACCTTGGGGTTGTTGAGCGGCGCGCGGGTGGGGTTCAGCCTGACGATGTTGTAGGCATCGAACCCCTGGTAGAGGCGGTAGTCGCTGGACTTCGAAAACGTGGCGAACTCCTGCCACGGCACATACTCGATGAAATCGACCTGCCCGCTCTTCAGCGCGTCGACCCGGGCGCGGTCGTCGAGGATCGGCTGCTGGACGATGCCGTCGAGGCAGGCCTGGTGCCACGCGCCGGAATACCGCTCTAGCGCATACCGGGTGTTCGGCTCGAAGCTCGCGAGACGGAACGGACCGGTGCCGTTCTCCGCGTGCTTGAAGTCGCCGCCGGACGCGGCCCACTTCTTGCTGATGACGTACGCTTCGGGGCTCGCCAGCATCAGCAGAAACGTCGCGTTGGGTTGCTTGAGGCGCACCTCGACGGCGTCGTCGTTGACGGCCCGGACCGACGCGACGAGAGCCGTGAACGTCGCCCCCCAGGTGGCGTGCGTGTCGGGATCCATGATCCGCTGGAACGTCGCGACCACGTCCGCCGCGGTGAACGCGGTCCCGTCGTGGAACGTGACCCCGCGCCGCAGGGTGAACACGTACGTCGACGGGTTGGGCTGCGACCAGGAGAGCGCGAGATCGGGTGCGACCTCCGCGTTCGGGTTGTACTGGACCAGCCCGTCGTAGAGGTTGCCCTGCATCGAGGAGTTCGAGGCGCCGTAATCGACGTGGGGGTCGAAGCCGATCGGATCCCGCACGAGCCCGTACCGCAGCGTCCCGCCCGTTACCGGGCACGCCGCGGTGGTGATCTTCTGGCTCCACGCCGGGTACGCGAGGAGGCTCAGGGTTGCGACGACCAGTCCGGTGCCTGCGATCCTGCGCCACATGCGGGTTCCTCCCGCGGCCGACGCACCCGGGAGCCGCGGGGGGCCGCGGCCCGCGCTCCGTGACACGCCGACGCCTCGTCCGACCGCGGAAGCGCAGACCGGCGAGGTCGTCGACAGGCGGCTTTTCGGTTCCGCCGGGGGGGGTTCCTGCGGGCCCGGAGAGGATCGGGCGTCCTGCCGCCCATAGGATAGATGCCGCGGCGGCCGAAGTTCTCCGTTGATGGCCGCGTATCTGCTTCGCCGTTCCGGAGCGGCGGCGACCCTCTTGTGGATCGTCGTCACGTTTGTGTTTTTCGCGATCTACCTGCTGCCGGGCGACCCGGCGCTCATCATCCTCGGCGGTCTGGAGTCGCATCCGAGCGCCGATCAGGTCGCGGCCGTGCACCGCGAGTTGGGGTTGGACCGGCCGATTGTCGTGCGCTACGCGGAGTGGCTCGGGCGGGTGGTCCACGGCGACATGGGTCATTCCCTGATCACCGGCCTGCCGGTGGCGAAGGAGCTGGTGGTGCGGTTGAGCCGGACGCTCGAGCTCATCGTCCCCGCCACGGTGCTGGCGGCGTGCATCGGGCTCCCGGCCGGCGTGCTCGCGGCGCGGCGGCGCGGCACGGCCCTCGACCCGTTTGTGACCGCGGTCGCGCTGCTCGGGTTCTCGGTGCCGGCGTTCGTCATCGGGCCCACGCTGGTCGCGATCTTCTCGCTCGGGCTGCACGTCGTGCCGTCGGAGGGATACGTCGCGCTGACCGAGTCCCCCGGTGCGTTTTTCTCGTACCTCATCCTGCCGGCGTGCACGCTCGCGGCCGCGCCGCTGGCGACGACGATGCGGATGACCCGCTCGTCCGTACTGGAACAGCTCTCGTTCGACTACGTGCGCACGGCGCGCAGCAAAGGGCTGGGCGAGCGATGGGTGTTCGCCCGGCACGTCCTCCGCAACGCGCTGCTGCCGGTCATCACGATCGTGGGGCTGCAGGTGGGCGCCATGTTCGCGGGCAGTGTCATCGTCGAGACGGTCTTCAACTGGCCTGGGATGAACCTGTACCTGCTCCAGGGGATCAACCAGCGGGACTACCCGGTCATCCAGGCCGTGGTGCTGGTGGTGGCCGTGATCTTCGTTCTGGTGAATCTGTTGATCGACCTAGCCTACACCGTATTCGATCCGCGCATCCGCTATGGTTAGCCGGACTGCCGCAGCCCGCGTCACCGCCGCGGCGGCGGGCGGCCCGGGCCGCGGGCGCTCCACGATGCTGGGGTCGGCGCTCGCCGTGGCCGCCGTCTTCGTGCTGGCGGTGTTCGCGCCGCTGGTGACCCGATACTCGCCGCTCGAGATGGACCCGGAGGTCCGGATGTCGGCGCCGTCCGCCGCGCACCTGCTCGGTACCGATGGGTTCGGCCGCGACACGCTGAGCAGGATCGCGTACGGCGCGCGGCTTTCGCTGGCCGTGAGCCTCTCGAGCGTCGCGCTCGGCGGGATGGCGGGGGCGGCCCTCGGGATGACGGCCGGGTATTTCGGGGGCGCGACGGAGATCGTGACGATGCGGATCATGGACGGGCTCCTGTCGTTTCCGCCGATCCTGCTCGCGGTCTTTGTGATCACCTTTCTTGGGCCGTCGGACGTGAACGTCACGCTGGTGATCGGTCTCCTGTACACGCCCAGGTTTGCGCGGCTCGCCCGCGCCAGCACCCTCTCGATCCGCGAGACCGAGTACGTGCAGGCCGCGCGCGCCCTCGGCGCCACGACCGTGCGGGTGCTGCGTCGCGCGATTCTCCCGAATGTGACGGCGCCGCTCCTGGTGCAGGCCTCGCTCGGCCTCGGCGAAGCGATCCTGCTCGAATCCGGACTGAGCTTTCTCGGCCTCGGCGCCCCGCCGCCCGCGCCGTCCTGGGGCAGCATGATCCAGGAGGCCAGCCGTTTTATGAGCCTGAGTCTGTGGCCGCTCGTGTGGCCCGCGATCACGATTTCGATGACGGTGCTGGCCTTCAACCTGCTGGGCGACGGACTGCGTGAACGGCTGGACCCGCGCCTCCGAGGGTCGCTCTAGAACCGGCCGCCCGCGTCGGCGGGTCTGTCTTCGGACGTCGACCGAAACGCATCGCCCCGCACGCCGCCCGGTCGGCGGATCACGGCGACATCCTGCGCCGCGCGATCGTCCTCATCCCCGTCCTGCTACGGGGCGGCGATCTCGTTACGTACCGTCGCCCTCAAACGCCTCGACCTCGCGGGCGTCATCGCGCTCGTCGCGCTTGGCGCGCCGATAACAGTCGAGGCACAGCACCGTGCCCCCGTACCGGACGGCGACGCTGTCGTCGGCCCCGCACGCCTCGCACGTCGTCTCACGGTAGATCGGCACCTCGCGGAATGGCCGGCCTCGGACGGCCCCGTCGATCACCACAAGCATGAGACGTTCCTCCCGCCGCAGATCGTATGGCCCGCCGGGTGTCTCGAACGACACCTGCGTCCCACGTTACCCCCACTGTAGCGGCCGGTTGTGAACGGACTGTGAAACGTTGTTAAACAGAGATGAAAAACGTGCCTGCGGGGGACCGCGAGGATGCGGACGCGCCGCGGGCCGTCAGGGGATCGCCCCCGCCTGTCCGTCAGATCGCCCGGGGTAGCCGGTGACGCTCGCGACCGGGCGCCCCGCCGCGTGTCGTACGGCAGCACGATGGCGCGCGTCTCTCGGTCGGCAGCACCGCCAGGATCGGCCGTGCGGTGTTCGCCGTCACTTCATCCTTCATCACGATCGAGCCGGGTAGATCAACACCTCCGGCACGTGAGCGCGCGCCGGCAGCGCCATCACGGCCAGGCACAGGAACGCGACGTCATCGGGTTGGAGCGCCTTCGCGCGCATCTCGGGGGTCGGCGGGGTGGGACGCCGGTCGAGCAGCGGCGTATCGGTCAGCCCCGGGAACATCACGGTCACCCTGACTCCGTGCTGGCGCTCCTCTTCCATCGTGCCGTGGGCCAGGCCGACCAACCCCGTCTTGCTGGCCTGGTAGCCGACCCCAGACACGTCCGGCCGCTTGGCCACCATTGAGGAGATGTGCACGAGCAGACCATCCCGGCGCTCGCGGAACACCGGCAGCACGGCCTGGGTCAGCACGTAGGCCGCGTGCAGGTTGGCCGCGATCAGCTCGTGCCAGGTGGCCATGGTCAGCGCCGTGAGCGCCCGATTCTTGACGTTGATCCCGACCGAGTTCACCAGCACGTCCAACCGGCCGAAGCGTTCGACCGCGGTGCGCACCGCGAGCGCGGCCGCCTCCGGGCTTGCCGCGTCGCCGGCCACGCTGACGGCGTCGCCGCCGGAGACGAGGATGGTCCGCTCGACCTCCTCGAGGCGTGCGCGGTCGCGCGCGAACAAACAGAGCCTCGCCCCTGCGTCGGCCGCGCCGAGCGCGATGGCGCGTCCGATGCCGCTGCTGGCGCCCGCGACCAGCACGGCCCGGGAGCGGAGATCGATGGCCCTCGTCACGACGCCGCCACCCGGCAGGCCGCGAGCAGCTTGGTGAACAACGCGGTCTTCATCCCACCCTCCCATCTCTCGTGATCGCGCCCCCACCTGCGCGCGATTCGCCGTGTGGAGCCGCTGAGCGGGTCTCGAGACGCCCCGACGGCCGCAGGCGCGGCGCTGAGACGAGCCCGATCCGGCGGTGGCCGCGGGCTAACAGGTGGCGGGTCGCCAGGGGAGGCGCCGTGTCCGTGATGCACGATGACGCCGACCGCGCCCGCAGGATCGTGCCCGCCGTATGCCATACGACCCGTGCCGGAATTTCCGTCTTGGCCGTTCGACTCATCTTTCGGGTGCACCTACACGCCTTGTATTGAAGGATTTCACTCCGGGTTCCTCTCGGCTACGCGCGCGCCCGCCTCGCGTAGAAGTCGCACCGCCTCCGGACCGGGCAGATCCCGCACCGCGGCGCGCGGGCGAGACAGGTCTCCTTCCCGTGGCGGATCAGCAGGAGGTGGAACGGGCCGCGGCGCGCGGGCCTGACCATCGCGTCCATCCAGGCGTGAGACCGCTCCGCGGAGAGTCCGGCCGGGATCAGGCCGGTGCGCAGGCCGATTCGGTGTACGTGCGTGTCGACCGCGAACGCCGGCTTCCCCAACCCGAAGACGAGCGCGATCGCGGCGGTTTTCGGTCCGACGCCGTCGAGGCTGAGCAGCCATGCCCGGGCCCGCGCCTCGGGCCACCGCCTGAGGAATTCCAGCGAGAGGACGCCGCGCTCGGCGATGATGCGGCGCAGGATGGCCTGGATGCGAGGGGCCTTCAGGGCGGCCAGACCGGCGGGGCGCAGCGCGTCGACGACCGCGCCGACCGGAGCACGGCTGAGGGCACCCCACGACCGGAATCGCGTCCGGAGCCGGTCGAACGCGCGGCGCGTGTTGGCGTCGCTCGTATGCTGCGAGATGACGGTCGCGATCAGCGTAGAGAGCGGATCCCGACGGCGGCGGCGCCGCGCCGGACCATAGTGCCCCTCGAGCAGGCGGTCGAGCGCCGCGGCTTTGCGCCCGAGCGCGGCCGGCGGGGTGGCCTCGATGGCGTGTCGCATCGCGCGGTCGAGTTCCGGGGGCGGCGCTCGCATTCCTCCGCCCGGCGCCCCCGCGTTCGCGGGGAGACGACGGCACGGGCCGGAGCGCTGATATGGTCGGGCCGCAAGAGGAGCGCGCAACCGCGACGGTCGGATTCTTGATCTGACGAGGCCCGTCGCGCCCTGTCGCGACGTTCACCGGAAAGTCTCGTCTACGATTTCGAGAAACGGGTTTCGCGGGGTTCACTCAGGCTATTTGGCCCTTGTCGACGCTCCCGTCAGCAATCCGTTCGCAGACGTCATCGCGGCTTATACCGCATAGCGCTGCGGGTGCGCTCCCACTGATGATTGCACACGGTCATCGTCGACATCAGCGCGTTGGCCGGCACCAAATCATCGTCCGACGCCCCCGACTTACTCCGGCCGACAGGCGGGGAACAACTCCGTGATCGCGCCCACCGACACCGCCAACCCGACCGCCGTCGCGGCGGCCCGGCTCCCGTGCGCGGCGATCGCTTGCTCGCTCGGCATGCCTATGCGGGTCGCCAGCTCCGAGCCGAGTCCCGTGTGATCGGCGCCGAGCACCCCGGCCAGCGTGTTTGTGTACATCGCCCCGCTCATCTCGTCCCCGAAGGCGATCAGGGCAATGACCCGCGCCGCAAACAGCCTCATCGCACTCCCCCTGTGTTGGCAACGCCGCCGCGGTGGCCCATCGCCGCCTTTGCCTGTTTCATAGTCAGGATCATAGGGGGTCCGCAATCTCGAGGGTATCGGATCATGATCCGAATCTAGTGAATCGCGGGAGGGACGACCACACGTTCGTGGGCAAGAGAGTGCGGGGTGAGGGGCGCGCGCCTCCGGGCGAGGGTGCGGATAACGGCCGCGGTCTCTGCCATTTCGCCACCGCCGCGGCCGCCTAAGCAAGGTACCACGGTTCCTTCAGGCCGTCACATGACCGTCCAACACCACGACGCTCCCGTGATGCCTCCGTGACGCAAAATGGGCGAACACCCGCACGTGACGCGCGGAAACCCCAGTAAAATATGATGCGCCCGAAGGGAATGGACCCCCCGATCTCCGAATCCTTGATCCGGCGCGGCCGCACGCCCGCCGCGGCGCGCGGGGTGCGGCGGTTCCAGGCGTCCCGCGCACGAACGGGAGGGGGCCTAGTCGTGCACATCGACCGCGACGGGAGGCGGACACGCGGGGCGGGGATCCGGCGGGCGAGCGATCGCCTCCTGTCCGCGCCCCGCGCGTGCGCCGAGGCATGACCCTCTCGCTCTGGGGGTTTGCCGGGTACCTGCTGCTCTATCTGGCGGTGATCACCGGCACGGCGCTCTCGTCCCCCGGGCTTCGCAGGCGCTTGCCGATGGCCGTCCGCAGCAGCGGCACACACACGATCCTGTCGATCGCCGGGTTGGTGGCCTCGGCGATCCACACGTTGAAGGGCGTCGTGTCTCCGCAGGGGGCCCAACTCGGTCTGCTCGTGTTCCTGTCTCCGAACGGGCCGCTCGATGTTGGGCTGGCGGTCGGCGTGGCCGCGCTGTACGTGTTCGCGGTGGCGACCGCGGTCGTCTACATGAAGCAGACGCTGCCCGGGCCGGTATGGCGGAGCCTCCACGCGCTTGCGTACCCGGCGTTCGCCGCCGCGGCGTGGCACAGCCTCGCGATCGGCGCGAACGCGTGGCTGCCGGAGGCCCGGACGATGTACGTCGCGACGACGGCGAGCGCGGCGGCGCTCGCCCTGGCGCGCCTCATCGAGCTCGGGGTGAGAGGCGTCCGCGTCCGGCCGCGCGCGGCGGTTCGGATCCAGTGAGCCTCGCGGGCCGACGCAGAGGAGCCGCCTCGCCGCGCCGGGAAGGCTCTGTTCAGCCGACCGATCGTGGGCGTGATCGACGGGAACCGGGCGGTCGGCCGGGCGATCACCGGCATGACGACGGAGCTTCGGACCCCCGCCCTGCAGTAGCCGCCGACCGCGCCGGCGGGTGCGGGGGGACTGGGACGGCATCGTGTATCGTGCATCAAGATCTCCGAATCGATACGTGTGACCTGTACGTGAGCGACAGCGGAGATGTCCGGTGAAGATCGACACGGATGCCGCCCTGCAGACGCGGATCGAGCGCGCCCGTACACGCACGCTGGCCTGGTTGGACGCGATGCGGGTGCCGGGACTGCCGGACGGCGTGACGCGCATCAGCGCGGCTCACGATCCCACCCGCTGGCCGGGCGTGTTGCTGCCGGGCACCTATAACAGCGTGATGTGCTGGCACCTGCTGGACGGCTTGTCGGGCGTCACGGCGGAGGCACGAATCGGCCTCGTCGACTGGTTGCATCGACACCGCAGCAGCGACGGCATCTTCCGGGTGTTCGGCATGACCGACGTTGACGTCTACAAGAAGGCGGACCCGGATGAAACGTGGCGCTACATTGACTTCCACGTGACGAACTATGCCCTCGGCGCCGTCGAGGCACTTGACCCCGGCCTCGCGCCGCTCCTGACCTTTGCGCGCCCCTGGCTTGACCCGCTCACGCTCAAGGCTTGGCTTTCGGACCGCGACCTGCGCGACCCGTGGCAGGAGGGCAACAACATCGTTAACCTCGATAGCTTCCTACTGCTGATGCGCCGCTTCGACCTCGCGGAGCCGGCGCAGATCGAGCGCGCCCTGACGATCCTGTTTGACTGGCACGACCGCCTCCAGGAGCCGGCCACGGGGTTTTGGGGGGTCGGCCAGCTCTCCGAGGCGCGCGCCGGGCTGGAGGCCATGGCCGGCTCCATGCACAGCTATCATCTCTGGTATGCGACCGGCCGCCCCCTTCGATACCATGACAAGGCGGTGGACTACGCGCTGGCGCGTCCGAGCGAGATCGACACGGCGTGCATCGACGTGGACCTGGTGGACCTCCTCGTCCACGCATCCATGCTGATCGACCACCGGCGCGATGACACCGTCGACTGGCTTCGACGCAAGCTCGTGGCGCTGCTGGCGTTCCAGGCCGCCGACGGCGGCTTCCCCGACGAACTCACGGGGATCCGCCGGGAAGACGGCTGGGTCCGCGGCTACGAGGAGCCGCAAGGGATCTCCAACACGTTCTCCACGTGGTTCCGCTGGATCGCCATCGCGATGATCGCCGACCTCCTGTGGCCGGGCTGGCGCGCATGGCGGTTTCGCCGCATGGTCGGCATCGGCTACCGGTTGGAGCGCTCGGGATGACCGCGGCCCGCGATCCGTTCGCCCATCTGCACGACGAGTCCTACGCCGACGCGTACGCGACGCAGGTCGGGCACCGCGACGCGGTCGCGCTGGGCGGCCGGCGCCGCATCCCGCTTGGGGGTCGCTGGCGTTTCACGCCCGATCTGTTCGACGAGGGGTTGCGTCAGCGCTGGTTCGAGCAGGAGCCTCTGCCGCCGGGCGCCTGGACGACGCCGAGGGACTACGACCCCGACGGGGCGGAGGTGCTGGAGGTTCCCTCCTGCTGGACATGCGTGAAGCCCGAGTGGCGCTTCTTCGAAGGGGCCGCCTGGTACGCGCGCAACTTCGACTGGGCGCCGGCCGCGGCCGAGCGGGTGGTCCTGCGCGTGGGCGCGGCGAACTACGAGGCGCGGGTCTTCCTCAACGGCCGGTACCTCGCCTCGCACCGGGGCGG
>Ga0209415_10009526_pt1 | contig 16680 bp, 11 predicted proteins | sample PeaSoiSIISIP2007_FD_187696 | JGI IMG/M metagenome (GOLD analysis project Ga0209415, IMG submission 187696) | Peat soil microbial communities from Weissenstadt, Germany - SII-SIP-2007 (SPAdes) (version 2) | ecosystem: Environmental > Terrestrial > Soil > Wetlands > Peat | place: Germany... | reverse complement strand
TTCTGAGAACCTTTTCCTGGTGAGCGCCACAGGAGGCCGTGGCCTCCTTGCTCGGATCAGCAATCGCTGCCACGGCCTTCCGTTGTGGCGCGGTTACTTGAGAGTTATGGACGATCCTGACCTGACTAGTTTATTTCGGGTGAAAGCGGGCGTGCCAGTCCGGCTGCGGGACTACGATCCGGCGTGGGCGGGGATCAAGGGGATTTCGAGGTTGCAAACCGCGGAGGCGAAACGTGCCGCCGCCGAAATCCTTCAGCGCAACCTGAAACCCCTCTCCGAAGCCCAGGACCTCCTGATGGCCAGCCGTAAGTATGCGGTGCTGATGGTTCTTCAGGCCATGGACGCCGCGGGTAAAGACGGAACCATCAAGCACGTCATGAGCGGAGTGAACCCGCAAGGATGCCAGGTGCATGCGTTCAAGCAACCGTCCGTGGAGGAACTGGAACACAACTTCCTATGGCGCTATAGCAAGTGCCTGCCCGAGAGGGGTCACATCGGGATCTTTAATCGTTCCTACTATGAGGAAGTCCTGGTGGTGAGGGTCCACCCGGCTTTTCTCGAACGGCAAAAGCTGTCGGGCGCCGGCCACGATCACGCCCTGTGGCCGCAGCGCTACGACGATATCAATCACTTCGAGCAACATCTGACGCGAAACGATACCGTCATCCTCAAGTTCTTTCTCAATGTCTCGAAGAAAGAGCAGGCTCGACGCCTGCGCGAGCGTCTGGAGAATCCGAAGAAGCAGTGGAAGTTTTCCGAAGCCGATCTGGCCGAGAGACCGCACTGGGACGAATATATGCGGGCTTACGAGGACGCGCTCGGCTCCACCAGCACGAAACATGCTCCGTGGTACATCATCCCGGCCGACCACAAGTGGATTGCGCGGTCGCTCGTATCGCAAATCCTCACCAAGACGATTCAAGGGCTGGACCTGAAGTACCCCGAACTCACGAAAGAGCACAAGGCCGCGCTTGCGGCCGCCAAGAAGCTGCTCGACCCCGAATAGACCGAACCGATGGGATTCGCGCTTTGGATCGATCTCGAAAACGGACTTGCCTGGGCCCAGGGAACCCACGAATATCGTCCGCTAGGCGCGGCTTCGATCGCCATCAGCGATCAATTCCGGCATCGCGACTTCCGGCAGACCCGGCGCTGCCCACCGCAGCTCCGCGATTCGTTTGTGGGCTTTTACGGTTCCATGGAGGAATTGAACGTGCGGCTGCGTTCGCCCCTGCGCTGGAACTTGCGGCCGACACCTGCGCACATAAGATAGTGAGCGGCGACCAAGAATCCAACGGATCGCCTCTAGGCGTCGAGAGAATCCACGACAGAATCCGGGCCATTCGACTCCGGCAAAAAAGGCTATCCTATGTAAGGCATTTTGATGACAAACCAGATTGAAGAAAAGAAGAACTTCCGGCTCTCCCTCGATTGGTGGGCCGTGCTCCTGGCCCTGACGGCTGCCGTGCTGGTGAAGCTCGGCGTGCTGCCCCCTGTTCCGTGGTAGATTGTCGGATCGGACGCCCGTGGCAGGGGCGGGGTGAAACACGCGCGCAGCCAGGGCGTACACGCGAGGGACGAAGCGAAAAAGCAAAGATCATGACCGCAGCGAATTTATATAGGCATACACATGAGTGACGCAATTACCGCAGTCCGCGAGCCGGCGATCCCGATGCCCTCGCGCTTTCTACAACTCATCCCCGGCGTACTTCTACTGACAGCAATCGGTTACGCCGGGAAACTGACCGAGCAGTCCATCGCAGCCTACGGGAAAGCGCACCATCTGACCCTTCCCAACATCGAGTACGTTCTGTGGGCTATCATTTTCGGCCTGATCGTATCGAACACCGTCGGTGTCTCCGCATTGTTCCGGCCCGGCGTCGCGACATATGAATTCTGGTTGAAAACGGGCATTGTTCTGCTGGGTGTGCGGTTCGTCCTGGGCGACGTGCTCAAGCTGGGAGGCATCAGCCTGGTATGCGTTATCGTCGAGCTGGCCGCGTCGATCGTGCTCATGACGTATCTGGGACGTTTGTTCGGACTCTCTCCGAAGCTGACCAGTCTGCTGGCCATCGGCTCCTCGATCTGCGGCGTCTCGGCCATCATCGCCGCCAAGGGAGCGATCGACGCCGACGACGAGGACGCATCCTACGCCATGGCCGCGATTCTGGCTCTGGGCGCGGTCAGCCTGTTTACGTTTCCGCTGATCGGCCACTGGCTGGGCATGAGCGATCACGCTTTCGGATTGTGGGCGGGACTGGCGGTGGATAACACCGCCGAGGCCACGGCCGCCGGCGCGCTGTACTCGGACGTCGCCGGCAAGTTTGCCGTGCTGGCGAAAACGGCCCGGAATGCGACCATCGGATTCGTCGTGCTGGGCTACGCCATCCACTGGGCGCGCCAGAGCAAGGCGCAGAAGGTGATGCACAAGGGCGCCTTTTTGTGGGAAAAGTTCCCCAAATTCGTTCTCGGTTTCCTGTTGATCTCCACGCTCGCCACTCTCGGCGTATTTTCGAAAGCGCAGACCACCGACCTCGCGAACCTCTCGCGATGGGCGTTTCTGCTAACCTTCGCCGGCGTGGGCTTGCGCTCGGACCTGAGGGAGATGCGCAAACAGGGGTTGCGCCCGTTGATCGTCGGCAGCGTGGGAGAACTGGCGATCGCCGGCCTGACGCTCGCGATGGTGGTGGGCGCGGCCCGGGCGTTTTCTTTCTAGCCCGCATGAAGAGCTGCTGAAAGTTGAGAGCAGTTCCGAGCCGCGACTGTTAAGGAGTGGTTGTAAAAAAAAGGTCGCGCGAAGCGGTCTCAATATTTTCGAATTGGAAGTGGCTGGTCTCTTTCTGCCAACCGCTCCCTCACGGTCACGGCTCGGTTAGGAGGCGTGGACGCGCGCGGCACCCAGGATTGACCGCACTCTCATCTCGAAGCCCATCGCGCGTAGAATAAGAGAATGGCCTTGTTTCCCCAGGAATTCTACAGGATCAAGAAGCTCCCGACCTATGTCTTTGCGGTCATCGACGAATTGAAAGCAAAGGCGGAGCACGAGATCATCGATCTCGGCATGGGCAACCCGGACGCCCCCACCCCTCGTCCCATCGTCAAGAAACTGATTCAGGAAGCCCGCGTCGCGCGCAATCATCGCTATTCCATGTCGCGCGGTATCGACGAACTGCGCCGCGCCATGACCGACCGGTACGCCAGGAATTACGGCGTAAGCCTCGATCCTGACAAGGAAGCCATCGTGACCATCGGCGCCAAGGAGGCGCTGGCCCACCTGGCGCTGGCCGTGATCGCACCGGGCGACACTGTGGTGGTGCCGAGCCCTTGTTATCCGATTCATCAGTACGGAGCGATCCTGGCCGAAGGCAACGCCCACATGGTGCCGATGCCGAACCCCGCCAGCTTCCTCAATTCGCTCGAGGATTTCTACAAGACCTCGGCGCGGCCGCCTGCAATGGTGCTGGTCTCATTCCCGCACAATCCGACCGGCCAAACCGTCGATCTGGATTTCTTCCGCGAATTGATCCGTATGGCGGCCCATCACGGCACCATGGTGGTGCACGATTTCGCTTACGCCGATATTTGCTTTGACGGCTACCAGGCCCCCAGCATCATGCAAGTGGAGGGCGCGAAAGAAGTCGCGGTCGAAATCTGTTCCATGTCCAAGAGTTACAACATGGCGGGATGGCGCGTCGGCTTCTGCGTCGGCAACGCCCGCATGATCGCCGCGCTCACCAGGATCAAGAGCTATCTCGACTACGGCATGTTCCAACCGATCCAGCTCGCCGCGGCGACGGCCCTTCGGGAGTGCGAAGAGGACACCAAGAAGATCTGCGCGATGTATCAGAAGCGGCGCGACGTGCTGGTGGCCGGTCTGAAGCGCGCGGGCTGGCCGGTCGAGCAGCCGCGAGGATCGATGTTCGTGTGGGCGCCACTGCCGGAACAGTACCGGTCCCTGACCTCGCTCGATTTTGCCAAACTCATGATCACCGAGGCTCACGTGGCGGTTTCTCCCGGTATCGGCTTCGGGCCGCTGGGTGAAGGCTTCGTGAGGTTCGCGCTGGTCCACGACCCTCCCAAGCTGCGCCAGGCCACCAAATCCATTAAAGAGATGATGAAGGCGGGCCGGAAGGCGCCCGTGGCAGTCGCAAGCCTGCCATAATCCGGCTATGGCCGCAGCCACAGACCTGCATGCCGTCCGTGTGGTAGAGCTGCGCAGGATCGCCGCCGGAATCCTGGATCCGGTCCTCGACGAAGAGGTCGTCTCGTGGCGCCGGGACTTTGACTGGGACCTGCGTTCTGCAGCAAACCTGGTGCACCGCTTTGTGGAAATGCAGGCTCTCAACGGGTTTGCCTTGCTCCGGGGAAGCCGGGTCATCGGCTATTCCTACTACGTCTGCGAAGAGAACAAGGGGCTGATCGGCGATCTCTACGTGGTGGATGCGGAGCGTAGCGTGGAGCACGAAAACGCGCTGATGGCGAGCATCCTGGACGCCATGTGGCAAACTCCCGGAGTGCGGCGAGTGGAGGCGCAACTGATGATGATCGCGTCTCCGCTCGACCGTCCCGTACCGCAGCCCAACCGGTTCCAGGCGTTTCCGCGAGTCTTCCTGGAAATCGGGAGCGGCTCGGTCCTGCGCCTGGCCGAACGCGAGACCGCGCGCGCTTTTGAGGAACTCGCCCGCACAACGGAGCCTCGCTCGGGGGAGACTCTTAGGGTTCCTGCTGGTTTGGCGGGCCTCGCTGGCCCTGTGCGGGCTTCCATCGTGCCCTGGACCGAAGCCCGGCAGGATGCTACGGCCAGGCTGATGGCGAACTCCTACCGCGGCCATATCGACAGCCAAATCAACGATCAGTACCGTTCGCCGGCGGGCGCGCGAAGATTCCTGGCCAATATCATCCAATACCCGGGCTGCGGCGCTTTTTTCGCGCCGGGATCGTTTGCGGCCGTCGACCGCAGCGACGGTTCGCTGTGCGGGGTTTCGCTCGCGAGCCTGGTGGCACACGACGTCGGACACATCACCCAGGTGTGTGTCGAGCCTTCTCATCGGGGAACCGGCCTGGGGTATGAGCTGGTGCGCCGGTCGCTCGAAGCGCTGGGCGCCCGGGGCTGCCGTTCCACCAGCCTCACGGTCACATACTCCAACGAGACGGCAATCCAGTTGTATAAAAGAATGGGGTTTACCACTCGCCGGCAGTTCGCTGCCTATGTCTGGGAGTCGCGATAACGCGCGTTCCTGTCGAAATGTGAACCGCATTTTTTAGGGACCTGCGGGGTGGCCGACGGGGGCGTCGGCCGCGGTCCAGGGGGACCGCCCTACGAAGGGCCAAGGTGGGGCGGGCGCCCTCGCCCGCGTTCGGCCCCCCGGCCGAATTCTTCCCTACGGACGGACTACTGGCGATGGCGGCGTCGGATGGTCGCTACTCGCGTCCCGGCGCGGGCATCTGCTACGGTAGAAAGGTGTTCGCCATGGCGTGGTTTTCGCGGCAAAAGTCGGGAGTGGAAGGTTCGGGCGAGGGCGAGAAGCGCGTCCGCACCGAGGGCCTGTGGCAGAAATGCGAGAGCTGCCAGCAGATCATCTGGAAGAAGTCGCTCGACGAGAACCTCCAGGTGTGCCCGCAATGCGACCATCACTTCTATCTGGACGCCCGGTCCCGCCTCGGCATGCTGTTCGACGACGCGCAGTATTCGGAATTCGACCCCGATCTGGTTTCCTCCGATCCGCTGCGCTTCGTGGATTCGAAGACCTACGTCGCGCGGCTGGCGGCTATGCAGAAGGCCACCTCTCTCGCCGATGCCATCCTTTCGGCCGGCGGGACGCTGAACGGACGGCCGGTTCACATTTGCGCCATGGAGTCCAAGTTCATCGGCGGCAGCATGGGTGCGGCGGTGGGCGAGAAGATCACGCGCTCGATCGAGAGGTCGGTGGAGCGCAGGATTCCGCTGGTGGTGGTCTCGGCATCGGGCGGCGCGCGGATGCAGGAGGGCGCGGTCAGCCTGATGCAGCTCGCCAAGATCTCGGCGGCCCTGATGCGCATGGATGAAGCGAAAGTGCCGTTCATCAGCGTGCTCACCGATCCGACCACCGGCGGGGTCACTGCCAGCTTCGCGATGTTGGGCGATGTGAATATCGCCGAACCCGGAGCATTGATCGGATTCGCGGGCCCTCGCGTGATTGAACAGACCATCCGCCAGAAGCTGCCGCACGGCTTCCAGCGCAGCGAGTTCCTGCTGGAACACGGTTTCCTGGACGCGGTGGTGAAGCGCCCGGAGATGAAGGGCTACATCGCTCGCGCGCTGAACTTCTTCTGCGACTAGCGCAGTGCGTCCCAAGTCCTGACGGTTTTGTGGGGCGGGCAATCCTGCCCGCAGCCGCCTTTCCAGGCGGCTGGACCCGCTGGAAAGCGGGTCCGCAGGCTAGATAGCCTGCCCCACAAGCAGAACAGAATGGCTATTCAGCATGACGCAGCGCACTAGCGTTTTTCAGCGCCCCGCTGGACAATACGAGTCTTAAACGGGATTTAAGATTATTTTCCCGCCGGCGCACGCCGCCGCAGTTCGTCGAAGAAGTTCTCCAGGAAGCTCATGTGGACATCCCCCTTCTCTTCCCCCGCTCCCTTCAGCTCGGGGAATATTGCAAACCGCTGGCCGTCCGGCGCCAGGTCGTAGCTCAAAATTCCGCTGAGCTCGCGAAGTTGCTGATCGGACCAAAGGCGCGGTTTGCCGGCAACGAAAGATTCGTTCTTCGGTTCGCAATCGGCCACGATGATCCGATTATCCAAACTCTGAAAGAATAGCTCCCGGCCATCGTGCGACCAGACCGGGAGCTGCCCCCCGGCATTCGAGATTTGCCACTTACCGCCAGGCCCTGGAAACGGCCGCACGTCTACTTCATTTCGTCCCGACTCATCGGATTGGTATGCGATCCACCGGCCATCGGGTGAGACGGCTGGATAGCGTTCATTGGACGGCGTGTGAAGGAAAAGCTCCGGCCTGTCCGGTTTTGGATGATCGGGATCGCTCAAATCGAGCGCGACAGTCCAAAGGTCATAGCCGTTGTCGGGATCGAGCACGGAGTACGCCAGCCGCCGGCCATCGGGAAAGAATGAGTATGGAACCATGACGTTCTTACTGTCCAGCAGGTGCTGGATCTCTCCGGACCCGTCGGCGCGAATCCAGCCGAGGCTGAAGCCATCCGCGGAGCGGAACCAAAACACTATGTGCTTGCCGTCAGGACTCCACGTGGGATAAGCCGGTGTTTGAGTATTCAAGGTAAGGCGAGACATCGTATCGCGCTGCAAATCATAGATGAAGATATTCCGGTCGTTGCCCGAGGTTTGCGCTAGCGCTAGTCGCCGTCCGTCCGGAGAGAAGCGGGGGGTTAGATAGAAGCCTGGCGTGGCGATCAGGGGCTGGGCTTTTCCGGATTTCTCCAGCCATGACACCGGCCAACTTTGAGCCGATGCCTTACCGGCCCGATACACCAACGTTCCCGGCCCAGAGGGCGCGCCGGAGAAACTGAATTGTCCCGCGCCCGAAGTCGGATCGGCGGCCAAGTCCTCCAGCATGGGCACCGCCGTGCCGCGAAGCTCCAGCCGAGCGGGATCGAACGGCGCGGCGAACAGCACTCCCTCATGAACGTACAGCAGGTGGCCCGTGGAATCGCCCGTGGGCAGGTAGCGGCCAAAGTAACCGCCGCGCACCAGGATCTTGACCTCGCCGGTCTTCAAGGACACCGCCGCGATGCTGGCATCCTCAAACGCAACGATCGAAGAGGAAAGGGTGAATAGGGCCGATTCACCTCCAGGTAGAAGCTGTGGCCAGCGGTGAGTCAATGCACCCTGTAGCTTGGTAACCGGCCGAGGCGTTCCTCCTTCGATCGGTACGCGCGAAAGTGCACCTGTGGAGTTCAATGCCACGACAATGTCGCCGTGCTCTCCCCAGCCCGCGCCGCGCGCGTCGGAGGCGTCGCACAGCACCACCGGTGCGCCGCCCTGGACCGGGATCTTCTTCATTTTGCTATCGGCGAAAAAGCCGATCCATTTTCCATCGGGCGAAAAGAACGAGTCGCTTCCGTTGTCGGTTCCCGAGAGCAACGCCGGCTTGGTCTCGCTCAGCAATCGCGTGGCGAGCATTTGCTTGCCGTCCGAGCTCTTGATAGGAAATACCAGCCGCGATCCATCCGGTGAAATCACGGTGGTGGAGAATTGGCCGGCGCCCGCGTCCGGCCCGAGATCGACGCTTAATCGCAAGAGCGGGCGGTCCACTGGCTGCGTCAGGCGCCAGAGCACTGTTCCCAGTCCGATCGAGATTAGCGCCAGCACGCCCGCCACGGCCCACGGCACGAGAATGCGTCTTTGCGGCGCGGCGGATAAGGCCTCCGCTTCCTGCGACGCTCCACTCGACGTTTCTTGAATCGCTTCTCCAATAACGATTCGCGCTTCGCCGATATCGCGCAGTCGATTTTTGACGTTGCGTTCCAGGCATCGCTTGAGAAGATCTCGAATCTTCGCCGGCGTTTTCGGCGGCAATTTAGTGAAATCGATGGGGCCGCGCAAAACATCGGCCAGCGTGTGGGAGATCGTTTCGCCATCGAACAGCCGCTTTCCGGTCAGCATCTCGAACAGAACCACACCGAAGGACCAGATGTCCGCGCGTTTGTCCACCGCCTTGCCGCTGGCCTGCTCGGGACTCATGTAGGCCGCCGTGCCCATGATCGTCCCGGCTTGGGTCGCTCCCATGGTGAGGGTCGGCGAGTTTGCCGGGTCGCCGGCGTCGGAGGAAGAGCCCAACGCGACCGCCGCGAGCCCGAAGTCGAGCATCTTGACGACACCTTCCGGCGTGACCATGATGTTCGCGGGCTTCAAATCGCGATGCGTGATGCCCTTGTCGTGCGCGGCTTCGAACGCTTCCGCAATCTGTTTTGCGTAATTAAGAGCGGTCTCAAGCGGGAGCGGTCCTGGTTTTACATGGAAAGCGAGGTTCTCTCCCGGAACCAGCTCCATCACCAGAGCGCGGACGACATTCGATTCTTCGACGCCGTAAATCTGCGCGATGTTGGGGTGGTTGAGCGACGCGAGAACCTTCGCCTCGCGCTCGAAGCGAGCCAGCCGCTCCGGGTCCTGGGCAAGAGTGGCGGGCAAAACTTTGATCGCTACGTCGCGGCCGAGCTTGGTGTCTTTGGCGCGATACACCTCACCCATGCCGCCCGCGCCGAGGGGCGAGAGGATCTCGTACGGTCCGAGGCGGGTCCCAGGGGAAAGGGGCATGTGTGGGATCAGCCAAGTTTACCCCATCAAGAAGCGGACGTGACGCCGTGGGCTCAGTCGACGAAAGTGGGGCAGCCAATCATGGCTGCAGCCGCCTTTTAGGCGGCCCCAATTTCCACCTTGCGCATGCGGTCAGGGCGCTAAGCCGGCTAAAAGCCGGCTGCGGGCAGGATTGCCCGCCCCACACGCGGCGTCTGGTTCCTGGCGTCTGGGGCAGGCAGGCCTATCCGTTAAACTTGTTGTAGATCCCACGAAATGATTCAACTCCAAGGGGCCGGGAAGCGCTACGGCCACAAACTCCTGTTTGAGAACTGCGACTGGCTGATCACCCCGCGGGAGCGCACCGGCCTGGTGGGCGCGAACGGGACCGGAAAATCCACCATTCTCAAAATTCTATGCGGGATGGAGACGCTCGACTACGGCTCCGTCAGCTTCGCCAAGGGCATCAGCCAGGGCTACCTTCCGCAGGACGGGCTGACGCTTTCGGGACGCACGGTGTTTGCCGAGTGCATGACCGTCTTCGCCGACCTGCGCGACATGGAACAGGAACTCGAGACGCTGCATCACAAGCTGGGAGAGCTGGATCCAGCGAGCGAAGAATACTCGCTGGTGGCCGACCGCCTGCACCACATCGATAGCGAATTCAGGAATCGCGACGGCTATGCGATCGAGGCGCAGGTCGGCACGGTGCTGAACGGCCTGGGATTCAACAAGGAAGACTGGTCTCGCAGGACCGAGGAATTCTCCGGCGGCTGGCAGATGCGCCTGGCGCTGGCGAAGCTGTTGCTCGAAAAACCCAACCTGCTGCTGCTCGACGAGCCGACCAATCACCTGGACCTGGAGGCGCGCAACTGGCTGGAGTCGTATCTGGCGGCCTACCCGTATGCCTACGTGCTGATCTCGCACGACCGGTATTTCCTGGACACCACGGTGAATCGCACCGTCGAGATCTGGAACAAGAAGGTGCAGTTCTACAGCGGCAACTACGATTCCTATCTCCGGCAGAAAGAGGAACGGCGATCGCAACTGGTGGCGGCGTATAAGAACCAGCGTGATCGCATCGAGCAACTGGAGGCGTTCATCAATCGTTTCCGCGCCACGGCAACCAAGGCCAAACAGGTACAATCGCGCATCAAGGAATTGGACAAGATCGAACGGATCGAGATCCCGCCCGATGAGCAGACCATCCATTTCTCATTTCCGCAGCCCAAACCGAGCGGCCGGATCGTCGCCGAGTTCAAGGACGTCGCGAAGGACTACGGTTCGAAGCACGTATTCGGCGGAGCGAGTTTCATCATCGAACGCGGGGACCGCATTGCTCTCGTGGGCGTAAACGGCGCGGGCAAATCGACCTTAATCAAGCTGCTGGCCGGGACCGAGCCGTTGACCTCAGGCTCCTACACGCTGGGCTACAACGCGCTGCCGGATTACTTTGCGCAGGACCAATACAAGGAACTGAATCCGGAGCGCCGCATGCTGGACGATCTGAGCGACGCCGCTCCGCGATCGACGCAGACCGAATTGCGGACCCTGCTCGGCTGTTTCCTGTTCAGCGACGACGACGTTTTCAAACGCATCGGCGTGCTGTCGGGCGGCGAGCGGAATCGCTACGCGCTCGCGCGGATGCTGCTCGAGCCCACCAATTTCCTGCTGCTCGACGAGCCGACCAACCACCTGGATATGCGCGCCAAGGACGTGCTGCTCGAATCCTTGAGCAAGTACACCGGCACGGTGGTGTTTGTGTCGCACGACCGTTACTTCATCGATCATCTCGCTACGCGCATCTTCGAAATCGAGGACGGGCACGTGCACGTTTTCCCGGGCAACTATGAAGACTACCTGTGGCGCAAGTCCGGGGGGCCGGAATCGGTACTGGCGGCCTCACGCAAGACGCCGGAACCCGAATCACCGCCGGAGGTTTCAACGGAGCCGAAGAAGCGCGTGAATCCGATGCGGCTGAAAAAGATTCAGAACCGGCTGCGCGAAGTGGAACAGCAGGTGGCCGGGCTCGAATCGGAAATCCAGCAGTTGGACGCGGCTCTGGCGGATTTCAAGAGCGTGGAAGAAACCATGCGCTTGGGCGAGCACTCGATGGCGCGCCGCAAGGAACTGGAATCACGCGTCACGGAGTGGGAGGCACTGTCCGCGGAGCTCGAAGCGGCCTCGTGAAATCCTAGGCGTGCATGTGGGGCGGGCAATCCTGCCCGCAGCCGCCTCTTCAGGCGGCTGGACCCGCTGGAAAGCGTGCCCGTAGGCTGGATAGCCTGCTCCACTAACGTCTTAGACTTCTTCAGCAGCCTGTTTCAGGCTACTGGCTCTACTGCGCGTAGGTCTGAGACGAGCCCGAAACCAGCGCCACCGGAGAGGCTTGTGGTTGCGGCTGCGAGAAGTACTCGGCCGCTGCCAGGTTCTGGTACACGCGGCCAGCTACACCCGATGCCGCGGGACCGCTGACCATGTTGCCGCCGGTCAGCAGGACTACCACCACCAGCTTCCCGTTCGCCGTCTCGTTGAACGATCCAAACCATCCGAGGTGGGTGGGCGACCGCGAATCGGTGCAGGTGCCGGTCTTGCCGTAGATCGGCTCGTTCGGATCTTGGCCGGCGCGGCGCGCGGTCCCATACTCGACCGCCCCCTGCATCCCCGGCTTAATATCGGGAATCCATTGCTCGATGTCGAGCCGCCGCTTGACCCTCGGCACCAGGGCCTGGGCCTCCTGTTCGGTCTTGGGATATTGCAGGTAGTTGAGCGTGCCGCCGTTGGCAACCGCGCCGATCAGTCCGGCGTATTCGAGCGGTGTGAGGTAGAAGCCCTCGCCAAAGACCGTTAGCGTCCCGATACCGCTTTTGGGAGGCCCGGACGGAAGCAAGCCCGCCCGCTCCTGCGCGATATCCAGGCTCGCTTTCTCGCCCAGCCCGAACAGCTTCGCGTAGTACACGACACGCTCGAAGCCCAGCTTCTGGCCCAGGCTCGCGAAATACTGATTGTTCGATTTGGCGAGCGCGGCGGTCAGCGCCATGGCCGTGCGGCCATAGAGGTGGATCAGCGTATTGCGCTCAATAATGTTCTCGCTCAACGCCGCCAGAGCGACGGGGACCTTGATCGTCGAGCAGGGCTCGAATCCATCCTGGAAAGCGAGCTTCTGATTCACGATCGACAGGATGCGTCCGGAATTGGGTTCGGTTACGACCACGGTGCCGTTCAGCGGACCGAGCGCGTCGACCGCCGCCCGCCGCACTACCAAGTTTTCCCCGTCCACGTTATCGCCATCGGTCGAGTCGGCGAAATTCGGAGTTCGCCAGGGCCCTCGCGACACTCGCACCGACTTGCGCCTGGTCTTCGTGGCTCGCTGCGTGGCGGGAGTGACGGATAATGCGACGCCACTAGCCGGAGCCTTCGCGGTTGCGGAAACGGTCGCGACTGCGTGCGCGGGCGCAGCGGCATGGCGCGACGCCACGTGGGCCGTCGTAGCCGATTTCGTGGTGGCGGACTTCCTGGTAGGCGCCGACTTCGTTGCCGTCTTTGCAGATGTCCCGACGGGATGAGCGGCCACTTTCTTCTTGGCCGGAGGATCCGGTGTGGTGGTTTCCGCTCCGAGCCACGCCGCCATTGGCGCCAGCAGCGCCGTCGACAGCGCCAGCCGAATCAGAACACGATCAAAATGTTTTAGGGGCAAGAAAAGCTCCCCTCCCGTCATAGATTTGCCGGCAACACTAGAAGTTAACATTGTGCGCGATAAACCGAGGCCCCGTCAAGCGGCATCTCCATGACTTATCGGCCGGTAAAGCACCACTACTGATCAGTTCCGCCCGGGAAGTGGAGCTCGGACCCTGGTCAGCGGTAAAGCAAGGCGGAATCGGAATCGGTCCCGTTGTTCAGTATGTTCGTTGTTTAGTGATGTGTCTCGTGATGTGTTTCGCTAGAATATGGTGCAGTGCCGTCCGCCTGGCGCCGCTACGCCCGACCGCAGGATTTCGTCTGGCTTCTGCTGTTTTCGGCCCTCGCCGTCTTCAGTCCGGAGCGCGATCCAACGGTGCTCACGTTATTGGTGGCGCTCGGCATCGTGCAGGTGATCGAGCCTCGCATCGGCGCCATCCCATCCATCCTGTTGAAGCTGGCTCTCTGTTACGTTCTGATCGGATACAGCGGCGGTCTGAACAGCAGCTTCTATCTCATCCTGCTGCTTCCGGTGATCTCGGCGGCGACGAATTTCGGACTGGCGGGGGCGGCCCTGGTTTCACTGGTGGCGTGCACCGAATACGTCTCTTTTCTCTTTTTCCTCACTGAAGACCAGTACATTCCGGCCGATGAAGTGCGTGAGCTGATTCTGCGCGTTCTGTTTCTTCCCGTCGTCGGGTACCTGACGCAGGAGCTGGCGGAAGCGAATCGGGCCGAGGCCCGCAAGGCTCAAGCCGCCGCCGAGGAACTCGCACGAACCAACGAGAGTCTCAAGGAAGCCCAAGCGCAGGTCTGGCGAGCGGACCGGCTGGCGGCGCTGGGGCAATTGACGGCCGGGTTGGCGCACGAGCTGCGCAACCCGCTGAGCACGATGAAGACGTCGGCGGAAATGCTGTCGCGAACGGTGGCCGGCGAAAACGCCGTGGCCAGGGAGATGGCGGGCTTCATCTCTGGCGAGGTCGATCGCACCAACTCACTGATCACGCGCTTTCTCGATTTCGCCAGGCCGCAACACCTGAAGCTTGAGCCTCACAACCTGGCTTCGATGCTCGACAACGTGATCGAACGCTTCGAGCGGGAGAAGACCGGCGGCGCAGCGCGTGTCGAGGTCTACAAGAACTACGCACCGGACATTCCCGAGCTGCCTATCGATGCGGAACTTATGGAGCGAGCGATCTTGAATCTCCTTTACAACGCCGCGCAGGCTAGTTCTCCGGGCGGCGTGGTCACGGTAAAAACGCGCCGGACCGACTCGACCGTCGAGATCTCGGTGATCGATCGCGGGTGCGGCATCGATCCCGAGAACCTGAAGAGCATCTTCAATCCCTTCTACACCACCAAGCCCGAGGGCGTCGGCTTTGGGCTCGCGATCGTCTCGAAGATCGTCGACGAGCACGGCGGCCAGATCGCCGTCGAGAGCACGCCCGGCGAGGGCAGCGTATTTCGAATCGAGCTGCCGCTCGCGAGAGAAGATAGAGAATAGGACACCATGCAGCGACCAGTGATCCTCGTGATCGAGGATGAAGAAAAACAGCGCCGCGTGATCGGGTTACACCTCGCCTCCGCTCACTATGACGTGAAAGCGGCCGGCACCGCCGAGGAAGGCCTGAAGTTGGCCTCCGATTCCGACCTCATCCTCACGGATCTGAAGCTGCCCGGAATGGACGGACTGGCGATGCTCGAGAAATTGAGAAGCCAGAACTCCCATACGCCGGTAATCGTGATGTCCGCGTTTGGCACGGTAGAGAACGCGGTGGAGGCGATGAAGCGCGGCGCAGTCGATTTTCTACCCAAGCCGTTTTCGCTCGATCACTTGAGCGTCGTGGTGGAAAAAGCCCTAGAAGTGCGCAAGCTTCGCGATGAGAATCGGGAACTGCGCGAGGCCCTGGGCAAGAGATACCAGTTCGAAAACATCATTGGCCACAGCCCTGCGATGCAGGAGATCTTCGCAACCGTCGAACGCGTAGCCGGCACGCGGGCCACCGTCCTTCTCGCGGGGGAGAGCGGCGTCGGCAAGGATATGATCGCCCGCGCGATTCATCAACACTCGCCGCGGCGTGACAAGCCGTTCGTCAAAATCAACTGCACCGCGATTCCCGAAAACCTGATGGAGAGCGAGCTCTTCGGATACGAAAAGGGGGCCTTCACGGGAGCCAATATCTCGAAACCCGGCAAATTCGAGGTTGCCGACACGGGGACCGTATTCCTGGACGAAATCGGCGATGTACCCGGTTCCATCCAGGTGAAGCTCCTGCGGGTCCTGCAAGAGCACGAATTCGAAAGGCTGGGCAGCAATAAGACCATGCACACCGACGTGCGTGTAATCGCCGCGACCAACGTGGACCTGCGCGCCGCCCTCGAACAGGGTACCTTCCGCGAGGATCTCTACTATCGGTTGAACGTGGTCCCGATCGATATTCCCCCGCTGCGGGAGCGCAGAGAGGATATCCCCTACTTGGTCGAATATTTCGCCAAGAAATTCGGCGGCGAAATCGGCGAAGGAGCGCTCGAACGGCTGATGGCCTATCACTGGCCGGGGAACGTCCGCGAACTCGAAAACGTGATTGAACGGACCATCCTGCTCGCCAAGGGACCGCGCGTTGGGGCCGACGACATCCGCATCGACTCGGCTCCCAGCCGTGCTCGTCCGGCGGCGCAGACGGATCAGTTCCTTCCGGAAGGCATGACGCTCGACGAGTACGAACAGTCCATCATCCGCGAAGCGCTCAAGCGCGCGAACGGAAATAAGAGCCACGCCGCCCGGCTGCTCGGTCTGACGCGAAACGCCTTGCGTTACCGCCTTACCCAAATGGGGCTAGAGTGATCGGACTGGCCGGCGGTTCTGTATCGCGGGGCTCCTCGCAGGATGACCTCCGCGATCGCCCGTACCGGCCTAATTCCTCTTCTTCCGTACAAAGACGATCACGATGCACAGCAAGGCGAGCAGACCCGTGATCCAGCGAACCGTAGTCATACGAGATCACGACGCCAGATCGCGAGGCCGGATCGCGCCCTCAGATCGACCTCCGATTACATTTTGGACTTGATGACGTTGATCACTTCCTGAACCGCACCGGCGCTCTTGGCGAGCATCGCCTTCTCTTCGGCGTTGAGCTGGATCTCGTAGATCTTCTCGATCCCGGCGGAGCCGAGTTTCACAGGCACGCCGACGTACAGCCCCTGGATGCCGTATTCGCCTTCGAGGTAAGCGGCACAAGGCAGAACCTTCTTCTTGTCCTTCAGAATCGATTCCACCATCTCCACCGCGGCCGCCGCAGGTGCGTAATAAGCGCTGCCGGTCTTCAGGTACTTCACGATTTCGGCGCCGCCATTTCGAGTGCGGTCCACAATCGCCGCGAGTTTCCCGGGCTCGATCAATTCCGTGAGCGGAATGCCCGACACGTTCGAAAGCCGGACGATGGGGACCATCGTGTCGCCGTGCCCGCCCAGCACCACCGCGGTCACATTCTCCACGGAGACGTTCAGCTCCTGTGCAATGAAAGTGCGGAAGCGGGCCGAATCGAGCACGCCGGCCATTCCGATCACGCGGGCTTTGGGGAACTTGGACGCCTGAAGCGCGGTCCAGCACATGGCATCGAGCGGGTTGGTCACCAGCACAAGAATGGCGTTAGACGAATGCTTCACCACCTCCTCGGTGACGCTTTTCACCACCTGATAATTCGCCAGCAGCAGATCGTCGCGGCTCATCCCCGGCTTTCGCGCCAGGCCCGC
>Ga0209415_10009525_pt1 | contig 16680 bp, 18 predicted proteins | sample PeaSoiSIISIP2007_FD_187696 | JGI IMG/M metagenome (GOLD analysis project Ga0209415, IMG submission 187696) | Peat soil microbial communities from Weissenstadt, Germany - SII-SIP-2007 (SPAdes) (version 2) | ecosystem: Environmental > Terrestrial > Soil > Wetlands > Peat | place: Germany... | reverse complement strand
CCCCCCTCCCTCACCCCAAACACAATGGATGGATCCCAAAGGCTCCGCCTTTGGTGGGGGTCCAGGGGGCAAAGCCCACTGGCGGGTTTCAGGGCGGAGCCCTGACCTTGCTTCGCTCACACCTGGCGGGGGGCGCGGCCCTCGATCGGGTAGGCGGGGTCGTTGTAGCGCGGGGTGGAGGCGTGGCCGGTGGTGACCAGGCGGTCGACCAGGGCTTCGTCCTCGGGTGTGAAGCGGTAGGTCAGGGCGCCGGCGTAGTCTTCCCATTGGTCCTCGGTGCGCGGGCCGCCGATCGCGGCGGTGACGAAGCGGTTGTTGAGCACCCAGGCGAAGGCGAACTGGCCGGGGGTGATGCCGCGGGCCTTGGCGTGGGCGACGAGTTCCTGGGCGATGGCCAGGCTTTCGGGGCGCCACTCGGATTCCATCATGCGGCGGTCGTGGCGGCCGGCGCGGGTGTCCGGCGGGGGCGCGGCGTCGGGGCGGTATTTGCCGGTGAGCATGCCGCGGGCGAGTGGGGAGTAGGGCACCACGCCGAGGCCGAAGTAGCCGCAGGCCGGCAGGTGCTCGATTTCCGCTTCGCGGTTCAGTGCGTTGTAGAGCGGCTGGCTGGCGATTGGGCGGTCGATGCCGGCCTGGTCGCACAGGTGGCAGATCTCGGCGACGCGCCAGGAGCGGTAGTTGGAGACGCCGAAGTAGCGGATTTTTCCCGCGCGGATCAGGTCGGCCAGGGCGTGGACGGTTTCGGCGAGCGGCGTGGCGTGGTCCTCCTTGTGCAGGTAGAGCAGGTCGATCACGTCGGTGGCGAGGCGCTTCAGGCTGGCCTCGACGGCGTGGAACATGTGGCGGCGGGACAGGCCGCGCGCGTTGGGGCCTTCGCCGGTGGGGTTGGCGCATTTGGTGGCCAACACCCACCAGGCGCGGCTGTTGCCGATGGCGCGGCCGACGATCTCCTCGGAGCGGCCGGCGGTGTAGGCGTCGGCGGTGTCGATGAAGTTCACGCCCTGCTCCTTCGCGCGAGCGACGATGCGGGAGGCGGTTGCGGGGTCGGTGGCGCCGCCGAACATCATGGTGCCGAGGCAGAGCGGGGAGACTCTTAGGCCGTAGCGGCCAAGCTGGCGGTAGTCCATGGGTGGGTCCCTCCTGGTCGATCATACGCGGCGTTGCCCGCTGGTTCGGCTTTGGCAGTCACGCGTCATCCTACGGTTGCACGGTCTGGGCGCGCTATCGGGGCATTCAGATGTTAGGGCCTGGGCGCTCGCGGGTCGGCAAGAAATTGACCGTGGAGCAGGCTCTCGGTCTTCTCCGGTGGCGAACCTTTGACCCAGCTTGGCATTTCGGGCGGCCGGACGGGAGGGCGCGGCCCGTATTGTGCCGGGATCGTCGGTACCGGGCGGATCGACCTCGACAATTTCGTCGCCCTGGAAAGCGGTAGATGCCCGGCCTCGATTTCCCATTTCGGGAAGATCCCCTTGCTTCCCAATATGGGAAGCGCTACCCTGCCCCATGATGAACGTGATCGCCCGCAGGAACCTGGAAGCCTACTGGCGCCGTCATCCGGAAACCGAGCAGCCCCTGCGGACATGGCTGGTCGCGGCAAGGATACAGGGCTGGGCCAGCATGAACGACGTGGTGCGCACCTACTCGAAGGCCAGCCCGATCACCGCCGAGCGGTGCGCCTTCGACATCTGCGGCGGCAACTACCGCCTGGTCGTCGCATTCAAATTCTCGGCAAGGGTCGCGTTCATCAAGTTCATCGGAACGCACGCGCAGTACGACCGCGTCACGGCCGCGACGGTTGCAGACTTCTAGGAGGCGAGATGACCATCCACCCGATCCATACCAAAGCCGACCATGCTGCGGCACTCGCCCGGATCGAGGCGCTGTGGAATGCCCGGCCCGGCACGCCGGAGCATGACGAGCTCGAGGTGCTCGCCATTCTCGTCGCGGCCTACGAGGATGAGCACTGGCCGATCCTGCCGCCCGATCCCGTCGATGCGATCAAGTTCCACATGGAGCAGAACGGCCTGCGGCAGAGGGATCTCGCCAGCGTGCTTGGCAGCACCAGCCGCGCTTCGGAAGTCCTCCATCGACGCCGGCCGTTGAGCGTTGAGATGATCCGGGCGGTGCACAAGGCATGGACGATCCCGCTGGACTCTCTCATTGGCAGCGGCGTCGAAGAGCGGGCTGCCTGAACGCTGTGGGCGCTCCAACTCGACCAAAGCACGCAATCCGGCCGCGTTCATCTGCGGTTTCAATGCCCGTCCTTCCAATCAGGTCACCAGCACCCGACGTGGGTGACCGTCGCATACTTCGCGGTGATTCTGGCTTGGCTGCCCACCGCGCGACCCGCCCGCCCGCCTCCTATCCGGCCGCGCGCGAACCGGCTTGAATACCGCGCATGGCGACACGCGACCCGGCTCCACCCCCCTCCGCCCCCCCGACCCGCGCCACCCTCCCCGCCCTGTTCCGCGGCTTCCTGTCGATCGGCCTGAGCAGCTTCGGCGGCGGCCTCGCCGCGTGGATCCGCCGCGAGGTGGTGGAGCGGCGCGGCTGGCTGGACGACAAGCAGTTCCTCACCGGCTACGCGCTCAGCCAGCTCGTGCCCGGCGCCACCAACGTCAATCTGGCGGTGTTCATCGGCGCGCAACTGCGCGGCGCGCTGGGCGTGCTGGCGGCGCTGGCCGGGCTGATGCTGGTGCCGACCGCGCTGATCCTTGGCATCGGCGCGCTGTATCTGCGCGCCCAGGCGACGCCCGGCTGGAGCTGGATCGGCACCGCGCTGACGGGCATGGGCGCGGTGGCGATCGGCCTCAACCTGGCGACCGGGATCCGGCTCGCCCGGCGCAACCTGCGCGGCGTGACGGCGGCGCTGGTGATGGGGGCGACCGCCATCGGCATCGGCGTGCTGCGCATTCCGCTGTTCGAGGTGCTGGTGGTGATCTTCCCACTCAGCCTGGCGCTGAGCCTGTGGCAGGGCGCGCGCCGATGATCGCGCTGCTGCTGAAGCTTGCGCTGCTGTTCGGTGGGCTGTCGCTGCTGGCGTTCGGCGGCGGGACCGCGGTGATCCCGGACATGCAGCGCGTCGCGGTCGACACCTACCACTGGGTGACCGCGCCGGAGTTCCTCGCCTTCTTCGCGATCTCGCGCGCGGCCCCCGGGCCGGGCTCGCTGATCGTGGTGCTGATCGGCCAGAAGGTCGCCGGCGTGCCGGGGGCGGTGGTCGCCTTGCTGGCGATGTTCGGGCCGTCCTGCCTGCTGGCCTACAGCGCCGCGCGGGTCTGGTATCGCACCGCCGGCGCGGCGTGGCGCCAGCACATGGAGCGCGCGCTGGCACCGATCGCGATCGGCCTGACCTTCGCCAGCGGCATCGCGCTGATCCGCGGCACCGAGCACGACTGGCGCGCCTATGCGGTCACCGCCGCCGCCACACTGCTGCTGTCGGTCACCGAGGTCAGCCCGCTGCTGGTGGTCGGCGGCGGCGCGGTGGCGTTGCTGCTGGCCGGGTCGTGAGAAGTCCCGGTTAGGCTTTCACCATCGGGCAGCCGCCCTCGTTCTCCGGCCGGAATGCCTGCTCCGCCGGCGTTTCGGACAACTGGCGGTAATAGTCCCAGGGGTATTTCGACTCGGACGGATGCTTCACCTCGAACAGGTACATCTTGTGGATCTTCCGCCCATCCTGGCGCACCCGCCCGGCGCCGAAGATCGGGTCCTGCGTGGGAATCTCCTTGATGCGCGCGATCGTCGCCCTGCCGTCCGCCTTCGCCGCATCCACCCCCATCGACAGCACCGCCTTCAGGTAGTGGATGGTCGCCGAATACATCCCGGCCTGGGTGGAGGCCGGCATGAACCCCTTCATTTCGGCCGCGAACCGGCGGCCGAACGCGCGCGAGGCGTCGTCCCGGTCCCAGTAGTAGCAGTCGGTCAGGATCAGCCCGTGCGCCGCGTCCAGGCCGATCGCATGCACCTGCGGGATATGGAACAGCGTCGCGGCGATCTTCATGCCGTGGCTGGTCAGGCCGAACTCGGCCGCCTGCTTGATCGTGTTGCCGGCGTCCGCCCCGGCGTTGGTCAGGCCGAGCACCTTGGCGCCGCTCGCCTGCGCCTGCACCAGGTAGCTGGAGAAATCGGTGGTGCCGGGGAACGGATGGCGGGCGACACCGAGCACCTTGCCGCCCAGCTTCTCGACCATGGCGCGCGCGTCGGCGGTCAGCGAGGCGCCCATGGCATAGTCCGCCTGGATGAAAAACCAGGTATCGCCGCCCCGCTGCACCATCGCGCGCGCGGTGGAGCTGGCGAACGACCACGAGTCGTAGACCCAGTGCACGTGGTTCGGCCCGCAGGCCTTGCCGGTCAGCTCCGAGGTGGCGGGCCCGGTCAGCATCAGCACCTTGTTGCGTTGTTCCGCCACCGTGCGCAACGCCAGCGCCCCGGCGGAGAACGGCACATCGAAGATCGCGTCCACGCCGTCGCGGTCGAACCAGGCGCCGGCGAGGCTGACATAGGTGTCGGTCTTGGTGCCCGCGTCCGCGGCCATCAGCTCGACGTTCAGCTCGGGATGCTCCTTGGTGAAATCGGCGATCGCCAGCTTCGCGGCCACCACCGAGCCGGGGCCGGCATCCTCGGAATAGGGGCCGCTCATGTCGGTCAGGATGCCGAGCCGGATCGGGACGGCGGCGCGGGGGCGGCGTGGCCGCAGCACGGACGCGGCGACAGCGCCCCCGAGCAGGGCGGCGCGGCGGGAAAGTGTTGTCATGGACGGTCCTCCCGACAAACGGCCGTGGCCGTGTCGGATGAAACCATACGACCGTGACGCGAACCCGCCAATCGTACTGCCGGGCCGTTGTTACGCCCGCCGCACCCGAACGCCGGGACGCGGTAATCGCCAAAAGCTGCCATGGCTTGCCCGATCGGCGCGCGACGGGTCAAATCCAGCCTGCGCAACCGGGATCATCGAGACACCATGACCGCCACCGCGACGCCCGCGCCGAACACGCCGCTTGCCGGCATCACCGTCCTCGACTTCGGGCAGATCTATCAGGGTCCGTACGCCACCGCGCTGATGGCGCGCGCCGGCGCCGACGTGATCAAGATCGAGCCGCCGTCGGGCGAACCGCTGCGGCGCAACCCCGCCGGCCCCGGCACGCGGCTGGCGTTCGCCATGCTGAACTCCAACAAGCGGGCGATCACGCTCAATCTGAAATCGGAACGCGGCCGCGCGCTGCTGATCGAGATGGCACGCCGCGCCGACGTGCTGCTGGAGAATTTCTCGCCTGGGACATTGGACGATCTTGGCGTCGGCTACGACGTGTTGAGCGCGGCCAATCCGCGGCTGGTCTACGCCACCGGCACCGGCTTCGGCATCAGCGGGCCGGATCGCGACACGCTGGCGATGGACCTGACGATCCAGGCGGCGGCGGGGATCATGAGCGTGACCGGCGCCCCGGACGGGCCGCCGACGAAGGCCGGGCCGACGCTGGTGGACTACATGGGCGGCATCCATCTTTACGGTGCCGTCATGACGGCGCTGTTCCAGCGCGAGCGGGCCGGGCGCGGCCAGCTTGTCGAGGTGGCGATGCAGGAGGCGGTGTATTCCAGCCTGGCCTCCAGCTTCGAATACTATGTGCGCACCGGAAAAGTGCCGCCGCGCACCGGCAACCGGCAGGCGGGGCTGGCGAGCGCGCCGTACAACGTGTTCACCACCACCGACGGATATGTGGCCATCCACGTGGTGACGGAGGGTCACTGGCAGAAGCTGCTGGCCGCGATGGGGCGGGAGGACCTGAAGGACGATCCGCGCTTTGCCACGATGACGGCGCGGGCGCAGAACATGGAAGCGACCGAGGCGGTGGTGCGCGCCTGGACCGGCAAGCTGGGGAAGGCGGAGGTGTTCGCCGCGACACGGCGCCATCGCATCCCCTGCGCCCCGGTGCGCACCGCGCCGGAGGTGATGAACGATCCGCACATGCACGCCCGCGGCATGCTGGAGCGGATCGTGCATCCCGAGCTGGGCGAGATCGTCGTGCCGACGACGCCGCTGCGGCTGCATGGCGCGGACAAGGTGGCGACGATTCCCAGCCCGTCGATCGGCCAGCATAACGACGAGGTCTATGGCGGCTGGCTCGGGTTGAGCGCGGGTGAGATCGCCGAGCTGCGGCAGGGCGGCGTGATCTGATATCGATCGACTACAGCAGCACTATTTCGGCTACGCGACGTTGCCGCGCCGGCGGTTGGCACCGGCCAGGCGCTGGGAGAAGACCACGACCCCACGGTCATGGGACGGCGATCGCGAGCACGCTGTCAAATCGACGAAAATCCGCCTCGTTGAAAGTCAGCAGCCGGGTGATGCCGTGCGCCAGCATGGTGGCCACGATGTTGACGTCGTGGACCTGCCGACCGCCGGACGGATACTGCGCCAGGAGCTGCAGCAGGGTCCTGGTCACCTCGGGGCCGTCTTCCGCGACGTTGAAATCGGCAAGAAAGCGCTCGACGTCAGCACTTGCCTCGGCAATCGACAAGGCCGGCTCGCTGGGCTGCGGGCGACTCACTGCGGCGAGATACTCCCGGACGACTTGGCGGCTGATCCAGAGTGGGGGGCCGTCGTCCCGTGCCCGCAGCAGGCTGGCGGTCGCATTCGGATGAAATGGCGATTTGTTCCGGCTGGCGTAAACTAGAAGATTGGTGTCGACGAACGCGGGGTCAGCGTCCATCGTCGCCGTACATATCCTCGCGCCGCAGCGAGATGCTGTCATCCCAGCCCAGGTCGTGGACGGGGAAGTTCGCCATGGTGAACGGCTTTCCGGCCGGGGCCGTGGCGACGGTTATGGCGACAGGATGCTCGCCGGGGGGCACCTCGCGGGGTGCCCGGCCGAAGATCGTGCCGTCGGGGGCGACGGTGATGCGGGTGGTGATGACAGTCATGGTGGCCTCGGTGAGGGTTGGATCGAACCCAATCCCGACGCTTGTTTCGCGGCGGCCGGGCATCGGTCCAGCATCATGTGCACGGCACAGCATAGCGGGGTCGGATCTCGTGGAACAGCGTGATCGCGCCGGGGGCAAGCTGCCGCGCCGCCTTCAATTCGCGTACACGATCGTGCGCAGCATGACGCGACGTTCCTCAGGGCGGTAGTCGCCGGCGCTGCGGTGCATCGTCGCCCGCTCGTCCCACATCAGCACGTCGCCGACCCGCCAGTGGTGGTAATAGACGAAGCGCTGCTGCGTCGCGTGCGCGGCCAGTTCCTCGATCAGGGGCCATGCCGCCTCCCGCGCCATGCCGACGAAGCCGTGCGTGTGCATCGGGTTGACGAACAGGATCGGCCGGTCGGTCACCGGGTGGCGAACGACCGCCGGCCACGGCACTTCGCGATACTGCTTTTCGGTCACGCCTTTGTCGTCGCCATACAGCTTCTCGCCGGCGGGACCGGTGTGGCGGCCGTGCAGACCGGTCAGGCCGGCGAGTTTTTCCTGTGTTGCCGCCGGCAGTGCCGCATAGGCGGCAGCCATGTCGGCAAACATCGTGCCGCCCTTTTCCGACGGCACCTCCTTCGCGTGCAGGATGGCGAGCAGCGGCAGATCGTCCTCATAGGTCGAGTCGGTATGCCAGTCGGTGGCGCGCTTGACGCCGTACCAGTCAACGTTGCCCGCCTCGTCGACGTTGGTGAGCCAGGAGACATCGGGATGGTCGGCATGGCGGTACTTGACCAGCGCGTGCTTGCGCGGCGTGCCGAAATGGCGGCCGAAGGCGGCAAGCGCGGCGGCACCGAGATTCTGGTCGCGAAACACCAGCACCGGGTGGTGGGCGAACGCATCGACGATCCAGGTGGCGGTTGCAGCGTCGAGCGGGTGCGACAGGTCGATGCCGAGCGCCTCGGTCCCCAGCGTCTCGCCCAGCGGACGGAGTTGCGGCGTGTTTGTCATGGGCGATCCCCCCGGTTTGTCGCCAATCAGGGGATCATGACGCCATTGCGGTGACGACGGCAATCAACCCAACGATGCCGCCCACCTCGCGAGCGCAAGAGTCAGGTCCGAAGGTCCGCCAAGGACAAGCCTGGTCACGCGGTCCACGAATCGAACAACGTACTGTTGATGCGGGTCGTGTAAAGCAGCGTTCCTGGCTGTGCCCTGACCCGGAACAGGGCGTTTGTATCGGCGACGTATGCATCAGTTCCGGAATGATGTTGCTGTCGAGGACGATCACCGGTCAAACGCCGGCGGCTCGCGCACCGCTACCGGCGGATGCGCCTCCAGCTCGGCTCCGCCCAGCGGCGCGAAGCGGCGCCGGAGCGCCTCCGCCAGGTTCTCCCGGTCGCGTTCGAATTCCTCAATCGCCATCGATTCGTCGATGCCGCGGTCCTTGAGAAAGCCGTCGAGTTCCGCGCGCGTGCCGAAGCCGAGCAGACGGCGCAGCTCGGGTCGCGTCAGCCGGCCGGCGCGGTACTCCTCGACCGCGAGCGCTTCCAGTGCCCGGCGCGAAATGTCGTCGCCGCGAACGCGGAGCCGCCGCACAAGATCGTCCGAAATGCGCAGGGTGAGATTCATGGGTGCGGGCCGACCCTGCGGGACCGTTCGCGTCAAGCGTCGCGCATGACAACGGATCGGTCACTTATCACCGAACTCTTGCCACTTCCTGCGTTAAATCCTATCAAATCATAGCCGGAATGATAGCCGCCTCGGTGCGCCGTCCTGCCGCCACATCGGCCGCCACCGCCCTGCGTTTGGCCAGCAGGGCGGCGAGCTCGCCGGCCACGTCCTCATTCGGTTGCGACTTGGCTTCGGGCTCCCCCGCCTCCGCCGCATCATTGGCATCCAGCGCGGCGGTGTCGTCCTCGATCTCACGCTCCAGCGTCGCGATCTCGCGTTCCACCGCGGCCAACTGCTCGTCCAGCCGCTTGCGCGTCACGACGCTGGCCTTGCTGGCACTGCCGTCGAAGAACGCGCCGTCGATTGCCACCAGTTCCCGGCCCACCAGATCAAGCGCGCGCAGCACCATCACGAAGTCGCGGTTCGCCTGCTTCAGCGGCCCGACGTTGTCGCTGCGGAACTGACCGATCCCCGGATCAAGTCCGGGGACGCGGTAGCCCGGCTTCAAGCCGCGCAGCAGCCACATCAGTTCGGCAGCAGCCACATCAGTTCGATAGTGCGCCCCACCTCGCGCTCCAGACGCCGCGAGGAGCGGATCTGGTTTGAGATACCCGTAAAGATACAGCTTCAGCAGGTCGGCCGGATCATGCGGGGGCTGGCCCGCCCCAGCCACGCGCACCGCGTGACGGAACCTCAGCTCGGCCAGATCAAGCGAGCCGACATAGGCCTCGATGGCGCGCACCGCGTTGTCGCGGCCGACGTCGTCCTCGATGCGCGCGGGGAGCAGCAGGGCCTGTTGGCGGAGGCTGCCGGTCTGGTCGTAGCTACTGGGCATGGCGCGAATCGTACAAAACCCGCGCCGCGTCGCGGAAGCAGAATTCTTGCCCAGCCTCGCAGCGCGTTCCGCCGCTTGTGCCCCATCGCTGCATTCGCGCGTGGGGCGTCAAACAAGGCGGAAGGCGCTACGCTTTTCCGCCCTACGTCGCACGCCACCCGGGCCGCGCCGAGCGACCCGCGCCTATTCGTCCCGCCGCGGCCGGGCGAGCAGAGCCTCCATGGCGGCGCGCAGCGTGGTGCGGCCCTCGACCAGCGCGGCGACCGCGGCCGAGATCGGCATCTCCACGCCGGCGGCACGCGCGACCAGGGCGGGCGCGGTGGCGACCCCCTCGGTGACCGAATCGCGCGCGGCCAGGATGTCCGCCAGCGCTTCGCCGCGGCCGAGCGCCAGGCCCAGGCTGTAGTTGCGGCTCGACGGCCCGGTGCAGGTCAGCAGCAGGTCGCCCAGGCCGGACAGCCCGGACACCGTCTCCGCCCGTCCGCCGAGCGCCACAGCGAGCCGCGAGAGTTCCGCCAGGCCGCGGGTGATCAGCGCGGCGCGGGCGTTCTCGCCGAGGCCGGCGCCGATCACCGCGCCGGCGGCGATGGCGATGACGTTCTTCGCCGCGCCGCCGACCTGCGCGCCCACCGGGTCGTCGTTGCCGTAGAGGCGGAATGACGGCGTGCCCAGGGTCTCGATGATTTTCGCGCGCAGTGCCGCGTCGGTGCCCGCCACCACCGAAGCGGCCGGCAGCCCGGCGGCGATCTCGTGCGCGAAATTCGGCCCGGTGAGCACGACGGCTGGGGTGGTGGGATGCAGCTCCCCGACCAGTTCGAGCGGCAGGCGGTGGGTTCCGGTCTCGACGCCCTTCACGCAAACGACGAACGGAGCAGTGCTCCGCGGCAGGCGGCCCAGCACGCCGCGTAAATACTGCATCGGCACCGCCAACAGGACGGCGTCGATCGAATCTACTCCCTCCCCCCTTGAGGGGGAGGGAGGAAGAGTGGCAGTCACCTCAACCACCTTGGGCAGCCTCACCCCCGGCAACCGCGGGTTCTCCCGCGTCTCGGCCAGCGCCGCCGCACGCGCCGGGTCGCGCGCCCACAGCGTCACGCGGTTGCCCGCCCGCGCCGCCTGGATCGCCAGCGCCGTGCCCCAGGCGCCGGCGCCGATCACCGCGACCCTACTCATCGACCAGCCGGATCATCTCGACCCCCTCGCCCGGTTCGCGCGCACCCACCCGGTCGAGCAGTGCCGCGAGGATCGGCATCGCGTCCGTCTCGAACCGGTAGGGCGGGTTGATCACCAGCATGCCACACCCGTTGAGCCGCGCGGGGTCGAGCGGCTCCCGCAGCAGCAGTTCCGCGGCGACAATGTCACGGATGCCAGCCTGCCGCATGGCGGCGAAAAACGCACGGACCGGCGCGCGGTGCTTGATCGGATACCAGGCGGCGAAGATGCCGGGGCGAAACCGCGCCCAGCCGATTGCCAAACCATTCACGAGCCGGTCGAACTCGTCCGGCGCCTCATACGGCGGATCGATCAGCACCAGGCCGCGTCGCGGCCGCGGCGGTAGCAGCGCCCCCAGCGCCTCCCAGGCATCACGATGGTGCACCGCGACGGCCGGATCGCCGGCGAAACGCCGACGCAACGCCGCGTGCTCGTCCGGGTGCAGTTCGCAGCAAACCAGGCGGTCATCCGGGCGCAGCAGGCTGCGGATCAGCGCCGGCGAGCCGGGATACAAACCAAGCTGGCGCACCAGCTCGACATACTCGGCCAACGGCTGCGGCGGATCGTCCAGCAACCGCCCGATCCCGCCGCGCCATTCGCCGGTTCGCTCGGCGGGGCCGGCGGACAGATCGTAGGCACCGGCTCCGGCATGGGTGTCCAGCACGCAGATCGGCGCCGGCTTGCGTTGCAGCGCCCGCATCAGCCAGACCAGCAGCGCGTGCTTCATGCAATCCGCAAAATTGCCGGCATGGAAGGCGTGGCGGTAGTTCATGCCGCCGCGCTGGCCAGCTCCTCCAGCGGCCAGCGCGGCCGTGGCGCGAAATCCAGCCCGTCCGTCAGCCCCAGCCGCAGCCGCTCGATCCCCGCCCATGCCACCATCACCGCGTTGTCGGTGCACAGCCGCACCGGCGGTGCCACCAGCCGCACCCCCCGCGCCGCCGCGGCCGCGGCCAACGCCGCGCGGATGGCGCCGTTCGCCGCCACCCCGCCCGCCACCACCAACAATTTTGCGCCCGGCACCATCGCCATCGCATGCGCCGCACGGTCCGCCATCACCTCGACCACCGCCCGCTGGAACCCGGCCGCCATGTCCGCGGCCATCGCCGCCGACAACGCCCCGGGCCCGTGCCGCGCCACCGCCTGCGCCACCGCCGTCTTCAACCCGGAGAAACTGAAATCGCAGCCCGGACGCCCGAGCATCGGACGCGGAAACGCAAAGCGCGCCGGATCGCCCTGCGCCGCCAGCCGCTCCAGCGCCGGCCCGCCCGGCCATCCCAACCCGAGCAGTTTTCCGACCTTGTCGAACGCCTCGCCCACCGCATCGTCCAGCGTGCCGCCGAGCCGCGTGTAGGCGCCCACCCCCGCCACCTTCACGCACTGGCAGTGCCCGCCGGAGACCAGCAGCAGCAGATAGGGAAACGCCGCCCCGCCCTCCACCAGCCCGGGCAGCCTTGCGGTCAGCGCGTGCGCCTCCAGGTGGTTCACCGCGACATAGGGCAGGCCGCGCGCCAGCGCGATGCCCTTGCCTAGCAGCGAGCCGACGATCAGCCCGCCGATCAGCCCCGGCCCGCCGGTGGCCGCCACCCCGCCCAGCCCGTCGAACCCAAGCCCGGCGCGCGCCAGCACCGCGCGCACCAGCCCGGGCAGGTGCGCCAGATGCGCCCGCGCGGCGATCTCCGGCACCACGCCGCCATAGGGCGCGTGCTCGCGCTCCTGGCTCAGCACCGCCTCGGCCAGTATCGTGCCTTCGCCGTCCAGCACGGCGGCGGCGGTCTCGTCGCAGGAACTCTCGATGCCCAGAATGGGCCGCATTCGTCATCCTCTCGTTGCCGCCGACACGACGCGGTAATAGGACAGCCGCATGACCCTTGCCACTGACCCCGCCGCGCGCGCCACCCCGCGCACCCCTGGGCGACCGCTGCTCGCCGGCACCCGCGGCTCGCCGCTCGCGCTGATCCAGACGCGCGACTTCCTCGACCGCGTGCGCCGCGTCGGCACAACGCTGCGCCGCCCGCCGCACAACGAGCCGCCGGTGTTCGCGGAACACCTCATCCGCACCACCGGCGACGCCACCCAGGCGGCCGGCACGCGGCTGGCCGATATCGGCGGCAAGGGACTGTTCGCCAAGGAGATCCACGAGGCGCTGGCCGACGGGCGCATCGATTTTGCGGTGCACAGCCTGAAGGACCTGGAGTCCGAGCTGCCCGCCGGCATCGTCCTGGGCTGCACCCTGCAGCGGGAAGACCCGCGCGACGCCCTGATTCTCGGTCCCGCCTGCCACGTCGCCACAGGCAACGCCCCCGATGGCAAGACCGGCGACGCAGCCGATCCCTACGCCTGCCTGCCGGCCGGCGCGGTGATCGGCACCGCCTCGGTCCGCCGCCAGGCGCAGTTGCTGCACGCGCGGCCGGACCTGACCACCGCCACACTGCGCGGCAACGTGCAGACGCGGCTGGAGAAGGTGGCGAGCGGCGTCTGCGCCGCCTCCCTGCTCGCCTATGCCGGCCTGCGCCGGATGGGTCTCGCCGACCGCGCCGGGGTGGTGCTGGATGCCGAGACGATGGTGCCCGCGGTCTGCCAGGGCATCGTCGGGGTGACGGTGCGCGCCGACGACACCGACCTGCGCGCGCTGCTGGCCGCCATCGAGGACGCCGAGGCGCGCGCGGTCGCCACCGCCGAGCGTGCCCTGCTGGCCGCGCTGGACGGTTCCTGCCGCACGCCGATCGGCGGCTACGCGCGGCTGCTGGCGAACGGCGAGCTGCACTTGAGCGGGCTGGTCGCGCGCCCCGACGGGTCCTTCCTGCTGAAGCGCCGGCTGCATGGCGTCGCCGCGGACGCCGCGCGGATCGGTGCCGAGCTCGGCGCCAGCCTGCGTGCCGACAGTCCGCGCGACATCTTTGCCTGACCCGGTATTGCCTGGCCCGGTCTTGCCTGGCCCGGTCTTGCCTGGCCCGGTCTTGCCTGACCCGGTTTTCCCTGACCGGGTTTTGCCTGACCGGGGCCAGGACGGCGTCCTGATCACCCGCCCGGAGCCGGGCGCCGCCGATACCGCCGCCAAAGTCGCCGCGCTGGGACTGCGGCCGGTCGTCGCCCCGCTGCTGGAGATTCGCGTCCTGTCCCCGGCGCTCCCCGCAGTGGACCACGTGCAGGCGGTGCTCATCGCCAGCGGCAACGCCCTGGCCGGCCTGCCGGCGGCGTATCACAGGCTGAAGCTGCTGGCGGTCGGCGGCGCCAGCGCCGCACGTGCCCGTGCGGCCGGGTTCGCCCAGGTGCTCAGTGCCGATGGCGACGCCGACGCGCTCGCCGCATTGGCCGGCACGCAGTGTGATCCCGCCGGCCTGGCGCTGCTGCTCGCCGCCGGGCGCGGCCAAAGCCTAAAACTCGCCGCCGCGCTGCGGGCGCGCGGGTTTCGCGTGATCCGCCGCGCCACCTACGCCGCCACCCCGGTCCGCACCCTGCCGACAGAAGCCGCCACGGCGCTGCGGCAGGGAGACTTGCGCGCGACGCTGTTCTTCTCCGCCGAGACCGCGCAACAGTTCGCCCGCCTGCTGATCCGCGCGGGCCTGCGCGAGGCGGTTCGTGGGATCGACGCTTGCGCTATCGGCCAACCGGCCGCCACGGCTATAGAAGCCCTGCCGTGGCGCCGCGTGCTGTGCGCCGCGAAACCGACCCAGGACGCCATGCTGGCACTCTTGCAATGACCGAACCCGACGAAGCGCCGCGCCCGGACACGCCGCCGCCCGAGCCGCAGCCACCGTATTTGTCGGCACCCATGGCACCGCCAGCGGGTACGTTGGCACCCGGGGTGCCACCATCGGGTCCGTCGGTGCCCGAGGGGCCACTCGAAGCACCACAACCGGGTACGCAGCCGCCCGAGCCGCCGCCAGCGGATTTGCCGCCACCCAAGGCATCGCCAGCGGATGCATCGGCGCCCGAGGTGCCACACCAAACGCCACGACCGGACGTGCCGCCGCCCGGATCGCCGCCAGCGGATTTGTCGGCACCCAAGGCGCCGCCATGGGGTGTGTCGGTGCCCGAGGTGCCACACCAAACGCCGCGACCGAATGTGCCGCCGCACGAAACGCCGCCACCGCATATGGCGGCACCCGAGGCACTCCCCGCGCCGTCGCCCGAGGCACCGCGTGATCGGCCACCGCGCCACCTTCTGGCGTGGCTTGCCGCGCTCGCGTTCCTGGTGCTGGCCGGCTCGCAGGCCGCGCTGTGGGTTCGCGTGCTGGCGCCGCCGCCCGGGGCCGGGTCGCTCGACCAGCGCGTACAGGCGATCGATGCGCGGGTGACACGGCTGGAGCAGCGCCCGGCGCCGCCTGGTCTCGCGCCGCCCGATCTCGCGCCGTTGCAGGCGCGCGTGGCGGCGCTCGAACAACGGCCGGCGACCACCGGCGGCGCGGCGGCGCCGGCTGCCGCGCCACAAGACCTTGGGCCATTGGAGGCGCGGATCGCGGCACTCGAGCAGCGCGCGCCGGTGGCGACGGCACCGAACTCGAACGACAGCCTGACCCAGCGTCTGGCCGCCGCAGAAGGACGGCTCGCGGCACTCGAAACCGCCGCGCGCGACCCGGCGCAGCTTGCCGACCGCATCAACCGGATCGCCCGCATCCAGGCCGCCTTCGTCGCGCTGTCGCTCGGCCAGCCGCTCGGCGCATTGCCGGGCGCCCCGCCGGCGCTGGCCCACTACGCCGCCGCCGCGCCGCCGACCGAAGCGGCGCTGCGCCTGGCTTTTCCCCCCGCGGCGCAGGCCGCGCTGGCCGCCGGCCAGCCGGCGCCGGGGGAAAAACCGTTCCTGCAGCGGATCTGGGCCGAGGCACAGGACCTGGTCACCGTCCGCCAGGGCGAGCACGTGCTGATCGGCGACCCGGCGGCCGGCGTCCTGGCGCACGCACAGACCGCGCTGGATGCCGGCGACCTGGCCGGCGCGGCCGCCGCCGTCGCCACCTTGACCGGACCGGCCGCCCAGGCGCTGGCCCCCTGGCTCGATCAGGCGCACGGACTGCTTGCCGCCCGCGCCGCGCTCGCCGCCCTGGCCGCGCAGACCTGATGCTGCGCGCGGTCATCATCCTGCTGTGCGCGGCGCTCGTCGTCGCCCTGGCCTGGGCGATCGCGCTGCTGCACGGGCATCTCAGTTTTCAGCTCGGCAGCATCAGCGTCGACACCTCGACGCCGATCGCGCTGCTCGCGTTGGCGGTGCTGTTCGCCGCGCTCTACGTGGTGGTGCGGCTGGCGGGCGTGCTGCTGCGCCTGCCGCGCGGCTGGCGTGGCTGGCGGCGGCGGCGGCACCGCGCCCAGGGCGACGACGCGGTCACCCGGGCACTGGTGGCGTTGGCCGCCGGCGACGGCACCGCCGCCCGGCGCGAGGCCGCCCGCGCCCGCCGCCTGCTGGGGGACACCGCGCAGACCCTGCTGCTGACCGCCGAGGCCGCCCGCCTGGCCGAGCGCGAGCCCGAGGCGGAGGCGGCATTCCGCGCCCTGGCCGCGCGCAAGGACGCCGCGTTCCTCGGCCTGCGCGGGCAGTTCCGCCTGGCGATGGCGCGGCAGGATTTTCCCGCCGCGGCAAAACTGGCCGGCGCGGCCGAGGCGGCGCGGCCCGGCGGGTCCTGGCTGCGCGCCGAGCGCGCGCGGCTGGCGGTGCGCACCGGCGACTGGTCGGGCGCGCTGGCCCTGGCCGACGCCAGTGCGCCAAGGGCTGCGCTGGCCATCGCGGCGGCGAACGCGTCGCAGGACCCGGGCGCCGCGTTGAAGCTGGCGCAGCTTGCGTGGAAGGCGGACCCCGGACTGGCGCCGGCGGCGCTGGCCTACGCGACGCGGCTGCGCGCCACCGGCAAGGAGCGCCGGGCGCTGGCGGTGATCCGGCAAAGCTGGGCGCGCGCGCCGCACCCCGATCTGGCCACGTTCGCCCTCGCCCAGGCCGGCGATCCGCTCCAGCAGTACCAGGCGGCGCAGCGCCTGACGGGGGAGAACCCCGACCACGTCGAGAGCCGCTTGCTGCTGGCCCGCGCCGCGCTGACCGCCGGGCTGACCGGCGAGGCGCTCCGCCAAGC